>Ga0070737_10000457_pt1 | contig 86249 bp, 69 predicted proteins | sample Coa_R1_10_FD_66438 | JGI IMG/M metagenome (GOLD analysis project Ga0070737, IMG submission 66438) | Surface soil microbial communities from Centralia Pennsylvania, which are recovering from an underground coalmine fire - Coalmine... | ecosystem: Environmental > Terrestrial > Soil > Unclassified...
ACATGGCGTTGTACCAAGACAAGATCTACGTTGCGGTAACATCTTCCACCGCCGCCACCGGCGGTTATGTTCCGCCCTACGATCGCGGCGGTTATGCGCCGCGCCCCGGATGTACCGGGCCGCCCCGTCTAGGTGATAACAGTCGCGGCTTCATCGGAGTGTGGAAAATCACCGATAGCGGCGACGTGCCGCCAGAGTTCATCATCCGGGGTGACGCCTGCCCGCATCCGGGCGACTTGGCGATCAATCCTGCCAAAGGCGAAATCTACACCGGCGGTCAGGAAGCCAACGGGATGTTCACTTTTCTGGTACCTCAATTCTTCAGCTCCGGAAGTTAGGAATCGGTGGGGCAGGCGGCGCGGGCCAGCTTGCCCCCACCATCGCAGGTCCAGCTATCTGAACGGATTGGAGCGGCTAAGTTAGCCAGATGCCCAGGGTCCTGGAGGGCATTACCGTTGTCGAGTTCAGTGCCGATCTGGCCTCCGCGTACGCGGCCATGCTGCTGGCGGAGCATGGCGCGCGGGTACTCAAGGTCGAACCGCCGGGTGGCGATTCGGACCGCGGTGATCCACACTTTCAAATCGCCAACCGCAGCAAGAAATCCGTTTGCCTTGACCTCAAGGATGCGAGTGAGCGTGGGCGTGCGCGAGAGCTGATCGGTCGCGCCGATATCGTGATCAGCGGCCATACCCCCAGCCGCCGGCGCGCGCTCGGCCTGGATTATGAATCGCTGGCTCATCTCAACCCGCGGGTGTTGCTGCTGGCGATGCCCCCCTTGGGTAGCCGTGGTCCGCTCGCCGACCTTCAGGCGCCCAGCGATCTGGCGCAAGCGCTGGGCGGAATTGATGGCAATCAATGGGCGCGCAGCGGTTATCCCGTTGCGCTGGCCTTTCCGTTGGCGGCTTATGAAGCGGGCGCCTTGGGTGCGCTGGCGGTGGTAGCGGCTCTGCTGCGGCGCGATATCGCAGGCCGAGGCCAGGAGATCGAGGTCTCGATGCTGGCGGCGGCGATGGCGCTGCAAGCCGGCGCCATCGTTCGTAACCCCGACCTGATTCGCCCCAACCCCGGCGGACCGGCTGATCCGCTGGGGCAATGGGCCGTCTATCGTCTGTTCGAGGCCAGTGACGGCCAGTACCTATTTGTGGCGCCAGGCAATCCGCGCTTCTGGTATCGCCTGGCGGTAGCGCTGGGACGGCCTGAATTGATCTCTGATCCGCGCTTTGAGGATGCGCCCTGGATAGTGGACCGGGAGCGCGCCGACGCGCTCAAAGCAATCATGATCGAGGTTTTCAAACAGAAACCACGAGATGAGTGGTTGAAGATCCTGTACGATAACGAGATTCCGTGTGGGGAATTGCGAACCCGCCAAGAATGTTTCGCTGATCCACAGGTCGCCTATCTCGGGATGCGCCAGGCGGTGGAAGATCCGGCGCTGGGGCCAACCTATCAGATCGGCCTGCCCATCAAGCTGCATCGTACTCCTGGTGCAATCGACAATCCCGCGCCGCGTGCCGATGCCGATCGGGCTGCGATGGAGGCGATCCTCGCCCAGCCTGCCAAAGCTGGGGTTGATGATTCGGTGGACCGGGCTGGAGGCCCATTGGCGGGCGTTTTGGTCGTGGACTTGGGCGGCTACATCGCGGGTGCCTTTGGGCCGATGCTACTGGGGCAGTTGGGCGCCACGGTGCTCAAGGTCGAGAGTCTCGAGGGCGACCCCTTTCGTCTGTTTGGCTACGGCTTTTTGGCCTGGAATCAGGGCAAGCGCTCGCTGGCCCTGGACCTGCGCCAGCCCGAAGGACGCGAAGTGGTTTATGGCTTGGCCAAGCAGGCCGATATCCTGTTCGAAAACATGCGCCCGGGGCAGACCGAAGCTCTGGGGATAGACTATGCGACTCTGGAGAAAATCAACCCACGCCTGATTCAAGCGAGCGTTACCGGTTTTGGCAAGGGTGGACCCGGACATGCAAGGCCTGGCTTCGATCCTCTCACTCAAGCCTTTTCAGGTCTTATGCTCGCGCATGGGGGTTATTCGCGGACCGAGCCTGGACCGCGCCACCCGCTCTATCTGACTTGCCCAGTCAGCGATTACGGTGCCGGCACCTTCGGGGCGTTGGGATGCGTTCTGGCGCTGGCTGCGCGCCAGCGGTGGGGCATTGCGCAAGCTGTCGAGACCTCGCTGCTGCAATCGGTAATGGCGCTGCAAGCCGGAGAGTTCGTGTTTTATCCCGGTCGCGCCGATTTCGAAAACGGTGCTCCCGAGCTGCGAGGCCTTGGCGCATTGCGGCGGGCTTATCAAAGCAAGGAGGGCGGCTGGTTATACCTCGCGGTCTGCGACCAGAACCAATGGGAGGCGCTGCGCCGATGGCTCGACTGGCCAGCGGAATCCTATCGACAAGCGGCCGCCTATGGGCCACAGAGCGAGCTGGCAGTGGCCTTGGCCGCTCGCTTCGCGACCCAAGCGCGCGCCGAAAATCTGCGTCTGCTGGCCGCCCACGGAATTCCCGCGGTACCAGTCAACACGCCGGCACAGTTGTTCGATGACGAGCAGGTGCGCGCCAACGAGCTGCTGGTGGAATTATCCGATCCGAGCTACGGGTTGGTGGGGCAGGTGGGTGCGGTAATGAAATTCTCTCACACCCCGGTCGTTCCCGACCGGTCGGCGCCGGCGCTGGGCGAACACAGCGAGGAGATTTTGCGTACCTTCCTGGGCTACTCTGCGCAGCGCATCGCGCAACTACGCCAGCGCAAAATTATACGTTGACATAATCGCTTGTGTAACTGACGCGGTGAGCGCCAGTTTATGTCGTCAGCCGAGCAAGGCGCGCAAGGTCGAAACAATCTCGCACAGTTCGAAAAATCCTCAGGGCGGCTTTGTCTGCGCGAGCGATGGGAGGGCGCGGTAACTTGCTTCACCAAGTCGGCACGGGTATTTGCGATTGCGAGGCGTTCCCTTACCTGGGAGATACTACGCTAGTCGGGTTTCTCGGGAATCACTTTGAGTCGGCTTTGTCGAGGCGTGGTGGGGCGCGCACGCTCGGCCCTGCCACGCCCGGCACGACCGTGTGGCCGCGTTGGCGCGCTGTCGGGCGTGGCAGCCTTGGGGGCGCCGGTGCGGCCTGGATCGAGCCCCAGCGCGCGCAACTCAATGCGCTTGATGCGGTCGCGTAACTGGCCGGCGCGCTCGTATTCCAGCTCTTTCGCGGCGGCCAGCATCTCCTGGCGCAACTGCTTGAGGTGCAGTTCCAGTTCGTGGGCCGGCACCGCGTCGTCTTCGCCCTCGCCTGCCTCAGCTGAGATCTCCGGTACGACCGCCCATTCGGGCGAGTACATCTCCACCAGCGAGGCATCCAGCGCCTTGCTCACCGATTTGGGCGTAATTCCATGCTCGGTGTTATAGGCGAGCTGCTTGGTGCGTCGGCGGTTGGTTTCCTCAATCGCTTTGCGCATCGAGCCAGTCTGCTGGTCGGCATACATGATGACCTGGCCGTTGATATGGCGCGCGGCGCGCCCGATGGTCTGGATCAAGGAGCGCGCGGAGCGCAGGTAGCCTTCCTTGTCGGCGTCCAGGATCGCCACCAGCGAAACCTCGGGGAGGTCTAGCCCTTCACGCAGCAGGTTGATCCCGACCAGCACGTCGAAGACGCCCTTGCGCAGGTCGCGGATAATCTCGACGCGCTCGATAGTGTCGATATCGGAATGCAGGTAGCGCACGCGCACGCCCAGGTCGTGGTAGTAATCCGTCAAATCTTCGGCCATCTTCTTGGTCAGGCAGGTCACCAGCACGCGCTCGTTGCGTTCAACCCGGCGGCGGATTTCTTCCAGCAGGTCGTCCACCTGGGTGCCCGCCCGCCGCACCTCGATGGCGGGGTCAATAAGCCCCGTGGGCCGGATCAATTGCTCAACCACCAGGCCGCCGGACTTGGCCAATTCGTAGTCCCCAGGAGTGGCGGATACATAAACCGCCTGGTTGACGAAGCTCTCGAACTCCTCGAAATTAAGCGGTCGATTATCCAGGGCCGAGGGCAACCGAAAGCCGTAATCCACCAGGTTCTGCTTGCGCGAGCGATCACCCCTGTACATGCCGCCGATTTGGGGGATGGTGACATGGCTTTCATCGATGAACAAAAGATAATTTTTGGCGAAATAGTCGAGCAGAACCGGTGGCGGCTGGCCGGGGCGACGGCCGGTCAGATGGCGCGAGTAGTTTTCGATTCCTGGACAGACCCCCATTTCGGCCAGCAATTCCAAATCGTACATGGTGCGCTGCTCCAGCCGCTGCGCCTCTAGCAGCTTGTTCTCCGCGCGTAATTGTTCCAAGCGCTGGCGCAATTCCTGGCGGATGCTTTGGATCGCGGCCTCCATCCGATCGGAAGTGGTGACGTAGTGGGAGGCGGGGTAAATCGCCACGCTGGAGAGGCGGCGTAGCACTTGGCCACGCAGCGGATCGATCTCATATAGCCCTTCGATTTCGTCGCCAAAGAATTCGATGCGCAGCGCGCGACTCTCCTCGTATGCCGGAAAGACTTCGACCACGTCGCCACGAACCCGAAAGGTGCCACGATGGAAATCGTAATCGTTGCGCTGATATTGAATATCCACCAACTTGCGCAGGACGCGGTCGCGCGCGATGTGCTGGCGCTCTTCGACAAATAACAGCATCTCGAAATAGACCTCGGGTTCGCCCAGGCCGTAGATGCAGGAAACCGAGGCCACGATCAGCACATCGTTGCGCTCTAACAGAGCTTTGGTGGCTGAATGGCGCAGCTTATCAATCTCGTCGTTGATGCTTGAATCTTTTTCGATGTAGGTGTCGGTGGAAGGGACGTAGGCTTCGGGCTGATAATAATCGTAATAAGAGACGAAATAGCGCACCGCGTTGTCGGGAAATAAGGTCTTGAACTCATTGTAAAGTTGGGCTGCCAGAGTTTTGTTGGGCGCCATTACCAGGGTAGGCCGGTTTAAGCGGGCGATGACGTTGGCCATGGTGAAGGTCTTGCCCGACCCGGTCACGCCCAATAACACCTGATGGCGGATCCCATCGCTCAAGTGGCGGCACAGCGCTTCAATGGCGGCCGGCTGATCGCCTTGCGGCTGATAGTTCGAGACCAGCTTAAATGTGCCTTCTTTATCCCGAGCTAATGACAACATCGTTTTTTCATGCTAGCAGGACAGACGCTCGTACTTAATCCGAGGCCAGCGGAGGGGAGCGCCGGTTGGAGGGGCCGGGCGGCGAGCTGACAAAGAGGAAAATCTTGCTCCAGGGGAGATGGTTTAAGCTTTAAATGCGGCAGTCGAGGCGGCCGTGAGGAACCCAAGAGCGCGTTCAGAGTAGCTGGGCAGGGCAGGAGGGCGGCTACCTGGCCCGGCCTGGAAAGACTTATTTTAACCTGGATCCCGCTTTTTCCTTGAATCGCGGCCGACGACAAGTAAAATTGCGCAAGCGTCTTGGAGTATTTGGGTGGCGCCTGGCTAATAGCTGAATAGATGGAGGAGGTTAATGGGCACTAAATTCCGATTCGCTGTTCCAACCGCGGTTGTGGCCGGACTAACGCTGGTCATGGCCGGCTGCGCGAGCACGGTGCAGAATTTGTCTCAGCCGCGAGAATGGGATGGGTGCGCGCTGGGAGGGGCTTTCTTGACCGCCATAGCCGGTGGTGTGGGCGCGTATGAAGTTGCGCACCACACCGGCAGCGGTGACCGGACCAACGTCGAGGCGGTCTTTACCCCGATTTCGGCGATTGTCGGCGCGGGCATCGGTGCGGTAGCGGGCCATTATCTGTGCGACCCCGTCGTGCCGCCCCCGGCGGCCCCGGTTGTTGCTACGGCGCCCGAGGCGCCGCCTCCTCCGCCGCCCCCGCCGCCGGTTCAGCACGAGCGCATCGTATTGCGCGGCGTACATTTCGACTTCAACAAGGCCAATATCCGGCCTGATGCAGTACCGATCTTGGATGAGGCGGCTGACATCCTCTCCAAGAATCCTAACGTAACCGTGGACGTTAACGGTTATTGCGACGCCATTGGCAGCTTTGCGTATAACTTGAAGCTGTCGCAGCGCCGCGCTGACGCGGTAGCTCGCTATCTGGAGAGCAAGGGCATTCCGTCCAGCCGCCTGGTGACGCATGGCTACGGTAAGACCCACTTCGTGGCCAGCAATGCCACCGCGGCGGGTCGTGCCCAGAACCGGCGCGTCGAATTGGTCCCGGCCGCGCAGTAAGGCCGAGACCGAGTCCGTCTTGCGGCCGCGGCCTGCCGTTGATTCGGTGGGCCGCGGCGATTTACTTGTTGGCGCCTAGCAATTTTATGATATCTTGAGTTCGGGTTGTTTGTTGGGAAGTGGAGCAGCATGAGTAGAGCGATGCTTAAGCTGAGAGGGTTAAGCTTGGTCGCCGTCGCGCTGGCGGTTGGGGTGTTTTGGGAAGCGGCATGGAGTCAAACGACGCCGCAAGCCACTCGACCAAGCCACTCCAATCCCACCTTGCTTCATGATTCGCGAGCCGTCGCTGCAATGCAGGCGCACATGCATAAAGTCCTGCATACCCGACATCATGCTCACGATGCTCACGCGCGCGCTGCCGATATCCTTTATTTGCGTGCGGTCAACGCCTTTCCCTCTTTTTGCCAGGATTGGGGACGCAAGCTGCAAAGTCGCGATGTCAACAATGTGGACAATGTGAGCTGGCGAGCCAAGGATGGCTGGGAAACCGGCACCTACATCGTTTACAGTCCAATCAAGAGCTGTAACACCAAGCGCGCGGCCAATGGCCAACCTATTGGCGAGCTGACTTATCAGGAAACTGAATATTACCTCGCCGGCCATACCATCACGGAGGCGCGCCACGCGCAGCCCAAGCCGGTGAGCGTGACTAACACCACCGAGATCTTTCGCTGGGATCGCACCCACTGGGATTACTAGCCTGGCGTCGCGCAAACGACTGGGTTGGCCCTGACCGCGCTCGACGAACTTTACCTCAGTGGCGCGGGCGATTTTGCTCGCATCGGCGATGCGGCGGGCATGGTGGCCTGCCCCGTTTGTGTCGAACATTTTTAAATCAAGTGAGGCGGAGCGCGGCCATTACGGGGTGAACTAGCCCGGGTTTCTGGCTTGGCAACCATTGGGGCTGGGCGTGAAGGCGCGGCGATCTTCGCGGTTAGGGTTCTCAGCGGAGGCGCCGGCCTGCCGCACTACGTTGCTACGTTTATCGATGCAACTATCGCATTTTGCTACACGCAAAAGTACTGAAAAACCCGATCCGACGGCAGCAGAGACGTGTAGGAAGGAGATATTCTGCACAAAATCGAAGTCTTCCTAAGCTTCTCTCCCTGACCACGGGAAGATAAGAGAGAGGGAGGCTGCGGAGGCTTTCTTCGTTTTGGTCGGGCAGCAGTGGGTGCCGCGCCCGCGAAGTGCTCCATTTACTTTGGAGAGATGACAAGCGAGCTAACGGGCTAAGAAACACTAAGCCGAAGAAATTCGGTACACAGCAGCATTCAAATCCAGGAAGTGGCAGCGATACTTTGAGCCTCGAGACCCAGCCCACGCTTAAGCGATCCTCGCCCCAGGGTGTGGCGATCAACAAATGGCTGGTTTCGCTCTCGGTCCTGATGGGTGCCTTTCTGTCGGTGATGGACGCCAATGTAGTCAATTTGGCGCTGCCCGACATGATGACTGCCTTTCATGTCACGCTGGCTCAGGTTACCTGGGTGGCGACAGTCTACACGATCGGGCAAATCGTCGCGATCACGATGGTGGGCTGGTCGGCAACGCTGATGGGCCGAAAATCGCTTTTCATGTGGTCCATGGGCCTGTTCATTGTGGGCTCGATGTTAGCCGGGTTGTCGCGCAACATGGCGGAAATCGTGCTCTTCCGTTTGATGCAGGGCTTTGGTTCCGGCAGCTTGGTGCCCTGCTCGCAAGCGATTATTTCCGAGGTCTTTCCGCCGGCCGAACAGGGTACCGCCAGCGCGGTTTATAGTGCGGGGGTAGGCGTGGCGCCGGCCATTGGCCCGGTGATTGGCGGTATCCTGATGGACCGCTTCGGCTGGCCCGCGATCTTCTTTATCAACGTACCGGTGTGCCTGGTAGGTTTGCTGATGGTGTGGCGCTACGTCGAAGACCCGCGCTACCTCAGGCGTGGCCTCAAGAGCATCGACGGCATCGGCATCGGCTTGCTGGCGATTGGAGTCAGCGCCGTGCAACTCGTCGTGGCGCAGGCCGGCGAACTTGGTTGGATCCACTCGTCGCGCCATCTGGCCGAGCTGGGGCTGGCCGCAGCGGTGGTGGTTGGCCTGGTATGGTGGGAGCTGCGCCAGCTCGAGCCTGTGGTGAGGATACGTTTGCTGCGCAATCGTCATCTAGCCGCGGCTTCTGCCCTGGGCATGATGACTTGGTTGATTCTCTACGGTAGCAGCTTCATGATTCCGCAATTTTGTCTGAGCGAATTGGGTTACGACTCCTATCGTACCGCGCTGGTATTGCTGCCACGCGCGCTTCTGATGCTGGCTGTCACCCCGCTGGCGGGTCGGCTTTACAACACCAGCCCCAGGATGGTGGTGGCGTTGGCCAGCTTGTTGGAAGCCTGGTCGTGCTGGTTGTTGGCGGGACGAATGCTGGCACCCTCCTTCATCACGCTGGTGCTGGCTCAGTTGCCCATGGCGCTAGGCGTGGGGTGCGTCTTCGTGATGCTGACGGCGGCGGCCCTGAACTCCGTGCCGGCGGCGGAAAAGACCGGTGCCGCGGGCCTTTATACCTTGGCTCGGCGCGAGGGCAGTAATCTTGCCTATGCCCTGTTCGCCTCGATCATAAGCTTTCAGACCGCCCGTCGGATGGGCCTGCTGGAAGATCATCCCGCGCTGCCCGCGGTCCATCATGTGATCGGACTGGCCTATCGCGACGCTTATTTGATTGGAGCACTAGCCGTTCTCATTTCGCTACCGCTGGCCTGGATGCTACCCGGCCGCGCCGATGTGGCTGTTGCTCGCCTGACCGCGGTTACCGACTGAAGCGCACCAGTGAGATCTTGCATCCCAGCGTGGCCGCTGGCGATTAGGGAATACACACGCAGCCTCGTCGATGAGCGAGGCTGAACCGAGCCGGAGATGGCGAGGCTATCTATTTTCCTTGAAACCGCGGCCATGCTTTAATGAGGCGTGCCGAGCTCGAACCCAAGTGGCAACGCTTCGGTAGTGCGCCAGCCCGTGATTCAGCCGCTGCGGCGCGCCGCGGTGTTTTTGATTTTGACCATAAATCCGGGGCGCCAGAATGAAGACACGGTACGGTCGGTTTGCGCCAACTTGCCCAAACTTGTTCGCGCCGTGGGCTTTCGCGAACCGGAGGCGGAGCTTTCCTGCGTGGTGGGACTTGGCCTTAACGGTTGCAATCGTCTGTTGGGAAGGCCGCTTCCCGCCGAACTCCATCTCTTCAAGGAAATCGTCGCGGGACCGCGCCGCGCGGTCTCCACGCCCGGAGATTTAATCTTCCATATTCGCGGCGAGCGCCGGGATCTATGCTTCGAGCTCGAAGCGCAGATCCTTGCCCAGCTTGGCGAGAGCGTTGCGACCGCCGACGAAGTAGCCGCGTTTCGCTATTTCGACAATCGCGATCTGCTGGGTTTTGTCGATGGAACGGAAAATCCGGTGGGAGACGAAGCAATCCGGGCGGTTTTCATCGGCGAGGAGGACGCGACTTTCGCCGGCGGCAGCTACGTCATTGTGCAGAAGTACCTGCACGACCTTGGTGCGTGGAATGCGCTCCCCACCGAGCTGCAGGAAAAGATTATCGGTCGCACCAAGCTGTCGGATGTCGAGCTCGACGATTCGGTGAAGCCGACTTCGGCGCATAACGCGCTGACCACCATCGTGGAAGGTGGCTTGGAAAAGAAGATCTACCGGGCCAATGGCGTTTTCGGGCAGCCTGCGAAAGGGGAATTCGGAACTTACTTTATCGGCTACGCGCGCTCGCCTCTGGTAATTGAACAGATGTTGCAAAACATGTTCGTGGGGCGGCCTCCCGGCAATTACGATCGGTTGCTTGACGTCAGTCGCGCGATCACCGGCACTCTGTTTTTTGTACCCTCGCTGACGCTTCTCGAAGCTTTCGCATCCCAGCCCGGTATGCCTGTGGATGCCGCCGACAATTCGATACAAACCTCACCCTCCGATAGCCTCGCCGGCGATGGGTCGCTGGGTATTGGCTCACTGAAAGGATGGGCTCGCGATGAATAATCTCTACCGAGAGGTGGCGCCGATTAATGAGCGCGCATGGTCGGATATCGAAAAGGAAGCCGCGCGCACTTTGAAGCGTTACCTGGCCGGGCGGCTCGTAGTCGATGTCAAAGGCCCGGATGGCGTTGCGCTGTCGGCAGTCGGCACCGGCCATCTGCGCAACGTCGCGCCGCCGGCCGAGGGGGTCATCGCGCGCCAACATGAGGTCAAGGCGCTGGTCGAACTTCGTGTGCCTTTCCAGTTGGATCGCCAGGCTATCGACGACGTTGAACGGGGCGCCAACGATTCCAATTGGCAGCCGCTGAAGGATGCCGCGAAAACGATCGCCTTTGCGGAAGATCGGATTATTTTCGATGGATACGCCGCCGCTTCGGTTGAAGGCATCCGCACAGGTTCAAGCAATCCTGCGATGACCCTGCCTCAAGAGGTCGCGCATTATCCCAGTGCTATCGCGCAAGCCCTTGGGCAATTGCGATTGGTCGGCGTTAACGGACCCTATTCGGTGTTACTGGGCGCGGATGCCTACACGGCGCTGAGCGAGGCCAGCGACCACGGTTATCCGGTCATCAACCATATTCAGCGCCTTGTCAACGACGAGATCGTCTGGGCGCCGGCGGTAAGTGGTGCCTTGGTGCTGAGCAAACGCGGCGGCGATTTCGTCCTCCATCTCGGTCAGGATCTGTCAATCGGCTACCTGGGCCATACCGACCGCGTCGTCAGCCTTTATCTGCAGGAGACCCTGACCTTCCTGATGCTGACCGCGGAAGCTTCGGTGGCGATCGTGCCGGCGCAAAAGGGTCGCACGGAGTAGCCACAAAGGTGCTTCTCCTTTGCGTGTGCGTGGGTGTTTCATCCTGTCAAAATAATGTGGCGATTGACCCTCGCTGAGAGATGATGCTATTAGCATAATCGAAAAGACACTTTCGAAGTGCTGCTCCATTTTTGCAAAGAAGCGTATTTAAAGCGGGTAGAAACAGCTTTTTGCTTTGAACTTGTGGTGCGGGCGCAATGAACGCAGCCGATCGCCTCGTCCAGGAAATACTTTCCAACATTGGCATCTGGGGTGCTAAGCAGCTCGCAGTTTGGTCGGAACCTCGGAAGGAAGTCGATCGAGTTTGGCGAATCGACTACCGGGCGGCGCTGCGGCGGCAGCTTGATGACAGCTTGATAAAAAGCTTCGCTCAAGAGATGTCCGCGGTACTGCCCGCATTCAATCAAGAGTCATTTTTGCCATCTGCCAGCCTGTTTTCTCGCATCGCCAAGAGCGAGAATTTTCAGCTCAAGTCCTCGGAATATCGCAGCGACGGCGGTTTGGCGCTGCGCGGTTTTTACGTCGACTGCGTCGATACTCATTTAAAAAAGCCGATCGTTTTTCTCAACCTCGCTCATCATCCAGTGGCGGTGGGGACGACGTTTGCTCACGAGCTCGGCCATCACGTAAGCTCCGAGCTGCTGCGCCCCAGTCGGACGGCTCTACGGCCCTATTTTCATGTCGATTGTGTGTCTCATCTCGAGGAACCGTGCGAACTCCTGGCGGATATCGCCGCAGCGCTATGCGGTTACCCGCACCCGGTGGCTTCAATGCTCTTCGGTTCGGCACGGGGGCGGCACGCCGCGAGTACGAAGGGCTTTTCGCGGGCAGCCTTTCAGCGAGTGCGCGCGTACGTAAAGAAGCAATATGGCTTCGATTTCGACCAGTCCGGCACGGTCTTTCAGAGTCTCCAGTATCTCTGTGGTATGATTCATTACGCTAAACTGAGGGAAGCGCTCTTTGGGGAGTTCGGCGTATGACCGGAGATAAGAGCTTGGGTGGGCTCATTCGGCGGCGACGAACCGAACTCAACCTGACGCAGCGTAAACTAGCTGATCTTCTTGGTGTCCGGGCGAGCTACGTGGGCTATTTGGAGCAGGGACAGCGCAGGCCCTCGCTGCAACTGCTCAGTCGTTTGGCGGACACTTTAAATTTGCCCAAAGAAAAGCTTTTGCTCTTGGCCCATCCCGAAGCGCGCGATCTTTTGCAAAGCGCGCGGGGAAGTCGTGGGGCGCCTCAGGCCACGGTGTGGCATCGCTTCCGCAGCGACCCAAGAATCCTGGCCCGCCATAAGATCAGCCCCGAAGAGATGAAAGTCTTATCCTCCATCAATGCGCTTGGTACGGTGGCAAGCCCGCGCGACTATCTCTTCATTCTGCGGACCATCAGGCAGGCAATCGAAGAAGATTAGGATAAGTGGCGCCAAGACCGGATGCCGGGGGGGGCGATTGGAAAGCCAATCGCCCAGCTGAAGGCTGTCGTAGCCATTGTACTTGTGGACACTGCGCTTCCCGTGCACTGCCCCGCTATCGTCAAGTCCAACGACCCAGCCGTGGGTGGGCGCAACCGCCACGCCGAGCAATTCCCCTAAAATCGCTTGGCGTGGCGGCGCCTTGCCCCCCCTCCAAGATCCGGCCACGGCGCCCCGTCCGCTTTCGGGAGCCCGTCCGGCTTTAGGCCGCAGGAACACCGGCATCCAGCGGCATAGTGGGTGGAAAGACCATTTCTTGGAGCCGGTCACGGCGGACCCGGCGGCGCGCGTCGATAGTCGCTTTAACCGGATTACTAAACCTCACGCACCTGTTGCAGTTGGAGGTTTCGAAGCCAACCTCCCAAGCTGCGGCGATGCTCCGTCGGAGCCGGTCGCCCTGTATCAGCATTGGCTGAACCAGGATTTTGTCACCACTTAAAGTTTGGGCGAAGGGCCAAACGGTCGGTTCGCCGGCGCGCTCGAAGTCCGGATAGGCTCCGGTCAGATCCCAAGGCTGTACGATCGGGTAGATGAGGACGGTGCGAAATTGCAGCAGCCCGGAAAGTATCGTGCAACCCCAGCGCGCCGCCATCCCGCCGGACAAGGTCGAAGACCAAAGCTCGCCTACTTCGGCAACCTGGTCGGGAGGTAAGTGAGTCAAATCAGGCTTGGCATAGCTTTGGGGAAAAGTATCCAGGCTGTGAATCGCGAAACCCGCCACCATTCGGCTGGGACCCGAGGCAGTCGCCTCGAAGATACCGTACAAGTCGGCGAAGGCGATGTGCGCTTGTCCCAGCCGCGAGCGCGAAGTCTCACAAAAGCCGATTCCCTTGGTGGCGCGGGCGCGACTCAAAGCGAGCTCGAAGGCGGCGCGCTCGGGCGCGGTTTCCAGTAGACGCAGTTCCATGGATTCCTCCTTAATTGAGGAGAGTTTGGTCACCCTACAATGCTCTTCATGCCAAACTTGGAAAAACACAACAACCTGTTGAGCAATTGCCATCTGACAGTGGAATTTCGGGATAAGTACGTGCCAGGATTGGCTAAAGCGATTCCAATAGCAAAAACGCGCGAGCGGTCAGTGGCAGCCACGGTAGCTCCGAGCGTGGAAATTGATTGTGCCGAGCGCCACCAACTGCCCGGTCTTGTTCAAAAAGGGGGGAACGCAGCCAGAGCGTACTCATCTTTTTGATGCGCCCAGGCACTACGCCATGATGAGACCGATGAACTGGGGGATGGGGCGCTCGCCGCCGCTTCGTACCAGTAGCGAGCTTCGTGCCAAGCTACTAAAATAACAGGGATGCCGCTTGATTCCTTTGGCCGCGAGATCGACTACTTGCGTATCTCGCTACTGGACAACTGCAACTTGCGGTGCGTCTATTGCATGCCGCTAGAAGGCGTGCGGCTGGCGCCTAAGCCCGATCTGCTCACTGCGCCCGAGATCGAGCGTGTGGTACAAGCGGCGATCGGCGTAGGTTTTCGCAAGTTTCGCCTGACCGGCGGCGAACCCACCCTGCGCCCCGACCTGCTGGAGATCATTGCGCGCGTGGCCGCCATCCCCGGCTGTGGCGAGCTCGCGATGACCACCAACGCGATGCTGCTGGGCAAACTGGCCCGTCCGCTCAAACAAGCCGGGCTGAGGCGGATTAACGTCCACATCGACAGCCTCAATCCTGCCACCGTCGAGCGGCTGATGCGCTGGGGCAGTCTGGAGAAGATGTGGGATGGGCTGATGGCTGCCGAGGGTGCCGGCCTTGTGCCCATCAAGCTCAATTGCGTGGTCGTAGCCGGCTACAACGAAGCTGATGTCGTCGAGCTGGCCCGGCTTACGCTGGAACGCGACTGGCACGTGCGGTTTATCGAGCTGATGCCGCTTGGGGGCGGCGAATGTGCCGGGGTGGCGATCAAACGCTATGTCTCCAACATCGAGACTCGCGGTCGTATCGAGACCGAGTTGGGGAAATTGGCAGAGCTGCCCAGCCGCAACCTCTCGGATGAGGCGCGCAATTACCGCTTGGCCGGCGCGCGCGGGGTGATCGGTTTCATCTCGCCGGTTAGTGAGCCTTATTGCGGCACCTGCAATCGGATGCGGCTTACCGCCGACGGCAAGTTCCATCTCTGCCTGCTCAATGACGACGAGCTGGATATTCGTAAGGCGCTGCGCGCCGGCGCCAGCCTGGAGGAGTTGGGTGCGATGCTGGTACGGGCGGTTGAGCTCAAGCCCACAGGCCATAAACTGCTGGAGGGCCGCTCCACCAAGGATCGCTCGATGTACCAAATCGGGGGTTAAGGACTTTTCGCGAGGGAGCTCGCGCCCGCACTTTGTGGATATCCGCATTTCATAAGCTTGGGTGAACTGGAGCATCTCGAGCATGAGGTGGGCAAAATGCCGAAGATGGGCAAGTTTTTTCGTGCCGATCAGATAGGCAGTTTGCTGCGCCCACCTGAGTTGCTCGACGCCCGCGACGCTTGCAAGGCTGGCCGTATCAGCATGGCGCAATTGCGAGCCGTGGAGGATCAATCGATTCTCACCGCGCTCGCGATGCAATGTGAGGTGGGGCTGGAAATCTTCAGCGATGGTGAGATGCGCCGCGATGCCTGGCAAACCAATGTTAGCCAGGCGGTGGAGGGATTCGAAGCGGCCTATCCGGTGCGCGAAAGTACCACGCCCGACGGTCGCCGCGTGCGGATCGAGATGCATGCCAAGGGCGTGGAACGCAAGCTGCGCCAGATTCGGCGAATCGCCCAGGTCGACGCTGCGTTCATGCGCGAGCATTCGCCCGGTCCCTTCAAGATAACGATGCCCAGTCCCGCGGCGGTGGCGCGGGCGGGCTACCGCCGCGGCGTGACCGAGAAGGCCTATCCACGGCGCGAGGAACTTCATCGCGACTTGGCCGACATCATCCGTGGCGAAATGCAGGCCCTGGTGGCCGACGGCGCCGGCTATCTCCAACTCGACGAGGGTTTCAACAGCTACGTCAACGAGGATTGGCGCGCCCAGCTGCGGGCGCAGGGGCTTGATCCCCAGCGCAGCCTGGAACTGGACATCGCCGTCGATAATTCCTGCTACGACGCGGTCGCGGGCAGCGGCGTGACGCGCGCGATGCATCTGTGTCGCGGCAGCCGGACCTCGTGGGAGCATGGTTCGGGTGGTTATCAATGGCTGGCCGAGCGGCTGCTGGGTGCGCTGCATGTCGACCGCTTCCTGCTCGAATATGACAGCGCGCTGGTGGGCGGGTTCGAGCCGTTGCGCTTCGTGCCCAAGGGCAAAGTGGTCGTGCTGGGGCTGGTGTCGAGCAAGAACCCGCGCCTGGAGACGATCGACGAATTGCGCCGGAAAATCGACGAGGCGGCTAAATATTGCCCGTTGGAACAGCTCGCCATCAGCACGCAATGCGGTTTTCAAGGCGCGGCCGATCGCGACGGTGCACACATGACTATCGACGAGCAGCGGCGCAAGCTCGAACTGGTAGTGGAAACCGCCCGCCAGGTCTGGGGTTAATCCGAGTGGCACTCTCGGCGGCGAACGCGGTTAATATTTTTTGAGCCCGGCAGGTTTGGCTAAGCGGGCAAGGGCTTTAGAGCCGATCTCATGATCGTCGTGAAAGGCGAAGGCGTAATTAGGCCATCCGAGGCGTTCGAGCCAACGATGCGAACCAGATTCGGCGTTTGGTTCGCCGGCCTAGGCGCTCAAGGGTGGCCAGTATGCGCCCACCTCTGGAGGGCAACGGCTCACGCAGCTACGGCGAAACTGGTATCCGCGCCTTTAGGGGAGCGTTCGCCGTGCTCGATCTCGTCGGCGATAGTGCGCAGCGCGAGGACCTTGACGTTGGCGATTGCCTGGTCACGGGTAGCGCCGTACGCCATCGCTCCGGGAAGGGGTGGGATTTCAGCCGCCCAGCAACCATCGTCTTCGCGTTCGATTTGATGGTTAACATCGAGCGATCCTAGCATGGCGCGAAACGGATTTTGCAACGAGCAACCTCGCAGCATTGTGCCGTGACGATCTCCCTCCTGCGACGTGCTTTTGCGCTTAATGATTCGGCTACAGTCCTAGCAGCGTTACGGCGTTGGTGCCGGCGATCGCGCGGCGCGGTTGGGGGTCGAGATTAGCCACTTTTTCCAGCGTGCCGAGCGGATCTTCAAAGCCCATATCCATCGGATAGTCGGTGCCGAGCATGATGCGATCGGCGCCCACTTGGGAGATGAGAAAACCGAGCAGCGCGGGATCAAACACTAGCGAATCGAACCAAATGCGGCGCAGATAGGCGCTGGGCGGATGCAAGCATCCGTGCGCCTCGGGCCGCACGCGCCATCCATGATCGAAGCGGCCGCTGTAGAAGGGCAAAAAACCGCCGCCGTGAGCCGCCAGCAGGCGTAACCGCGGATGGCGGTCGAGCAGGCCGCTGAAGATAAGATGGCTCAGGGCCAGCGCGGTCTCCAGCGGATTGCCCAGGACATTTGAGAGATAGTAGGGCGTCAGCCGCTGTTCGATCGCGCATCCCACCGGATGGATGAAGATCAGCGCGCCCAACTCTTCGGCCGCGGCCCAGACCGGCTCGAACCGCTCCTCGGCCAGATCCACTCCGGCCACGGTGGTGGAAACGATCACGCCTTTAAGATGAAAATGCTGAATGGCGCGCTTGAGTTGCGTCGCGGCCAGATCGGGAAACTGCATCGCAAGGTTGCCCAGCCCGACGAAACGGGCGGGACGGCGCGCGCAAAAAGCGGCGATGCCGGCGTTGGTCAGCTCGATAATCTGCTCCGCCAGCGCCCGCTCGGCCCAGTAGTTGAACCCGAAGCTGGGCGTGACGCTGACGGTCTGCACATCGATACGCATCCGATCCATGTCGGCCAGCCGCGCATCCTGGTTGAAGAATTTTTCTTTGTATATCGCCTCGAACTGCTTGCGGTTGTACTCCAACGAATCGGCGCCCACCGTGCGATTACGCTCCTGCGCCTCGCGCTTCCATCCCTCCTGGCTGCTCACCAGGGCCTGCACTTCGGGCAGGATAGTGTGAGCATGCACGTCAATCGCCGGATCTTTCCGCATCGCCATCGGTCTCCGTTGCTCCGAAACAAAAATTTTCGCGGTGCGATTCAAAGTCCCAGCAGGCGCGCCGCATTTTCACCTACAATCGCCCGCTGCTGCGCCTGAGACAAGCCGCTGACGGCAGCCAAGCGTTGGCGCGGGTCATCAACGCCCATGTCGAAGGGATAATCGGTTCCCAGCACAATCTGGCCGGCTCCGGCGCGCGCAATTAGAAAGCTCAGTAGGTCGGGTTCATACACCAGTGAGTCGAACCACAGGTTGCGAAGATATGCGCTGGGCGTCCGACGGCATCCGTGAGCCTCGGGCCGGACGCGCCATCCGTGATCAAAACGGGCGGTATAAAAGGGGAAATAGCCGCCGCCGTGGGCGGCGCAAATCTTGAGACCTGGATAGTGATCCAGGGTGCCGCTGAAAATGAGATGGCCCAGCGCCAGGGTGGTTTCCAGTGGATTGCCGATAACATTAGAAAAGTAATAGCGGGTCAAGCGGGTTCCCAGTTCGCATCCGGCCGGATGGATGAAGATCAGCGCGCCAGTGGCTTGTGCTGCTTGCCAGAACGGCGCCAGCGAGGGATCACCGAGATCCATACCGTTGGCGTGGGTGGCGATGATGGCACCTCGCAGCCCCAGCTCGGCGACCGCATGCTTGAGCTGCGCCGCCGCCAGCTCCGGATGTTGCAAGGCTACAACTCCCAGCCCGACCAGCCGATCGGGTCGGCGCTGGCACAACTGGGCGATCTCCTGATTGTTGATCGCCACCAGCTTGGCTGCCAACTCGGGATCGGCCCAGTACCAGAAATTGGAGGTCGGCGCAGCGCTCACCGTCTGGATGTCGATCCCCATCGTGTCCATCGTGGCCAGGCGCGCCTCCAAACTTTCGAATTTCTCCCGGTATACGGTTTCGGTCAATTTTCGGTTGTGCTCGGCCGAGGCTGCTCCGGCGGAGCGCTGGCGCTGATCCAAATCGGCCTGCCAGCCGGGATGGCGGCGCGCCAGCATTTCGACCTCGGGCACGATCGCGTGGGCATGAATATCGATGGCGGGTGTTGAGTTCATCGGCAGACTCCTGGAAAATCGGCGATACTTGCGGACTTCAATAGTACCTTAGCTGGCTTGCCCCTAGCCCCTGCAAACGTCTAAGCTCGGCGGCGAACCCGTGACGTCATCGGCTGAGAGCATAATGCGATGAAGCTATGCACCTTTGAAGTTAGCAGCGCGCTTGGTCCGATCGAACGGATGGGAATGGTGACCAAGGCGGGGCTGATTGTCGATCTCAACAATGGCTGTGCGGCGGCAATCGAAGCCAGCGAGGAGACTAGCCGCAGCCGTGTGCTGGCCGATGCCTTGCTGCCTGCCGACCTGCGCGCCTTTATCGAGACCGGGCCGCGCGGTAACGAGGCGCTGGCGCACACGTTGCAGTATTTAGGTCCTCGGATCGATCAGCCGGGGTTATGCGGCCCGCGCGGCGAGCGACTGGTATGGCGGAGTGAGGAAGTTCGCTTGCTCGCGCCTTTACCGCGCCCGCGCACCCTGCGCGATTGTCTGGTCTTCGAGGAACATCTGCGCAACGCCCGGCTGGGCGGCACGATCCCTCCCGTGTGGTACGAGATGCCGATTTACTACAAGGGCAATCTCAACACGGTGGCTGGACCGGAATGCGAGGTGCCTTGGCCGCCCTACACCGAGCTTTTGGATTATGAACTGGAATTTGCCGCCGTCATCGGCCGGCGTGGGGTGAACCTTACTCCCGAGCAGGGTTGGGAGTATATTTTCGGCTATACTATTTTCAACGATGTTTCGGCGCGCGACATTCAGCGCCGCGAAATGGCCGGCGGACTGGGGCCAGCCAAGGGCAAGGACCTGGACGGCGGCAACATTTTCGGTCCGTGGCTAGTGACGGCCGACGAGTGGAGCCCGTCGGCGGGACACTTGATGACCGCGCGGGTCAACGGCGAGCAGTGGAGCCGCGGCAGCACCGCGGCGATGTATCATGATTTCGGCAAGATTGTTAGCCATATCAGTTGTGGCATGACAGTTTATCCCGGCGACATAATCGGCTCGGGCACCGTGGGTACCGGCTGCGGGCTGGAATTGCAGCGCTATCCCAAGCCCGGCGATGTGATTGAACTTGAAATTGAAGGGTTGGGCGTGCTGCGTAATCGCTTTGGTTCGCGTGCCTGAAAGCAGATGGGTCTTGAGATGGATTGGCGAAGATGGGTATTAATCGGCGGATTAGTGGGGTTTGCAACATTGGTTGTGCAGCCGCCGGCGCGAGCGCAATCGGCAGGCTCCCATCCTTGGTATCTGGCCGAACTCAACGCTGATGATCCCACCGCCGTGCCCTCGTTGGCGGATTACAAAGGCGAACTGACCGCGATCGCGGCCGGGATCTTTTCCAGCCGTCAAGCCTGCGAAAAGGGCAAACAACAGTTCATCGCGGAACAAGCCAAGGCATGCTCGGATCCCGCAAGCTGCAAGCAGATGGACCACACCTTCAACGCGGCGCTCCAATGCGTGCGCGACAACGATCCCCATTGGAAAGGCAATCCGCCCGCGCGGCGTTGGTTCGCATTTTTTGGCTTTGATTCCGCCGACCTGACCTGTCGCAGCCAGGCCCAGGTGATCGCGCAACGGATGGTTTCGGTAGCCAGTGCCAGCACCGACAGCGAGTGTTGGGAGAAGGCGGCTGATTTTGCCACAGGAATTCTCGGCCCGCGCGCGCAGCGCAATCCTCCCATGTCCGATTGTACCTATTGTCTGCGCGGGGACGCTCCCGTGCTCCAAGTGAAGTGAGGCCGCCCGCCGCGCGAACTCAGCGGGCAGGCTCGCTTGGCGCTGCGCATTGCCTGTCCGATGATGAGGCTTCGTGCGACGGGCGGGATGCTCAGCCGGCGAAGCCCGAGTGCGCGATGTCCCACACTCCGCTGCCCACCAATAGAATCGACAGCAGGATCAGGACCAGAGTCAACTGGTCCAGCCGCCGCGCCATTCCCAAGGCCATCAAACAGAGCAGGAAGGGAAAGATCTGGATGTAGAAGCGCGGACCGAACTGAACCGCGCCGTTGGCATAGAACATCAGAACGCCGGCGCTGCCAAACAAGCAGCATAGCCACATCATCGCTACGAGCGGGCGGCGCAATCGGGCGCGCAGGGTAAGGATGAAAGCGGGACTGGTGAAGATCAGCGCCTGACCGCGGAAGGAGGGGTGGAAGTAGGGAAAGCGGGCATCTAAATCCGGACTCAAGAAGAGCAAGGTGTAGAGGTTGGATGGAATGTTGCGCAGGGCGAAGGGGCCTGGCAGACCGGGATGGTCGCGCAGCCCCGCCGGATCGACGCGATAAAATAGCCAGGGCGCGAGGTCGCACGCAGTACCAAAGCGGGCCAGGTTGTAAGCGATATAAGCTGCGGTGGCAAAAATGAAGGCGGGCAGCAGCGCAGCCAACTCGCGCGGCTTGCGGCCGCGCAGCGCCAGGGCCACGGCGTAAAGCGGCCACACCGCTACCAGATCGTAGCGGGCTAGCGCAGCGGCGCTCGCGAACAGGCCGACCAGCCAGGGGCGGGCGCTGCCGAACAGCTCGCTGAGCGCGCATAAGGTGGGTGCCAAGCTGATCACCAGGGGCAAGCTCCAGGTCGTGCCACGGGTAGCCTCAAACCACACGATTGTGCCGGCACCGAAGAAGAGCGTAAGCCACAGCCGGCTGGCACAATCCAGCCTGAAGCGGCCGAGCAGATGCCACGCCAGAGCCACGTCCAGGGCCCCAACGAAGACTGAACACGTAACCTGATCGGTCGCTAAACCGTAAATAGCTACGACCGGCAGAAGGAGCAGGGCGGCCAGTGGTGGATGAATCACGTAGCTGTGTCCGCCGTATCTTACCGCCTCCATCCAAGCAGGGGCGTTGATCCACAAATGGCCGTGCAGAATGGCGTCTGCCAACCGCACCTGCTCGTTAAAGGGAGTTGCCGTCAGTGGGCGAGTGGCGCCGTAAAATGCCCAGAAGGTGGTGAAGAGCGCCGCCGTGACCAACCACTCGCGTCCGGTAGGACTCCGGGTGCCGCTTCCCGCTACGATACCCACTATTGCCACCAACCCCGCCAGCGGTACCGTAAAGCCTGGTCCTACGCCCGAACTACGCGTCAAAAAGACGTATACCAGTGAAATCGGTACGGCACAGGCAAAGATGGTTGATGCCAACCAAGCGGGAGATGACGGCGGGTACGAGGGGTTGGTTGGCGATCGTGACTCCGGCTGAAACGAATTTTTCTTGATCATGGGCGGCACTTAAGTCGATGCTGGATACTGGCTTGGTTCTAACTGGCTGCAAGCCCAGCATGTTAATCAAAATTATCTCTGCATATACAGACCAGCCGGCATGCGCACCATACGGCGAGAATCTTGATCACTTCTATGGTCGCAACTGGCGGGGATGGTGGGGGCCGTGGTGGTGGGCTTGGGTCGTAATTGTCTTTCTAATCATGCTTGCGCTGGGTGCTGGTAACAGGCGTCAGCGTCATACCTATTACCGGGGCTCTGGCGAATCCGTAGAGATTACGAACACCGGTTTCGCCTGGGCCTGGTTGATAGTTGTGTTTAATCTGTTGCTGATATTCTTCCGCGGCGGGCGCTGATGGTATGGCTACTGAAGGTTGGTCGGTGCTGACTCAGCGGATCAACACGCTGCGTAAGCCGCTCACCTCGATTTCAACGCGTTTTCGCTCGCTCAGCCCGACAACTCAGACCGTCGTTGAGAATGTAGTCATCTGGACGATTGCGGCCCTGGCGGTGTGGTGGGTTGCCCGCGGGCTGACTTTAGGCAAGTTCGTGGCCAGCTTTAAACATGCCAATCTTCCGTTGTTTCTTACCGCCAACTTAACTTCTTTTTTCATCTGGTGGTTGGGCGAGACTTATTTGTTCGCGCGACTGTTCAGCCTCTTTCACAAACCGTGCTCCTTTCGTGAAGTGCTGGCGCCCTCGGCCGCCCAGTACTTTCTCCAGGTGGTTAACATTCTGGTCGCAGCTGCCGCCCTGGTGCTATTCCTGAATCGGCGCAAGGGGGTGTCGTGGACAGCAGCCAGTTGGACCCTACTTTTTCAGGGTTTTATCGATGCTATCTTGCTGGCCACCGGGTTTGTGGCCGCCGGAGTGTTGAGACCGCAATCACCGATCCATCGGTTTTTGCCCTATGCGTGCGCGGCCTTGCTGTTTTTCATCGCAGTCGCCTGGTGGTGGGGACATGGTCGCCCGCGCCGCCGCGCTTGGCAATGGCTCTACGATTGGCCGGGCTTGCATGCTTTTCGTGCCGCAGGATGGCATGAGTATCTGGAACTTGGATTGATCCGCTTGGCAATTTTTTTGCCGCAAGGCTTTTTGTTTTATTTGGAGATGCGGGCCTTTCGCGCCGACGTCCCGCTCGATGCGACCTTGGCGCTCACCCCCGGATTGCTGCTTGCCGCCGGCGAGCCGATTACCCCCTCGGGGCTTGGCCCGCTGCAGGCGGTCATGGTTGATGGCTTGATGCGCTTCGCGCCGCGAGCACGACTGCTAACCGCCGGCCTTGCGATCAGCATCATGCACATCCTGTGTCGCTTGCCGCTGGGGGTGGGCGCGGCTGGCACTTTCGTGCGCCGGGTCCTCACCTCTGAAGGCCAGCCTACTCAGGCGCAACCATCGACTGGCTCCCAAGCCTCGGCTCTGGCTCATCAATAAATTGACCGACGCGTGCGCGCGCTCGCATTCCGTTCCGTCGCGCACCATGGAAACGCTGCGAAATATTTTTCTGACGACTAGGTTCTGGATCGAGGTGGTCGGATTCCTGGACAAGATATCGGCGCCGCTGCGTGATGGGCTGACAGGGGATGTGATTATTGCCGCGCTCGGCCCGCCGCCTGGCATTTGCGCGCGGCAGACTCTGTGTGATGTGTACCTAATTGTGATGTTTACCAAATTGCGCCGCCGTCACAGGCTGGGAATTATCAAACCACTGGCTCCTGGGGCCGGCGCTTGTGCGCGATAGCCCCACTGGTCTAAAGATAGTTCTATGGCCCCAAGGGCCGCGGCTCGCCGCAGGGAGACTTCACGATGCTGACGCGGGAAGAAAACGAGCTTTTGTGTCGGGTCGGTCCGGGCACCCCGATGGGGGAATTCATGCGCGAGTATTGGATACCCGCGCTGCGGGCCCAGGCAGTGACGCCCGACGGTGCTCCGGTGCGGGTCCGCTTGCTAGGCGAGAACTTCGTCGCTTTTCGCGCAACTGACGGGCGCGTGGGGTTCTTCGATGAAGGCTGCCCCCATCGATGTACATCGCTGGCCCTGGCACGCAACGAGGACAACGCTCTTACCTGCATCTTTCATGGCTGGAAAATCGACGTCTCAGGCCAGGTCGTGGAAGTGCCGTCCGAACCGCCGGAGCGGCGGGCTGAATTCGCGGCCAAGGTGCGGGTACGCCACTATCCAGTGCGCGAGGCAGGCGACGCGATTTGGGTTTATCTGGGCCGGCGCGCGCAGCCCCCGGCCTTCCTCAATTTCGAACTGAACGTGTTGCCACCCAGCCATCGCATGGCTTTTCGGGCCATACTACACAGCAACTGGTTGCAGGCGCTGGAAACCTCCATCGATTCCTCTCACCTGGGCATTATGCATTCCTCCTGGCTCAACGGACGGGCCAACTCGGGCAGCCCGTTGGCCACGGTCAATACCGGCCCGACCTTCGAGATCGTGCCTCAGCCTTACGGCTTTCGCGAGGCAGCTCTGCGCGATCTGTTCGACGGCACGGTCTACACCCGCATTCGCGAGGTTGCGGCGCCATTTTATTCTTTCATCCCGATGGACAGTAACATGCTGCACACGATGCAGTGTCCGGTGCCGATCGACGATAACTGGTGTGTGTATTGGTCCTTTCGCTACGACCCCGACAAGCCCGTGGATCCCGAGCAGGCGGTGGGCATGATGCGCGGAACTTCCGGCAACCGCGACAATGCCCATTCTGACCTGGGCGAATTCGACCAGATGTGGGGCCAGGATCGCAAAAAAATGAAAGAAGGGCATTTCACCGGGATGCGCGCCCTCCAGCATGAAGACTGGGCCGTGGCTGAATCGGTGGGTGCCATTCTCGATCGAACCCGTGAATACCTGGGCTCTTCCGACAGCACCCTGATCCGTTTCCGCCGCATGATGCTGGCGGCGGTGCGGGCCCATCAGCAGGGCGCGCCGGCGCTCGGACTGGATCGGGAGGTGGATTACAGCCGGATCCGTGCCATCACACTGCGCAATCCCAAGACTCTGGATTGGCGCCAGATTGATACGCTCAATCCGCCTCCTTCGCTCCCGCTGACGTAGCGCGGTGGGCTGCTCGCGCGATTGAGGTTCGTCGAGACTGCGCGGGCGCGCTTACTGCGTTCGCGGCTCGCTTCGCTGGGGAGCCAGACCCTTTTGTCGCACAGCAGGGTGTTGAGGAAGGGGTTTGGTTGATCAGAAGAAGGCTCGACTGCGCGATTCTCTTTGATTAAATCTTCCCGGATTTATCAACGCCCTGCTGGCCACTGGCAGTCGATGCTTTTCTACTGTCGCTGGCGCAGGCGCTCCAGCGGACGGGTATTGAGCACGTCGCCCGGTTCCAGCCATCCGCGCCGGGCCTGATTGACGCCCAACTCCAGCATTGAGAAGTCGCGCGGATGGTGGGAGTCGCTGGATATCACCAGCTTTACCCCGGCTTGCTTGGCTGCGATGCAAGCGTTGTCGGTCAGGTCCAGCCGCTCGGCTTGAGAGTTCACTTCCAGCGCGCAACCCTCCTCGCGCGCGACGCGTAGCACCTCGGCTAGGTCGAAGTCGCTCGGATCGCGACCGCTCAGCAGCCGGCCGCTGGGATGGCCGATTACGTCAACATGCGGGTTGCGAATGGCCCCGATTAAGCGGGCCGTCATCTGGGCAGCAGGCTGGTTGAGTTTGTAATGAACCGAGGCCACGACCCAGTCCAGTTCCTCCAGGGCCTCGTCGGGCAGATCCAGGTTCCCGTCCTCCATGATGTCAACTTCGATTCCGCGCAGCAGTCGGAGGCCGTTCAGGTGGCGCTGCACCCGTTCGATTTCGCGCCCCTGTTCACGCAGGCGCGCCGGATCTAGCCCGTGCGCCATCGCCAAGCGGCGCGAATGGTCAGTGACGGCGAGGTATTCCAATCCCAGCTCGCGCGCGCGCCGCGCCATCTCCTCGATCGAAGCTCGCCCATCGGTGTAGGTGGAATGGCTGTGCAGGTCGCCGCGCAGATCGCCACGTGCAATCAGGTGGGGTAGTCGCCCGGCTTGCGCGGCCTCGATTTCGCCGCGGTCCTCGCGCAATTCCGGTGCGATCCAAGGCAATCCCAGGGCAAGATAGACTTCCTCTTCGCTGGCGGCGGCGACCGGGGTGTGGCCGCGGAACAGCCCGTATTCGTTCAGCAGCAGTCCCTTGCTCTGGGCCAGACGGCGCAGATGCACGCAATGAGCCTGTGAACCGGTGAAATAGATCAGCGCCGCGCCGTAGCTGGCCGCGGGTACCACGCGCAGATCCACTTGCAATCCGCTGCTTAGAACCAGGCTGGTCTTGGTTTCGCCCTGACCCAATATCTGCTTAATCCCGGGGAAATGTACGAAACGATCCATCACGGCCAACGGTTGATCGGACAGCGCCAGTAGATCGAGATCGCCCACCGTGTCGCGCCGGCGGCGAAAACTGCCCGCGACGGTGACTTCACTCAATGTCGGCAGCGCACGCAGGTATTCCACCAGGGCCTGTGCCGTTTGGGCGGCCAGAGCATACATCAGACGCGACGGTGTCGCCGCGGCGGGCTCCTCCAGCGCCGCCGCCAGTTGTTGTTCCATCTTGGCCCCGAAGCCACGCAAGCTCCGCAGGGCGCCTGACTCGATGGCGCGCTTGAGATCGGCGACATTGCGAATCTGCAACTGCTCGCTGAGCATGCGTACTCGTTTGGGACCTAAAGCGGGTAGTCGCAGCAGGGCCACCAGGCCGGGCGAGATACGACTGCTGAGTTCGCGATGCAGTTCCAGGTCGCCGCTGGTAAGCAGCTCATGAAGTTTGGCGGCGAGATCCGCACCGATCCCGGGCAGGTGGCGCAATTGCTCGGGTGTCATCGCGGCCAGCGGTTCGGGATGGTCGCGCACGGTGCGCGCGGCGTTACGATAGGCACGCACTCGGAAGAAGTTGTCTTCGCTGACCTCCAGCATGTCCGCGATTTCATCCAGCACCTTGGCGATTTCGTGATTCTGCATCGTGCCGCTCTCTTTGTGCCAAGCTTGCAAAACCCCATCCTAGCGCAGCCCCGAGGCTTCGTGGCAACGTTTCGGCGTGTCGCTGCCCTGGCCGATGGGCGGAGAGCGCCAGCTTTGGATCTCGTCGGAGGAAACAAAAATGGCCGCAGTGGAGCTCGTTCTGACCTTGGCCTTGATCGAGTACTGGTTGATGGGCTTTCTGGCGGGGCGCGCGCGCCTAAAGTACGGTGTAGCGGCTCCGGCTACCAGCGGCCATCCAACCTTCGAGCGCTACTATCGAGTTCATCAAAACACCTTGGAACAACTGATGGTCTTCGTGCCCGCCCTGTTGATTTTCGCGCTCGGTGGCGAAATCGAAGGCGCGATCGTTCTGGGCGCGCTGTTCATTTTGGCCCGCCTGATTTATGCCGTGGGCTACATCAGGAATCCCGATTTGCGCTATTACGGCGCCGGCGCGACCAGCTTGATTAATGGAGTTCTGCTGGTTGGCGCTCTGATCGTGCTCAGTCACCGGCTATAGCCGGTCGGCTGCTCCGCAAGCTGCGGCCTCCGACTTAACCGGTAGACGATCGCCCTCAACCTTGCGAATCGTGGCCTGCTTAATCTATTAGGAAGAAGCGGCAGCTCAGCGAATGACGTCAAGTTTCCCGGGGGTGGGCCGGCCCGCAGCTTGCCCCGCAGCCTGCCGAGGTCCGGAGCCAAGGAGGAGCCGATGCGAGATTTGGTCAAGTGCTATCTGGACCAGGGCATTTCCCGTCGTGAACTGATGAAGGGATTGGGTGCCGTCGGCCTCAGTGCGATGGCCGCGCGCACCGTGGCGCGGGCCTTGGCCCCTGTCAGCGCCGAGGCCGCCGATGTCAGCGGCTCCGCTGCGGCTCAGCAGGTGAGCGGCACGGGCGGCAAGCTGCTGGTGGAGCAGTTGCGGATGGCAGGAGTCGAGTATCTGTTTTTCAATCCCTCCACCGGCGATGCGCCGATCTACGACGCCCTGGCCGACAATCCCGTGATTCAGCTCATCAAGGGGGTGCAGGAAGGGGCGGTGGTGGCGATGGCCGACGGCTACGCGCGGCTGTCGGGCAAGACCGGGGTGGTGAGCGTGGCCAATATCGGGCTGCCCAACGCCATGACCCAAATGGTCAACAGCTTCAAGGACCGCATCCCGCTGCTGGTCTGCGTGGCCGCCTTCGGACAGAAGCAGCTGGGGCGCGATGGCCCCCAGGATTACGAGCATCAGGAAGTGATGCTCGAGCCGATCACCAAATGGTATTGGTTGGCGCAAAGCGCTGCCGGCATCCCCGAGAGCACGCGGCGGGCGCTGAAATTTGCCGCTACTCCGCCCGGCGGGCCGGTCTTTCTTTCCATTCCGGACAACGAGTTGGCCGCCCAGGCCAGCGCTACCGTAATTGATCAATCGCTGTTCAACGTGGCGATGAGAATTCGGCCGGCGCGCGCCGACGTGCAGCGGGTGGCGCGGATGTTGATCGAAGCTCACAATCCGCTGCTCTCGGTGGGTGACGAAGTAACCATGTGCCGGGCCGAGCCCGAGGTGCTCGAACTGGCCCAATTGCTGGCTTTACCAGTAGCCGGGCAAGCCGAATTTGGGGTCTGGTCCAAGCCTTTTCCGACCCGTAATCCGCTCTACATCGGGCCGATGCTCAGGCAGATGACCTTTCCTGGTCGGATCGATGTACATCTCAATCTGGGTAATCCCTACGGCGAGCGCTCGATGCCAGGGACGTTCCTGGTTTCCATCCGCCGCGATCCCACCAGCTTGGCTCGGGTATCGCCGGTGGATTTGCCGTTGGTGGCCGACCTGAAGCTGGCGACGGCCGACCTGGTGGCCGCGATCAAGAGTCAGGCCACCGCCCAGCGGCTGCGCGGGATTGCCGACGCGCGCAAAGCCAGAATCGACGCCTACAGCGCCGGAATGGCGCGGCTGCGCCAGACCATCGCCCACGATCTGTGGCAGGGTTCCCCCATCAGCTTGGAGCGATTGGGAGTGGAGTTGGAAGAAGGGCTGGACAAGAACACGATTTGGGTCACTGACGCCGACTCGGGAAAGAACATGGACCCGCTAATGTCGTTCGGCGGCAATGACAAGACCTATGTCGGCACAGGCCCCAACGTGTTGGGCTGGGCGATGGCGGCTGGGCTGGGGGCCAAGCTGGCCCGTCCCGATCAGCCGGTAGTGGCGGTGGTCGGCGACGGCAGCTTTTTATTCAGTGGGCCGCAACCCTTGTGGAGTCTGGCGCGCTATCAGGCCCCGGTTCTGGTCCTGGTGCTCAACAACCGCAGCTACAACAATGAGCGCAACCGGATTTGGACCTTCAGCGGCGGCGGTCAGTTTCAACGGGGGCTGGACATGACCTGCTACAACGGCAGCCCTGACGTGGACTTCGTCAAGGCCGCCGAGGCGTTCGGGGTGGAGGGGGAAAAGATCGACCGGCCCGAGCAAATCAGGGAGGCGCTTAAACGCGGCCAACAGGTCTGCGTCGCGGGTCGCCCATACCTGTTGGAAATCGAGGTCAAGCGCGAAGGGGTGGGCGCGGCCTCGCAATGGTACCCGGCGTTTTCGATCGCGCAAAAGCGCACGCAGAAGGTGTAACCATGCGTCGAAGTCTGCTGATGGCGACATTCGCCTCATTGATTGCCGCGGCCACGCCGCTTCACGCCCAAACCGCCGAAGGACGCGCGGTTAAATTACCCCCAGGTGCGGGTGCCAACCTAGTCGGCGTCGCCTGCTCGCAATGTCATTCACTGAGCGCTATCACCCATCTGCGCCAGGGTCGCCGCGCCTGGCGCGACGAGCTTTACGTGATGATTCTGCGCGGAGCCCAGGTGCAACCGCAGGATGTTGAGCCGATGGTGACCTATTTGAGCGCTCACTTCGGTCCGGGCGTGCCTTATCCGGGCGCGCCGGGGCCGACGGTTAACCTGCCCAATGGCGCAGGCAAGGAACTAGTCCAAGGTGTGTGCGGCATCTGTCATTCCCTGGATCGTGTGACCGCGGGCAAGCGTTCCAAAGCGCAATGGCAAGCGATCGTGGCGCAGATGATTTATCTGGGCGCGCCGCTGGCTCCATCCCAGGCCAGTGAGGTCACCGAGTACCTGAGTGCCAATTTCGCTCCCTGACCCGAGCGATCGCCGGAAGCCACCGTCCTAGTACCCTCCAGCCCCGGCTTTGCTATTTTGATGGCAACGGGGAAGGGAGTGAAAAAAATTGAGGTCAGGACCATGGTACGGATCGCCGAAATAGCGCCCAACGTGTTTCAACTCTCTCTCTACGTCGCTGAGTTGCAACTTCCCTTCAACGAGTTCCTCGTCGTGGATGACGAGCCGCTGCTCTTCCATACCGGCCATCGCCGCAGCTTCGAGATGGTGCGTCAGGCGCTGGCTGCGATCGTCGATCCAGCCAGCCTGCGCTGGATTGGCTTCAGCCATTTCGAGGCTGATGAATGCGGCGCACTCAATCAATGGTTGGCGCTGGCCCCGCGCGCTCAGCCGCTGTGCGGAATACTAGCGGCGCGCACTAGTGTGGCGGACTACGCCGACCGGCCGCCACGCGCGCTGGCTGCGGGCGAGGTGATTGCCACCGGCGCTCGTCGCTTCGTCTTTCAACGTACGCCTCATGTGCCGCACGGCTGGGAGGCGGGCTTGCTGTTCGAACAAACCGGCCGACTTCTGTTCTGCTCTGATCTGCTCGGCCAGCGCGGCGACCAGGGCGCGCTGACCCATGGCAGCGTGGCCGAACAGTCGGTCCAAGCGCTAATTCAAATGCAAGCAGGCCCTATGGCGAACTCAATTCCCTATACGCCGTATACCGATACGATATTGCGCCGCTTGGCAGCGCTGCGGCCGGCCCTGATCGCGCCGATGCATGGGCCCGCCTTTGAAGGTGATGGTGAGCGGGAATTGCAGGACTATGCCCAGGGGCTGGCAGGCGCTCTAGGCAGCGCTCAAGCCTGAGTCACGAGCCAGGCGCTGGTCCGAGTTGGGATTTTGCGTCTCAGGCGCGAATTTCCACTGTGACCGCGCTAGCTTTTTGCAGTATTTCGACCGCTGCGCCGGAGCCCGAGGCCGGTCGGCGGGCCATCAAGGAGACCGCGTTGCCAGCGACCTGGATGTTGTCGATCTGCAGCCAATCAAGCCACACCGGAATCGAGGGAGAATCAAGCACCAAGCGCTGATCGTGGGAATCGATCTGCAAGCCCAGAAGCGAGCCGAAAATCGAAAATATACTGGCGGCGGCCCAGGCTTGGGGGTGGCAGGCGACCGGGTAGGGCACTGGACCCAGGGTGGGCTCACGCTGAAAGCCGCAAAAGAGTTCGGGCAAACTGCCTTGAATTTGTCCGGCCGCCTCCAGCAGGCCACTAGCGAGTTGCAGGGCTCGAGCGCGCTGATGGGATCGTGCAAGTCCCAGCACGGCGATCGCGTTGTCGTGGGGCCAAACCGAGCCGTTGTGATAGCTCATCGGATTGTAACGCCGTTCGCGGGCGCTCAAAGTTCGCAAACCCCAACCCGAAAACATATCGTCGGCCAGCAGCCGCTGCCCCACCGCTTCGGCCTGGTCCTGGTCGAGCAGGCCCAAGGCCAGGCAGTGGGCGGCGTTTGACGCCATCACGCGGCAAGGTTTTTTGTAGCCATCCAGGGCTAGGGCGACGGTGCCTTCGGCATCCAGCCAGAAGTCGCGGTTGAAATTATGCCGCAAGCGGGCGGCATCCTCTTCCAGGCGCGCACTTAGGCTATCGTCACCCAGGCGCGCGGCTACTTCGGCGATTGCCAGGTAGGCGCCATAGACGTAAGCCTGGACCTCACAGAGCGCGATCGGCGCGCGCGCCAATGTTCCGTCGGCGTGGGAGATGGAGTCGTGCGAATCTTTCCAGCCCTGGTTGGCCAAGCCACGGGGAGTCTCGCGCTGATATTCTATGTAACCGTCCCCGTCGCGGTCGCCGTAGGTCGAGATCCATCGCAGTGCTCGCTGGACGTTGGGCCATAATTCTTGTGCCAAGCCGAGGTCGGCGGTAGCCGCGACGTAACGACCAAGCAGAATTAAGAACAACGGGGTGCCATCCACGCTGCCGTAATAACGACCGAAGGGAACCTCGCCCAGGCGCGCCATTTCGCCCGCGCGTACCTCGTGCACGATTTTGCCCGGCTCTTCATCGCTGGCGGGGTTTACACGTTGCCCCTGCAGCGTAGCCAGGGTGCGTAAGGTCCCGGCCGCTAGCGCCGGACTAAAGCTGTTCATCGACAGCGCGGTCAGCAGGCTGTCACGGCCGAAGAGGGTGGCGAACCAGGGAATTCCCGCGATGATTCTCACTCCGCGGGAGCTGGGCGTGGTTAACATCGCCAAGTCTGAAAGCGAGGCCTCCAAGGTGAGGTTCATCGCCTGACTGCTGGTTCGGATGCGCGCGCTGCGCTGGATCAAGCCGCGAGTCTCGGCCTGGCGTTGAGCCAGCGCGGCATCGAAGCCTTGCCAGGGCAGGCGCGGGCTGGGCCGTACTGGCGGGCCGAAATCCAGCATCGCGCTAATCTCGGCTTCCAGCACCGCGGTTTGTTCGGGCTCCAGGCGGATGTGAAATTCGGCTTGGCGCTCGCTGATAGCGTCGGGGGCGGGGGCGAAAGCCAACCGCGTCACGCGCATCACCTCATCCAAGCCCAAGTAGCGCAGGCGAACTTCCCGCGCCGCCATCCAGGGCTCCAACCGCTGGCCACGAGCGTTGCGCGAAACCCCGCGAACCTCGAACAGGTCGGCGAAATCGGCGCCGTACAGAAAGCTCAAGGTGAGGTCGACTGCGGTACGGGAAAAATTGCGCACCGTGGTGCGATGGAACATCCGCGGGCTGAGCAGGACCCAGCCGCGCTCGATGTGGAGCGAGTCGCGCTCCAGTCGAATCACGTCACCCGCCGTACGCAAATCGGGATTGGTCAGATTGACGCGCAACTGAGCGTTGTCAGAGCTGACGTAGGAGTTGAGCAGATGAGGAAACTCGCCGCTGATGCGCAATTCGAAGCGGTTTAGGAAGCGCGTGTCGTCGTGAAAAAAGCCCATCGGCTCCAGCGGCGAACTGCTGATGTCGCCGCTGGCGTCGAAGATGCCGAAGCTATTTTGTCCCGCCAGGACGCGGGTGATACGCCGGGAAGCCAAGGAAGAGGCCAGCAGGTAGAAATCCTCGCCGACCTTGATGAACGTCTCCACGCCTGCAGTCAAACTCCAGCCCGGGCTATTTGGGCGTGGCCAGCGCGCCGGGCGCTACCCCCGATCCAAGCGCAGGCGGCCGCGCCATCTGGCCCACCATGGCTATATGATACAGGCGCTCGTAGCTGTCAGCCATCGCTTCCACAGAAAAGCGCTGCTCGAACTCGCGCCGGCATTGGGCCCGGTCCAACCGGTCCAGAGCCGCAACCGCATCGGTCAATTCCTTAAGAGTGCTGGCGATCCAGCCGGTGGTACCGTGACGGATCAATTCGGGGACCGAACCGCAAGGACGAGCAATCACCGGGGTACCGCAAGCCAGGGCTTCCGCTATCACCAGCCCGAAGGGCTCGGGCCAATTGATCGGAAACAGCAAGGCGCAGGCGCCACCCAGGAAAGCGCTTTTTTCGCTTTCGCCGATCTCGCCGATAAGCTCGATATCGGGAGGGGACAGGCGCGGTTTGATGACGGCCTCAAAGTAATCCAGAGTGCTGTTATCCACCTTGGCGGCTAGCTTGAGCGGGAGGCCGCTGAGGCGGGCAATCTCGATCGCCAGATCGGGGCGCTTTTCGGGCGCGATGCGCCCCAGGAAGGCCAGATACTTACCGGCATGAGGACTGTATTTGAGAAGCTGGCGCGGGAGACCGTGGTAGGCGGTGCCCAGCCAATTAAGATCGGGCAGCGGCCGGCGTTGAGCGTTGCTGACGGAGACCAGGGGCGCATCGCGATAACGCCGGTAAATGATGTGTGCTTCCGGCTGGTCCAGGCTGGCATGGAGCGTGGAGAGAGTCGGAGTTTTGACCAGCCCGGCGTAAGGTAGAGCCCAGAAATCGACGTGGGAGTGAATCACATCGAATTGCTCAGCACGTTCAAAGACCCAACTGAGCATCGGCAATTGGTAAAGGTGCCCAAGATGCTCCAAACGGCGTAGCCGCAGCGCCTGCTCGAAACCTGGGACCAGGCGCGCGCTGGTCAAGGAGTCACCCGATGCGCACAAGGTGACTTCATGGCCGCGCCGGACAAGCTCTTCGGTTAGGTAGGAGATCACGCGTTCAGTACCGCCGTACAGTTTGGGCGGTACGCTCTCATACAAGGGGGCGACCTGGGCGATTCGCAGTTTCTTCAGAGGCTTACCGACTAACGAAGCTTCTTCCCGCATTCCATCTCCTAAGATCAGGCCCGGCTCAGGGGCAGAATGCCGCCTCTGTCAGGGGGGAGGGCAAAAGCTTATGCCTGGGCCGCAAGCCCTCGGAGCTGGGGCCAGGACCGGATAGGGCCTGGTCTTCTCATCTCCGCGGGGGTTTGACGTTATTAAATCTTATCGGGGACGGAGCGCGGGCGCAGTAAAAAAAAGCGCGCCAGGCCGCCGATGGGCTGACCTGGCGCGGGCGTGGAGCCAGGGGGAAAAGCCTTGTCAGGTTCCGGTCTGCCAGGAACTCAGATACAGCTTTTGCTCGGCGGAGAGCGCGTCGATTCGAATCCCCATCGAAGCCAGCTTGAGGGTGGCGATCTCGTCCTCGATCCGATTGGGGACGTCATGGACCTTGACTTCCAGCGACTTGGCCAGCGCCGCCCAGCGCGCGGTCAAAGCCTGAGTGGCGAAGCTCATATCCATTACCTGGGCGGGATGGCCTTCGGCGCAGGCCAGATTGACCAGCCGACCTTCTCCCAACAAGAAGATCTTTTTGCCGTTGCTCAGATGGTAGGCGTCCACGTTGCGGGTGACGTTTTTTTCTACCTTGCGCGAGATTTTGCGCAGACCGGCCATGTCGATTTCGATATCGAAATGGCCGGCGTTGGATAAGATCGCGCCGTCCTTCATTTGATTGATGTGCTCGGGGCGGATTACTTCGCGATCCCCGGTCACGGTCACGAAAACGTCACCCACCTTAGCCGCCTCGCTCATCCGCATCACCCGGAAGCCGTCCATCGCTGCTTCCAGGGCGCGCACCGGGTCAACCTCGGTGACTACTACCTGGGCCCCCAGGCCGTGCGCGCGCGAGGCCACGCCGCGTCCGCACCAGCCGTAGCCGCAGACCACGACCGTGGAACCGGCGACCAGGATGCCCGAGGCGCGCATGATTCCTTCCATGGTTGATTGTCCGGTGCCGTAGCGGTTGTCGAACAGATGCTTGGTCTTGGCGTCATTGACCGCAACTACCGGAATCTTCAGCGCTTGATCCTTTTCCATCGCGCGCAGCCGGATCACGCCAGTGGTGGTCTCCTCCATGCTAGCCAGCACCTGGCTGGCCTGGGCCACGTACTCGGTGTGCAGCAGCGTCACCAGGTCGGCGCCGTCGTCCATCGTGATGCGGGGTTGAGCCTCCAGCACCGAACGCAGATGGCTGTAGTACACATCGCGCGGCTCGCCATGAATCGCATATAGTGCCATGCCGTCGTTGGCGACCAGCGAGGCTGCGACGTCATCCTGGGTCGACAAGGGGTTGGAGGCGCAGATGAACAACTCGCCACCGCCGGCCTTGAGGGTGCGCACCAAGACCGCGGTCTCGGCCGTGATATGCAGGCAAATGCCCATGCGCAGGCCGCGCAGGGGCCGTTCCTTGGCGAAGCGCTCTCGCACTTGGCGTAAGACCGGCATCTGCTGCTCAGCCCACAGAATGCGGCGGCGTCCTTCGTCGGCCAGTTTGAGATCTGCCACGTCGAACTGTTTGGCGGGACGCTTGCTCTTGAGTGTCGCCATTGCTTTGCGACGACTGATCGTGGATGCCACTTTCAATAATTTCTCCAGCTTAGGGAATTGGGACGATGGGGGCGGGTTAACGAACGCCGAAGGCGCTCTTGAGCGCCGCGGTCATGTCAGTTTGCTCCCACGGGAACAAGCCGGCCTCCGGTTTGCGGCCGAAATGGCCATAGGCCGCGGTGGCGCGGTAGATGGGCCGGCGCAGATCCAGCTTCTTAATGATCCCGGCTGGCCGCAGATCGAACAGCTCGCGCAGCGTGCTGGACAATTTGGCGTCAGGGACCACCCCGGTGTCGAAGGTGTCGATCAGGACCGATACCGGCTCGGCCACGCCAATAGCGTAGGCGACCTGAATTTCGCACTTGCGAGCCAGCCCCGCCGCGACCACATTCTTGGCCACATAGCGGGCCATATAACAGGCTGAGCGGTCGACCTTGGTCGGATCCTTGCCTGAGAAAGCGCCACCGCCATGACGGCCATAGCCACCGTAGGTATCGACGATAATCTTGCGCCCGGTCAGTCCGCAGTCGCCCTGCGGACCGCCGACCACGAAGCGGCCGGTGGGATTGACGTAAAACTTGGTCGAGCGATCCAGATATTCAGCCGGCACGACCTTCTTGATTAGCTCCTCGACGATAGTCTGCTGGAGGGTTTCATGGCTGACGCTGGGGCTGTGCTGGGTGGAAATCACGACGGTCTCGATTCCCACCGGCCGACCGTCAACGTAGCGCACGGTCACCTGGCTCTTGGCGTCGGGGCGCAGAAAGTCGAATTTGTTGGCCTTGCGCAAGCGGGTCAGCTCTTCCATCAGGCGATGGGCCATCGAGATGGGCAGCGGCATCAGCTCCGGCGTCTCGTCGCAGGCAAAGCCAAACATCAGGCCCTGATCGCCGGCGCCCTGTTCCTTGAACAGCCCCTCGCCCTCGGTTACGCCCTGGGAGATATCGGGCGACTGGCGTTCGATGGCGGTCAGCACCGCACAGGTATTGGCGTCGAAGCCGATACTAGAGTCGGTGTAGCCGATATCACGCACGGTCTGGCGCACCACGTCGGCGTATTCCAGCCGCGCGCGGGTGGTGATCTCGCCCGCCAATACTATCATCCCAGTTTTAGCCAAGCTTTCCAGGGCAACCCGCGAATGGGGGTCCTGCTCGATCAAGGCATCCAACACGGCGTCGGAGATCTGATCGCACATCTTGTCGGGATGGCCTTCGGAAACGGATTCGGACGTGAATAGAAAATCTTTGAGTGCCATAGTTCTCCTGCGCGGGGTGTGCCTTACAGTTGCTCTGCAGGAACGCTTACCGCGTGGCGGCTGAGGGGACGGAAGTGACGCGTGTCTTGTGACAGACACGGCTGAAGGGAACGCTTTCGAATCAAATAAAAACCCGATCTGCTCAACGGTCTAGTCGTCTACGCTATAATTGAACGTGACCGCGCGGTCAATCAGTCTTCGCCAAAACCCTGCTCGAACAACTGCCGGACCGCGGCCAGCGCCGCCACTTCGTCGGGGCCCTCGGCGCGTGCCTTGAGGGTGGCGCCTTTGCCCGCCCCCAACATGATAAGCGAGGTTACGCTGCGCGCGTTAACCCGCTGTTTACCGCGTTCCAGGGTCAAGGTGGCGTCGAATTTGGCGACGGCCTGCGCCAAGGTACTGGCGGCTCGCAGGTGCAAACCCAGGCGGTTTTTGACATGAACGCTGGCCTCGACCACGACTTTCCCCGCCCACCAGGCCGACCCCATCGCGGCCCGCCTAATCCGGTGCTTACTTAATAAGTTATCAGTTGCCTCGTCCCAATGGCAGAGGCGTGGGCGGTTATTCGGCCATGGCCTCGGGGTCGCTCGCCAATTCCTGTCTAAACAGCTCGCGCAAGCGCTGTTCGATCCAGCGATCTTGCGCGCTGCCTTCGCGCTGGCGCCAGCTTGTGAGCGCTACCACCGCCTTGGCCATGTTGCGATGACCGCCGGCGCTCCCGATCGCCCCGAACAGCCGGCGTACGGTCTCGCCGGCGCTGCGGCCCAGACCGTGACTGCGCACTGCGACCACCAGGTTTTGCCCCAGCTTGCCCGCCACCGCGACCCATTGCACGCCCTCGAACTGGAGGCAGAAGTCCGCCATCTGTACGATAAGATCGTCACGCTCCACCCGCCCCAGATAGAGCACCAGCAATTGATCCTTGATCCACAACCGCTTCATCGCGGTCGCCAATACGTGGGCGAAGGCCAACGGCAACTCCGGCCGCTCGATTCGGCGCAAGAGGCCGTAGTTGGCCAGCGGATAGAGAAAGGTAAAGGCCTCCAGATCCTCTTCGGTCACGCGCCGCGACAGCATCAAGGTGTCGCTCTTGATCCCGTAAAGCAGCGCGGTAGCCAACCGTTCGCTGACCCGTTCGCGCGCGCTTATCAAGTATTCGGTCAAAATGGTGGCGGTAGCGCCGTAGCGCGTGCGGATATCCTGAAAACCAACGTTGGTATCGCCATAACCGGGATGATGGTCGATGACGATGTCGGCGCGCGGCAGGCGGCCGTTGAAATAGGCAGGTTGGACATCGACCATCGCAATCAAGTCGTACCCTTGCAGTACTTCACTACTGGCCGCGGCGACGTCGATTTCCAGCAAGCGCACCATCGCGCGATTTTCGGGGCGGGTAATCGCGCTGTAGCTGAACAGTGGAGTGGTCAGTCGATTGCGTCCCAACAGCGTGCGCAGCGCGATCGCGCTGGCCAAGGCGTCAGGGTCAGGATCGTCCTGCAGTACAATCGCGATGCGCTGCCCCTCGTGGGCCAGGGCGCGCAATTGCTGCAACCGTTCCCGAGTGTATGCTTGGTCCATTACCTTCCAATTGCCCCGGCTGCCAGCGGGGCGCGAAACATCGCTTCACTGGCCCCGCGGTTCGGTCTGCCCGCCCCGGCCCTCGAGGGTGGCACCTGCCTAATTGTGGGCACCGCCGTTTCCGACCGAAGAGCGGCCTCCGGCTCGCTTTCTAAGCGCGCCGCGCGCGCTCGTGACCGGAAAAAACCTTTGCAATTATATCACGCGCCAGCAAAATAATTTATGGTTAGGTTCTAACCGGGGCCTAGAGCACAAATCAATTGGTAAGCGAATCGCACTGTCAAATCTGTAAACGACCGCTCAAGGACTGGTTCCTGCGCCTTTGCGTGGAGGACAGCTCGGGCTTTGCCGAGCGTGCCCTGATCTGCGCCAATTGCGGTGTGAAGTTACGCTTGGCCTCGGAAAAAGCCCGCGATTTGCAGATCGACCCCTGGCTGCACGAGGCGGTGGCCCGGGTGCTCCGGGGACGGGAGAGTTAAGGTTTTGCCTGAGCACACCGCCGCCAGTGGCGAATTATGGCCTTTCGAGGAAGCACGCCGGTTACTTTCCCGCGTGGCCGACTATTCGCCTTCGCGTAAAGTGATTTTCGAAAGTGGCTTTGGTCCCTCCGGATTGCCGCACTTGGGAACCCTGGGCGAGGTGCTGCGTCCCAGCTACGTACGCCAAGCCCTCAGGGAGCTGGCGCCTCAGCACGCCAGCGAACTAGTTGTTTTCATCGACGACCTCGACGGCTTGCGCAAGGTTCCCGAGACTCTGCCCGCGCCCGACAGGATAACGCCATACTTGGGGCATCCCGTCTCGCGCATTCCCGATCCGTTTGGCGACTGCCACCCCAGCTTCTCCGAGCACATGATTGGACTGCTGGGACAGTTTCTGGCGCCGGTTGCGGTTGATTATCGGCTGATGCGTTCCAGCGAAGCGTACCGTGCCGGCCGCTTCGATCCCGCGCTGCGCCAGATCATGCGCCATCACGAACAGATAATCGCCATCGTCGCCCCTACGCTGCGCGAGGGTAATCGCCAGCAATGGTCACCCTTTCTGCCGCTCTGTCCGCGATGTGGCCAGATAAATTCCACCGTGGTGACGGCTTACCATCCGGACGCCGCCGCGGTCGAGTTTGTCTGCGAACGCGCTTTCGGCGGTGCGCACGGATGCGGTTATTCAGGCAAGCAGAGCGTGCTGGGAGGCGGTGCGAAAGTCCAGTGGAAGGTCGATTGGGCGTTGCGCTGGTACGCGTTAGGAGTCGATTACGAGCTGTACGGCAAAGACCTGATCGATTCCGCCCGCGTGTCGGGACAAATCGTCGGTTTGCTCGGCGGCCAACCGCCGCTGGGTTTTGCCTACGAGATGTTTCTCGACGAGCAAGGCCACAAGGTCTCCAAGTCGGTGGGGCGCGGGGTAGGAGTGGATCGATGGCAGCGCTACGCTCCGATCGAAGTGCTCAAGTACTTTCTGATGCTTAATCCGCGCCGTGCGCGCAAGCTGTTCGTCGAGGCGATTCCGCAGTTTGTCGACGACTATCTCGCCCTCCTGCGGGCCTGGAGCAATGCCGACCGCGCCCAGCGTATCCAATCGCCACTGTGGTTCATCCTGGATCCCGAGGGTCGAGATGGCTTCGATTCCGAGCTGAGCTTTGGCCTAATCATGAACCTGGTCTCGGCGCTGGGCAGTGACGACCGCCAACTGATCCGCAACTATCTAAACAATTACGACCCGGCCTGGAGCAAGCTTGAGTCGCCAATGGCCCGCGGGCAGCGTGATGCGAAGACCAGCGCCTTACTGGACCGGCTGGTCGATTGCGCGCTCAATTACTATCGCGACTTTGTCGAGCCCACCAAACAGCGCTACGTGGCGAGTCCAGCCGAGCGGGCGCAATTGCTGGTCCTGCTGGAATTTCTCCAACACCAGCCCGAGGCGAGTGCTGACGAGATTGAGAAACAGATCTACGATGTCGGCCGCCGATATTACGATAAGCCGGGCAAGATCTTTCCCCTGCTCTACAAGACCCTGCTAGGGCAGTCGCAAGGCCCGCGCCTGGGAGTTTTCATCAAACTAGTTACCCCGGCACGGATAGCGGCGATGCTGGAGGCTGCGCTGGCCTAGCCCATCTTTGAGTAACCATCTCTTTCCCACCATTGTTTGCCATGAAACATGGGGGTCAGGCCGGCCCGTCACTTTGGAGATTTGCGACGGGGCCGGGTGCCGTAGGCCTTACGAAGCCGGAGTTGGGCTTGGGGTTGGATAGGGGGTGGGGCAGGCGGCGCCCCCCTGCACCGTAATCGGAATCGGAGAGGCGATGATATTGCCCGCGACCGCATTAATGTCGGCAGTGCCGTTGGCCCCGTTAGAGAAAAACTGACCAGGCATGGCGTTGGGCCCGGTAGCCTGCTCCACGATTGACTGATCTGTGCTGGACCAGGTGCTACCGGTAGTGATGTCAAACACCAAACCATTGTTAAACTGGCCGATGGCATGGAATTGCAGGGCGCACTCGGTCGCCACCGCCATCGGACTGGGCAGTGGGCAGGGGCTTAGGGTGGGGGTTGGTATCGGGGTGACACCGAACGGAGCTGGGGTCGGGGTGGGCACCGGCGAGCCGGGGCAGATTCCCAGTGCGACCACAAAAGGACCGGGAGCGGCCGGGGTGGTGCAATTGCTTCCTACGATCTGGCCGTAGGAGTTGTAGGTCCCACCCACGCAACCCGCGCTGGAACCAAAGCCGTAACCGCCGCCGCCACCGCAAGACAGCAGCGCAGCTCCGGCAATCAGAGCCGCCAAGCCTGCTATCACCAGCCAACGTAACCACGCAAGCATCAGGGCATCAGCTATGACGATAGCGTTGAGCGCTGTCAAGCCAGGCTGTGCAGACTGTCGCAAACACGCGCGCCATCAGGCCTCGATCTTGAGTCGGGCCATGAGCCGATAAAGGGTCGAGCGCGAGACTCCCAACAGCTTGGCCGCGCGCAGCCGATTGCCATCGGTCTGGGTCAGCGATTGGACCACCGCGCCACGAATGGCATGGTCGAGCAGCCCACTGCTAGCGTGCACGGCTTCGCTTTCGGTAGGCAGCGGCTGCCGCTGGCGCAGCTCGTCGGGAAAGTCACCGACTTCCAAAACCGCCCCGGAAGCCATCACCGTGGCACGTTCGACCGCATTGGACAACTCGCGCACGTTGCCGGGCCAGGAGTAGTCGCATAGCAAAGACAGGGCGGAGCGTGCGATGGCGGTGACTTGGCGGCCGCCCGTACGCTGATGACCGCGCAGGAAATGGGCCAACAAGACCGGGACGTCGTCAGGCCGCTCGCGCAGGGGTTGGAGATGGACCGAGGTGGCAGCCAGCCGGTAATAGAGATCGGCGCGGAATTCGCCCCGCCCCACCATCGCGCGCAAATCTCGATTGGTACAGGCCACGATCCGGACATCGACCTTGTAGCTGCGCGAGCCCCCCACCGGCAAAATCTCGCAGCTCTCCACCGCCCGCAGCAGTTTGGCCTGCAGACGCATCGGCAATTCCCCGATCTCGTCGAGCACCAGGGTGCCTCCCGAGGCAGTGCGAAAGTAGCCTTGCGATTCGTCGCGGGCATCGGTAAAGGCGCCGCGCACATGGCCGAACAACTGAGATTCGGCCAGCGAGTCGACCAGGTTGGAGCAGTTAAATGTAATCAACGGTCCTTTGACGCGCGAGCCCAGGGTATGCAGGGCGCTGGCGGCCAACTCCTTGCCGGTGCCCGATTCACCATGGATGAGCACCGAGGTCCGATGCAGCGACAACTTGCGCAACTCCTCGAAGGTGCGCAACATCGCCGCCGACTTGGCGACCATCTGGCCGACCTCGTGTGCCCCGGCCAGCAAGCGGCTAACTTCAATAATTTCGGGTTGATGAAATCCCACTGCGTCGTAATAGCGCAAGGCCGGTACCTCTAACTCCGGCGCACTGTCACTGAAGTCGAATACTGCTGAGGCGATTCTTGCCATTTCGTCCACCTCTCCACTGCCAAGGGCCAACAGACCACAATCTGGGAATTTGCCGCGTCAACCAATCGGGCGTCCAGGTAGCAGGAGTTATGTCGAAACGGACCGGCTCGAAACTAAGCGGCGGCTTATGGAAGCTGCGGGCATCCTAAGAAAATGGTGGCGCCAGATCAAGGCGCCGCGGCCTTTTTTTCCCATCCAAGCGCCCGTCATGCGCAGCGCGCTCACGCAACACGCCCCACCTGCGCATGATAGACATCAAGCGTTTGCTTAAGCTGGAATTTGGTAGTCCGTAAATTTACGTTTCCTATTAAATTGCATAATCAGCAAGTACGATTGCTAAGAATAAAGGCGCCACTAAAGATGCCCGGCCGCTATGCTCGTGACAGCGAGCTTAAACTTCATGACGAGCTGGTCGTGATCGGCGGCTCGGCCGGCGCCCATCGCCGCGCTGCGCCGCGCGAGAAGCGCTTTCGCCCCGCCATCGATCCGCTCTTCCGTTCCGCTGCCAAAGCTTATGGCGAGCGGCTGGCAGCCGTCCTACTGTCGGGTTGCAAAATCGCAGCAATGAATTGGGACAGGTCGCCGCGGCATGAAGGCTCTCAACCGTCAGGGGGCAGGACCGCAGCGGCTGCTGGTACAAACTGTTCATTCGACCCTTTCGTGCATCGGAAGAACCGGATCGAATTGCGAATGGCTCCGGCAGCAGAGCGATGACGAGTCGATTATCGTCTTGCGTAGCGGGCGAGCAGGACACTTCCATCTGGACGTGCAGCGCAGCGCGTGGACCCGGGGCCCGAGCAAAAAGCGCTGTCGGGTTTTGGGAGTACTCTGGCGCTTGAAAAGTACTGCCCCGCGGGCGCAGGATGACCCTAGCAGCGAAGCGCAGTGTGCTCCTTTGACAATCCGCGCAAGCGAGGTCGTGCCGATGGATAAGGACAGTTTCGAGCGGGAAATTGCCAAACTAGTCGAGGAATTTCGTCTCGACCGTCATCCTTATATCCTGTCGGTTTATCAGGGCAAGGCCAGCCGTGAGCAACTGCGTGGCTATCCCATCCAGCATTATGAGATGACCGTGCGCGACGCCGCTTACTTTGCCGCCGAGGGCTACCTGCAGATGCGCCAGCTCGACGCCGAGACCGCCGAGGACCGCGCCCGCAATTTCGCCGAAGAGGCGCTGGGCGTCTATAGCCACTCAGCCTCCCATCTGGAACTGCTCTTCGAATTGTGGGAGGGCGGTTTGGGGTTGCCCCGCAAGGAGCTGATCGAGGCTCGCACTTCCGATGCCGCCCGTATCCTCAACGCCCTCATTTTGCGTCTCAAACGGCTCAAGCCCACCTTCATGGGCGCCTCCGGTCTGCTCGAAGAGATGGAGGTCGAGGCCTATCGGATGATGGGCGAGGGGTTGGCCCAACACTACCATATCGACCCACGCTATCTGCGCTTCTTCTCCGTCCATCACGAAGCCGACAAGGACCACGGCAAGGCCGGCCATGCGATGATCCAGCGCTTCGTCCTAGGTAGCGGCCGAGAGGCCGAGTTTCTTTCCGAAGCCCGCCTGATCATGGGAGCCTTTTGGCGAGGATTCGAATCGATGTCCGAGGTGGGGTGATAAAACGGCCGCTTTTAACGGAGGCGACGGCCATGAAGCTCAATCATACGATCGTTCCGGCGCACGATAAGCGCGCTTCGGCCCGCTTTCTGGCACGTCTGTTCAACTTGCCGGTGCGCAGCGCTGGCCATTTCGAGGTAGTGGAGATTAATCCTGAATTGACCCTGGACTACGACGAGCGCGAGGATTTCTCCTGGCACCATTACGCCTTTGCGGTCAGCGATGAAGAGTTCGACGCCATCTTCGCCCGTGTCCAGCAAGAGGGTTTGGAGTACGCCGCCGATCCCATGTTCGAGCGGCGCGGCGAGATCAACCGTCGGCGCGGGGGACGCGGCTTCTACTTTCACGATCCCAACGGACACAACTTCGAAGTGCTGACCCGGGCCTGAACCTTCGGCCGGCACCTTGAGCTTGACGAGCGCAGGTTGATGGCGGATCGGCGGCGATGGATAGTTCTGTGCAGCCTTTTGTGCGCCCAGATTTTCACCTACGGTCCGATTATCTCCACGATGGGCGTCTTCATGACCCCGCTCACCCATCAGTTTGGCTGGAGCCGGGCCGAAGTCTCGCGAATCGCCACCGCCTTTTCCCTGGGCAACGGCCTGTTCGCCTTCGTCGCCGGCTGGCTGATTGACCGCTACGATATCGGCCGCGTGATGGCCTGCGGGGCGCTTATTGCCGCCGCCGGCTGCGCCCTGGCCAGCACCATTCATACCCTATCCGCGCTGGTGGCCTGCTACCTTCTGATCGGCGCCGGCTTGGCCTTGGGCGGGCTGGTACCCACCGTCGCCGTGGCGCTCAATTGGTTCCCGCTCCATCGCAGCGCCGCCGTCGCTCTGGCGCTGGTCGGTTTGGGGCTGGGAATGTTTATCGCTCCGCGCCTGGTTACCGGCGTGATCGCCTACGGAAACTGGCGCATGGGAATGCTCGCGGTCGGCCTACCGATGATACTGGTCTCCGCGCCAATCAGCGCCGGCCTTATCCGCACACGCCCCGGCTCAACCCCCTCTTCCCATCACGAAGCTGCCTTGGCGTATGCCGAGCTGCCCGGGTTGGAGGTCGGGCCAGCCCTGGCAACCTCCGCTTTCTGGCTGCTGTGTCTCCTTACTTTGCTGATCAATCTGAGTACTTTCGCGGTTGGCTTCCACGTCATCCCCTATTTGATCGGGAGCGGTTATGCGCCCAAGAGCGCGGCCTGGATTGACGGAGTCCACGGCCTGCTGCTGGCTCCCGGTGGTATCGTTCTGGGCCTGCTCGCCGATCGGCTGGGACGTAAGCCGATCTTGCAGCTCGCGCTTGGGATGTTGCTCATCAGCGTGGTTATGTTGTTGAGGTCAGGGCCACATGCGTGGGGGTTGCCCGCAGCGCTGGCCTGGACGATCCTGTGGGGCGTGGCCACCGGCAACCACGTCGTTATCCCGGTGCTGCTGGAGGACGCCATCGGGCCGCGCCGGTTTGGCACTTTGTGGGGAATCATGCACGTCTCGGTTTCGCTAGGGCAGGGGTTGGGACCGATCGTGGCCGGCGCCCTGTTTGATCTGCATCGCAGCTACGTCCTGGCCTTCGAACTTGCCGCCGCTGCGTATGTGGCAAGCGCCGTGATGGCCGCGCTGGTTTTTCCCGCCCGCGGCCATGATCGCCTTCCTGCACCGGCCGCCTCGCCAGCCGCTGACGCTATCGCCAGTTAGCTGGGCCCGTTTGCGCTCGGTCTATTGCCGAACTATTAGATGGCATGGCCAGCGCCCGCGCTGGGCGCCTAGTCTGGTGACAAAGGAGCAACCATGGAGTTCGGACATTTCTCCCATTGCTGGCACAAGTACGGGATGAGCGCGGGCGAGCGCTATGCGATGCTGTGGCGCGAGCTGGCGCTGGCCGATCAGGTGGGTTTCGACTACGGCTTCTCGGTCGAGCATCATTTCAATCCGATCGAAAGTCAGATGTCGCAGCCCGCGGTCTATTGCATGGGGGCTGGGCTCAGCACGCGCCGGCTACGGGTGGGTCCGATGGGTTACGTGGTCCCGCTGCACCACCCCATTCGGCTGCTGGAGCAGATTGCGGTGCTCGATCAGGCCACCGGTGGGCGGATGATCGTGGGGCTGGTCTCGGGCATCGCGCCAGTTATGCTGCAGACCTGGGGGGTGAATTTCGCCAGCCGGCGCGAGGTTACGATGGAAGCGGTCGATTTGATCCAGACTGCCTTCAATCGGGACGATAATGGCCCGATCAATTTCGACGGCGAATTCTTCAAGCTCAAGGACGTTCGCCTCTCCGTGATGCCGGTGCAGCGGCCTCATCCGCCCTTGTGGCTGCAAAGCCGCGACGCGCATACCTTGCAAACGCTCGCCCAACGGGGCCTGGACACCGGCTATTTTTTCTATTTCCCCCGTTCCGAGGCTGGCCAGCGCTATCCCGATTATCTTCGTCGATGGAGCGAGGCGGGCTGGAAGCGCAAGCCCAAAATCTCTTATCTCACCTTGGTGTACGTCGACGAAACCGACGAGTTGGCCCGCAAACGGGCGATGCCTAACGCGCTGGAGGCCTTCAAGAAGTTCGTCGCCGGAGTCGGCGGCGATATCGAAGCGGTCCAGGCCAACACCGAGCGGAGCGCCACCCTGTTCGAGCAACGTGGCGAAGCGGGCGGCGCGGAAATCATCCGCAACCTTCAAAACCCCGATTTCCTGCTCGAAAAAGAGCTGTATTTCATTGGCTCGGCCCAGACGGTAGCGGCGCAGATCAAGCGCGCCGCCAGCCAGGGTTTGTTCAACACGCTGCTGTGCGAGTTCAATTTCGGATCGCTTAGCGAAGATGACGTGATGCGCTCCATCCGCCTGTTCGCACGCGACGTGATGCCCCAGCTGCGCGACTTCGAGCCGTTTTAAGCGCTCGCAGTCAAGCAAAGAGAAAACCTATGCTCCTTCTGGTCTTCAGTAGCAGGGGCGATCCTGCCGGGCAGCCAACTGACAGCGTGTGCGGCGACATTGGCAGAGAACAGGTCTGCCGACGCTTTCACGATTTCGCGCTGGCGCAAGTGGCCCAAAAGCACAAAGAATCATAGTTTATGCTGGTGCCCATAGCCCGTCGAAGGGCAGCCTGCTAACGGCATGCCCCTGGCTAGCGCAGGCCCGTCATTAGCTCCCGAGGACGACTTTTAGTCACCGTCACCCTTGGCTGGCGCCTCCAGCCTGTTTCGTCACTTCGGCCAGCGTGCTGGGCGCGCCTCACCCAGCGGTCGCGTGGCGCATGATGAACTCAAAGCGGCCCCACGAAAGGAAGGCGGGGAGGAGCAACAGCGCGGCGATGGCGTTGACACCGAGCAAAGCCAGGAACAGCGCCGCCATGTGGAGGTTGAATGCGGTGGGAGAAAACAGCCAGGGAATAAGACCGGCAAACAGCAGAGCGGCGATGCATAGAACATCGCTACTGACTTCAGCCAGCGCTACCCGGATAGCATCATCCAGCGCCCATCCGGCCGCGACTTGGGTCCGGATGGCGGTCATCACCACGATGGCAAAGCTGGCCCCCACACCGACCGCCAGCGAGATGATTAAAACGGTTTCGATGCTTAGCGCGAGGCCCGTCGCACTCATCATGATGAAAGCCAAGAGGTTAGCCAGGACGCTGTATCCCAACACCATGCATCCGCCGGTCACGGAAGTGAACGCGATAGCGGCTACGCAAGCGACCCCAGCTAGCACCAGGGTCAAGCTAAGTACGGCGTTGGGCAAAATCATCTCGTCGGCGGCCGCATACAAGCCGCCAGGGCCGCCGAGGTAGTGCAAGTGCACTCGGCTGAGCGTCGGGTCGTGCGCTAGATAGCGCTGCTGAAACCTCGTCAATTCGCGCTTCAACCGCGTCAGAGTCCGGGGACTGCGATCACGCGTCAGGATACTGATGCTGGCGTTAGCTCCACGGGCACCGCCAAAGAAGCGATCGAAATCCTCGGATACGTCTGCCATACGCAAGTTCATCCACAGACCGCCTAGAAGCCCCGCCGATTCGGGTATCCCATAGAACTTTGGGAATGCATAATTGAATTTTTGGTTTAACTCCTTGGTCCTGGTCACAAAGGAAAAGGCCTGGGACACTCCGGGGTCCATCATAAGGTAATCCTGCAAGCGGTCGGTTAGGCGCAGGAACTTGGTGGTCAATACAGATTGCGAGTCAGGAGGGGGTGGCGTGTTGATCACGATCCAGCTCAGGTCGAGCGGAAACCGGCGGGCGATTGCGGCCGTGTCCGTGTTGACCCGAGCATTAGAGGGGTAAAGCGGTGTGCCCTGGGCTGGGTAGCCAATCGGAATTTTGAGGGCAGCCGTGGCCTCCCCCACCACCAGCAGCCCCAGCAAGGAGGCGAGCAGCATGGCGCGCCCCCATCCTGGCGTCAGCGCCAACTCGATCAGCTCCTCGGTCCAATCTTCCACTCGCCGCTTGACCCGCCCCCTCCATTCCCAAGCTCGCGAGCGGCCCACCGGCAAATAGCTGATCACAATCGGCTGGAGGATATAGACCAGCCATAGGCTGGACCCCAGCCACAGCATGCCAATAAGCCCCACGTGCTGGAGTAACGGAATATCCCACAGCGAGATAAAGCCAATAGCGCAGAGATCGGCGGCAACTGCCACTAGGCCGGGTAAGAACAACCGATCGGCAGTCGCCACGCAGGCGGCATGGCGGTCCTCCAGACGGTCTAGAGTAGCGTGGTAGCAGCGTTGCCAGTTGAGTGCATGGCTGAGGGTCCGGGCGCTCAGGATGATCGGAACTACCAGCATCATCGGGTCAAGCGGGTAGTTCATGAACCCAGCCAAGCCCAGACCCCAAAGGGCGGGGGATAGGCAGCCGGTCACAAGCACCACCCACCAAAACCTGTAACTGCCCACGACCATGAAGCAGACCAAAGCGGCCAAGGCGCAGGCTGCGAGTAAAAGCGCGAAGTCCACCGGTCGGTCGTGCTCCAAGTAACCCCGAACTGCCGGTTCGCCAGCAAAATAGATCCGGTCATTGGCGTCCTGGTTCCGCGTGGCGATTTGCAGCAGGTGGTCAAGCAGCCGGCCGTAGTCGGCGTCGCTCTTCGCGAGCGACATCAGGACCGCGCTATGGCGGTTCGCGCTCAGCATTACCGGCGGAAAGTCGTCTCGTTGGCTGCTAGCGGCGCTCTGGAGCTGATGCGTCATGGCCCTCGTACTCGACCTGGGGAGTATGAAAGGCCGAAATACCAGCCCGCTGGGCAGCGCTTTCAGGTTGGTGGGGTTCCACAGCGTCACTGAGTACAACCAGCTATCGTAGAGCTCGGGCGTCCTAAAGAGCGCCACCAGAAGATTTTTCAGCTTGCTTATGGCCTTCGGCTGAAAAATGGTGCCCCCCCTCACCTGGAACATCACATAAACCACACGACGACTCGCGAACTCGAGGTAGCGATGGGTAAGTGCGACATCGGGATCGTGGGCGGGAAACAGGCCGCTGAGTCGCGTTTGAACTCGTAATCGATAGACGCCACTACCCATCATTAGGGTAGCTGCTATTAGGATTGGACCGATAAGCTTTCCGCTGCGTAAAATCGCTTCGCCGATCCTCATTCTGCTCGCTATCCTCCGGCCAGCGCACTTACCACCAGCCAGGAACCAGGCAGAAGCCAGTTCTTAAGCGGAACGCGCGACGGTAAAGAAACTCTGCATTTAAGATAACGTACCTGGACCGCAAAAGGTTGACGCGTGAGGTGGATCGCAAAATTTAGGCAGATTAAGTAGAGCCTGCCCGCCTTAGATTTGGGTGTGGTAGGCCAAGCCCGCAAAACTATTCGCGATGGGCGAAGTTTTAAGGCAACTCGCGACATCGCGATGGCCGCGCTGGCAAGCCTGGGTCGAGTGCCATGGCATATGCCTTTCTTTTTCGATTCGGCGGTCTGCTAAGGCCTGCTCATCTTCAACCACACTTCACAGTTTCCTCGTCCGCAATTCAGGGGCGAATCCAGGTACGGATGGCGAATGAAAGCCAAAACAAGACACTTGAAGATTCTTAAATCTCGGGTTAGGATTGCATCCGTTGCATTCCTGCAAATCTGAGGCAAGATCGCATCAATTGCGAGCCCTCTGGCAGGCTCCGTTCTACCCGTGTGGTAAGAGATGGCGGACGCTTACCAAAATAGACGGCCAAACGGTGGGAACTTGACGCGCTCTGGGCGCCGATACTGGAGGCTCGTCCCACCTTGATGTGGCGCGCTTCGTGCCCGGTGCATCCTTTGCATTTGCCTTGCCTGCAGGCGTCGACCGCCCACGATTTGAGTTCTAACTGATAATGCTTGCGATCTTTGGTTTTAAGGCGGTGTCCGCAATTAAACTGGCGCGAACGCTGCCTGTTTTTATGCTGCTCCTGGCGGCCGCGTCGGCGTGTTCCACCCAAGCCAACCCGGGCGCTGCTGTGCCTTTGGGAGCCGGGGGTGGCGACCAAGATAGCCATCAGCGATTAATGGACCTGGCCGCCAAACGGCAGGACGATTCCTTTTCGACCGATTTCGGAATTGGCCCGGGAGACATCCTGCAGATTTCCGTGCCTGAGGTACCTGAGCTAAAGAATGTTCGCGAGGAGCGGGTATCGCCCCAAGGCACTATCGAGCTACCCATCGCGGGCACGGTATCGGTCGGGGGCCTGACGGAACCTCAGGTGCACGATGCGCTGGTTAAGGCACTTTCGAGGCTGGTCAAGGATCCGCAGGTCGATGTTTTTGTAAAGAGTTATGCCAGTCGCCAAGTTGCCGTGGTCGGGATGGTCAACAAGCCTGGCCTGTACACCCTCAATCGGCGCAATGAATCCATTCTGGATCTGATCGGCCAAGCGGGCGGTATGTCCGACGGCGCGGGCAGTTCGATAATCTTTATCCCCGCCTCGCCTAAGCGAAACACGGAGCAATTGCAGGCAAGTCTGGCCAGCCTGCAGGCGGCCAGTCAGCCCCGTCCCGCTCAGCCTTCGGGACCGGCGAAGGTTGGGACAGCCGAACCTCGCCTTCAAATGACGGCGGAGGTGGGCGACAAAAACGCTACCTCGGCCTGGAGCGGTCCCAATTTGTCGGCGTTTGCCGCAGGTACCGATCCGATATTCATCAATGCGACCGGGGATCAATCCGATTTGAGCATCCCGGTGCGACCAGGCGATTTGATCATGGTGCCCGCGCGCGGCCAGGTGCTGGTGCAAGGCTGGGTCGCCACCCCCGGGGCCTATCAGATCACCCCGGGGATGACCGCCTTGGGCGCGGTTACCGCGGCGGGCGGTGAATTATACAGCTCCGACGCCGTAGTGCTGAGGGCGACTCCAAACGGTGAGAAAGTCAAGCTACCGGTCGACCTATCAAAAGTCGAAAAAGGGGAAGCGCAGGACGTTCAGGTTCAGTCGGGCGACGTGGTAATTGTCCAGCGCTCGGTGATCGGCGCGGTTCCCTACAGCTTGTACTTCCTTGTCAGCCATTTTGCCACCGGCATGATGCTGCCGGCGTTCTGATTTTTATCGTTCAGATCGCGGGCTGCCCGATCGCGCCGATTGCGATGGGAATTCCAAAGTTCAGCAGTTCAGCCAAATCGAGGCGCGCGGCCCCATTAATTAATGAATAACGAAATCTCACCCTACCAGATCTCGCGTACCGGGCCGCCGCCGCATCAGTTTTTGCACGAGCCCAACCTGTTTTCCAGCGAGGTCAACTTCAAGGAGTACTGGCGCGTCATCCGCAAGCATCGGGTGATGATCCTGGCGCTGGTCGGAGCGGCCGTAGTGATCGTGCTGGCTTGGCGCTTCGCGCGCACGCCCCAGTACGAGGGCGTCTCCACCATCATGATTCAGCCGCAAACTCCGCAGGTGCTCTCTCAAACCAAGAATTTCAACGAGGAGCAGTTCGCCTCCAGCGGTGATTACGATTACTACCGTACCCAGTTCGATCTGCTCAAAAGCCCCAGTCTGGCGGCGCGGGTGATTCACGAGTATGGCCTGGAGTCCAGTCCACTCTTCAATCGCGCCGATTCGCAGCCGGGCTTCTTTGGCTCGCTGCTGAATTCCGTGCAACAGGAATTGGCGGCCTTGGCCGGCGGGCGTGGTGACAGCTCCGCGCCAATTCCGATGGGTCCCGATTACGTCCCGCCGCAGATTATCAGCGCTTATTTGGCGCGGCTGGAAGTGAAGCCGCTGCGCGGCACGCGGCTGGTCAAGGTCGGCTTTACCACTCCCGATCGCGAACTGTCGGCGCGGATCGCCAACGCCCACGTTCAGACCTACATCCGCGAGGGGTTGGATCTGCAGGCGCAGACCGGGCACAACGTCGAAGGTTTCCTCCAGACCAAGCTCTCCCAGCTTAAGGACGAGGTGGAGAAATCCGAAGCCGCGCTCAACGCGTACCGGCGTGCGCGCGGAATTGTCACCCTGGAGAGCAATACCAAGGAGAGCGGGGTCAGCCCGCTGATGCAGCGGCTGCAGCAGCTCAACGCGCAACTCACCGCGGCCTCCAGCAAACGGATCGCGCTGGAGACCCAGCATCAGATGATTGAGCGCGGCGATTACGATTCGCTGCCCGAAGTGATTTCAAATCCGGTCATTCAAAGCCTCAAGGAGCAGGTCGCGCAGCTCTCCCTGCAGTACGCGGCGCTCAATAACCGCTTCAACCCCGGCTACCATCCACTCGACGACCTTGGGGCGCGCCTGTCAGCCTCGCGCCGGGTTCTAGCCCTGGAGTCGCGCAACGTCGCCAACAGCGTGGAGTCCGATTATCGGGCGGCGGTGGCAAATGAGGCCAAGATTGGCCAGGAGATCAATCGGGTCAAAGGACAGGCCCTGGCGCTCAACGACGCTTCCTTGCAGGAGGCGGTGCTGGAGCGGCAGGTCGATGCTAATCGCGAGCTGTACCGCAGTGTGCTGGAACGGATGAACGAGATCAGCGTGGCTTCCGAAGTGCCCGCCTCCAACGTCTCGGTGGTCGATATCGCCCATCCGCCCCTTTCCCCCACCGGCCCTCGCCTGCTGCTGCTGCTTGCCTTCAGCGTGTCAGCCGCCGGCTTTGTCGGCATCGCGCTGGCCTTCTTCATCGAATCGCTCGATGACACGCTCAAGACCGGCGATGAGGTGCCGCGCTACCTGGGGCTGCCCAACCTCGGCGTGATTCCCGATTTCGTCAAGCTCAACGGCCGGGGCGCCGGCCGCGCCTACGGCTATCTGCCCTCGCGCAAACAGCGCGAGGATAGCGCCGCGGTGGTGCCCACCGGCAGCGCCCATCGCGAGATGCTCGTTTCGCACGGCTCGTTTTCCACCGCCGCCGAGGTTTACCGCGCGATCCGCTCGGCGGTGATGTTCTCGCGCGCGGGTGGCGCGCCCAAGAGTATCCTAATTACCAGCTCCACCGCCGGCGAGGGCAAGACCATCACCGCGGTTAATATCGCCACCGCCTTCGCCCAGACCGGCGCACCCACGCTCCTCATCGACACCGATTTTCGCCGCTCGCGCTGCCATGAAATCATGGAGATCGATGCCGATCGCGGTTTGAGCGACGTCCTGGTCCGCCAGGGCACGCTGGAGCAAACCATCCTGCCCACCAAGGTGCCAGGCCTCTCCTTCCTGGGGGCGGGGATGCTGCCGCCAAATCCCAGCGAGCTGCTCGCCTCGCCCGAGATGCGGATGCTGCTGGAGCAGCTCAGCCAGACCTACGATTACGTTATCTTGGATTCGGCCCCGGTGATGCCGGTCAGTGATTCGGTGGGGCTATCCACCATGGTCGAGGCGGTGCTGATCGTCGCTGGTGGTCAGACCTCCCGCCGGTTGGTGCGCGAGACTTGCCTGCGCCTGGGGCACGTTGGAGCGCGGATTCTGGGCGTGGTTCTCAACCGCGTCGATGTCGTCAGCAATTCCTACTACCGCTACGACCATTACAGCTACTTCTACAACTACAAGCCTCGCGCCAAACCCAGGGACGACGACGGTCCCGCGGCCGACCCCAGCTAGCGTCGGCGCGTTCAAGTCCTAATCAGATCCAGGGTCCGCGTTATCGATGTACTGGCCGATACTTTTTCTGCTGCCCTTCACGGCGCTGATGCTGGGGGCGGTTCATCCCTGGGCCTTCGGCCTGGCCGAGCTGGTTGTCTTTGTCTTGATCGCGGTTTGGATGCTCCAGGTTGCGATCGGTAAGCGGGCGCTCGTCGCTGCCCCCCCAAGGATGAGAACTCTGGCAGCGCTCGCCATTGGCTTGGCCGCGCTGGTCGCCTTCCAGCTCGTGCCGATGCCGCCGAGGGTGCTTAAGCTGCTCTCGCCGGCCACCTATCAGGTCTATCGCGAGGGCTTGCCGGGATGGCCCGCCAGGGCGGCCTACCAATGGGATCGCGCTTCGCTCCCGCCCGGCTCCGCGGTGCTGCCCACCCTGGATGAGGTGAACGCCGGCGCCCAGGTGCCCTTCGCTCCCGTCCGTGCCGTCGCCGCCCAATTCGTCAAGGCGGGGGCCTGGATGCCGCTGTCGGTGGCGGCGCCGATAACCGGCGTGGCGCTGCTCAAATTGCTGATGTACTGCGGCGCCGGTCTGATGTTGATGTTCTATCCCTTTGGCGTGGAACAGGAGACGCGGCTTTACAAAAACACGGTCCGCACCGTGCTCGCCACCGGCCTGGTCATCGGCTTGGTGGGACTGGCGGAACAGCGCTTTTCCAACGGCAAACCGCTGTGGATTTTTTCGCCTTACGATTGGCATGGCGGCGGAATGTGGGGCGCGCGCAGTTACGGTCCCTTCGCCAATCCCGACCACTTCGCCGATTACCTGGCGATGGTCTGGCCGTTTGCGCTCTCCGGGATGCTCTTTCCCAATCTGCTGGGCAAGGTGCGCGACAAGCTGGCCGTGCCGATCCTGTGCGCTACCGTGGGCTTGGTCGTGCTCGCGGCGCTGCTCGCCACCGCCTCGCGCGGCGGATGGCTGGCGGCGCTGGTCGCAAGCGCCGTCGTACTGGCTATGGCCTCGCGCCTGCCTGCCGCGGCGCAGCCGGCGCTGCTGCGCCGCGGCAAGCATCATTCGCGACTGATTTTAGCCGGCGTCGTGCTGGTGGCCGTGCTTTGCCTGGCCTCGCTCTTCACCAGCACCGCCAGCCGCGGCGAGGCCGACAGCCGGCTGGGCAGCGCGGTCTACCACGAATCGCTGGGGGAGCGCACGGCGGTGGCGCGCCAATCTTTTCCGATGATTCGTGACTTCCCGCTATTCGGCGTCGGGCTGGGCGCCTGGCCTGAGATTTATCCCAAGTACGAGCCGCCGCCGTGGGACGGCGTCTTCATGAACGAGGTACATAACGAATACGTTCAGTTCGTGGCCGAGTCGGGATTGCTCGGGTTGCTGTTAGGCGGCGGCTTTCTGCTGCTCTGCGCGCGGCTGATCGGAGCGGGGGTAATGGGGGTGGGGGCGGAACGCTTCCCCATCGCGGCGGCCTGCGCGGGCGCGCTGGCCGCCATCGCGGTCCATTCGCTGTTCGATTTTCCCTTACGCATCCCGGCTAACGCGCTGCTGGCCACGGTCAGCCTGGCGCTGCTGGTGGGGCTGTGCGCGCGCTCCGCGCGCGCACAGCCCCACCAGCAGCCTGCCCCGGCGCGCCGCCCTTGGGCGCGCGCCGGCGCGGCGGTGGCGACGCTCGCGGCGATCGCCGCGAGCGTCGCCACCGTCAGCCAGCCCCGCCGCCCCTTTCCCTACGACCTCAGTACGCCGCGCTCGATCGACGAGGCGATAAACGAGATCATCCGCTATCCCGCCAATCCGCGCCTGCACGTAGTGCTCGCGCAATTGCTCACCTCGCGCGCGCAACGCCCGATGCGCGCGGCGGAGATCGAGGCGGCCCTAGCCCTGGAGCCCACCAACCCAGGCGCTCGCGACCTGCGCGCGGCCGAGTTGATGACCGCAGGCGATACCAACCAGGCCCTGGACCAGCTCAAGTTGTCGCTCTTCAACTCGCCCAGCATCGCCACCCATTCCTACCTGAGCGGGCGGATGATTCCGTGGCTCAGCCGCGCCGAGCAGGATGCCATCATCACCGGCTTCAAGCGGGCGGCGGCGGCGGGCTACTGGCCCGCGGTCGATAGTCTGGCGCTCTTTTATGAAAATCTGCCCGGCCGCTCCAATGACGAGGCCGAGTTCCTGGCCCAGGCCGCGACCAGCGCTAAGGGCAAGCGCGAGCGGTCGCGTTTGCTGACGCGCGCCGGCGCCGCCTTCATCGATGGCGGCAAGCGCGCGCGCGCGGCCGAAGTGCTGCGCGCGGCGATCGCTGCCGACCCGCGCAACCCCGACGCCTACCGCTATTTGGCGGCCGGAGTTTACGGACAAGATAAAAAGATCGCCGAGGCGCGCGAGGTCATCCGCCAGGGGATCGCGGCGGGCGCGCCGGCCGCGGCGCTCTACCAGGCTCTGGCCGAGGCGGAAATTGCCAATCGCGATATGGGCGCGGCGGAGGCGGCGCTGGAGCAGGCGGCGCGGATCGAGCCCTACAATTTCGCTTTGGCCTTGCGCCTGGGCGATCTGTACGCCAGCGACAACAAGTTCGATCGCGCGGTTCTGTGGCTGCGCAAAGCATCCCGGCTCAATCCCGAATCGGGACAGGCGGTCTTCGATCTGGCGCAGGCCGAGGAGGCCAACTATCAGTTCGCCGCCGCCGATCGCGACTACTCCCGCGCGATCGCTCGCGACGGCGGCAACCTGGGCTACCGCGCCCGCTACGCGGATTTCAAAAAGCGCGTCGCTCAGAATACGAGCCAGTAAGGCGCGGGAGCGCGAGGGGGTGACAGCCTGAGATCCCGCACCCCCTCCTTAATCCTCCTCCCATGGCGAACAATGGTGGAGGAAATAGAGCGTGAAGAGTTCCTGAACGCCTAACAATCCAATGCGTTGTCTGATCCTGGGCCTTAATTATCTGCCCGAGAGCACATCGATCGGCCCCTATACCGCCGATCTCGCCGAGCATCTGCTCGCCCGCGGCCACCAGGTGCAAGTGGTGACCGGTTTTCCGGTCGCCCCCTATTTCAAGATCTGGGACGGTTATCGCGGCCGGCTGTTCATGCGCGAGAAGATAAACGGCGTCGACGTCCTGCGCACCTATCTCTACGTTCCCCAGCGCCCGGGCCGCGCCCGCAACCGCATCATGTTCGATATGTCTTTCGCGCTCTCCGCGATGATTGGCGGCCTGGTCGCGGGAGCGCTGGACCTGGTAATCGCGATCTCGCCTCCGCTGCAGCTTGGCCTTACCGCCTGGGCGCTGGCCAAGCTCAAGCGCGCGCGCGTCTTCCTCCAGATCAAGGACCTGGTGCCCGACGCCGCGGTCGCGGCCGGGATGCTGGCGCCGGGCGGGCGCGGCGCCCGGATGGGCCACGCGCTGGAGCGCATGGTCTACCGTCGGATGGACCGGATCGGCGTGATTTGCGAGGGGTTCCGCTCCAACCTGCTCGCCAAGGGCGTCCCCGCGGCCAAGGTCGATCTGCTGCCCGACTATATCGACTTGGACTTCATGCGGCCGGCCGAGCGAGTCAACGGCTTTCGCGCGGCCCATCGCCTGGGCGTCGACGACTTCGTCGTCACCTATTCCGGCAGTATCGCGCTCAAGCAGGGGCTGCGGGTCCTGGTCGAGGCCGCGGCGGCGATGGCGCAGGAGCGGGGGGTGCGTTTCCTGCTCATCGGCGACGGGCCCTATCTGGCCGATTTGCAGAACGCGGCGCAAACCCTGGCGGCCCACAATCTGACTTTTTTGCCGCTGCAGCCGCGCGAGATGCTGCCCGCGCAACTGGGCGCCGCCGATGCGTTGGTGGTCACCCAGCGCAAGGGGGTCGCCGACTGCGTCTTTCCCGGCAAGCTGCTCTATTACATGGCGGCGGGGCGTCCGATCCTGGCCGCGGTCAGCGAGGATAGCGAAACCGGCACGTTCATCAATCGCCATCGGGTCGGGATGGTCGTGGAACCCGAGAATCCGCGCGCCCTGGCCGCCGGTGTCATGGCCCTGCGCGCGCAGCCCGAGTTGGCGCGTGCGATGGGCGCGGCCGGCCGCGCCACCGCCGAGCGGATGTTCGATCGACGGGTGGTACTGGCCGATTTCGAGCGGGTGCTGGAGGGGATGGCCGCCTGAAAGCGCCGCGAACGACTTCGCCTCTCCCGATGGGAGAGGCCGCGCCGGCGAATGCGGCGCGGGTGAGGGGCCGCAGAAGATAGAATTTCCGCTGTTGCTGCCATGAACGCCGAGCGCGACCTGACCTATCGGCTGCTGCTGATCGCCGACGTGATCACGCTGACGGCCGCCTTCATCCTCAATTACTGGGGCGCGCCGATGGTAGCGCGCAACTTCTTCGGCATCGCGCCCTTCCAGCTCGGGCCCTTGGGCACCTACATGTGGCTGCTGGTGGTCATCGTGCCGGCCTGGGTCGTGGTGCTGAATCTGAACGCCGGCAACTCAAGCCTGTTGGAGGCCTCGCCCTTCGGTGTCGCTTGGCAGGTGCTCAAGACCGGGGTGGTCAGCACCGCCCTGGTCGCTTTCTACCTCTACGCGACCAAGAACCCGCTCTCGCGTATCTTCATCCTGAGCGAGGGGCTGTTCAGCACCGCCGCCCTGGTCGTTGAGAAGACCACCATCGTCGAGCTGATGCGCATCCGCCGCGGGATGGGATTGACCCGGCGCAGCGTGCTGATCGTGGGTGGCGGCGCGGCCGCGGCCCGCGCCATCCGGGCGATCCGCGACGATCCGCAACAAAGAATGGAGGTCTGGGGATGCCTGGCCGACCCGCCCGCCGCCGCCGAGATCGAGGGCGTCACGGTCGCCGGCGGTCTGGCCGATTATCGCCAGCTCATCTGGAAAAGCCCGATCGAGGAGGTGTTGTTAAGCCCCGAGGTTGCAAACGGCACCCATGGCGCCGGGCTGATGCGTTACTGCGATCTGGTGGGGCTGACCGTGCGCATCCTGCCGGATTACGCGGTTTCCGACCCGCAGCTTCTGTCCCGCATGCGTTTGGATAGTTTCCTGGACCGCCCCGCGATAACCATTCCGGCAGTGACGCCGATGCCGTGGCAGCGGGCGGTCAAGCGCGCGATCGATCTGATCGTCTCCACGATTCTCCTGCTCTTGCTCTCGCCCCTGCTGCTGCTCCTCGCGGTGGCGGTCAAGCTCAGCTCGCCGGGGCCGATATTCTATCGATGGCGGGTGATGGGCAAAGGGATTCGGCCGTTTACCGGGTACAAGTTCCGCACCATGGTGGCCGATGCCGACGCGCGTAAGGCGGAGTTGGCGGCGCGCAACGAGATGAGCGGCCCGGTCTTCAAAATTACCGACGACCCGCGCATCACGCCGCTGGGCCGCTTCCTGCGCAAGTACAGCCTGGACGAGCTGCCGCAGCTCTGGAGCGTGTTCAAGGGCGAGATGAGCCTGGTGGGGCCGCGTCCGCCGGCGCCGCACGAATTCGAGCGCTTCGAGCTGTGGCATCGACGCAAGCTGAGCATCAAGCCGGGAATCACCTGCTTGTGGCAGGTCGGGGGACGCAACCGGGTTTCCCATTTCGACGACTGGGTCACGCTGGACTTGGAATATATCGACAACTGGTCGCTGTGGTTGGATTTCAAGATCCTCGCCCGCACGGCGCTGACCGTGGTCCGCGGCACGGGCGTTTGAGTGGCCGGCCGAGCTTATCGGCACCTCTTAAATTGCCTCTCCCTCCGGGCGAGGGACGGAAATAAATTCGCCTCTCCCGATGGGAGAGGCCGCGCCAGCGAATGCGGCGCGGGTGAGGGTCGTCAAAGAAAAATTCCGCTGCCTGCCGCAAGCTCTCTTCGCGGGCACACGAAAGCGCAGGACATGGATATCTACGAGGTCAGCGCAAAGTACCCTCACACGGCCCTGACGGACCGCCCCGTTCGCCGCCCCGGGGCTCCCCGGGGCAGGCTCTCTCGCCTCCAGGCGAGGGACGGATGGTGCCGCGTTGAGGATTAACCTCGGCTGTGGCACGGATATTCGGTCTGGGTATGTCAACGCCGATATCGCTCGTCTGCCCGGCGTCGACGTGGTCCTAGACCTATCCGCGGGCTTTCTGCCGTTCGCCAGCGAATGCGCGGATGAGGTCCTTTGCCTTAGCGTAATCGAACACGTGGTCCCGCTCGTCCCGCTGCTGAGGGACATACACAGGGTGTTGAAGGCGGGCGGAAGGGCGATTTTCGAGGTCCCTCACTTTACGTCCGCTTCGATGTTTGAAGACCCTACGCATCGAAATTTCTTCGCGTCGGCCACGTTCTCGTTCTTTACGAACGACAGCCCGCGGCCCTATTACTTTGATTTTTCGTTTTCGCGCGTGGAGCGGCTCGCGCTGGGGTTTCCGCGAAGGCGCGCCTTCATGCTCAACCGCCCAATTGCCAAAGCAGTAAACGCAAGCCCCTGGTTTCGGGGTCTGTACGAGTCTTCGGGCTTGCGTTCGTTGTTTCCCGCCGACACCATAGAAGCGGTGTTGGTGAAATGACCGGGGAAGCCAGGGATCGCCCGGCGGTGAAACCGCTAGGGGCTGGGCAGCGCTGGAAGCCCCGGGACGCAGCGCTTGTTACCACCGCCTGCAACATCGCCATCGCGGTTATCGGCGTCGGCACCGGCGTAATCGCGGCGCGTTTACTCGGCCCGAAGGGACGCGGTGAGCTGGCCGCGATCCAGGCTTGGCCGACCGCCTTAGCTTCGCTTGGCCTCCTGGGCAGCGCGGAGGCGCTAGTATATTTTGTGTCCCGCGTGCAGCAAGAGCGAGGCGCATACCTAGCCGCCTCCCTCGCCATAGGCGCCTGCGGGGCCTTCGTCTGCACGCTGTTTGGGTTCCTCGCGATGCCCTGGCTGCTTAAGGCGCAAAGCGCACAAGTGGTACTTGGCTCGCGAATTTTCCTGTTGTCGATTTGGGCGTACCTGCTAATCGGGATGCCGAGCGAAGTACTCCGAGGGGCGGGCCGCTTTGCGGCCTGGAACGCCATCAGGGTATTTCCAGCGCTGCTGTGGCTCTCGATTCTTTGCGTCGCATGGGCCGCTGGCGTTCGGCGCCCCATGGTCCTGTCCACCGCGCTTGCGATCTTGGGCTGGCTGGCCCTTGTACCGCTTATACCACTGGTGCGCCGCGAAATCGAAAGGCTTGTTAGGCCGACGCTCCGGCAAGTCGGCGAGACGCTCAAGTTCGGGCTTCCCGCCGCGGGGGCCTTCGTCCCCAAGATGATGAATCTCAAGCTCGACCAGATTCTGATGGCGGGTCTGATGCCGCCGGTAGTGCTCGGCCAATACGTGGTGGCAGTAGCGTGGAGCAACGCCGGGGCGCCCTTCGCTCACGGCCTGTCGTCGGTTGTGGTTCCTGACATTGCCGGGAGGACGGAGGCCCGTAGCCAAGGAGAGGCGCTGGCGCGCGCTTCGCGTACCACGGCTCTGATCGGTGCGCTTATCGCGTGCTTACTCCTCGCGAGCGCACGGCTCGGGATACCGTTCTTCTTTGGCGCCCGGTTCCGGGCCGCGGTGCGGGCGGCGCAGATTCTGGCATTGGCGGGCGGGTTAGCTGGCTTCAACCTGGTCCTTTCGGAGGGATTGCGCGGCCTAGGCCGACCCGTGGCGGTTCTGCGAGCCGAACTGATGGCGTTGGCCGCGACCGCCGCCGGCTTATGGCTGTTCCTGCGCCCCTATGGAATCGTCGGCGCGGCGGGAGTGTCCCTGGCCGCCTACTTGCTTACCGCGCTCTGGCTACTGGTCGAAATCAGGGCTGCAACCGGGGCCTCGCCAGCGGACCTCATGCTCCCGAGGGCGACTGATGCGCGACTGCTCGCTGTCAAAACTGGCGAAACGCTGGCCAGCCTGTTCGGATGGGTCGTATCAATACCCTACTTCCGCAGTCGGGCTTCGAGCAGCCGCCTACTCAAGAAGGCGCTGAAGCGGCCAGTCCTGAGGGCGCTTGCGCTTTTGGGACCGGGGAAAAAGGGACCTGTCAGCCCCGACGAAATTCGAAGGCTGGCAATTTTCAGATTCGGCGGCATTGGCGACGTTATCGTCATGACCGGGATGCTACGCAGCGTCAGACGCATCTTCAAAAAAGCCGAGATCACCGTGGTTACGAACTCTGCCAGCGCCCCCGTTCTGGAGAACAATCCTACGCTCGATCACCTAATAGTCCAGGACCACTTCAGGCTTGGCGCGAACCCGCGGAGTTTGAGGACGATCGCGTGGCTGAGGCGACTTTCGAGCCCCGGCTTTGACTTGGCGTTCTTCATGCACAACGATCTGGAGGCCATACTGCCGTCCCTGTTCATTCGAGCGCGCTTCAAGGTGGGCTATGATGACAACGGGGCTGGATTTGACTTTCCTTTCACGCACAGCGCCTGCATCTACCATGGCGATCATCCGCGCCGCGCTGAATTCAACCGCCGGCACGTAAACGCATGTTTCCACGACCTCATTCGTGCGACTCGCGTCGCCGCTGTCACAGACTCTTCGCCGCAGCTCTTCGTTCGCCGAAGCGAAGTGGACGAGGCCAGTGTCCTGTTGGGCGGGCAGTCCCTTAGGAAGCCGCTGGTGGCGCTCGCGTTAGGCGGCAGCAACGTTCAAAAGCTCTGGCCGCTCGAAAACTTTGCGGAGCTAGCCCAGCTTTGCGTGTGGCGATACGGGTACTCCGTGATTGTGCTGGGCGACAGCCAAGACGCGCGACGCGCAGGCGAAGCCGACTGGCCGGCTGAACGCTGTTACCTTGCGGCTGGCCGTCTCACCCTGCGCCAGTCCTTAAGCTGCCTGAGCCTGGCGGATGTGGCATTTGGTGCGGATACAGGTCTGATTCACGCGGCCAGAGCTCTCGGGGTGCCGACTGTGTCGGCTTTCGGTCCTACCCCGGTTGAAATCTTCGGGTACGTGGACGATCGGAGCGCCGTGCTTCAGGCAACCATGCCTTGCGTTCCGTGTCACGCGCCATGCCGCCTGCTTCCGCCCGGCAGCGGGGATTACGCGCCTTGCATGCGGGCGATTGATGCACAGCGGGCCATCGCGGCGATCTCAAAAGTGATCGCGTCACCGCCAGCCAGGACCGCGCTGAAAGCCGACTGCAAGGGTCTATGGGCGAAATCTGGCTAGCGGCAGGACTGCTCCTCACGGCTGTCGCTTGGTTCGCTGTCATTCCCCGTTGGCGGCTAGGGCTGGAGCTGTTTATTTTGTTCACGCCCTTCGCGGGCCTGATCGAGGCGCGTCTTTACCCGGCTCCATGGGCGGTGCTCATCAAGGACATACTTTTCGCGATACCCGCCTACATCGGTTTCGCGACGTCCGGCGAGCTAGGGTCCGCGCTGGCCGGCATACCGAGATCGGTTGGCGCGGTTATTCTGCTCTTCGTCGGCCTGGTTCTTGTGCAGACGCTCAACCCCTCGGGTCCTGGCCCGCTTGCGACTCTGATAGGGCTCAAGGTCTGGCTCTTCTATGTGCCTATGATACTACTGGGGCGTGCCTATGTTCGGGATCGCGCAAGCTTGCTGCGCCTATCGCGGCTGATGACTGGCTTGATTTGGATTCCGTGCTCGGTCGGCATCCTGCAGTGGCTTCTGTCGCTGACGATCGGCTATGAGCGGGCGATCAGCCTTTTCTACGGCGCGGCAGCGAGCGCGGCGACCCAGAATTTTTCTCGATTTGACAACGGATTGATGAGAATCCCCGCCACCTTCGCTTTTCCCGCCCAGTACCTAGGTTACATACTTTGCATGTTTGTCCCTGTTCTGGGCTGTGCCGACGCCGAAACCGACATGCCTTGGCGGAAGCTGCGGAGCCTAAGTCTTCTGGCGCTATGCGTCGCTGGATTTCTGACCGGCACTCGCGCAACCTTTGTTATGATTCCGCTGATGCTGGTCGCTTTCTACGCCCTAAGGAGAGGCGCGCTCGGGGTGTTCTGGGCTGGTGCCATGATCGCCGCGCTGTTAACCGTCGCACTGTCAATAGGCGGAATCGATCCCGCCGGCCTAGCGAGCATGGAGGCCGTTCTGAGCGAGAACTACGCTCAGTCGCAGGCATATGAGATTGGAGATGCGCTGCGAGAGACCTGGATCGGGAAAGGGGTCGGATCGAGCACGGGTGCGGCAAGGCTAGCGACAGACGATCCGTCGCAATTTGTTGGTTTCGAAGGCTTCTATGCAAAGGCGGTGGCGGAGCTCGGAATCGAGGGGGCCTTCATCGCAACCGCAGCTCAGGTGGCCCTTTTGCTCCTCGCGCTACGTGCGCGCAAGGATCTGGCAGGAACGGACCTGAAGCCGTACTGCGATACCCTAGCGGCGCTTGCGGCGGTAGTCCTCATCTACAATTACAAGGGGCCCGTCATGAGCCTCGATCCTATGAACTCGCTATATTGGCTGTTTTTTGGATTGCTGTGCTCGCTTCACCGAGCCGTCCCAACGCGGGCCGCCGATAACGCCGCTGCCACCCAACTTGAAGCTGATCACCATGGGGCCGCCTTGGTAGCTGTCGGGCATAATCGATTGATACCGTGGCGGCACCGTGAGCGCCATGCGCCCGCAACCTTAGAACGATCGCCGAGCGCCACCCGCCCCGCGCCAGGTATTTGTCTTGGGTAAGACGGCCTACCTTTTAAGGAGCATACAGGGTCTTTTTGCTCCCGAGCGCCTCACATGCCCTAATTGTGGCCATCCCCACGCTTTGACGGTGGCGCGTAAGTACCTCGTCACGCGGCTTCGGCGGTGCGGAAGGTGCGAGCTGCTCTTCCGTGTGCCGACTGACGATCCTGCGAAGAATCGCGACTACTACGAACACGAGTATTCCCAAGGTATTACCACCGAGATGCCCTCCGACGAGTTCCTGACGGCGCTTCTCAGGGAAAATTTCGCCGGATCCGAAAAGGACTGGACGTACTACAACCGCGTTCTCAGGTCACTTGGTCTGATCGTCGGAGCGCGTGTTTTTGACTTTGGATGCTCGTGGGGGTACGGAAGCTATCAGATGTCAGCAGCCGGATATTCCGTGGTGGCCTTCGATGTGGCCCCTACGCGCAGGCGCTTCGCCCGGGATAAACTTGGAGTTGCGGTGGTTGAAGATCCCCTAGCCGCCGTGTCCGACCTCGGTCTGGCCGGCACCTTCGACTGTTTCTTCACCGCGCACGTACTAGAGCATCTTCCAAAACCGTGCGCGGTGTTTGACCTCGCAGCCAAGCTTCTACGCCCCGGCGGTCTTTTTGTGTCGTTCACCCCGAATGGCTGTGAGCCGGCCAAGGCACTCCATCCCGAGTGGAACAAGTGGTGGGGCGAGGTTCATCCGAACATGATCGACGATCGCTTCCTGGATCGAGCGTTTGAGCAGTCACCAAGGGTGGTTGGCTCATCTCCTGTTGGTGAGGTACAGCTGCCGCCGACAGCCACGATGTGGTACCTTAACGATCTGAGCGGCAGCGAGCTATTCTTTGCGGCGCGGGCCTGAAGGTGGTGCCAAGTTCAGGCGTCGTAGTCGCTCACCCCGGAACCCAGCATTCCTATGAGACCGCGGTTGGCCTTCAGCAGGCGGGGCTGCTCCGGGAGTACATAACGGGACTGTACTTCAAGGAAGGTCACGGCATCGGGCGCGTTTTGCCGATGCTGCCTGAGCGAATCAGAAACCGGACGCTTCGGGTACTCAAAGGGCGTCGACGCCCGGGCCTCGACGATGCTCGGGTTCGTACCTGCACTCTGTTGGAAGCGATATACCTGGCTTCCACTCGGACCCCGGTGCCGTCATGGATCCCGGTCCGGCTTCTGCGCCTCCGAAACAGGCTCTTCGGACGCTGGGTGGCGAAACGGGTCCTGTCAACGGCGCCCGCAGCGGTGCTCTGCTACGACTCCGCAGCGATCGAGGTCTTCGAGGCCGCCTCCCACGTGGGCGCCATAAAAATCCTCGACCAGGCAATCTGTCACGACATCGAACTTTTGCGGCAAGAGAACGAGCGCCACGCCGCTGAGTTTCGCGAGGAGCTGCCGTCCAGCGAGTTGATAGATTTGTGCCGGGAGGAGATCGGGCAGGCGGATATGATCCTCGTGGGCTCGGACTTTGTAAAAGACTCGCTCCTGAGGACCGGGGTGGCGGCGCACAAGGTCGCGGTGCTTCCCTACGGTGCCAACTTGGACCTGTTTCATCCGCCAGCGCGGCGCGAGCCGTGTGAACCGTTGACAGCGGTCTACGCCGGCCAGCTCACCTTGCGCAAGGGCGTCACGTACCTGCTTGAGGCCTTCCAGGGGATTCAACAATCCGTGTGCAGATTGTTGTTGATAGGCGGGAGGGCCGAGGACGCGCGATTGCTTGATAGATACGGTGTTGTCTTTGAGCATGTGCCCTTCGTTCCGCGGACTGAACTCGCGCGGCTGCTCCGCGAGGCTGATTTTTTCGTTTACCCCTCGCTTCTGGACGGCTCCGCGCTTGTAACCTACGAGGCCCTTGCCTCGGGACTGCCGGTAATTACCACGCCCAACAGCGGCTCCGTTGTGCGCGACAGGATCGAGGGTTTCATTGTTCCGCCCCGTGACGTTGATGCCCTCCGCGACCGCATCGAGCGGTTGATCCGCGATCGCGATCTCCGGCGGGAGATGAGCCTGAACGCGAGGAAGCGGGCCGAGGAGTACTCGTGGAGCAAATATCATGAGCGACTTGCAGCGCTGGTGCGCGCAAGTCTCAAGCTAGGCGGAAGTCCCGAGGCCGCGTTCGGACGGGCTGACGCAAACGTGGCGGCGCGGTGATCGGCGAGCCACAATGATCAAAGGCAGTGCGATCGCGTCCCGTCTTATCCATCTCGTCCTGGACCCGCTGCCCCTAACGGTCAGGGCGGGCCCTAACAGGGGCGTGAAGTGGTTTGTGGGCGCAGGCGTGCATAGTTGCTGGCTCGGAACCTACGAAAGCGGCAAACAGATAGCCTCAGCAAAGGTCATCAGGCGCGGAATGACGCTTTATGATGTCGGCGCGCATTCCGGATTTAGCGATGCGGCTGACCCTCACGGTGATCGTCCGGGTGGGGCGCGCCTGATGCTATCCCTCCGCCGTGTGGCCATTTTTAAGTAACGGAGTAGTCGTGCCCGATAGCTTCAGCATAGACACAGCGATCGCGTGCGTAGACCGAACCCGGAAGAGCGCTACCGGGCGCCGCTGGAAGCTCGCCGTTCTCAACTCGCACCCGATACAGTACTTCGCGCCTCTGTACCGGCGCCTCGCGCGGGAGCCGGAGGTTGATCTCACGGTCTTGTACTGCGACCGTGGCGGAGCGTTCGATCCCAGTTTCGGCAAAAAGGTCGTTTGGGATGTTCCACTACTGGAGGGCTATAGGTATCGTTTTCTCGCAAACTTCCGGCGGGGTGGGCCCGGCGGCGTCTTGTCGTTGATAAACCCCGGTATAGTAACCACGATATTTCGTGGTCGTTACGACGCACTGTGGATTCACAGCTATGCGCACATTACCCACGCGATGGCGATCGGCGCTGCTGCTGCGACGGGAACGCCGTTATTCTGCCGGACCGAAGCCTCGCTGCGATACGACCGCCACGTCAGGCGATCGGCGTTTATTCGAGTAGTAAAGCCCGTTCTGCTAAGAATGCTGATGCGTCGTCTTACCGCTGCGCTGGCAATAGGCACGGACAACCGAGAGTTCTTCCTGCACTACGGCGTACCGCCGAGTCGCATATTCCCAGTACCGTACACGGTCGATAATGAATACTTTCTGACCCATACAGCGAGATGGCGCGGTCAACGACATCAGGTCAGGGAGTCACTCGGCATCCCGCGACAGGATGTGGTTTTCCTCTTTGCCGCGAAGATGATACCGCTCAAGCGGCCCCGTCAGTTGGTAGAGGCGTTTGCTAAGTCAGGACCTCCGCACGCTGCCACCCTTTTGATGGTTGGAGACGGACCAGAACTACGCGGCGTACAGCAGGCGGCGTCGGCACTTAACGTAGAATCAAAGGTTCGGTTTGTCGGGTTTGCGAATCAGAGCGAGATGCCGAAATATTACGCCATCAGCGACGTTATGGTACGGCCTGACGGAATCTATAAAGGGGACTGGGGGCTTACCGTTAACGAGGCAATGGCCGCGGGCCTCGCGGTAGTTGCAAGCGACCAAATTGGAGCGACGACCGATTTGGTTAAGCACGGGGTGAACGGTGTGGTGGTGCCTTTCGGCCACGACGACGCATTAGCCGGGGCTCTGAGAGATCTCGCGAGGGACCCGGTTACCGTTCGGGAAATGGGACTGGCGTCAGAAAAAATAATCTCGACCTGGAGCTATGAGGAGTGCGTCGCGGGTGTGTTGGCCGCGTTGCGCGCGCTGCCGGCCGCCCACGGCAGCCGAAGTCCAGCCACCGCGCCCTGACCCAAGGCGCTAACGCGAGCGTAAGAACCGACGGGGTGGGCCAGCGTACGAGCTATAGGTGATAAGAAAAGTGCTCAAAATTGCGGTGGTCGGGTGCGGATACTGGGGTCCCAACCATATTCGTACATTTTCGCGTCTGCCCGGGGTTCAGGTCGCCGCCGCGGTCGATCGTGACCCGGTAAGGCTGCGGAGTATGCTCGAGCTTGTACCCTCCCTGTGGTTGTCGCAGGAACCCATTGAGGTTCTGAACTCGCGCGACATCGACGCGGTCGTTCTGGCGACGCCCACAGCCACGCACTACGAATTGGCTCGCAGGTCTTTGCTGGCCGGTAAACACGTGCTGTGCGAGAAGCCGCTCTGCCTCCGGGCCGACGAGGCGCGCGAGCTCAATGCGATAGCGCGTGAGCGCGAGCTTGTGTTGATGGTAGGGTACACATTTTTGTTTAACGCAGGGATCGCGAAGCTACGTACGCTAATCGCGAACGGAGAGCTGGGCGACCTCTTTCACCTCTCCGCAGTACGCACGAACCTGGGCCCAATCCGGAACGATGTTAACGCCGTGTATGATCTAGCAACCCACGATGTCTCGATCTTCAATTGGCTGCTGGACGCCGTGCCCACGCGGGTTCTCGCCGCGGGCGGAGCGTTCATTCGCAAGGACATCGAGGACGTCGCTACGGTATGCCTGGAATATCCCAAGGGGATCTTCGGCACGATCCACGTTAGCTGGCTCAACCCTCGAAAGGTAAGGCAGATCTCAGTCGTAGGAGCCCGGAGGATGGCCACCTGGGACGACCTTGAACTAAGCACGCCTATTGCGATCTACGATCGCGGCGCGGCCGTCACTCCGGATGTCCGTGAGTATGGAGAATTTCTTCGGGTTGACACGTGGGACGGTGACGTCAGGCTTCCCAAGCTCAACCTTGAAGAGCCGCTGAAACTGCAAGCGCGGTTTTTTGTCGAGGGCGCTCTGAAGGGTCGAGTCGAACGCGCCAATGGAGATTTCAGCGTCGGGGTGATGGCGACCGTTGAGGCCGCCGTTGCGTCCTTACGCGCCGGAAGGCGGATTGACATTGATGCCGGACTGACACGATAGCGCCCCGTTAAAAAAAATAGAGATTTCGCCCAATCGGTATTCCGGGCAGCTTGATCGCTCAGGCGAAACGTGCGCCAGAACTCCGGAGACACTTCGAAAGATAGGGATTGGGATAATGCGTAAACCTAGATCTCAGAAATCCTCTTTGAGACTAATGCGCGTCAGCTCCGACGTGAAGCTCGGTGATCGCGTACGGCTATCGCCGTTCGTCAACCTTTACGGATGCGAGATCGGGGACGACACCAGGATAGGACCATTCGTAGAAATTCAGCAAGGGGCGAAAATAGGCCGATTGTGCAAAATACAAAGCCACTCCTTCATCTGCTCCGGTGTCGATATCGAGGACGAGGTGTTCGTCGGACATGGAGTCATGTTTATCAACGACCGCTATCCGCGCTCTACCAATCCCGACGGATCCCTTCAGACGGAAGCAGACTGGAAGCTGGAGCGTGTCGTCGTCAGGAGGGGGGCAACAATCGGCAGCGCCGCGGTCATCATGTGCGGAGTCGAAATAGGAGAGGGAGCGATGGTTGGAGCGGGGGCGGTGGTCACTCGAGACGTAGCGTCTCGCGCGGTCGTTCGAGGAGATCCGGCTCGAGTTCGTAACGCGCCCCGACGACGAGATGCGGTACTGTAGAAAAAAAGTGACTGAACCCGTCTGGCGGGTCGTTAGCCGATCCGTGGATCAGACACTGAGTGAACTCGTGAACAGGTGTTGCCCTTTCCATGAATAGGATTAAGTTTGTAGACCTGACGCTGCAGTACGCGGCTATTCAGCATGAAGTGGACTCTGCAATCGCTGGAGTGTTGCGAAATGGAAGCTTTATTTTAGGACCGGCCGTGCGTGGGTTCGAGGAGGCATTTGCGGCCTTTCTGGGAGTGAAGCACGCGATCGGCGTAGCGAGCGGCCTCGACGCTTTACGACTCGGGCTCGCGTCATGCGGCATAGGCGTTGGGGACGAGGTAATCGTTCCAGCGAACACGTACATAGCCACGGCACTTGCGGTGAGCGGAGTGGGCGCGACTCCCGTCCTTGTAGATTGCCTGCCAGACACGTTCGAGATCGATTCCGACAAGGTCGAAAAGGCCCTTACGCCGCGAACTCGCGCGATCATTCCAGTCCACCTAACTGGCCTCGCGGCAGATATGGATCAGATCGTCGGCATCGCCAGGCGTCACGGACTTGTTGTGGTAGAGGACGCCGCTCAGGCGCACGGTACTTTGTACCATGGCAGAGCTTGCGGCACGATCGGGCGGATAGGCTGCTTCAGTTTCTATCCAGGGAAAAACCTAGGAGCATACGGTGATGGCGGTGCCATCGTTACCGACGATCCGACGCTTGCTGAACACGCATTGGCCCTGCGTAATTACGGCCAGCGCGCTAAATACCAGCATGAGGTTAAGGGTTTCAACTCACGTCTGGACTCGCTCCAGGCCGCAGTCCTCAATGTTAAGCTCGCGTATTTACGAGGCTGGAACCAGCGACGCGTGAAGCATGCCGCAGCCTATCGCGATCTTCTTCAAGGCGTTGGCGATCTAGGCTTTCAACGGTGCCCGGAGGATTCCACCCACGTATACCACCTGTTTATAGTTACGACCGATCACCGCGATGAGCTGAAGAAGCATCTCGAAGCGGCGGGAATCGAAACGGGCGTTCATTACCCAATTCCTATACATATGCAACCCGCATATCGAGATTTGGGCTATCGAGAAGGTGATTTTCCGGTAACTGAGAGCCTCGCAGCCAGAATGCTTTCGCTGCCGATGTTTCCAGAGTTGGAAGAGGTGGAGATTGCGCGGGTAGCTGAGGAAATTCGGCGCTACTTTGCGTCCGCTGCGCGCACACAAGCGGTTGCGTGAGCGCCACGCGATTGCGTGGGCACAGGGCTTTAACGGGGGCTCCCGGCTTCTTGGCCCCCGCCCTCTATCCGTGCCGGCATAGTATGAAGCCTGATTATCGGCTCACATCTGCTCCGGAGCATTATCGTGACGCGATCTATCAATCGTATCTCACGGGCCAGGGCGAGGAGAGCGCGGAAACCGTCGGAGTGCACATCGGGGTGCGCAAAGCCTACTGCCGGCGAATAATCGCGGAATTCTTTCCGCCGAATCGTGATGCCTCCATTCTGGAACTGGCCTGCGGCTACGGCGCTCTGATTCATCATGCCAGGGTCGCGGGGTACGAAAACATCCGCGGCGTGGATATCTCGCCCGAGCAAGTGGCTGCCGCCCATCGCGCAGGAGTCGCTAACGTAACCCAGGCCGACTGCTTCGAGGCTCTCGCGAAGGAGCCAAACGAAAACCTGGACGCGGTTGTCTCCCTGGATCTGATCGAGCATTTCAGCAAGCCCGAGCTGTGCCGTTTGGCGGGCGAGATCGCCCGAGTCCTGAAGCCGACGGGCCGCTGGATCATCCACTGCCCCAACGGCGAGTCGCCGTTTTGCGGCAGCGTACGTTACGGGGATTTCACCCATGAGCTTTGTTTCACGCAGCATTCGCTGCGGCAACTGCTGACGGCATACCGATTTTCGAGGATTGAATGTTTCGAGGACGGCCCGATTCCCCACGGCTTTACCAGCGTGGTTCGCTTGGCGCTCTGGCGTACGATCCATCTGACGCTTCGCGCCTGCATGGTGATCGAAACCGGGCAGATCGGCGCGCGGCCGATATTTACGCAGAACCTCTTCTGCGTAGCCTATAAATAATGGATTTGTCGCGACCGGGCCCCGAAGCAGGCATATCGATTCTCATTCCCGCGAGGAACGAGGAGAAGAACATCGAGAAGTGCCTGCGGACGCTCGCGTGGTCTGACGACGTCTGGGTAGTTGACTCCAACAGCAGCGATCGGACGGTGGAGATCGCCCAGGGACTAGGAGCCAAGGTTGCGCAATTCCGTTGGGACGGACAAGGGCCGCGCAAAAAGAACTGGGCGCTCAAAAACATCCCGTGGAAACACGAATGGGTACTGATCGTCGATGCCGACGAGGAAGTCACGCCACCGTTGGCCGAGGAGATCAAGCGGGTCTGCGCCAATACCGACAAGGCGGGCTTTCAGATCAGATATGATTACTATTTCCTGGGTAAGGCTCTCCGCCATGGCGACCCGCTCTGGAAGTTCATCCTCATGCGCCATGCCGTCGCCCGCTACGAAACGGTCAATGTTCCCGACGTAACCGGTTACGACGTCGAGCTGCACGAGCAGCCGATTGTCAACGGCCAGGTCGGCAGGTTGCGCAACAAGATGATCCACCGGGACAACGACGATCTGCACCATTTTTTCGCTCGCCACAATATCTATTCGGATTGGGAAGCGCTGCTTCTGACCAAGTATGGGGATCTGAACGGCGGCGAGGTGGTGCCGCGGCTTTTCGGCGACAAGATTCAAAGACGGCGCTGGTTGAAGCGTACCTTCTTGAAGACGCCCGGCAAACCGTTCGTCTATTTTCTCTATTCCTACATCGGGCGACTTGGTTTCCTCGATGGACGGCCGGGGTTTATCTACCAGGTCCTCAAATCCTGCTATTGGTACCAGGTCTCGGCCAAGAGGTACGAGATTCGGCTGCTGCAAAGGAGCTGAGTGAAGCATAGCTCCATAGACGCGACCAACGGCGGCAGGCTCGGCAGCGAGGGCCCGCTGCGGGTCCTGCACGTGATTCAGTCCGTCGCCCCGGGCTACGGCGGTCCCAGCGCCGCGGTGCTGGGGATGTGCCGGGCGGTGCGGGGCTTCGGGGTCCAGGCCGAGATCTTTACTACGAATGTCGACGTCGATGGATTTCTAGACGTTCCTTTCCGCGAACGAAGGGAGTTCGAGGGTGTGCCGACAACTTTCTTCCCGCCTCAACTATCGCCGCGGCGGTTTCGCTTCTCCCTACCGTTTGCGCGAGCTCTCTTTCACAGCGTGCGTTACTTCGATCTGCTGCACATCCATTCCCTCTATAATTTCCCCGCTGCCGTGGCAGCCTGGTGCTGCCGGCGGTGCCGGGTACCCTATATTCTCCGTCCCCACGGCACGCTCGACCCGTATCACTTCCGGCAGCGCCGGCTGGTTAAAGCCGGCTACGAGGCTCTGTTCGAGCGGCGCAACCTGGCCTTCGCCGCCGCCGTCCATTTCACTAGCGACGAAGAGATGCGCCTGGCCCGAATGACGAAATGGAGCTTTCAGGGGGTGGTGGTACCGCTGGGCGTCGATGTCCCGCCCGCTGCGCCGCCCGACCGGAGTATCGCCGAGAGCATGTGGCCCAGGTGCAAGGGAAAGCGTGTCGTGCTCTTTCTTGGGCGGCTCGACGAAAAGAAGGGGTTAGATCTGCTGATCCCGGCTTTCGCCAAGTTGGTGCGCCAGCGGCCAGATCTGCATCTGCTGATCGCCGGGCCCGAAAACGGCGGTTATGGACGCACGATCCGTGCGCTAGCCAGAGAATTGCGGGTCGAAGATGCGGTTACGTTTGCGGGAATGGTGCGGTGGGAGGCGAAGGCAGGCGCGTTCGCCTCGGCGGAGCTCTTCGTGCTGCCCTCGCGCAGCGAGAATTTTGGCGTGGCGGTGGTGGAGGCGATGGCGGCGGGACTGCCGGTAGTGGTCTCCGAACACGTCAACATAGCGCCGCGTATCGTCGCGGCTGGCGCGGGCGTGGAAGTGGCGCTCGATATCGGGGATATAGAGAAGGCGATGGCCAGCCTGCTCGACAATCCCGCGCGGGCGCAAGCCATGGGCCACTTGGCGCGGGCGCTGGTGCAGGCGGAGTTTTCCTGGGAGCGGGCGGGCGCACGCCTGGCCGAGCTGTATCGTGGTGCTCTGCGGACGTTCCGTCGCCGTTCGCCCGTTGCGGAGGATTCAGAGGCGGACGCATGCGCGTGACGGCGAAGCTTTACGACTATCTTCTTTGGCGAGCGGTGTTCTTAAAACCACGGCTTCACCGCGCGCTCAGCCGCTTGGTTTATCCTGCTCGCGAGGGTTTTTATACTTTCGGCTTTGCGCCCGCCTACATTCACTGCCAGAAGGAACTTGGCGTGTATCGTATCGGGCGCGCGGCGACCAGGCTTCGATACTTGCGGTAAGAGATGCCCATGCTGATGATCCTGCTGAGCTTGTTGGAGCCGGACGCAACGTTTGTTGATTGCGGCGCAAACGTCGGCGCCTGGTCCGCCAACGTCGCTAGCATGGCGCGCATCCTGCCCGGCATCAAAGTTATAGCGTTCGAGCCTCATCCCGACACCTTCGCCAGGCTAGTGAAGACCATGGCGAGCTACCCCGACGCCGAATGCCACAATTTTGCCTTGTCCGATCGGCGCCGGCAGCTTCGGTTGAGCGAGGGTGCGGGCAGCCAGACCTTTGGGGTAGCAAGAAGCCATTTTCAGATCGAACGTGAGACACGCATGGTGGAAGCACGGCCACTGGACGAATTTCTCGGCGGCCGGCAGCGCATCTTCATCACGATAGATGTCGAAGGTCACGAGTACGAGGTACTGCGTGGCGCGCGGCGCACCTTGTCCAGCGGGCGGGTGCGTGCCGTGCTGATCGACGGCTGTGATCGCGAGTATAGAGACGCAATCGTGGCTGAGATGTCCCAGCTCGGCTTCGATCTGCGCAGCCTTCACACGCTACGGCCGTTGGGCGCGGAGGATAGGATTCTCGCTCTCGGCAGTCGCGAATCGCGTGCGGAATAGAGCCGATATCCGGCGGTTGACAATTAAAGAGGATGTGGCTGTATGCCGCATTTAAATGCGGCAACTGCGCCGCTTGGTGAGCCTATGTGTGGTTTGGCTGCGGTCTTTGCCTATGGAGCGAGCGCGCCGTCCGCCAATGAGCGCGAGATCCTCAAGATTCGCGACGCCATGATCGCGCGCGGGCCGGACGGGGCCGGGGTTTGGATGTCTGAGGACCGGCGGGTCGGGCTGGCGCATCGGCGGTTGGCTTTGGTCGACCTGAGCGAGACCGGGGCGCAGCCGATGGCTAATGCCGACGGTTCGCTGGTCATCAGCTTCAATGGCGAGATCTACAATTATCGTGAATTACGCCATGAACTTGAGGGTGAGGGTTTCCGGTTTCGCTCCACCTGCGACACCGAAGTCTTGCTCCATCTGTATGCCGCCCGTGGGCTTGGTATGTTCAACCAGCTCCGCGGCATGTATGCTTTTGCGCTTTGGGACGGGGGGCGACGGCGGCTAACTCTGGCGCGCGATCCTTTCGGGATGAAGCCGCTTTACTACGCCGACGACGGCCGCACCATCCGAGTTGCCTCCCAGGTCAAGGCGCTAATCCGCGGCGGTGGTGTTGCGTCGGAGCTTGACGACGCCGCCCAGGTGGCATTTTTTCTCCTTGGTTACGTGCCCGATCCCTGGACCGTCCACAAAAAGATCAAAGCATTGCCGGCTGGCAACTACCTGACGCTCGAGCAGAGTGGCGCGCGCAAACTTGACTGCTTTTGCGACATCTCCCACCTGCTCGCTCAAGTCGGAGCGAGTAGTTACCGCTCGCCTGCCGAAGATGTCGCGGCGGTTTGCGAGCCGGCACTGGCCGAGAGCGTACGCACGCACTTGATGGCAGACGTGCCGGTGGGCGTCTTTCTTTCCGCCGGTCTCGACTCGACCACGATCGCCGCGCTCTCGGCGAGGGCGGGACTGTCGCGGGTGCACTCGATCACTCTGGGCTTCAAGGACTACGCCGGCACCCTCGCCGACGAAACTGGGCTTGCCGGCGAGGTGGCCAAGGGCTTGGGCCTCAACCATCATACGCGCTGGGTTACTCGCGCCGACTTCGAGGCGCGGGCCGAAAGCCTGCTCGCGGCGATGGATCAGCCTAGTATCGACGGGGTCAATACTTACTTCGTCAGCCTCGCGGCGCACGAGCTGGGGCTCAAGGCCGCCCTTTCGGGATTGGGCGGCGACGAACTTTTCGGCAGCTATCCCAGCTATTTGCGGACCGCCGTGCTGGCCAAGCTGGCGCGGCCCATCCCTAAGCCGCTGCGCGCTGGTTTCCGACACGTCGCCGCGCCGATCGCAGGCTTTATCTCCTCGCCCAAGTACGCCTCGCTACTGGAGTATGGCGGATCATACGGCGCGGCCTACTTCCTGGAGCGGGCCCTGTTCATGCCGTGGGAACTGAACTCGGTGCTGCCTCCCGAAGTGGTCAAGCGCGGACTGGCGGAGTTCGATCCTGTGGCTATGATGGAGCAGACCACCGCAGACATCGAGGGCGACCATCTACGGGTCGCTGCCCTGGAAATGACCTGGTACATGCGCAACCAGCTGCTGCGCGATGCCGACTGGGCGGGAATGGAGCATTCGGTGGAAATTCGGATGCCGATGGTGGACCTGCCGGTGCTCAAGGAAGTGATGCCTGCGGTAGCGGCGCGGCCGAAGATGAAGAAGGCCGACTTTCTGGCGCCGATTTTGCGTCAATACGGCTGTGAAAGGCTCCTCGCCCGGCCCAAGACCGGGTTTTCCGTGCCGGTCAGAGACTGGCTGCAGCAGGCGGGTGGCAAGGCGCCCGGTCGCGGACTGCGGGGTTGGGCCTCCATGATCGCGAAACGCTTTGGCTTCGCGTTGGTCTGAGCGCCGATCCCGACTTACCCAGCCCGGGCCGTGCCTTTATGGACCCCTCCTCCATCGCGGGCCGCTCAAGCGCGTCGAGGGTTTTGATTTACCGCCTGGGTAGCCTCGGCGATTTCGTCGTCGCGCTGCCGGTGCTGCATTTGATCGCGCGGGTCTTCCCTGACGCCGAGCGGTTGATGCTGACCAATAAGCCGGTCGTGGGAAAAGCTGCGCCCGCCCAGGCGGTGCTGCACGGTGCCGGACTGATCCATCACTACCTCAGTTACCCGGTGGGCTTGCGCGACGTGTCCGCGCTCTTGAAGCTATTCAAGGAATTGCGCGCGTGGAGTCCGCAGGTGCTCGTTTACTTGATGGAGCCACGAAAAGGCTCGGCGGTCTATCGAGACGCACTTTTCTTCGCCCTGTGCGGAATCCGCCGAATGGTCGGGGTTCCTCTCGCCTTCAGTGCCCAAAGTAACCTGCGTAAAGGCGACGGCCTCCATGAGCATGCCGCTGAGCGGCTAGCACGCCTAGTCGGCAAGCTTGGGGATGCCAGGCTTGACAGCGCAGCGAGTTGGGACCTGCACCTCACCTCGGAGGAGATGGCCGCGGCCAGATCCGCGCTCCAATTCCCCGGCGGCAGCATGTTCATCACGGCCTGTGTCGGGACGAAAAGGCCGGCGAACGATTGGGGAGCGGGGAATTGGAAGGCCGCCTTGGCACGCATCTCTATGCGCTACCCCAAACTCGGGTTAGCATTGATCGGCTCGTCGGACGAGCGGGCCCAGTCGGACGTTGCTGCGAGCGGCTGGCTAGGTCCCTCGGTCAACCTCTGCGGAAAGCTCTCACCGCGCGAGAGCGCCGCGGTTATTCGCGGGGCGATCGCGCATTTGGGGCATGATTCCGGTCCGATGCATCTGGCGGCTGCCGCCGGCGTACCGTGCGTCGCCGTGTTCAGCGCGCGCGAGCTGCCTGGCGCCTGGTTCCCCTGGGGGAAGCAGCACAAGGTCATCTACCATTCGGTGCCGTGCGCGGGGTGCGGTCTCGAGATATGCGTGGCCAACGGAAAGAAGTGCATACTGTCGATCACCCCCGATGAAGTATATCGCGCCGCCGTTGAGATTCTTGAGCCGCGTTTGCGTGGCCCCGCGCAGGCTGCAATTTAGGCACAAGGACGACCCTCACCCGGCGCGGGCGCGCCGCCTCTCCCTTCCTCTCCGGGATTCGCCTCTCGCTATGGGAGAGGCCGTGCCAGCGAATGCGGCGCGGGCAAGGGTCAGCGGAGAAGAAATTCCGCGCCCTACGCAATCCTTTTGCCATGAACGCATCGGGACCAGGCCTCCAGAGATCGTCGGACGTGGTAAGGACCCTCACCTGACGCTTCGCGTCGTCCTCTCCCATCGGGAGAGGAGGTTAATCGGAGTGCGCGGGCGAGGAGCGGGCGGTGCCGACGGATGCGGCGCGGGCCAGCGTCGGCGCGGCAAATCGCTGGACTATTAGTGAATGCCCTCTACCGTTCCGGCTTCGGCATCGTCGGCGCCGATAGGTTTGCGCCAAAAGAGCGAACTCGCGGTATCTTTCTCATCCGCCTGCGAGGGATGCGCGACCCCGGCGCGGGCCGTGGGAGCGATCGCCGACGTCGAAAGCTATGGCAGACTGCTGATGGCGCATACGGGACGCCCGCTCAAAGGTGCCCGGGTGCTGGAAGTGGGCTACAGCGCGCCGTCGCGGCGCAATCATGGGCCATTCTGCTTTCCGTCCGCTGGCGCGGCACTGCCGACATGCCCCAGCCTGTTCTCAAATCGGTTCCGACGGTCTCGGTAGCAGCTTGAAATTTTGCCCGGCTGCCCTTGGCCGTCCCTCGGTCAGCCGCCGAAGCGCGACCTCTCGACCTGGACCGTCACCGATGACTGGCCGGAGCATCTGCCCGTCACGGAGGTCGAGGTGGAGGTGTGCGAGCGATGGTTCGCTAACCTGTTCGACGACTTGGGTCGCCAGCCATCTGGAGGAACGCCTGCTCGAGCCCGAACGGTATCCGGCTCGAAGGCGGCGGCTGGCGACGCGACCATCTGCGCTCGCTCGCTTAGCGCGTCGAAGTCGCCGAAGGCGAGGTCCGCATCATGGGGTCGAAGTCCCGCCTGCTCCAGACGTTCGTGGCGAATGGTGGCGCGAACGCAGTGCCCACTTAGGAACTGAAGTGGCGGAGAGGGAGGGATTTGAACCCTCGGTGCCACAAGGGCACACGTGATTTCGAGTCACGCCGGTTAAGCCGGACTCCCGAACCTCTCCGCAAACGCCGAGGATCGAGCTTTACCCGGGCCTAGTCAAGTCCAGCCCCAAGCTGGGAGGTGCAATCCGCCGCCGGTTGTGAAAGTCAGGCCGCCGTCTCAGTTGGAAGTCCATGCCCTTAGCTGTTTTGTAGCGGCTGGCGCGCGGGCTAACACTTCGCGCTCAAAATGCGCTAGAGTGTGAGTTGAATCCCTCCCGCAACACGGTCGGATATCGCGCAGAAAGGGAGCAATTCGATGCTTAAGCCCGAAGAAAACGAACTTCTGTCGCGCGTGGGACCGGGCACGCCGATGGGCGGTTACATGCGCCAGTTCTGGACTCCTGCGGTCCGAGTCGAGCGCCTGGCGGCCGGCGGCGCGCCGGTGCGGGTGCGCCTGCTGGGCCAGGATTTTGTCGCTTTCCGCGCCAGCGACGGGCGGGTGGGCTTTTTCGACGAAGCCTGTCCCCATCGCGGGACCTCGCTGGCTTTGGCTCACAACGAGGGCGATGGCCTGCGCTGTTCCTACCACGGCCTCAAGCTGAGCCCCACCGGCAAAGTGCTGGATATGCCCTGCGAGCGGCCCGAACGGCGCGCCGAGTATGCCGCCAAGATCACAGTGGGCCATTACCCGGTGCGCGAGGCGGCCAAGGTGGTGTGGGTTTACCTCGGCGAGGGTCAGCCGCCCAAGTTCCCCGAGTACAACTTCATGAAACTGCCGGCCGATCACGTTCAGACCGCGGTTGGGCTGATCCATTCCAATTGGCTCAACGGTCTGGAAGGGCAATTGGATTCGGCTCACGTCGCGATCCTGCACCAGGATTGGATGAATGCCAACCGCGGCTCCAACCGGCGGATCGGGCGTCAGGGCGTGATCCGTTACGACACCGGGCCGCGCTTCGAGTTCGAGAACACGTTGTACGGCTATCGCGAAGCGGCGGTGCGCAAGGCTCCTAACGATCGGCGTTATGTGCGAGTCCGCGACTACGTGGTGCCCTATTATTCCTTTATTCCCATCGGCGGTTACGAAGACGATCACGACATGACGGTTTCGGTGCCGATCGACGACGAGCATTCCGCCCAGTGGGATGTGGTTTACAACCTGGTTCGCCCGCTGGATAAAGAAAACAGCGCGGCGCGCTGGTCCAATCCCGACGATATCGCGGCGGAGATCACCGCCTTCGGCTCCGACAAAAATTTCGGCCAGGACCGCACTCAGATGAAGGAGGGGCGCTGGACCGGCTTCAACAAGCTGCGCTACGAGGACTTCGCCGTGGCCATGGCCCAGGGGATTATCTGCAATCGCAGCAAAGAGTACCTGGGCATGAGCGACACCTCGATCAACCGCGCGCGCCGACTGCTGCTTGACGCAGTCAGGCGTTACGTCAAGGGCGAGCGCGCCTTCGGCACCGATGACGCTATCGACTACAGCGTGATTCGGGCGGAAGATGGAATTATCCCGGCCGACGGTGACTGGCGCCGGGTGGCGCGAGAGATGACCGTCGACAACCCCTGACCGTGCATGGCTAAAGATGGGCAAACGGCCGCACGGTCTCGGACCGGCGGCCGTTTGTTTTTGTTTTTCTTAATGGCCCGGGCGTATCCCGGGGCGCGAGGATGGGAATCAATGCTTAAGAGCGAAGAAAACGAACTGTTGTGCCGGGTTGGTCCGGGTACGCCGATGGGCGCCTACATGCGCCAATTCTGGATCCCGGCCCTGCGCTCGGCTCGTCTGACTCCAGGTGGGGCACCGGTACGAGTGCGGCTGCTAGGCGAGGATTTTGTCGCCTTTCGCGCCAGCGACGGGCGGGTGGGCTTTTTCGACGAGGCCTGTCCCCATCGCGGGACCTCGATGGCACTGGCTCGCAACGAAGGCGACGGCCTGCGCTGCTCTTACCACGGCCTCAAACTGGGGACTACGGGCGAAGTACTCGACATCCCCTGCGAGCGGCCCGAGCGGCGCGCCGAGTATGCCGCCAAGATCACAGTGGGCCATTACCCGGTGCGCGAGGCCGGGACGGTCATTTGGGTGCATATCGGACGGCCAGCGCAATTGCCGGAATTCCCCGATTTCAACTTCTTCAAGCTCCCTGACGACCATATTCAGAGCGCGGTGGGCGTGATCCACTGCAACTGGCTGCAGGGGTTGGAAGGACAGCTCGACTCGGCCCACGTCGCGATTCTGCATCGCGACTGGATCGATCCGGAAAACGCGCCGCGCGGCGCCGGCCCTCAAGCCGCGATTCGCAAGGATACCGGCCCGCGCTTCGAATTCGAGCCGCAGCCCTACGGTTACCGCGAGGCGGCGGTGCGCCAGGCGCCCGACGCGCAGCATTACGTTCGGGTACGCGATTTTGTCGTGCCGTGGTACTCATTCATCCCGATCGGAGGGCCCGAACACGACCATTGCATGACGGTCTCGGTGCCGGTTGACGACGAGCATTCGGCGCAATGGGACGTGGTCTATAACTTCGTCCGCCCGATGCGGCAGGAAAGCCTGGCGGGAGGATGGGACGACCCCAACAACATGGCGGCCGGTCTGAGTACCAAGCTCGAAGAGCGCTTTGGTCAAAACCGGGCGCGGATGAAGGAGGGGAGCTGGACGGGGGTGGCCAAACTGCGTTTCGAGGACTTCACGGTGGCGATGGGCCAGGGTCGGATCGTCAATCGTAGTCGTGAATACCTGGGCATGAGCGACACCTCGATCAATCGGGCGCGCCGCCTGCTCCTGGACGCGGTGCGCAAGTTCGAGCGCGGTGAGATGGCCTTCGGGACCGCGCGCGGCATTCGCTGGGAGCAGATCAAGGCGGAGAGCGCGATCATCCCGGCGCACGCCGATTGGCGTTCGGTGGCGCGCTAGCGCACGCCACCCATCACAGCGGCACACTGAGGGCGCCCGCGCGGGCGTCCTCAGTCCGTTGGCGGCGCACCTGGCGATACCAGCCCCAGCGCCCGCGCCTTGATGTAGTCGTAGATCTCGTTCATCTCATCCGCGGTCAACGTCCCCGCCCATTTGGGCATCCCCTTGCCCGTTCTACCTTCCATCGTAGTGGTCAGAAAATCCTTGCGGTTGACCCCTTCGCGCAGCGCTGCTTGCAGGTCGGGAGTGAAACCGGTCGGCTGCGCATCGGGCCCGTGACAGCGCGCGCAGTAGGTTCCATACTGCTCGTAGCCATGCGCCAACTCGGGCGTCACCTTGTCTTGCTTGGGCGCCACGAAAACGGGAAAGTGCACCACCACCGTCTTGCCGTCGCTGGTCTTGTAGGAATAGGTCTCGCTGCGATGCTTAAGCGGGCCGCTGACGCTCAAAATCCATTTGACCATACTTAGGGCATCGCCGGCGCTGAGGTCGGGATGAGGCGGCATCGGCGTCTGCCCCCAGTCGCCGACCGCGCCATGAATAATCTTGTCCACCAGGATGTGCTCGACTTGCGGGTTGTCGCTATAGTGCTGCGCGATCGCGCTCCAGGGTGGACCGACCATCTGACGATGGGCGGCGTGACAGGAGTAGCAGTCGTTGTCTTTGGCCAATTGCTCGCCGCCGGCGCTCTGCGCGCGCGCCGCAGCGCACAACAGCAAGATTAGTCCGAGCCCCGCCATCAGGCCGGCGCCGCTCTTCATACGCGCAGTCCGGGGGCTTGGCTTCGCGCTTCCACGCCGCATAAGCACTTCGCTTCCTTTGTCGAAATTGGGACGCTCCCCCCGCCTTTCGAGACTGGTCCGCAAGTCAGGCTTGGCACGTCACCAAATTATTGTGCGCAAAGCGCGCTGGCGAGGCAATTTGCCTCAGTAGGCGATGACCGAACGAATCGATTCGCCCGCGTGCATAAGATCGAAGGCCTGGTTGATCTGCGCAAGCGGCAGGGTGTGCGTGATCAATTCGTCGATCCGGATCTTGCCCTGCATATACCAATCGACGATTTTGGGGACGTCGCGCCGGCTGTGCCAGCCGCCGAAGGCCGTGCCCTTCCAGGTCCGTCCGGTGACCAACTGAAACGGACGGGTAGCAATCTCCTGTCCGGCTCCCGCCACCCCGATAATCACGCTGGTGCCCCAGCCGCGCCGGCAACATTCGAGCGCCTGGCGCATCAGGTTGACGTTGCCCACGCATTCAAAGGAAAAATCCGCACCCCCACCGGTCAGATCGATCAGATGCTTGACCAGATCGCCGCTGATTTCCCGAGGATTGACAAAATCGGTCATCCCAAACTCGGTGGCCAGCGCGCGCCGCGCCGGATTGATGTCCACCCCCACGATTTGTCCTGCCCCGACCATTCGCGCGCCCTGGATCACGTTGAGCCCGATCCCGCCCAGGCCGAAGACCACCACGCTGTCGCCGGCTTTGACCGCGGCGGTATTAATCACCGCTCCCAATCCCGTGCTCACCCCGCATCCAATGTAGCAAATCTTGTCAAAGGGGGCGTCGGGGCGGACCTTGGCGAGCGCGATTTCGGGCAGCACGGTGAAGTTGGCGAAGGTGGAGCAGCCCATGTAGTGATGAATCATGCGCCCGTCTAGCGAAAAGCGGCTGCTCCCATCGGGCATCACGCCGCGGCCCTGGGTGTCGCGAATCGCGGTGCAAAGGTTGGTTTTGCCCGACAGGCAGGAAGGACATTGGCGGCATTCCGGGATATAGAGCGCGATCACGTGATCGCCGGGTGCCAGCGTTGTTACGGCCGAACCGGTTTCCACTACCACGCCCGCGCCTTCATGGCCGAGAATGGCCGGGAACAGCCCCTCGGGGTCGGCGCCCGACAGCGTATAGGCGTCGGTGTGACAGACTCCGGTGGCCTTGATTTCCACCAACACTTCGTCAGCCTTGGGAGGAGCCAAGTCGACGGTTTCGATTCGCAACGGAGAACCGGGCGCCAGGGCCACGGCAGCTTGCACTTTCATGCCATCCAACTTGCCTGCGCTTGGCAAAATGTCAACCGTTCCGCTGCCTTTGGGTGCTTTATGAAAAAAAACGTAGCCGCCTTGCGGCCGCCGGCTTGGCGCTCTAGTTAAGGAAGGAGGGGTAGCCTCCACGGCGGCTGCCTAACCGGCGTAGACAGGAGAAATAATGGAATACCGTAACCTGGGAAACAGCGGCCTGAAGGTCTCGGTGGTTGGCATCGGCTGCAATAATTTTGGCGGGCGGGCGGATTTTGCGCAGACCCGGGCCGTCGTTGAGCAAGCTTTAACAGAGGGAATCACGCTGTTCGATACCGCCGACGTATATGGCAATCAAAAATCCGAAGAGCTGCTGGGGCAGGCCTTGGGCAACCGCCGCCACGAGGTGATCATCGCGACCAAGTTTGGCTCGCCCACCGGCGCCGGCCCCTATCAGCGCGGCGCCTCGCGCCGGTATATTTTCCGCGCAGTGGAAGCCAGCCTGCGCCGGCTGGGCACCGATTACATCGATTTGTACCAAATCCATCAGCCCGATCCCGACACCCCCGAGCAGGAGACTTTGGAAGCACTGACCGACCTGGTCCGCGCTGGCAAGGTTCGCTACGTGGGATGCAGCAATTACGCGGGCTGGCGGCTGGCAGAATCGGTCCATTTGGCACGTGAGAGGGGACTCAGCAGCTACATCGCGGCGCAAAACGAATATAGTCTTTTGAAACGGGACATCGAAACTGAGCTGATTCCAGCCTGCCGTCATTACAACGTCGGCATCCTGCCCTACTTTCCGCTCGCCAGCGGTGTCCTGACGGGCAAATATCGACGCGGCGCCGAGCCACCAGCCGATACGCGGATGAGCAAGGCGCCAGCGCTGCGGCAACGGATGATGAACGACACCAACCTGGCGATAGTAGACAAGCTGGCGCAGTTTACGCGCCGCTGCGGCCATTCGATGGTGGAGCTGGCGATGAGCTGGCTGGCCTGTCAGCCGCAGGTCAGTAGCGTAATCGCCGGCGCGATGAATGCCGAGCAGGTCAGGCAGAACGCCAATAGCGCGGGATGGCGGCTGAGCGCCGAGGAATTGGCCGAGATTGATCGGATTACCCGCACACCCCCGGGGTGAGAATCTCCGACGAACCGCATCAATGGCGCGGGCTGCCCGGACCCGTGCCATTGCTGCTTAGCGGATGCCTACTGTAGTTTTTTCGCGCTCAGCCCTTTGACCGAAATATCGAAGCGATTACCGTCGGTGTCGCGCGCGGCCTCTTCAACGTAGGGCCGATTGGGGCCTGGGTTAAAGGTTTTGATCCCCAGCCTGTCGAGCACCTTATAAAGGTGGTCACGCTCGTCCTCGTTTTCCAAGGTAAAGCCGAAATGGTTGAGGCCGGCGGGAACATTTTCGCGATGAGGAATTAGGGCAACGTCGATATGGCCGTCGCTCAGCCAGACATCGCCATAATACCCGGTTCCCGTCACCTTGAGGCCAAAGGCCTCGGTATAGAACTCGGCCAGCTTCTTGGGATCGTCGGTGACAATCGCCAAGTGACGAATTTGTGCCATCTGAGTCTCCGGACCGCGCTCACGTCAGACTTTCTTTTTCCTAATCCCGGCGCGCGGCAATTGTCAATTGTCGCCGCGCCTTTGCGGTCGGGCCACGGTCGGATACAGTGCTTCGCGCCGTCGCGCTTGTCGCCGGTGACAGGTTCACATGACAAACATTGACGAACGCTGGCGCGGCCCCGCCATTATTACCACTTTCTTCGCCTCCCTGATGCTGGTCTCGGGGCCAGTCAATGTCGCCCTGGGAGTGCTGTTCACACCGTGGCTGCGCGAATTTCATTGGAGCCACGCTCAGGTGGCGCAGATTGCGGCAGCGATGGCATTGACGACCGGTTTGTGCTCACCGCTAGTGGGCTGGCTTACTGATCGAGTGGGCGCACAATGGGTGGTCAGCGCGGGGTTTGCGACCATCGGAATCAGCCTGCTAACCGCCAGCACGCTACGGATCCATCCAGCAATGATCGGGGTCTT
>Ga0070737_10000459_pt1 | contig 85801 bp, 62 predicted proteins | sample Coa_R1_10_FD_66438 | JGI IMG/M metagenome (GOLD analysis project Ga0070737, IMG submission 66438) | Surface soil microbial communities from Centralia Pennsylvania, which are recovering from an underground coalmine fire - Coalmine... | ecosystem: Environmental > Terrestrial > Soil > Unclassified...
GCCGACACCGAACGCGACCTGATTCGCCGCGCGCTGGCAAGCACCGGCGGCAACAAGGTCGCCGCCGCACGCCTGCTCCGCATCTCGCGCAAAAAGCTCTACGCCAAAATCGCCAAGTACAAGATCGTTACTGCTGAATCCCATGCCGGAAACGAGCCGATTGAACCCTCACGGGAGGACTCTTCGCGGAAGGCAAGTTAACGAAGCACGCTTGCCTTTTTTTGACGCTTCATCCGAGGAGCTTCGCAACTAGTCAATCGATTTGCGGAATCGCGCGACGCTCACTACCAGCAGAACGAACGTGAGCGCCGCGAGAGCAGTCATTTGCGGCCACAGCACGTTTAGTCCAACGCCCTTCAGAAAGGTCCCTCGCAGGATAACCAAAAAGTAGCGGAGTGGATTGAGATACGTCAGCATCTGCATCGCTCGGGGCATGCTCGTGATCGGGAACGCAAAGCCCGACAGTATGAACGCCGGGTTCAGAAAAAAGAAGCCCGAGGCAAACGCCTGCTGCTGAGTTGAACAAAGGGTTGAGATCAACAAACCCACGCCGAGAGTGCTGAGAAGGAACAGAGTGACACCCAACAGCAGCACCAGCGGATTGCCGAGAAATGGCACTTGAAACCAGAGGGTCCCGACCACCGCAACCAACACGACGTCGGCAAGACCGACCAGAAAAAAGGGGATGGTCTTGCCCAGAATCAGCTCGAACGGCCTGATGGGCGTAACCATAATCTGTTCAAGTGTTCCGATTTCGCGTTCGCGCACGATCGCAAAGGCGGTAATGTTGACCACCAGGATAAGGGTGATGCTGCCGATAACGCCGGGCACGAAAAACCACTGGCTGTTCAGGTCCGGGTTGTACCAAGGACGCGGCGCCAGATCGATCTGCGGCACGTTTGCAACCATCGCCGGCATCACCTGGTTCAACCGGTTGCGCGCATAGTCCTGGCTGAACTGGTTGGCGATCTGATTCACATAACCGACCGCGATCAGAGCAGTATTAGAGTTGGAGCCGTCGACAATCACCTGCAGGTGCGCCGTCTCTCCTTTACGCAGCGCCTCGGCAAAACCCGGCCCGATCTTCAGTGCCAGCGGGATATCGCTTTCGCCGATCAGTGATTTCAACTCGCGTTCGTTGTTAAGAATCTTCGCCGCTTCGAATCGCCCGGTGAAGGTGAAGCGGCTCAGCAGATCGCGGCTTTCCTGGCTGTGATCGTAATCGATGACCGCGATTTTGACGTGGTTCACTTCGAACGTGGCAGCATAACCGTAAATCAGCATCTGGAGGATCGGCGGTACGATTAACACGAAGCGCGCGTAGCGATCGCGCTTGAGCTGGACAAACTCCTTGATGATCATTCGCCATACGCGGTTGAGCATGCGACCCCTCACTCGATCTGCTTGCGAAAGGCGCGCGTCGCGAAGAACGCGATGACCGCCGCATAAATCGCCATGGCGATGATCTCCGGGATAAGGTCGTTGATCCCGGCGCCGCCGAGGAAGATGCGCTTGAGGGCGCTCACGTAGTAGCGGCTGTAAACCACATAGCTGACAACCCGGATCGCGACCGGCATCTGATCAATGGGAAAGGCAAAGCCGGACAGCATCGCGGTGGGCATCAAGGTAACCAGCAAGGCGTACTGGCTCGCACCGAGCTGGCTGCGCGTCGCGACCGAAATCATGTAGCCGATGCCGAGAATCACGATCAGGAACAGCGTGGTGGTGAAAAAGAACGCGCCCAACCCGCCACGGAACGGCACACCGAACCAGCCGACGGCGAACGCCGCGCAGGAGATTGCGTCGAGCAGGCCAATGATCAGATACGGCGCCAGTTTCCCGATCATGATTTCGAGCGGGGTGACCGGACTGGCGATGAGCTGCTCCATCGTGCCGCGCTCCCATTCGCGCGCGATCGTGAGCGACGAAAGCAGCGCTCCCATCAACGCCATGACGAGTGCGACCGTCCCGGGAATGATGAAGTTCTTGCTCTCGAGGTCTTCGTTGAACCAGGTCCGGTAATCGACACTCACCGGGACAGTCGCCTGCTGTGAGAGACCGTGGCGCGAGAACCAATCGAGCTGGATGCGGTTCGCGTAGCTGTCTACCACCGCCGTCGCGTAACCTTCAGCGAGCTGGGCGCTGTTGTTGTCGGTGCCATCGAGCAACGCTTGGACTGAAACCGGGCGGCCATCGCCAAGGCGCTCCGAAAAGTCCCATGGAATGACGATGCCGAGCTTGCAGCGGTCGGCGTCAATGGCGCGGACCAGCTCAGGATAGTTCCGCGCGACTTTCACGACATCAAAATATGGCGAGGCCTGGAACCCTTTGAGGAGCGCCTGGCTGTTCTGACTGCCTTCCTGATCGAGGATGTAAACCGGTATGTGGTCGGCGTCGAGCCGTGCACCGTAGCCGAGCAGCAGAATCTGAATCAGCGGCAAAACCACCGCGATTAAGAGGCTCCGGGGATCGCGGCGAATCTGGATCAACTCCTTGCGGCCTATAGCCGCGGTGCGCCGCAAATTCATTATGAATCCGCGTCCCCCGCAGGTTTTTCACCGGTCAAAGAGACGAATGCATCCTCCAGCGAGGGTGCAATCGGCTCGATGCGGTCGACGCGGATGCCGCGCGCGGCGAGAAAGGCCGGCAGTTCGCGCTCCGACTGTTGATCGCCGACGACCACGTGAAGTGCGGCGCCGAAGACCGAGGCGTCGGTGACGCCGGGCGCCCGCTTCACCGCTGCGAGCGCGTCACCCAACGGCGCAGCTTCGATCAGCAACAGATTGCCGTGAATCGCGAGCCGCTTGATCTCGCCCGGCGTGCCCATCTCAACGATCCGCCCGGACTCGATTAGCGCCAGCCGATTGCAGTACTCGGCTTCGTCCATGTAATGCGTCGTGACCAGGATCGTAATTCCCTCGCGGGACATTTGATGGATCAGGTCCCAGAACTGGCGGCGGGAAAGCGGATCGACTCCGGCCGTTGGTTCATCAAGAAACAGCACACGCGGGCGGTGCAATACGGCGCAGCCCAAAGCCAGTCGCTGTTTCCATCCGCCCGAAAATTCGCGCGTCAACGCTTGCTCATTGCCGGCGAGGCCGGACATGCCGAGAGCCCAGGCGATACCCTTCGTGAGCGCGTCCCCCGTAACACCGTAAAGACCGCCGAAAAATTCCAGGTTCTCAACCGCGGTGAGGTCGTCGTACAGGGAAAATTTCTGCGACATATAACCGATATGTCGGCGTACTTCTTCCGCTTGGCGCGCTATGTCGAACCCCACCACGGTCGCAGAACCCGACGTGGGAGTGAGAAGGCCGCAGAGCATCCGAATCGTGGTGGACTTTCCGGAGCCGTTGGGTCCAAGCAGACCGAAGATCTCCCCGGAGCGAATCTGGAAGCTCACCCGGTTCACGGCGACAAACTTGCCAAACCGCTTCACCAGATTGTCGACCACAATCGATGGTTTCGGATCCATCGTTCATGTGCCGATTTGCGTTCGCTGCCGGGAAATCGCGTACACAAATACGTCCTCGACGCTCGCCGTCGTCCGGCGCAGTTCGCCAAACGGGACCCGTGACTGCTCAAACCGGGCGCGCAGTTGCGTACTCCGGAGATCGGCATCATCGACCACCACGTGGACGGTGTCGCCCATCGCCATGGCGCTCAAAACGCCCTGCTCGCCGACGACAATCGATCGAAGCACCTCGGGATTTGGCGAGCTGATCGATAAGACCGCGCCCGGGAGCATACTCTTAAGCTCGGTCGGAGTGCCGAAGAAGAGACGGCGTCCCTTATACATCAGCAACAGCCGATGGCAGCGCTCGGCCTCGTCAAGATAGGCGGTCGAAACCAGCACCGATACTCCCTCGAAGACCAGGGAATAGAGGATGCTCCAAAGTTCCCGGCGGGACACTGGATCGACGCCGGTGGTCGGCTCATCGAGCAGCAGAAGTTGCGGCGTATGAATCAGGGCGCACGCGATTCCGAGCTTTCGCTTCATGCCTCCCGAGAGCTGGCCGGCGAGCCGGCCTCGAAAGCGGCTCATGCCGGATGCTTCAAGCAACTGTTGCTCGCGTTGTTGCCGCGCCGCATGGCTCACTTCGAAAATATCCGCGTAGAACCGGATGTTCTCGGCGACCGTAAGATCTTCATAAAGACCGAACTGCTGCGGCATATAGCTGATCAGACTCTTGATCGCCTCGGGATTCCGCAGCACATCCTGCCCACCAAGCAACACCGAGCCCGAATCGGCGGCAAGAACTCCTGCCAGAACACGCAGCGTGGTCGTCTTTCCCGCTCCATCCGGGCCTACCAAACCGAGGATTTCCCCCTTCTGAGCGGTAAAGCTCAGATTGTCGATAGCCTTTAAGCCGCCGAAGCATTTCGTCAGCCCGCTGACCTGTACGATTTCCTCAGTCATGGGATCCTGGCGGGTTCAATTCAATGGTGGCGTCGGCCGGCATTCCCGGCTTGAGCTCGTGACTTTGATTTTCGATGTCGATCCTGATGCGGTAGACGAGTGTGACACGCTCAGCATGAGTTTCGACGCTCTTCGGAGTAAACTCCGCGTTTTGCGAAATCATTGAGATGCGACCGACGTACTTGTGCCCCGGATAGCTGTCGGTGGTAATCAGGGCCGCCTGTCCGAAGCGAATCCGGCCGATGTCAGTTTCGTTGATGTAGGCGCGCAGCCATACGTGATCGAGATCGGCAAGCGTAAAGACCGGAGTGCCCGGCTGCATGTTCTCGCCAAGCTCCGCGTTGCGCACAAGAATCACCCCGGAAAACGGCGCGTACAGAGTCGTGTACCCAAGGACGATCTTCGCCAGCTTGAGGTTCTCTTGAGCGCTTTTGATGTCAGCCTGTGCTACACGTACGCTCTCTTCAGCCGCCGACTGAAGAGCCTCGTCACGCAGAAACGCTGCTTGCGATTGCCTCAATGCCGTTTCAGCTAGATCTCGCGTTTGGGTCGAAATAACCGATTTCTCCCAAAGCTCTTCGTTACGTTGATAGTCGATGCTTTTTTGCCAGAGATCGGCCCGGTCACTGGCCAGAGTCCGCTTGGCCGCTTCCAGGTTACGAACCGCCAGCGCGAGCTGACCTTGTTGCACCAGCAAAGCCGCCTCATCTATGGCCACCTGTTGCCGGTAGTCGTGGTCTTCTACGCGCGCCAACGGAGTGCCGGCCTGCACCCATTGACCTTCATCGAACGGAAGATAGACGATCCGCGACTGCACGGTCTTGAAGCTCAAGACACTCTGGTGTGCCTCGATGTTGCCCGAGACCAGCAGGATGTTTGGGCGAGGCCGATGCCAAAGCCAACCATAAATTGCGCCTGCCACGGCAGTAAGCATGACAAGCGTGCCGATAACGAAATTTTTCCGAAACCGTGACATCAATCACGATCCAGCGAAATTCATGCCTTGGAATCAACCCGAAGGCGCGCGGCCCTCCTGGAAATGTGTCGCCATTGGAGACATTATGACCAACTTTTGATTCTTTTCTGGCCATGCGGGGGGTTTGAATATTTTTGCGGTGCGCCGGTCGATTGTTCCGCCGAAGCTGAGCCCAAGTCTTGCGTCGTCAAGGGGATCGGAGCTCAGCGCGAGACTCCAAACACCTCGCCACAGTGAGTTTTCTTCAGGCTGTGAAGCAAATCTCGACAGAGAGGAATGGCTGGCGGAGAGGGGGGGATTCGAACCCCCGGTCCCAGCGAGGGGACACGTGATTTCGAGTCACGCCGGTTAAACCTGACTCCCGAACCTCTCCGCGATCGATGAGCTTTTCCGTTTACGCCCGCACAGTCAAGCTGACTATCCGTTGACACGCACCTTGCTACTCCGTCATCGCGGTGCTGCAACGATGGCTAGGGGGGCATCAAGACGAGTAATGTTCGTTCCAAACCTGCGTTCCGCGAGTGAGCCCTCTTTGCGATGATGACCCCCAATTGGTCCAGAATGTCGTTTTTTGCGCCAGCGAGGTGACTCAAGAACTAGCGGCTTCATGCGATCGCATGAATGACGCCAGGATGTGATGGAATCTTTCAGGCGCCAGCGGCTTCGACACATAATAATGCGCGCCGCCGGTCCGCGCTCGCTTTTCGTTGTCCTCGTTGTGGCCGCCCGCGATGTAGAGCAGCGACGCGGTCGGGAGCCGCCGGCGGATTTGCGCGAGCAGACGACCGCGATCATGCTCATCAACCGCTTCGTCGTCGAGAATCACAACACGGACATTAGGCTCCGCAAAAAGGCTGTGAGTTGCGTGCGTTTCCCGATGTTGCGCAACTCTCCATCCCGTCTTCGAGGCCTTCTCGACGAGCGCCGCGAGTGAGTCGTCATGAGACAGGAGAAGCAGCGTGGGTAATAGCATCGATGATCCGCGAGCCGCAGGACGCCCCCTATCATTTACCTTTTGACTACATAAACTAATTCGTAACTTGGATCAGCAAGAGACATGCCGCATGATTAATGGAACTGACCGCCTGCCGGTCGATGCGAGCCATCCGTTAATGCGATAGATCCGAGCAATGACGATAGATTCGAGTTCAGATTCCGTGGCGACGAGAGTCGGCTTCATTGGCCTCGGCCAACAGGGGCGCCCCATGGCCATCAATCTTTGCCGCGATGGTTTCGATGTGAGCGTCTATGACATCCGGCCGGATGCGGTTGCCGAGCTGACGGCAATCGGCGCAATCGCCGCGCGATCGCCTGCCGAGGTCGGCAGAAATGCTGAGATCGTCGCAGTGATCGTGCTCGACGATGCGCAGGTCGAAGCGGTCGTCGCCGGGGCCGATGGTCTGCTCGGCACGATGGCGCCAGGGGGCGCAATCGTGATCCACAGCACAATTCGTCTGCGCACGCTGCGTCGCCTGGCTGCGCTCGCCGAGTCGAAGCGGGTCGACCTGATCGATGCGGCGGTCGGCAGCAATGCCGCCGGCGCAACGAATCGTTCGATGACTCTGCTGGTCGGCGGTGATGCTCGTGTAATCGATCGATGCCGTCCGATGCTCGCCAGTTCCGCCGCGCAGATCGCGCACATGGGTCCGCTTGGCGCCGGCCTCGCCGCCAAGCTGGCGCATCAGGTGATTCTCGCGCTGAACATCCTTGGCGCTTCCGAAGGGATGAGCCTGGGAGCGGCCTTGGGCGTTGTGCCGGAAACGCTTGAAAAAGCGATTCGTACCTGCCGCGCGCAGAGCCTGATCGCCGATCACTGGACCGATTTCAAACCCGGCTCGCACGGCGCAATCGTCTTCCAGAAGGACCTCACCATCGCGCTGGAAGCGGCCGAGGAGCTGGGTCTTTCGATGCCCGGCGCGGTCCTGATTCGTGAGCTGATCCCGCGCTTGATGAGCTAGTGACGTTGTGCGGGCGCGGGCCGCTGGTGTAACCTTGTTGAATTCGCGGAAATTCATGTTTTCCGCGCCATTGTCGATGAAAAAGCTGTCGGGCGCACAGATTGTAATCGAAAGTCTCAAGGCCGAAGGGGTCGATGTGATCTTCGGCTATCCGGGCGGCGCCATTCTGCCCACCTACGACGCGCTGCTCGATTCGCCGATCAGACACATCCTCGTCCGCCACGAGCAGGGCGCAACCCATATGGCGGAGGGTTATGCGCGGGTAAGCGGCCGGCCCGGAGTCGTGATGGTGACCTCGGGGCCGGGCGCAACCAACACCGTCACTGGCATCGCCGACGCCTACATGGACTCCACCCCGATGGTCGTGCTGACCGGGCAGGTCTCGACCTCGCTCATCGGCAACGACGCCTTCCAGGAAGCGGACATCGTCGGCATCACGCGCCCGTGCACGAAGCACAACTATCTGATCAAGGACGTAAAGGACGTCGCCCGTATCATCAAAGAGGCGTTCTACATCGCCGGTACAGGGCGTCCCGGACCGGTGCTGGTCGATTTACCCAAGGATGTGCAACAGGCCGAGGCAGTTTTCAAATATCCCGACAAGGTCGATCTGCGAAGCTACAAGCCAACGCTCAAGGGCAATCTGCGCCAGATCGAGCGCGCGGTCGAGGCGATAGAAAAATCCGAAAAGCCGCTCTTCTACGTCGGCGGCGGCGTTCAATGGTCGGGGGCGGCGGGCGAGTTGACCCGACTCGCGCGCGGACTCGGCGTGCCGGTCTGCGAAACTCTGATGGGGCTTGGTTCGTTTCCGGCCTCCGATCCGCTGTGTCTCGGGATGCTTGGGATGCATGGGTCATACGCGACCAACACTGCGGTCTGCAATACCGATTGCCTGATGGCGATCGGCGCGCGTTTTGACGATCGCGTCACCGGGCGCATCGCTGATTTCGCGCCCAAGGCCGAAACCATCATTCACGTCGACATCGATCCCTCGTCGATCTCCAAGAACGTCAAGGTCGATATCCCAATCGTCGGCGACATCCGCTCGGTGCTCTCCGACATGCTCGAGGTGGTGCAGGCGCGCGAGAGCATCGCGCGGCGCCGCCCGGCCTGGGCGAAATGGCATCAGCAGATCCTCGCCTGGCAGAAGGAAAAGCCGCTCTACGAGAACAATCATCGCAATGGCGACGCGGTGTCGCCGCTGCAGGTGATCGAGGAGCTGCACAACCTGACCAAGGGCGACTGCATCATAGCGACCGATGTCGGACAGCATCAGATGTGGGTCGCACAGATGTTCCCGTTCGAGAAGCCGCGCTCGCTTCTGACCTCGGGAGGACTCGGCACGATGGGTTATGGGCTGCCCGCCGGGCTCGGGGCGAAGCTCGCCGCGCCGGATCGCAACGTGGTGGTGGTCTCCGGCGACGGTTCAATCCAGATGAACATTCAGGAGTTGGCGACCGCCGTCGAGTACAACATCGACGTCAAGGTCGTCATCCTGAACAACTACTTTCTCGGTATGGTCCGACAGTGGCAGGAGAAGTTCTACAATACCCGCTACTCGTATTCCGCGATGGCGGTTCCGAACTTCGTCAAGCTCGCTGACGCCTACGGCGTGAAGGGCTATCGCATCGAGCGCCCCGGCGAGCTGGTCGCGACGATGAAAGAGGCGTTCGGCACGCCGGGTCCGGTGCTGATCGACGTCGTGATACCGCGCGAAGAGGGCGTGATGCCGATGATTCCACCAGGCGGCTCGATGTCCGAGATGTTGTTCGCGTAGCGCGATGCGGCTGCCTTATTTGAATCGCGAGGATCTCGCGGAGGGCGATCGCGATATCTTCGATCGCATCGCGAAGGAGCGCGGCCAGGTCCATAACATCTTCCGCACGATGGCCTACGCGCCCCACCTGCTCCGCAAGTACATCGAATGGAGCAGCGAGCTGCGCTTCAAGACCGCGCTCGATCCGAAACTTCGCGAACTTGCGATTATGACCGTCGGACGCCTGACCGACGCCAAGTACGAGTACACGCATCATTGGAATGCCGCGCGCAAGCTCGGAATCCCGGCGGAGAAGCTGGCGGCGCTCGGCGAGTATGAAACCTCGCCGCTGTTCGATGATCGCGAACGCGCGGTAATTCGTTACGCGGTCGAGGCGACACGCGACGTGAAGGTCAGCGACAACACCTTCAACCAGGTGCGCGAACTGCTCGACAACGATCGCATCCTGATGGAACTGGTGATGCTGGTGGCCGGCTACAATCTCGTGGTGCGCCTGCTGGTCCCGATGCAGGTTGATCTGGAGCCGGGAACCAAGCTCGACTGAGCTACTCGATCAGATGCGGGTAGGTCGCCCAGTCCTCCGCGTCGTGCATCACCCAAATCCGCGCTTCGCTGAGATCGCGGATTCGCTTCAGCCGCGCGATCGATTCGCTTGCTTCGGCCCTGTCGTAGTCCATCTCGCTCGGCTGCAGCGTGTTGAACTGCGGGCGGATATGCAGCGTGTCGCCGGTCAGGACGAGCGGTTGATGGCCGCGGATCCGCACCATCAGCGATGACTCGCCGGGCGTATGCCCCGGCGTTCTCATCATGATCAGGCTGCCATCCTCTAGCAGGTCGGTGTCGCCCGGAAGCTCGACCCAATCGAAACGCCGCGTCGGCAACAGATCGTTGATCTTGAAGGCGGAGCGATGACGCTTCTCGGGCCAGTAGGCGTAGTTCAACTCGCCCTTCATGATGAAGAAACGCGCCTTGGGAAACAGCGCCAGCCCGCCGGCGTGATCGAGATGGAGGTGCGAAACGACGACGTAGCGGATGTCCTCGGGGCGATAGCCGTGCGCCTTAAGTTGCGCGTCGACCACCAGTTCGGGCGCGAACTTGACCTGGAGATAATCGGCGATCCCGCCCCAGTAGCCCTTCGCATCGACCGCCACCGCCGGGTTACATCCGGTATCGAACAAAACCAGACCCTTGGGATGTTCGATTACGAAGGTCGGGACAGGCAAGTCGATCATGCGATCGCCTCCGCCAACCATCAGCTCCGACTCGCGCATCGTGACGGTCGCACCCGGCATCGCAACGAGTCTGCTCGCCTCGACCTGCGCCATGATCCACCTCCCGCAATGACGCCCCATATCACGCCGATCGCGGTTTCGCGGTCAAGTGCAAAATGCTGCTGTGATAGAGTCGCTAGGTGGCCGGTAGCAGTGACGATCTCTTCGTGCGCGGCGTGAGGTTGTTCAATCAGCGCCGCTTCTTCGAATGCCATGAAATTTGGGAGGAGTTATGGAAGCCGAGCGCCGGCGAGATGCGCCGGCTTTATCAGGGGCTGATCCAGACAGCGGCGGCGCTCCATCATGCGACACGCGGCAATCGCACTGGCGCACTCGCGGTTTGGTCGAAAGCACGGGAAAAACTCGAAGCGGCGCCTGACCGCTATCGCGGCCTTTCTATCGCAAGACTTCGCACCGAGCTGGATGATTACTTTTCCCGCTCAGAAAACACTGATCCGCCGCCGCGCATCAGATCGATGCGTCGGGTGAGGTAGTCGTCGCTATGTAGCTGCGCGATTCGTTACTCGCAGAGGGGCGAGTAACGCTGCGCTTCGCTGTCGATCGATCGCCGTGGTGTTGCGAGCGTGTAGCTCGATTGGAACATCACCAGCGAATTGAAGATCCTCCGCACCTTCCCCGGATGCATCCGGCGGTTCTGTCGCGCCATATCAAGCTCGACATCCCGCATCCCCTGCTGACCGCTGACTTCCATCCGCCGCGTACCCCCCGTACATATCTCCCCTCCTAAGCCTCATCGAGCAGGCCACATGCCAGACCTCATTGTCGAAACGGCAAGCTGACGGCTCTCGAGCCGGCATCAAAAACAAACCCATCGAAATGGTTTCTATTGCGCGTACGCGCGATCAGATGTTCAGAGTTGTCAACGGGAAAGCGAGATGAAGCGCGAATGCTGAAAGCGAAGGGGCAGGCGGCTGCAGCTATACCGTTACACATGTTGCAGGGACGCCACCAGCTCCGCGCGACGCGGACTCGCTAGAATGGAATATCTTCATCATCGATCGGCGCGACCGTATCGCCGCCGCCCAGCTCGATTGGTTCGTCGGCCGGCTCAGCCACTGCACCCTGCCGTCCCCCGAGGAACTGCACGCGCTGCGCGACGATCTCGGTGCGCGAACGTTTTCCGCTGCCGTCTTTCGCTTCGTATTGGCGGGTCTGGATGCGGCCCTCGACGTAGACCTCGCGGCCCTTCTTCAGATATTGCCCGCAGAGCTCCGCCTGCTTGCCGAACACGACGATGTTGTGCCACTCGGTACGTTCCTGACGCTGACCGCCACGGTCGGTGTAGTTGTCGCTTGTGGCTAGCGAGAAAGAAGCGACGCTCTGGCCCGACGGGAGGTAACGCACTTCGGGATCCCGGCCCAGCCTGCCGACCAGAATCGCTTTGTTAACTGCCATCGGAGTGTCCCTGCGATGAAGCTAACGCCAGCCGATCGTGAACGCAAGCGGGGTCGGCGACATCTGTCAACTAGATCGTAAAGTCTACAGACGACACGCCCAGCGCCATCGCGCCGAAGAGCCGTCCAGGCGGATCAGTGTTGAGATAGGCATGTCCGATCATCGCCTTGACGTCCTGGTAGCGCCTCTGCAGTGGATGATTGTGAAAGATGATTCGCCCGCTGCTTGATGCGTAAAGACGATCCACCGCCTGCACCGCGAGCTCGACAGAACGACACCCGTAGTAGCGCATGGCTGCGCGCCGCGGCCGCTCGACGAACCGGCCGGCGCGCGCGGCGTCCATCAGCTCTTCACAGTTGGCGCGCAAAAGGAGGCATCCGCTCTCGATCGCGTGATCGGCCTCGGCGAGCAGTTTCTGCGTGAACGGATCATCGCGCACGCGATAGCCGCCGAACGCCGCCGTTCGGGTCTTGTTGACTTCGATCCAAGCATCGAGAAAGCCGCGCGATGCCCCGAGCGTCGTGGCCACCAGTGCGGAGCTGAAAACTAGCGCCCACGGCACGCGATAAAGGGGTGCCGGATTGATCTCCCATCCGGGCAGCGGTTTGCCAAAAGTGTAATCCCAATGCGACTGGCTGCGATGCTCGGGGACGAAGGCGTTATCGACGACAATATCCTTGCTGCCGGTGCCGGCCATCCCGGCCACAAACCAGTTGTCGTCGATCTTGTAGTCTTTGCGCGGGAGCAGAAAGGAGCGGAACTCAGGCACCGTCTGTCCCTCGATTTCGATCATGCCTGGAATCGCACCAAGGTTAACCCATTGGCAAAGGTCGCATCCGGTCGAGAACGACCATCGCCCGCTGAGGCGCCATCCGCCGGCCACGCGCTCGGCTTTGCCGGTCGGCGCATAGGACGACGAATTGAAAACGGTTGGATCGGCACCCCAAATCTCTTCCTGCGTTTCGCGCGGATAGAGCGAGGTCTGCCACGGATGCACCCCGAGCACTCCGAGCACCCAGCCGAGCGATCCCTCCGCGCGCGCGATTTCAATCAGCGCAGAATAGAATTCCCAAAGCTCGACCTCACCTCCACCCCACCGCGAGGCCTGCAGGGCCCGCGCTAGTCCGGTATCGACGAACTGCTTCCATAGCGCTTCCGGAAAGCGCCGCAGTTGATTCGTTTCGTCGGAGCGTCGGCTACATTCCGGCGCGAGCCGTATAGCGACATCGCGAAGATTCTCGCGCCGGCGATCCTGCGCGGCTTCGGTCGGGCGGCTGACAGCTCTTGTCGAAGTGTTCATACGATACTCCTGCGCTCAATACTGCCGGCGGACAATCACCGTTACCAAAGGTACTCCTTTTAGTTATCTACCACCAAACTACTTATGCCTGAGAATCTTTGAAGTGAAAACTTCCGCCTCCAAAATCCGACCTATATAATCCCCTAAGGGGTTGAGGTGCTCAGGTGATGGCGGCGGGGTCCTTCAGGACTGATTCGGTCCAGGTTCTCGCGCTGGGCGGACTTGGCGAGATTGGCTTAAATCTCACCGTCGTCGAGCACGGCGAGGCTGCGCTTTTAATCGATGCCGGTGTGATGTTTCCGGAGCGTCCCGCCACCGGCGCGGGACTAATCGTTCCCGATCTCGGCTATCTCGAACAGGCTCGGCTCAAGATCGTAGGCATCGTGCTTACCCATGCGCACGAGGATCATATCGGCGCGCTGCCGCAGGTGCTCGATCGATTTCCGGTCCCGGTCTACGGCACGCGACTGACTCTCGCCTTCGCGCGCCGCCGACTCAGCGAGCATCATCTGGCGCGCGACGCGGCCCTGAACGCGATCGCGCCCGGCGACCAAGTCGAGCTGGGTCCATTTCAGATCGAACCGATTCGCGTTACCCATTCGACCCCCGACTCAGTCGCGCTCGCGATCGGCACGCCGGCCGGCATGATCATTCATAGCGGTGACTTCAAAATAGACGACGCACCGGTTGACGGGCAGCGTTTTGACACGCGGCGATTCGCAGAGCTCGGCAATCAGGGGGTCGCCCTCCTGCTCTCCGATTCCACCAATGTCGAACGGCCGGGGCGTTCCGGATCGGAAAGCTTGGTCCGTCCGGTGCTGCGCGAACAGATGGCGCGATGCCGCGGCAGGTTCTTTCTCTCCGTCTTCTCCTCGCATCTGCATCGCATCCGGCAGGTGGTCGAGCTTTCGCGCGAAGCAGGCCGGATGGTCGTGCCGCTCGGCCGCCGGATGATCGATAGCGTCCGGCTAGGCATCGAGCTGGGCGAGCTGAATTTTCCGAGCGGCACGTTTATCGATGCGGCCGAGGCCGAATTCCTTGCGCCACGTCATCTGACTTTCCTCGCCGGCGGATCGCAGGCTGAGCCGCTCTCGGCCTTGAGCCGCCTCGCATCTGATGCGTTTCCCCGCGTACGCATCGATCCGGGCGACACGGTGGTGTTCTCGTCGCGTTTCATTCCGGGCAACGAGCGACCGATCATGACGCTGATCAACGCGCTTTACCGGATGGGCGCGGAGGTGGTTTACGAAACCGTCGCGCCGGTGCATGTCTCGGGTCACGCTTCGCGCGAGGAACTGGTCGACATGCTCCGGCTGGTCAAACCACGACATTTCGTGCCGATCCACGGGGAGTATCGACACCTGAAGCGGCATTTGGAACTCGCGATCGAAGCGGGCGTGCCGGTCGGCAACTGTTATCTGCTCGAAAATGGTGACTCGCTCGTGCTCGAATCCGGCCGCGCACGCCGCGGCATCAGCGTTCACGCCGGGCGCGTCATGCTTCAAGGTGACGAACCCCAGGATCCCGCGCTCGTGGAAGAGCGGCGAATACTGTCGCGCAGCGGCGCCGTCATCGTGACGATGGCGGTTTCGGCGACTGGCGAGATGGTGGCCGGACCCGAGCTGATCTCGCGCGGATTCGTCACTGGCGATGGCTCCTCGCCGCAACTCCGCGCCGCTCGCATGGCTCTTGCGGCGCGCCTCGGAGCCATCGGCGCGCCGTTCAAGCCGCGCGATCCGGCGCTGCGCGAGGAGATCGTGCGTACGATCGAGACAGCGCTGCAGGAGAGCACCGGCCGTCGCCCGCTGATCGTTCCGCACGTCATGGAGGTCGAAACGCCATCGCGCGCGAAGTGAAAGAGGTCACTGAGACGAAGGCCGCGACGGCGGCTCCAACCTCCACGCCGGCGCCCGAGGAATCCAGTCCGCAATCACCGATCGCACGCGAGCTGATCGCGCTCGTCTTCACTGGCCTCGCCGCCTTCGCAACGCTGAGCCTCGCCTCGGAAATTCTCGGTTATAGCCCGAACCTCTGCGGCCCTCTGGGTGAAGCCGTGGCGGGTGAACTCGTCGCGGCATTCGGCTACGAGTCGATCCTCGTTATCGTGCTCGCGTTTGGCCTTGCGCGCGAAGTATGGCGCGCGAGCGGCTTTTCCCGTCTTAGTCATCAGCTTCCCGGCGCCGCGATGGTTCTCCTCGCGCTCAGCGCCGGCGCCGGGCTGCTTGCAGGCATCGGTCCGCAGGCAGGCGGCGTGATCGGCTACGGCCTAGCGCAGGTGCTGGTGGCCTACCTCAACATCGGCGGCGGTTATCTAGCAGTCGGCCTGGCGTTGATTGGTGGTCTCGTCCTGATGCTCAAGCGCGCACCGACCGAGTTGCTGCACGATCTGTTCAGCTCGATTCGGAGCCACGACGACAAGAGCGCGAATTCCAATGAGTTCGTACTATCGGAGGACGCCGAATTCGATTTCGCCGGCAACCGCGGGATTACCTCGATGAGATCGAACGGCGCGGCGCATGAGAATGGCGCGAAAGAAGCGCCGCGCAAGATAGAATTCAAGCGTCCGATCACGCTCGAGAAGCCCGCGCGGCTGAAGCCGCAGCCGAAGAGCCGTAACGGCTACAAGCTGCCGACCGTCGTGCTGCTTGATTCGCCGCCCGTGCTTCACGCACAGGTCGATGAGGCCCTGCTCGAACGCAGCGCCCGCACACTGGAACAGAAGCTCGCCGATTTCGGCGTCGACGGCCGCGTGGTCGAGGTGCAGCCCGGACCAGTCGTCACGATGTACAAGTTCGAGCCTGGCTCGGGAATCAAGGTCAGCCAGATCGTGAATCTCGCGGACGACCTTTCGATGGCGCTGCGTGCCGCCACGGTGCGAATTCAGGCTCCGGTGCCGGGCGAAGCAGTGGTGGGCATCGAAGTGCCGAACCGCAAACGCGAACTGGTCTATTTGCGCGAGATTCTCGAGGCCGAGGAATTCCAATCGACTCAGAGCCATCTGACGATCGCGCTTGGCAAGGATATCGCCGGTCGTCCGATGGCGGCAGACCTCGCCCGCATGCCGCATCTCCTGATCGCCGGCGCGACGGGTACCGGCAAGTCGGTCTCGATCCACACGATGCTCGCCTCGATTCTGTTCAATGCGACGGCCGACGACGTGCGCTTTATCCTGATCGATCCCAAGATGCTCGAGCTGTCGGTTTACGAGCACATACCGCATCTGCTGGTCCCTGTGGTCGTCGATCCCGGCAAGGCGGCGGCCGCGCTGTTGTGGGCGACGCAGGAGATGGAGAACCGCTATCGGATGATGCGCGACCTCGGCGTGCGCAATATCGACGGCTACAACAAGTTGTTGAGCTCGAAAGAGCGCGTGGTCGAGCTGCGGCCGAATCAATCGGTCGATGACGGCGATGAGAGCGCGAGCGACGAGGCGAAACCGACCGAGCATCATCGATTGCCGAAGATCGTGATCGTTATCGATGAGCTTGCCGACCTGCTGCTGAGCGAGGGCAAGACCGTCGAACGCGACATCACGCGACTCGCGCAGAAGGCGCGCGCCGCCGGGATCCATCTGATCCTCGCCACACAGCGCCCTTCGGTCGACGTCATCACGGGGCTTATCAAGGCCAACCTGCCCGCGCGCATCTCGTTCCAGGTAACCTCGCGTGTCGACTCGCGCACGATCCTCGATTCGGTCGGGGCGGAACGTCTGCTCGGCGCGGGCGACATGCTGTTCATGCCGCCTGGCAGCGCGAAGCTCGTACGGCTCCACGGCCCATTCGTCTCCGAGGCTGAAATCCGCAAAGTGACCGATTTCCTTCGTACGCAGGGCGCGCCCGATTACCGGATGGAGATTCTCGAGACCAAGGCGCCGAGCGATGAGGCAGGCGAGGATCTCGACGGCGCGCGCGACGAGCTTTACGATGAAGCTGTAAGGATCGTGATGGAAACCGGACAGGCGTCGATCTCGGGAATCCAGCGGCGTCTACGAATCGGCTACAATCGCGCGGCGCGGATGGTCGAGCAGATGGAGCGCGAGGGACTGGTCGCGCCCGCGGACGGCGCGCGCCCGCGTGAAGTGCGCGGCCTGCGTTGATGATCGCTCGTTACGCAGCGATCGTCGCGATGGCGCTCGCCGCCGTCGTCGCATTCACGCCCTGTAGCCGCGCGGGTCTCGATGCGCCCTCGACGCGGCTCGAAAGCACGCTGAGCAGAATCCAGAATCATTACCGCGTGACCAATTCATTTCACGCAAAATTCACGGAACAGGTAACCTCACCCGGCGGGATGAAGAAGGATCGCACCGGCAGCGTCTACTATCTCAAGCCCGGTCGGATGCGATGGGAGTTTGCGGGGCCGGAGACCGAAACGATTGTGAGCGACGGCGTCATCGTCTACAGCTACGAGCCTGACCTCAACCAGGTTATCGAGACGCCAGTGAAGCAGATCATCAAATCGCCGAGTGCAACCGCCTTCCTGCTCGGCTTCGGCAACCTGCGGACGGACTTCAAGGCCTCGTTCACGCCCTCCGCTCCGAACGATGGCCTGATTCACCTGACCCTCGTGCCGAAGGAAGGTGGCAACGCGGCTGAGGTCGCGCTTGACCCGAAATCGCTCGACCTCGTGATGCTCGATCTGACCGATGCCGTCGGTGATAGGACATCGTTTCGATTCACTGATTGGAGCGACAATCCGACGCTGGCCGACTCGCTGTTCAAATTCGAGGTTCCGTCCGGAGCGGATATCGTCCGGACCCCGGGCGCGTCCTGAGCCCCGGCCCGCGGTATAACTATAATAGTCTCGCACCGTTTCACCGGTTCTCTGAGCAGGTAAAAAAGCCCGATTGCGTCGCCTCATACGGGCGAGTAGAAATAATGGCCCCCGGAATCACGGCGGCTCGGCAATGGAAAGGGTTCACCTCATAAGTCTTGGCTGTCCGAAGAACCTGGTCGACAGTGAGCTGATGCTGGGCGCTCTGACTCGCGCCGGCTACGCGATTGCGCCCGAACCCAGCGAGGCCGAGGTCGTGGTGGTGAATACCTGCGCATTTATTGAGTCGGCCAAGCAGGAGTCCATTGATACTATTCTGGCGGCCGCGGAACTGAAACAGCGCGCGCCCGGCCGCCGCCTGGTGGTCGCAGGATGTCTCGCGCAGCGCTATGGCGAGGAGCTTCGCGAGCAACTGCCCGAGGTCGACATCTTCGTCGGCACCGGCAACTTTCTCGATCTGCCGGACCTGCTGCGGCGCACCGAGACGCTCGAGAATCGTTCCCTGCCCTACCCTGGTGCGGCTCATCTGCTGCCCGGTCTCGATGCGCCGCGGATTCTGAACGGTCCCGCGTTCAGCGCATATCTTAAGGTCTCCGAAGGCTGCAACCATCGATGCGCTTTCTGTATCATCCCAAGTATTCGCGGACGCCACGAAAGCCGTCCGCTCGCCGACCTTGTAGCCGAGGCGCGGTCGCTGGCTGCGAACGGCGTGCGTGAAATCAACCTGATAGCGCAGGACCTGACTGCCTGGGGGCGCGATCTGAATCCCCCGTCCTCGCTAGCCGCGCTGCTTCGTGGACTGGCTGCGATCGATGGCTTACGCTGGATCAGATTGCTCTATTGCTACCCCAACCTGGTTAGCGACGAGCTGCTCGACACCATCGCCGAACTCGATCCGGTCGTTAAGTACATTGATATGCCGCTGCAGCACGCGGACGACCAGGTGCTGCGTGCGATGCGCCGGGAGCGCTCGGGCGCGGCGCTGCATCGATTGCTGGATCGCGTCCGGCGCAGGATTCCGGGTCTTGCGCTGCGCACGTCGTTTATTGTCGGATTTCCCGGCGAGACCCGGGAGGCATTCAACAATCTGATCGATTTCGTGCGTACGGAATGTTTCGATCGAGTTGGCGTGTTCACCTACTCACGCGAAGAGGGTACCGCTGCTTACGACCTCCCTGGTCAGGTCAGCCAGCGTATCAAGCGGGCGCGGCGCGCCGAGCTGATGGAGGTGCAGGCGGAGATTTCGATGCGTAAGAATCGCACGCTCGTCGGCCGCGAAGTCGAGGTGCTGGTCGAGGGTCCTGCGCCCGACAGCGCCGCCGGACCCATCGGCAGGCTCGCCACCCAGGCGCCGGAGATCGACGGAATGGTCTTTCTGAGCGGTGCGGCCAAGCCGGGAGAGTTCGTCACGGCGCGCATCGATCGCGCGATGACCTACGACGTATCGGCAACAATCATTCAAGGCATTTGATCAACGAGGTTCATCGATCATGGCAAAAAAGGCGGCGGGCGTGGGCAAGACTGGAAGCCGGAAGAAATTCCTGAACTCGATGCGGGACCGTCTGCTCGAGATGAAGAACAAACTGCTCTCGGAAATCGAAACCGAATTACGCGCCGAGCGCGAAGGCAACAAGGATGAAGGGATGGACACGTACGATCTCGCTTCCGAGGAGCGCGATCGCGAGATCAACTTCATCCTGTCGGACCGTGAGCGGCAAAAGATCCAGCAGATCGACGACGCGCTCGAGCGCATCAGCGAGTCGACTTACGGTGTCTGTGAATCCTGCGGGCTGGAAATTGCCGAGGAGCGGCTGCTCGCGATGCCGTTTACGCGCCTGTGCCACGATTGTCAGCAGGAGCAGGAGAAAGAGGCGCGTTCGCAGCGCCGCTACGACGAAGACCGTAACACCTATCGCAAGCTCGGCTCGACCGACATTGACGACGAGAACGCCTAGCACGGTACGTCAAGGCGCGAGGCTCGTCTTCAAGCGGCCGCGCCGCAGTCCATCGCTGTGACGAGTGCGGCAGCATCCGCGAAACCTTTCGCGACCCCATTCAACCTTGCATGTTAACTGCGTATACTGTCGGCGATGCGCAGCGTAGATCCTTGATGAGAATTTTCGGCGACTTCCTGGGCGAAACGCGGAGCGGAAACTCCGCGGCTTTGCTCCCTTCACCCTCAAACAAGCTTGTGATCAGTGCTCCGCGCGCGGTCATCACGATGGCGAGCGGGCGCGGCGGCACGGGCAAGAGCGTGCTGACGGTCAACCTCGCGGCTGCAATCGCGCTGAGCGGGCGCAAGATCGGCATCCTGGATCTCGATCTCAACGCTCCAGCGATCCCGAGCCTGCTCGGAATCAAACCGTTCCGGATGGCGCCGATGGTCGGCGGCATCGAGCCGGCCGGCGGACCGTTGGGCCTCCGCGTGATGGCGGCCAACCTGATGCCCGATCGCGAGGAGCCGCCGCTCATCAGTTTCGCGGACGACGAGCCGGAGCCTGCCCCCGTTCATGAAACGGGTCCGATCAAATCGAACTACTCTGAAACAATTACGACGCTCGCGGGTCAGACCCGCTTCGGTCCGGTCGACCTGGTCTTAATCGATCTCGCGCCCGGCCTCGACCATCTGTACCGTGCCAGCAGGATGATCGAGATGAACGCCGTCATAATGGTCGGTCATCCTTCGGAACTTTCGAGGCGCGCGATTCGCGCCGGAGTCGAGATGTTGGCGGGCGAACCGCAGGTCGCGGGCGTAATAGAAAATATGGTTGGGTTCAACTGCAGTACCTGCCATTCGGTGCGGCCGCTCTTTCCGGCCTCTGAAGCGGCCGGCGCTGGGTCGGGCTTACCGCTGCTCGCGCGCCTGCCTTTCGATCCGCGCCTGTCGGAATGCGCCGCGCGCGGCACAGCATTCGTCAGGGAGTACCCTGAGACACCGCTCGCACGCCAGATAAACGAGCTCGCACGCCAGATCGAACAGCTCATTCCCGCGCGGCAACAACGCGAGCTGCTCGCCGCCTCGCGGCCTTAGCCGGTTTCCGCCTCGCTGTCGCTCGTCGATGGCCGATTGTCGACCCGCCATGACGTTTCGAACATCCCAAAATACCGATGCCGCTCGATTGCGAAGTCGGCAAAACCAATCGACGTCCGAAAGCGGCGGCCGCGTGAATCGGAACGCACCAGCGGTATGTGGCTCACGACCTGTCCGACGACAGTCTGGTCCTCGTCGCGGATTGCGGTCAGCGACGCATGTATCGCCGGTGGTTCGCACGCGATGATGCGGCATCGATCGGAGCCGGATCCCGGATGCCATCTGGCGTCAACGAAAAATTCATTGGCCTGAATCGCACCCGCGTCGGTATCGGCGAACGCCCAGAGCCTCCGCCGCGCATCGAACGCTGCGTCATCCAGCGCGGTGAACGCGGGACCGATACGCGCCACGCCGCTCATCGAATGATCGCGTCCTCCGATTCTCATCCGGCCCGAGAAATTACCGAAGCGGACCGGGATCCCCGAAGCGCCTTCCCCCTCGGCGCCGGCGCGTACGGACTCAACGTCGAGCGACGTTCCCAGGGTGAAATCGATCGTGAATGTGACTTCCGTTTCGAGCGAACTCTGTGACAGCGCGCGTTCGATATTGACATAGGTCGCAGCGTCGGGCGTGAGCAGCGCCGGGCCGACAAATTCGAGACGTAACCGCCCGCCATCGGTGCGCAATCGGAGCGGTCCGACACGGAGTGCTGCGGATTCGCGATCGCTCCCGCGCTCGCCGGTGAACAGCAGGACCGATCCGTCGGTTCTCAGGATCATGAAGCGCCCGCCGCCTCTCCCGACGCCGAGATCGAAGCTGGCCATCGCACCGATGCGAAGGGCGGGATCGTAAAACTCGAGACCGAAGCGCGCGCTTTTGCGCGGGGCCGACCGCGGCAAATGGATCGTCGGCGCGCCCGCCGTCCTATGCGAGCGATGCGAATGATTTCCGTTGCGCATCGCGCCGTCTCCGCCGTTGGCAAGAATTTCGCTCAGCGCTTCGATTGCGGCGTCGCGCAGGCTGCCCGGAAACCGCAGCGCGATCGAGAGTTCGAGCTGAACTGCTTCGATCGCGCCGCGCCCGCTCAGCGCCGTGATTCGCCGGAGCGCGTCGATCGAGCTCGCGCTGTGACGCTGCGTGAAAACCTGCATCAGGTTTTGGGCGCCCCCGGCCGGATAACGCAGCCCGAAGGTGGAAACGATTCCTGCGCGTCCAAGGCGATCGATCAGCACGTTCAGCGTGCCGGTCAAAAATTGATCGCTGACCGAAACATGCGCGCCGCGTGATGGCACGAGCCGGCCGGCACGCTTCGTGAGCCCAACTCCGATATCAACTCGCGCTTCGACCAGGTTCCAGCCGTGAACCGCGAGCACCAGCGCGCGTCCGTGCTCCGCGACCATTTGCTCGAGCCGGTCGGCAATCATCGTCAGCAGCCACGGCGCATGCGCGACGACCTCGTCGAGCCGATTGCAGTCGAGACGGTTGCGATCCATCGCCGTGTTGATCAGCGCTGCCGCATCCAGACGTATCGCAAGTTCCCGCGTGATGTCCGCGGTATGCAGATCGTTGACGCGCGGCGCGAGTAACGCTGCGGTTTCAGGCTCTGCGTATCCGCCGTGAGGCGCGATCAGCAGGATCGGCGCGTCGCCATCCAGGGTCTCAAGCCATGGAGGCGGCGCTTGCTGCCCCTCCGCGATCACCCGCGAACCATCCCTGCTTCACCCCGTCGCGTCATTACATGGAGCGCCGCAGACATGACGACATAATAGGCGATGAAGCTCAACGAAATGCCAAGCAGGATCGGATTGCATTCCGGCAACCCGGGCAGCATCGCCAGCGTGAGAATCGCCCACAGCGTGCCGAGCGCGAGCGTCAAAGTTCTGAGCGGAGCGGTCCGGTTCGGATAGATGAACCTGATTGGCATCGGCACCATCGCGGCGAACACGGCCACGACAATCATGTTGGCGCGCGCAGGCAGATGGAGACAGAAAAGATAGAAGGCAACCAGGTTCCAGTACGAGGGGAAGCCACGAAAGTATTCGCCCTTGGCGTCGGTATGGCAGAATCCGTACGCGCTCGCGAGCATCACCACGCTCGCCATCGCAAGCCCCGCTGCTCCCGGGCTCAGCAGATGCGCGCGGATCATGACGAAGACCGGCGCGACGACGTAAGTAAGATAATCGACTACGTTATCGAGCAGCGCGCCATCAAAAGTCGGGACACGTTCTTTGACGCGGAGTGCACGGGCGAGTGGCCCATCGCTCGAGTCGATCACGGTCGCGATGCCGAGCGCGATAAACGAGGCGCGGAAAGCGCCGGCAGCAGCGTAGTAGAGCGATAACAGGCCGAGCACCGCGCCCAAGCCGGTGTAGAGATGGACGCCCCACGCGCCCGCAACCATCAGCCTTTCGCGCGGCGACCGACTTGGCGGCTCCCCTTCGACGCCGCGCTCAGCTCTGCGGCTTAAAGTCACGCGGCCCGAAATAATCCTCCAGGATTGTCATATAGGGTCCGCAGATGTGGCGCTGCTTCACGTGCGCGAGCGCCTCGTCGAGCGACATGCCGCGGGCAGCGCGCAAAAACGCGATCGCGAGCGTCGGCGCGCGGTTCATCCCGGCATTGCAATGCAGGAAAACGCGATTCCGCGCTTCGATCAAATTCCGAAGCGCGTCAAGCGCGGTTTGCAGATGAAGCGCCATCGCGTCCGCGCCGCTGTCCGGAATCGGCGTGCGGACGTACCGTAGTCCGTTCTCACGGCAGGCCGTTTCGATTACGGCTGCGCTCAGGCCGTGGAGCTTCAGATCTTCGGCGTCCTGAAGGCTCAGGATCGCAGTGATCCCATGATGGTTTTTGAGCCACACGATGTCGTCCTCGCGTGGATATTCGCCAATCAGCAGATATTCGCCGATTTCGCTGATGCGCGGCCGGCCTGCCCGCCGCGCGGGCCGCGCCTCATCCGGCGCTCTCGTGGTGAACCAGTCCACTAGATTGAGTTATGCAGGATGCGATGCAGTTAGCCAAGCCCCCCATGATCCGCTTCAGTTGCTTCCACAGATCGATCGTTGTCCGCCGCGATCCCATTCGAGCTGCCAGACTGAGGCGAGTATCGATGCCGCGGTCGCCAGTTGCTTCACGATCCAACCGCGTTCGTCCGCGATCAAAAGGCGATTGAACTGGCGCGCCGATCGCGCCTCTGATCGCACGGCGCGATCCGCCGCGATCGTCCGGCTAACAAGCGAATGGGATTCGCGCAGTTCGGCCATCACTGGCGTCCATACATTGTCGAGCTTTTCAAGCTGGATTCGCGGCCTGACCTCAAGCTCGAGTTCGGCAACGTAGGCATCGGCGGCGCGCTCGAGCCTGAGATGCATCCCGCGGTCCTCAGGGTAACCATCATAATGGATCGTCGTATGCAAAGGTTGGCTGGCATCGGCGACGTAATGGCTGAGATACCCGGCGGCTTTGAGGACTGAACGGCAGTCGCCTTCGCGCCAGGCTCCGGCCAGGGTGTCGGCTTCGCGTTCGATCGTCCACGGCAGGGTCCCCGATTTTCTGAGCGTGCGCGCGCCGAATCGCGCCGCCGTCGCGGCTTCGTTCGGATCCAGAGCAGCGAAAGGATCGTTACCGTAATACTCCAAATCGATGTAGTGGCGGCGGCCTTCATTCCTGTCGCCCTCTTCGCGGAGCAAGTCGGGTTCGACTGAAAAATGTTCGAGTTCGCTCACATGCGCTGAGAACGCGGATTTCAACGGGCCCGGCGGCAGCGCACCGACCGCGATGCGCGTGACCATCTCATGGACCGCGGAGTCCCACGCCATCGCCGGTGCGAACCAGATCGCGAGCGCGATCAGCGCAACGATCGCGAGAATTCGTGGCCGCGTCACCGCAAAGGACTCAGGCCTTCACACGTTTGCGTCCGTTGCGAACGCCGCGAGCGGGCGGCTCGTCGTCGGCGTTAACACCGATGGCGCGGCGGCGAACGACCGGAGGCGCGGGCCGCTCTCCGAGCGCCATCACCGCCTGGCGCATTCGATCGGCCAGCTTGCGATAAGCGCCAGCGCCGCTACCGTCGGCAGCGACTTTGAGCAGCTCCTCATTGGTCAGAACCGGTCCAATCCGCACCTCGACCGGATGATGGCGCGGGATGAGCTTGCCCTTGCCGAGCACTTCGTGGGTGCCCTTGATGCGGATCGGCAGCACGTCGCATCCGCTGCGCAGCGCGAGATAGCCCGCACCGCTCTTGAACTCCTGCACCTCGCCGTCCGGCGAGCGGGTGCCTTCGGGGAACATCAGGACGCTGCGGCCGGCGGCGAGTTCGTCGAGCGCCTCATCGAGCGACTCAAGTTGCGCGCGCTCGCGATCGAACGGAATCAGCCGCGTGAAGTTGTTCGCGATCATCCGGCGCGCCGGGGTGTTGAAGAAATAATCGCGCGCCGCGAGCACGATCAGCTCGCGGCCCAGCTCGCCGAGCGCATACGCTACCAGCCCGAAATCCAGATGGCTCGCGTGATTCGCGACGACGATCAGATTGCGGTTGTGCGCAATGTTGCCCCGGCCAAAAATTTGCGGCTTGAGCCATCGCTCGATTGCGGCGTGACCCGCCTCGCGAAGCGCGCGCGCGCCGAGCGCGCGCAGCGGCGCCGGAAGACGAGGCGTGTAGGGCTGCGCGAACCTCGCGTATGACGGCATCCGCGGCCGGCTCTGGCCGCGGCTTATGAGCCGCTGGAGATCATCGACCGTCTTGAGATCGGAAAGCTCTTCGGGACTAATCTCGCGACCAGCCCATCCGGAGAGCTGCTCGCCGAGTTCGGCGAGAGCCAGCGAATCGAGCCCCAGGTCCTCGATCAGCCGCGTAGTCGGTGCGATACTGACCTGGCCACTCGAGACCTGGGACAGTGTTTGCGCCAGCCACGGCTCTATCTCGCCGGCGACCGCAAACTTGCGCTCACCGTCGGTCTCGACCATCGCCCGGATCAGCTCGGCTACGTCCTGCCGCTTGATTTTACGCGTGCCGGTGCGCGGCAGTTCATGATCGGTAAAGCGCAGAATCCGTATGCGCTTGTGCGGGCTCAGCTCCGCGCTCACCTTTTCGAAGTGCGCGCGCAGCCGCTCCTCGACGGCGCGGCGGCTCTCGCCGCGCGCGTAGGCGGGCACCACGAGCGCGGCGACCTGCTCGCCCTCGCCCACTTTCAGGCCGACAACGGCCATCTCCTTGATGAGCGGCGAGTGGCCGTACGCCTCTTCAAGCTCATCGATGTAGACGTTGTTGCCGCCCGAATCGACGATCACGTCCTTGGCGCGCCCGACGATGTACAACCGTCCGCGATCGTCGAAGCGTCCAAGGTCTCCGGTATGCAGCCATCCGTCCTTCAGCACTTCGGCGGTGGCTTCGGGATTGCGAAAGTAGCCGCTCATCAGGTTTGGGCCGCGCACCACGATCTCGCCGACGTCGGCGCCGTCGCGCGGCTCGATTCGGACCTCAATTCCATTGAGGGGCGGCCCGACCGAGCCGGGTTTGAGTGCCTCGCCGGGACGTGCGGTGCAGATCACCGGCGCAGCCTCGGTCATCCCGTAACCTTCGAGCAGACGGATGCCGATGTCGTTGAAAAATTCGGCCACGCGCTGCGGCAGCGCCGCGCCGCCGCTGACCGCGAGCTTGAGTCTTCCGCCGAGCGCGGCGTGCGCCTGGCGGAACAGGATCGAGCCGAGATTAACCTCGAATTCCTTTTCGAAGCGGCGATTGAAGGCGCGCAAGTGATCGAACGCGGCGTGAAAAAACGGGCCCCGCGCCTCGACGTCATCCACAATGCGCCGATGGATCGCTTCCCATACCGCGGGCACGCCGATGAGCGCGGTCGGGCGCAGATCGGCGAGCGTGCGCGCGAGGTTGGCGGCGTCCACGCCGAGCGGATAGGCAATGGCCGCGCCGCTCGCGAGCGGCAACAGCATCCCGCAAGTGAATTCGAAGGTGTGATGCAGCGGCAGCAGAGAGAGTACGAGATCTTCGCTGTCCAGCGCGAAGACCCGCGCGAGCATTGCAACCTCGGCGGTGAAGTTGGCATGCGTGAGCATCACACCCTTGGGCGCGCCGGTGGTGCCCGAGGTGAAGACGATCGAGGCGACGGCCGTCCGCTCGGAGCGGAAATCGTCGGCACGTTTGCGGCGCAGCACGAACGGCCGCTGCAGATCGTCGAACTGGAGCGCGAGAATATCGCCCGCCGCCTGCTTCAGACCGTCGCCCAGACGGCGCGTCACGGCTGACGAACAGAGCGATGCGCGCGGCTCGGCGATCGCGCAGATGGTTGCCAGCTCTTCCGGCGAAATATTGTGATCGAGTGGGACTGCAATCGCACCCGCGCGCACGATAGCGAAGAAGCCGATTACCCAGGCCGGCGAATTCTCGCCGATCAGCAGCACGCGGTCGCCGGCTTCGACTCCCCGATCGCGGAGCATCAGCGCGGCGCGCGCGGCCGCATCGCGAAGCTCGCGGTAGCTGAGCGTCGTGCGATCGCCCGACGGTTTGCGCGCGATGAGCGCCGGACGGCCGCCGAAGTTCTCTCCCGCGTAATCGAGCAGATCGACGAGCGTGCGATGACGCGAACGAAGCCGCGGACGGCCGCGCGTATGCAGCTCGAGCTGTCCGAAGATGTGGCGGCGGAGCCCCGGCAGATGAACATTGGTCCAGTAGTCGGGCCAATCGATTTTGTCGGGCGCGTACGGATGACGCGCAGCATCGGCCGGCTTGAGGCGCGCATAGAGGGCGCGCGCATTCTTTGAATGGAACGTGTAGCTGAGCTCGCTGATGTATGGCCGGTAGACCTCGACCATCTCGCGCGCGAGCTCGGTATTCTCACAGATTCGATCGATGTGGCGCTCGATCGCGCGGGCGCGGGTCGAGCCCGCTCCGAACAGCATGCGCGCGAAGCCGCTCATTTGCTTTAGAAGCCGCGGCGCCGCGCCGCTGATGACATCGTAGGTCGTACGCGAAACGATGACAGCTTCGAAATGCGGCGCGAGCTTCGCCATCGCACCGCCCGCGCGGCGCTGCTCGCGGCGATTACCGAGCGCGGTCAGCTCGACGAGCTGACGCATCGTGAGCGGATTCCGATCGGAGGTGCAAAGTTGATAGACCGGCTCATGTTGTTTGGTGAGTAGCGCGGCAAGGATCGGGATCATTGCGTGGGCGGCGAGATCGACCGGCAGGACGTCGAGGACCAGGTCGCCTTGAGCCGGGTAGAATCGATAACCCCGCCCCGAGAGATAGGTCAGCGGCGCGCTGGTGTTAACGCCCTGGTTCCATCCGGGGAACGGATCGGCCAGCGCGCTCTCAATAACCGACGGACGCACCACAGTCGCTGCGATCGCGCCGCGCGCCGCGAACACCAGTTGCTCGCCCAGGCTTTTGGTGTAGCTGTAGGTGTTCGGCCATCCCCAGCTTTTCGCGCGATCGCGTCCGACCTGTTTTAGCCGCTCTTCGACCCATCGCTTGCGGCGCGTTTCGGCCTTCTGGCCGAGCTCTTCGCCATCCTCATCGATCGATTCCCGGAACTCGGCCTGATGCGCCTGATCGCGCGACTCGGCCTCGACGCGGGCGACCGCGGCGAGCGCGTCGCGAATCTCGTTCTGGAGGTTGAATCCGCGTCGTCCGTTTGGACACCAATCCGACGGGATGTCGTCCTCGTACCGATGGCCGTCAGCGCCGCCAGCGACATAACAGGTGGAGACGTGCAGCAGCGCAGCGCCATGTCGCCGGCAAAAGTCGATGACATTGGCGACACCTTGCGTGTTGATCGAGAGCGCGCGTTCGAGCGAAGCGTCGAAGTTCACCAAACCGGCGCAATGCACCACCGCATCGAGGCCGCGGCGCGGGAGATCGTTTGTGTCGGCGGCGAGCCCCGCATCGGTGATGTCGCCGGCCACCACCGCGAGCTTCGATTCGACGAAGCTCTCGAAGCTCGCGCCGAGGTGGTCGCGGAGCGGACCCATTACGGGCGAATCGAGGACTTCGCGTCGGTAGCGATTGAACGCAGCGCGGCGATCGCCGCGAATCAGCAGGTAGATGCGCTCAATCTCCGGATGATGCCGCAGCAACAGCATCAGGAAGACCTTGCCGAGAAAACCGGTTGCGCCGGTCAGCAGGATACGGCGCTTGCGGAGCGCCTCTTCAAGCACGATCTGATCGTTTGATTGGCGCGTGCGACTATGGCTGGCCGCTTTACTCGACATCGGCAATCACCAATGGCGGCAGATGGAGATAGGTGATGCTCGCGGAGCGGCCGTGCTCGGCGGTCGCCATCGCGATCGCTTCGTCGAGCGTGTCCGCCGGCTCCCACCCCATCCGCTTCGCTACCTCCGGTTCCTCGCATCCCGCGGCGATGATGCGGCCCACGTGCTGACGGCCGGGCTCCCCCCAGTACCACATGTAGAACGGATGTGCGCCGTGGTAGGCGTGCCCGTAACGATACATGTGGACGTAGGTCGGATTGCGCGCGAACTCGGCCTCGTAATCGCGCTGCAGAACCTCGGCATCGGTGGTCTCGGCCAGACATCGATGGAAGAACTCGATGTAACTCGGATGATGCTCGGGATGAAACTCGTCGCGCAGCGGATGACAGATAATCAGCGTGCCGCCCTGCTTCACCAGCGGTTTGCCGCGGTACATGTTGAACAGGTAGCCAAGCCCGGTGCACTGCACGAGAATTGGGTTCATGATCGAGTTGACGTTGTAAGGACAGATGTACGGCACGCCGACTATCAGGATGTCGGACTGACCTTTCACCGGAACTGAGTACTGCTGAAAGACGCGCTGCAGCGCCTTCTTGTGCACCGCCTCGGTTTCGCCCGCCCACACGCCGGTCATCCCGTAAGGCGCGGCGTAGCTGTGCAGGATCTGGCGGCGCAGATCGTCCGACAGGTTGCGCATCGTCCATTTGAAGCCCTTGACGCGCGTGCGATCCCAATCGGTGAAGCGGTCCTCGTTCTTGTGCAGGAAGTCGAGCATCCCGCCGTACATCCGGTTGTTGACCGCGGTCTCGATGGTGAAGACGTTGAGCTCGCGATTCACGAGCTGGCCCATCCGGTTTGCCGATCGATGGAGCGCCGAGCGCGTCGGATCCATGTACGAATGCGAATCGCGGAGCGTGGTCGCGTTATGATGGTGGCGGAGGCTCTGGTACGGCGCGAGGCCGACCGCGACCGACTTGTGCCCACCATCCATCGGCACAAGGTTGATGTTGAGATAGATAACCAGGTCGGATTCGGCCGCGCGCCGCGAAATCCAGACCTCTTCCCCGTGGTCGGTCTTGCCGAGCATCTTCAGCTCGGCGCGATTCTCGGCGTCAAAGTTGTAAAGCCGTCCGGGCCAATATTGCTTGAAGGCGCGCTCGCCGACCATCCGGCGCACCTCAGATGCGGTCATCCGGCGATGCAGCGAGGTCGCGATAATCAGATGGATGTCGTCGACGCCGTAGTCGGCAAGCATCTGCAGCACCGAGTTGAGCAGGCGCTCGCGGATGTCCGGGCGGCGCATCTGCGGCAGCGGCAGGCTGATGTCGTCGATCGCGATCGTCACGCGCATGTTCGGATCGAGCTGCGCAAACAGCGGATCGGCGTTCTCGGGACGCAGCAGCGCGTAGCGGATGGCGGTGTCTGGGTCGGGCAGCGGATCGAGCGGCGGCGGCGGATAGATGACGCGCGTGCCGAGCGGCAAACGCTCGAATAGAAAGTCCTCGCCGTACGCGATCAGCCGCCGCTCCGAGCGCCGGTTGATCGTGACGACGAGGTCGCGGCGCGCGCCCGGCTCATGCTTGAGCTCGGCGCTCTTCAGTTCCTTAAGCTTACTCTCCGGTCGCGCCATCCGATGAACCCCAGAACCAGTTTCCGATTCTCATGATGTTGTCGTAGGAGATGAGCGGCTCCTTCTCGCGCGTAAAGCGCACGATCGGCCAGTGACGGTTGAGCGCCGTCGCCTCAAGCCGCCGGTCAGGATTGACGGCCACCGGATGCCCGAGCGGCGCAAGGAACGGCAGGTCGTAGTATGAGTCCGCGTAGCCCCAGCAATTGCGCAGCTCGACGCCGCGCGCGGCGGCATAGCTCGCACACCAGGTGGCTTTCTCCGTGCTCGCCATCACGGGTTCCATCAGGCGGCCGGTGACGATGCCGCGGCTCGCGATCATGCGGTTCGCCGCAAAGTCCGCGATGCCCAACTCGCGGGCGAGCGGCGCGACGATGAAATCCGGCGAGCCGGTCACCAGCACCGGTTCGAGCCCGGCCTCGCGATTGCCGTCGAGCAACTCGCGCGCCTGCTTGTAAAAGCGATCGAAGAGCACGCGCTCACAATATTCCTCGCCCAGAGCACGTAGACGATCGAGCGAGACGCCGCGCAGCCCCGAAAACAGCACGACGTTCAGCAAGCGGCGATCGAATTTTTCGGCGCGATAGAGCTGTGGCGCGCGCGCGGCCAGGCTCGCAAGATAGACGGCACGCCCGCTCCATTCGCCCAGATTGGTGACGATAAACAGCGCGGCGTGAACCAGGTTGAAGTCGACCAGCGTGCCGTCGAGATCGTAGAACGCAAGCCCGCGCGGGGCGCTGCGCGCAGAGCGGTTCTTTGCGTGGTGAACTGACATGTCAGTCTAGTGGGCGGCGTGAAAAAGCCGCTCCCCCTCTCCCGTGACCTCGCCTGCCGGTTGATGCTCGACCAGCAACTCGGGCCGCGCCACTCCGCGCAATCCGAAATTCAGAATCTCCTCCACAATTGCGTCGGTATCGTGCCGGCGGCGGCGCGAAAGCTGGCCGACGACTTCCTTGACCCCGCCCAGGATGCAGCATGCGACCGTATGCGTATCGCATTGGCGCACCAGGCCCATCTGGACGCCCAAGTCGAGCGAGCGCTGAATCTTCTGCGCGATCTGCTCGTAGAATTCCAGGATGCGCGCGTCGATTTCGCGATCGAAGCCGACCGCATGATTCAGCACAATATCGGTCAGCTCGCGCTCCATCATCACGAACTCGAGTACGCGCCCGAGATTGGCGCGCAGTTGATCTACCGGGCTCGGCTCGTCCGCGGCCATCCGGATACGCCGGATGCGCTCCGAAAGATCGCGCAGCGCCTGGTCGAGCAGCACCTCGAAAATTTCGCGCTTGTTGCGGAAGTAGAGGTAGAACGTGCCGCGCGCGATGCGGGCGCGCAGGATGATGTCCGCCACGTTGGTTCGATGATAACCCTTACGGGCGAATATGCGCTTGGCGTGGCGCAGAACCTGCGCCCGGCGTTCTTCCCGATCCAACGACCCCTCTCCCGTACTGCAAGTGAAGCTAATTGCGTTGTTCGGCAGAGTCAAACCAAATGCTGAACAGCTTTCCTCCGATCGGAAGGCTGGTTCGCTAGACAATTCGCGGCTAGTTAGGGGTTGTTCGGCTTAGCGATGGGAATCTGCAGCAATCGCGACACCGCTGAGGGTCACGATCTGTGGACTGCCGGCAGCATCGTCAATGATTTTCAGTTTGCCGCCAACCCGGCCGGCCGCACCCGGAGTGAAAGTCACCGGGAAAGTGCACTTTTTTTGAGGCTCCAGAAACACCGATGCATTCGGATGATGCGACGAAGGCGGGATTATTGGAAATGATCGCGCGCACCTGAATCGCGACGGGACTTAGGTTCTTTAAGGTGACAGAGTGGTTCGGCGGCGCGCTTCCGATCTTAACCTTCCCGAAGTTCAAGCTTCGCGGCCCGTATGACAGTGCGGGCATGATGCCCCGGCCCTCGATGCTCATGACCTGGGGAGCGTGGGCCGCATCGTCATCGATAATCAGACTGGTCCGCCGTTCGCCAGATGCCAAAGGCTCGAACGCGAGCATGATGGTGCAGGTTGCGCTCGCAGCTAACGGGCCCACGCAATTCCTATCCGGCCTGAAATCGGCGAGTCCGGAGCGGATGCCGGTTACATCCAGGGGCGCGCGGTTTGGATTGGTGAGCCTGATCGAGAGAGATTTCGCCTCTCCCACCATAACCGAGCCAAAATCGATCGAGCTGGGTGCGATTCGGATGCTGCCCCGAACGCCTGCGCCGCTGAGATTCACGACCTGTGGACCGTTGGCAGCATTGTCATCGATCGTGAGCGTTCCGGAGCGCGCGCCGAGCGCGGTCGGGGTGAAGGTCAAATCGACGATGCAGGAGGAATTCGCCGCCAATGTTGTTTCTGAAAGGCAGGTGCTTTTCATGGAATCGATCGCGAAGTCACCACTGACGGTGATTGGGCCCATCAACACCGCGGGAAGGCGCCGATTGGCTCCTAAATTGGATATCGTCACCCGCCGCTCCGGGCTGGTCGCACCGGCGATCCCGAAAACCTCCGGAGGGAACGATATCTTTTTTGGATTGAACGACAAGAGCGTGGGGACCGGAGTGACCGTCGCAGTCGGAGTGGGCGTCAGCGTCGGAGTCGAGGTGGCGGTGCGAGTCGCTGTGATCGTGGGAGTGGCCGTGACAGTCAGGGTCGCCGTCGCAGTAGCGGTTTGAGTAATCGTGGGGGTCGCAGTGGCTGTTGCGGTCTTTGTCGGCGTGGTGCTGACGGTCGGGGTCACGGTCGGTGTTAAGGTCGCCGTCGGCGTGGCTGTAATCGTGATGGTCGGAGTCGGGATTGGCGTGGGACCGCCGAGCAGGTAGGCGCCGCGGCCATGCGTTGCGGCGAAAATGGTTCCGGTCAGACTCTGCTCGAGGTCGAATACGGGCACGGCCGGGATAGTGCTCAAATTGAATGGCGCCCAGGTCGAGCCGTCATCCGTGCTGCGAAAGATCCCGATATCGGTCGCAGCGAGCAGCGTGTCGCCGGTCGGATCGTCGCGATCGACCAGCAGATGCAGCACCGGAACGTCAGGGAGCGGCGCAGGCCCTCCCGCGCCGTCGTCCTCGCTCCAGGTCTGGCCGAAGTCAGCGGTACGGAAAATGTGGCCGATATGAGTCGCCGCGGTGAAGCCGGAAAGACTCAGGTAGGCAATCGAGGAATTGCTCGGATCGGGCGCGATTCCGGTCGCTTGCGTATCCGCGCTCGAAAACCCTGCGGGAAAGGCTCGTACGACATTCGATGTAACGTCGTTCCAGATCGCCTGACTGCCCGGCGCCGCGCATCCGGGTTGGTCGGGACAGTTCGCGCGCGTAGTGTTGAAAAGCTGAAACCCGATTCCTATCTCCGAAATCGAAAGCGCCCAGGCCCGCGTGTGATCCGATGGCGCAAATTCAAGGTCCTGCGTCGGGTTGTAAGCGTTGAGGGTTCCCTGCACGCGCCACGAGAACATCCCGTCGTCCGAGACATAGACGTTCAGTGCTCCGCCGAACAGGACGCGATGAGCAACGCCCGGATCGATCGCGAGCGGCGGATAGAAGTTGGCGAAATCGGAGCCGAAGATCAGATTCAGGGCATCGGTCGGATTTGAAAACTGCCACGTGTCGCCGCCATCGGTAGAGGTTGCAATTGCGGGCTCGCTGCCGATGCTCGCGTAGGTGTGATACGCGTAGGACGGGTCGCTCGGATCGAACAGCGTGAAGCCGCCATCGCCGGTATCCATCGCGGCCCATCCCGTCGCACCGGAGAAAAGCACCGTGCCGTTGTCCTGAAATCCGCCGAGAGCCTTCGATGGCGCGCTCGGATGAGGGCCGATCGCCTGCATCTGGCTCGCGCTGATGGTCGAATTGAGCGCCGTGAAGGTTTTTGCGCCGCTGTCATAACGGTAGACGCCGCCGTCATTGCCGAGAAGAAACCCGGTCATCGTGCCGTTTTTGGTCAGTGGCACGACCGCGTGCTGATCGACATGCGTGGTCCCGCCGTTTGCGAGAAATGACCACGACGCGCCGGAGTTGAAGGTCTCGTAAATGCCGACGCCCCCAAAAATCAGATGCTGGCCGGTATCATCGGTCGGATCGACGGCCATCGCCTGATCGTAAAATGATTGCGAGAGGTTACTCCCTGAGGTCCCATCGAACGGCACGCCATTAATCGTCACGGTCGGCACGGTCTCTTCAGTCCATGAGACTCCGTTGTCGATGCTTTTGAACAGGCCCACATATTCCGCGCCGCTCACACCCCCGACCATCGCGTAGACCACGCCCGGCGCGCCGGCGGCCAGCGCAATCGAGTCGCGGCCAATCTGTCCGAAAGTGGACGGCAAACTGCACGGGCTGTCGTTGGTGAAGCAGACCGGCGTCCAGGTCACCCCGCCGTCGGTCGAATGGTAGACATCGTCGAATTCGATCGCCGCCCAGATATTGCTCGGATTATTGGGATCAACCACGACATCGTTGGCCGGACAATTCGAGCAGTTGAACGCCCCCACTTGCGACCAGGTCACGCCGCCATCGAGCGATTTCCAAAGTCCCTGATGGCTGGCGTAGCCCTCCGGGATGTTCGGGTCGCCGCGGCCGGCGCTGACCGCGTTGGTAAGTGCGGCGAAAAGATGCGGCGGTGAATACGAAGAATCCAGTGCAAGCGCGGCGATTCCCATCCCTTGAAATGCGCTTGGGCCTAGCATCGTCCAGCTGGCCCCTAGGTCGGTTGATTTGAAGACCCCTTGCCCGTAATAGGAATCGGCAGCCTCGTTCCCTTCGCCGGTTCCGACATAAACCGTACTTGGCGTGGTCGTCGGATCGATCGCGATCGCACCTATCGCCTGGGTTGGCTGCGAATCGAAGACCGAAACGAAGCTTTTGCCGCCGTCCGCGCTGCGCCATACGCCACCACCCGCCGCACCGACGAAAAGGTCATCGGAATTTGGATCCATAACGATCGCCGTGATGCGTCCCGTCGCATTGGCTAGCGGGGTTGTACCGCCGAACTCGATCGCGATTTCGTTGAGAATGGGTTGCGGACCGATCGGGCTCCAGGTAAAGGCAGGCGCGACGTTGATTGCCGCCGATGTACCGGCGGTCGATAGCTGCGCGTGCGATTCGAGTCGCCGGGTCGCGCGGAGCGCGCCGGCATAAGCCTCTGGCGGCAGCCCCAAATAGAGGCCGCGCCGAAAAATTTCATAACGAGCGCGAGCCAGGCGCCAGCCGGCACCACGGAATTGACGTCTACTGAAAAGTGGCAGCGAGCGCTCCGCAGAACCGTGAGTAACCCGCGCCTGGCAGATTATCGCCAGACATCCCAGGATGAAGAGAACCGCCGATATCTGACGAAGATTGCCGCCCATCCCCTTCGCGGAGCCGGACTAATCCGGGGGGGTGAGCGGCAGAAATCACTAAAGATGGCCGCCTAAATGATTCGGATTACGCCCCGACGTACGAGCGGATCATACGCCAGAGTGAATTGCTATGAAAGGCTATTTCATCTTTTATCTATTTTATAATATTAAAATATATCACAAACAGCACCTAGATAGCTGATTATTTTATATCAGACTAATTATTATCTATAATTTCTTTTAATTTCCAGCATATACCATTTTTGGAGATAACATAAAGGGCATTTGTCGACGATACCGCCATCGAGCGGACTGAGCCGAAGTTGCCGGCGATCCATCGGAGGGTTCCATCCGGGGCGATCGCCGCAAGATGACCTCCCGAGGCAACGACAAAGACCGTTCCATTCGATGAGACCGCTGGCGTGACCGATTCGAGCGCGAGACTGATCGATGAGAACGCTCGTCCGCCGGTGAGGTTGAAGGCGGCGAGCTTCGCAATGCCGCCGACGTAGATGCGTTCGTTGGCGCCAGCCGCGACGCCGGTCTTCGGACTGCCGCCGATCTCGCGTTCCCAGAGTTCATTTCCCGTGGCGGCATCCAGAGCGTAAAGCATGCCCTTGGGCGAAGCCACGTAAATCGCGCCGCCTGAACCTTTGATATCGCCCGCAACTCCACCGGGCGGCGCAAAGGTCCATTGAATCGTGCCGCTCGCTGACAGCGCAGTAAGCCCTCCATCGGTGGCCGCGACGATTTCATCATCCGAGGTAACCACCTGCTGGATGCCAGGCATCGCGATGCGCCAGCGAACGGCGCCGCCTGAATCAACGGCAATGAGGTTATCGCTGGCGGAAGCATACACGCTGTCATCCGGTCCGGCGGCCAACGGCCCCGTGCCCGTTCCGATGGGAGTGAACCAGCGGAGCCTTCCGCTCGCATCGAGCGCCATCAAGGAACCTCCTGGCGCTTCTGCATAGATCGCCCCGCTCGGCGCGACGACCGGAGAACCGCCGCCCGAAAAGCGTGTGAAAACCTCCCGGCCGGATGAGCTGATGCCATGGAGCAAACCGTCAGCCGTGATGAAGTAGACTGCTTTGCCGGAGGGTGCGACGGCGAGCCTGCCGTCGAACCCGGAACGCGCGTCGAAACGCCACATCACAACGCCCGTGCGGGACGTCGGCGCGGATTCGACCGGAGAAGACGGCGTGGCCACCGCGCCGGGCGGGACCACTGTCGGGCATGGACTACAGACCGGGGCTGCTCCCATGTTCGGCGCGATCGAGACCAGGACCGGGCCGCCGGTTATGCCTCCGGAGCTCGCGGTAACGCACGTGCATCCGGGATTCACGGTCGTGAACTGACCGTTCGAGGAATAGACGAGATTATTGTTATTGACGAACCAGGCCGCGGTGCCGGTAAGATCTTTGTAGTACTTCGAATTGTTTAACTCGAACAATCCAGCCGCGTTAAAGTTCACCGGATTCGGAACCATCGCGGTGGTCGAAGTGGGACTCGGACACGGCGTGTGCGTTGGAACGGGGCTGGGCTTGACGCTCGAAGTTGGCTTGACGGTGGGTCCGGCCGGCGGCCCATCGCAAACGTTCAGCGAGATCAGTTGCGCGCCGAGCGGAGGAACGATCGTAGCGCAGGGGCCTGGAATGAATTGCCCCTCGAAATAGCTACCGCAGTTGTTGTTATTATTGCCGCAACTCAACACGAGTCCCGCCATCGCGGCGCCGAGCAGCAGGACCAGCAACGGGAACAAGGACCTACGATACATGGAGTGTCGTGCTATGCGGTACCGGACGCGCTGTCAAGCGCATCGCCCGATGACGGCCAATCCCGAGCGCCAAAACGCAAAAAAAGGCGGGCGATTGGAGAGGGGGGAGGCTCCCCAACGCCCGCCTACAACCGCCGCCTATCAAGTTTCGATGGCGACGGTCTACTCGGAGGAGAGGTTGCTGATCGTTGCCTATCAGTCCTGAAAGTTGAGACGATGATGCGCCTGAAAATATTCAGGCTTGAAATTTGACCGTATTCAAAGGTCGCCGCGGCTGATTATCACCGCTTTCGCACCTTCCCGCCGGACCTCCGCTTCGCGATGTCCCGCGCCATGATGATCCTCCCGAGCCGCCGAAAGCCGTGCTTGCTGTAAAATTGCGCCGCGGCTCGATTCTTCTCGATCACCTGCAATTCGATGCTCCCGATTCCCGCCGACCGGCAGTAATCCTCGACCGTCTCTAACAAACGGCTGCCCAATCCCTGTCCCTGATAGACCCTGTGGACAAAAAGATCCGTGATAACTCCCTCGAGGCCGCCAAACTCGGCATCGTAATGGTAGCTGAACGCGATGTACCCGGCGGCCCGCAACTCGTCCCGAGCCATCCAGACCCGGGCGGGCGCGTCTCCCCGGAGAAGCCGTTCCAGCGCCGCAGGTACCAGCGCTCGCCGGTACCGAATTCCGTCATATCGGTAATAGGCGCGCACCAACCGGATCAGGTCCGGCAGATCCTCGGGGCGCGCGACGCTTATCGCAATCGCTTTTTTCATCGGTTTATCCTGATTTCGAGATGGAGAAGCGCGAACGATGGCCTGATTAGGTCGGGCGACGTATACTTCATTTGCGTTTAACCCGTCAGTATCGGCCAAATCTGCGGCAAGGGGAAATCCGGCGAGAATGTTCGAGATGACCATCAGCCGCGCGATTCGCCTTCCCCGACAGCGCCTCGCGAGTCTGCTGGCAATCGCGATGCTTCTGATACTTTCCGCTGCCGGCATCGCGCACGCCGACGAATGGGTGCAGGTCCCAAACGATTACGGCCAGGAGAATTCCGGCGCCGCATCGCCGCCCGCACCGACGGTGCCGGCCGCGCCGCGCGTTGTCAGGGGCTACGCATGCGGCGAGCGGGTGAACCCGCCCGACGGCGCGATCAAATACTTCGTCGACAGCATCGATCAGTTATGGGGCGCGCGAGTCCGGGTCTATGAATCGGTCGCCGAACGCCCGCCCCATGCACGGCCCGGCGGATGCGTTTATTACAATCCCGAGTTCATGCGGCTGCTGTTCCAGGCGTTGATGATTCCGACCAACAACACCGCGCTCACCACCGCGATTCTTGAAGCGATCATGGCCCACGAGATCGGCCACGAGATGCATGATGATTTCGGCCCCGAGCGGGCCGACATCCCAAACGAGACCAAGGAACTGGAGGCCGATCGTTTCGCCGGCTATACGCTGGAACGCCTCGATATCCCACTCGATTCGATCACGCCCTACTACGGCCTCGCAGGCGACGAATTCACCGGTAGCGAAGCGGTCCCGCAAGCGCGCCATGGCGACAGCAGCCAGCGGATATCGGCATTGAAGCGCGGATGGGATCTCGCGAAATGGCGCCTGCCCGAGAACTACTCCGCGCCCACCGAGAACGATCCGGTCTCAGATTCCGGCAATCAGTAGACCCAGGCCGAGGCGAAGCGCCTGGGAGCCAACGGTATTGTTCGCGGCGTCTGCAATGAGGTCAGTTGTCCTGAAAAATTCCAGCCGGTGTCGCCGACTGGTTAAGCGGGTCTGTAATTGTTGATGGATTGCCGCGGAGGAGCCCTATTGTCCAATATTTTACGGATGCCGGACAGCGGGCAGTGACGAAGCCCGGCGCTTTACCCAAGCCTTCGCCACCGCCCTTACAACCACATGATAGAATTGCGCGTCTTCGAGGACCGAATCCCGGCAGACAACTGCGCGTGACCCGAGAACGCCCGCCAATTAATGACCGTTCATAAAACGGTTGATGTCGGTCGGATTAATCAAATCCGGCGCGTGCCATCCGTCGAGGTCGTATTCGTCCAGACAATTGCGCACGAACTCCCTGAGCGCATCAACGGTCTTGTCCGCTTCGTTGATCTTGAGGGTCTCGATTCTGATGTTCTCGTAATGGCCGGCATAGTTGCGCTCGTAGAGCTCGTGACGTCCGCCAAACTCAGTGCCGATAGCGTCCCACAGCAATTTCAGCACCTTGACCCGACTATGGGCATTCTGGCCGTTTGAACCGCGCAGATACTTATCGATCACAGGCCTTAACTCGGCATTGCCAAAATCGCGGAAACTCGAATTGAGATAGATAAGTCCGCTGGAAACCGTCTGTTCAATAATAGCCTTGATTCTCGCGTACGCCTCAGGTGCAAACACCCGGTAGGCGATCGCAGCCTGCGCGTTGGGCATCACCGACCCGCCTTTCCACGGATCGGGGTTACGAACCATTGCTTCAGTGAGGCTCCAGAATAGATGACGCCAGGACAGTACCTCGCCCATCTGCATCTGTGCAAAACGGCCGTCCTTGGCTCCAGTGATTTCTGTTGCCATCAAGAGCAGGCCCGCCAGGAAATCGAGCTTGACGGCAAAACGAGTTGCTCCGTGAATCGCAAACCGGTTCAGAAAGCCTGAATTCGGGAAAAATACGTTGGCCTTCTCAACATCGCGGTAAATGAACAGGTTTTCCCAGGGAATCAAGGCATGGTCGAGGACAAGGATCGCATCGTTTTCATCGAGCCGGCTCGATAACGGATAATCAAACGGGCTTCCCATCACCGCTGATGTGTACTCGTACGAAGTACGGCAAATCAGTTTAAGCCCGGGGGTATTCATCGGGATCATCGCAAAGAGCGCCATGTCGGGCCGAGTCAAGGGAATACCGCCGTAAAAGCCGATAAAATTGTGATTGGTAAGCGCCGAGCCGGTAGCAACTACCTTGGCGCCGCTCACGACAACTCCGGCGTCGGTCTCCTTCTCAACATGGACGAAAACGTCACTGGATTCTGAAGGTGGGAGACTTCGGTCAACTGGCGGATTGACAATCGCGTGATTCATGAACAGGCAATTTTCCTGCGCCTTGCGATACCATGCGCGCGCGTTTTCCTCGTAGGGGGCGTAAAATTCCGCGTTGGCTCCGAGAGTCCCCAGGAAGCTCGCCTTGTAATCAGGCGAGCGACCCAACCAACCGTATGAGATTCGTGCCCATTCCGCGATCGCATCGCGCGATTTGACCGCTTCGTCGGCATTGCGATCGACGCGGTAAAAACGATGGGTATAACCGCCGCTGCCAGTGTCGGTGTCAGTCGTCAGCACGTCTTTGCGCTTGGGATCGTGCAGCGAATCGTACATCCGGGCCAACATCCGAGACGTATTGCGAAAGGCAGGGTGAGTCGTGACATCTTTGACCCTTTCGCCATAAATCCAGACCTCGCGTCCATCACGCAAACTCTCCAGGAACTCTGCTCCGTTCATCGGACGCTTGGGCCTGACTTGGTCTTTGGCCGCCGTTCTCGAATCAATCGCCGATGTACTGCTCACTGCCCTGTCCTCCAAAATTGTTTTTGGCAAGCCCCGTTAGGTCCTTCCTGACAACTCCCCATTGCGTGGAAGGATCGTGAACCCAGTGCGATAAATCTTTCGCGAGCGGGTTCGATTTTTACGCGATAAGCAGTTTGTGTGCCGCTGCTCATTCGCGTCTGTTTTCTCACAGTCTTCGCGCGTGTCGATGGCATCCCGAAGCGAAGAACTGTCGCGGAAAACAAATGTTTTTATGATTTAATGAACCATTCACCGCGCGTTTTATTATTTAGAGAAGTGCGATAAGCAATCAAATGGGTGAATCGATCGGTTTCTAATTCGAAGGGGAGCTTTGCCAGCGCTAATAGGAAGGACGACAGTGGAGCATTCAGCACACTTACCCGATATTGATGACCTGCGATCGCGTATCCGCTTTTCACCGACGGACGGACGTATCTGGCTGGACAACTCCCGCATGATTCTGATGCATGCGGTGGCCTTTGCTTCCTTCCGCAATGAACTTATCGAAACGCTCGGCATCAGCCGCGCGCGACGGCTGTTGACCCGTATCGGCTATGCCGCTGGCTCTCGCGACGCCGAGATGGCGCGGAGCGTGCGTCGCGATGCCGAACCTGAGGACGCCTTTCTTGGCGGTCCGCAGCTTCATGCGCTCGAGGGGATTGTGCTGGCCGAGCCACGCGAATTTCGGATCAATTTCGAACGCGGCGAATTCTATGGCGACTTTCTCTGGATCGGCTCCGTCGAAGGCGAAGCCCATCTCGAGCAGTTCGGGATTCAGCCTTATCCAGTTTGCTGGATGCAACTCGGTTATGCCTGTGGCTACACCACAACATTTTTCGGAAAGCCGGTCCTTTTTCGCGAGGTTGAATGCTGTGCGTCAGGTTCAGAGCACTGCCGCATCATTGGCAAGCCAGTGGACGAATGGGACGATCTTAAAGACGACCTGCAATATGTCGATTTCGGCAAAATCCGCCTGACCAGAAAACGCGGTTCGAAACCAGGCGAACGGCGCCATGGCTTGGATCCAGGCAAACCGTTCTCATGCGAGCGCATTGAGTACCGTGACCCACTGTCCGGCGGCGAGACAGAAACGATGGTGGGGGCGTCAGCAGGCTTTGTTAATTCTATCGTAAAGCTGCGCAAGGTGGCCCCGACCGACGCTGCAGTGCTGCTCGTAGGTGAAAGCGGGGTGGGAAAGGAGTGCTTCGCCCGTCTGTTGCATTATCTGAGCCCTCGCCGCGATGGGCCGTTTATCGCTATGAATTGCGCGGCGGTCCCACCTGATCTCTTTGAGGCCGAATTGTTTGGCGTCAAGAGAGGCGCTTATACCGGGGCGGTAGAATCGCGGCCGGGCCGGTTCGAACGCGCCAATGGCGGCACGCTCTTTTTGGATGAAATCAGCTCACTGCCCGCGGCCTGCCAGGCCAAACTTTTACGCGCGCTGGAAGAAGGGCAGATCGAGCGTCTGGGAGATTCAGAACGACGCCGCATCATGGTGCGAATCGTGGCAGCCAGCAACCTAGATCTGCGCGCCGAAGTCGCCGCGGGCCGGTTTCGCGCGGATCTTTTTTATCGGCTCAATGTCTTTCCAATCATGATTCCGCCGTTACGACGCCGGCGTGACGATATCCCCATTCTCCTCGACCATTTCCTTCGCCTGTATTCCGCTCGTCATGGCCGGCGTGTAACGGGCCTGACGGAATCAGCGATGGATCTTATTCTCGCCTACGACTACCCAGGTAACGTGCGAGAACTGCAAAAGATGATCGAACGAGCAGTGATACTGGCCGACGATGGTTCACCGATCGATCGCCATCATCTTCTGGATGGCCATATCGAGTTGAAAGACCTGGCGATGAAGATAGCCAAGGGCGGCGCCTTGAGCACTGGCGAGACCGGGAGAACCTCCGACGGCATCGCCTCATCTTCGGCCGGTTCACCTGAACTTGATTCACTGGTACAAACGGTTGTCAGCAGCGGTACCGACATCAATACGATCGAATCGCTTATCCTCGAGGCTGCGGTCCGCCGTGCTCGCGGCAACCTGACGCGGGCAGCGCGGATGGTCGGCTTGACGCGCGCGCAGTTGGCCTACCGCCTCGAAAAACCCACGCTTGCCAGCGGCCAGCCCGTACGGCGGAGACGAGCGGCGAGAAGCAGTTCTACAGAGCCTTCCCCTACCGCGGAATGAACAGCGCAATGAGCATCGGCTCGATCCGCGCCGAGCTCCAGCATTGGCTTGTCGATATCGATCGAAAGTCCCCAGCGTGGCGAGCTTGAAGGCTTCGCCGCCGGACGCCCGATGTTATGTCGGTGCTCAAGCGGATAGACGTGAGCATTGAGATGATGCCCCAAGCGTCCAACAAGCATGTTGTGTATTGGATGGAGAATGAGCGGTGGGTTGAAATCGGAGGTCAAAAGGGGAATTCCGGCTAATAGAATTTCCTTTCAGCGTGAATTTCCTCTAACGTCATGCGGCGGGAAAGATCACTTACAGAAATTCCGGTTAATACGACCTTCACTTGACGAGTCGGCTCATGGGGAGCGGGCTGCCATCATGAAGAAGGCGGACCGAAAAAGCAGGCAAAATAATGGAAAAGCAGTACCCCCCGAAGAGCCAGCCCTCTGCCAAGCGAACGCCATCTGCCAACGAGCACAGCGATTCCCCGTCACTGCCGAACGGCTCCGCGCCATTGCTCGATCAGATTCCAGCCTATTTGCAGATCAGGCAGCAACTTTCTTACCTGGACGTTTTAGGCGTCGACAACCCCTTCGATCGCGTACACGAAGACCTGAGTGTGGATTGCGTTACCGTCAACGGCCGGCGATGCATCAACTTCGCAGGCTACAACTACCTTGGCCTGTCGGGACACCCGGAGGTCTCCGCAGCGGCCAAGGCCGCCATCGATCGCTACGGCACTGCTGCATCTGGCAGCCGGATGATTGCCGGTCAGACCCCTTTGCATCTCGAACTGGAGCACGAAATTGCGGCGACGTTGGGGGTTGACGACTGCCTGGTTTTTACCGGCGGCCATTCGACCAACGTTGACACCATCGGCCACCTCTTCGGCCGGAAAGATCTGCTGGTCCATGACTCGCTGGTTCATCAGAGCATGGTTGGCGGATGCCAGTTGGCGGGCGGACGCCGGATGCACTTCCCACACAACAACTGGGAGGCGCTCGATCAGATCCTGACCGACAACCGCCGCAAGTACCGATATGCCCTGGTGCTGGTCGAAGGCGTGTACAGTACCGAAGGGGACATCGCCGAACTCCCAAAACTGATCAGCATCAAGAAGCGCCACAACGCATTTCTGTTCGTGGATGAGGCGCATTCCTTCGGCGTGCTCGGTGAGCGTGGCTTCGGCGTCGTTGAGCATTTCGGTCTCGACCCGAACGACGTGGAACTCTGGATGGGCACCCTCAGCAAGACGATGGCAAGCTGCGGCGGCTATATCGCCGGAAAAGCCGGGATGGTCGGGTATCTCAGGCTCTCAGTGCCGGGATCCGTGTTTGCTTCGTTGATGTCGCCGCCCAATGCAGCGGCCGCCCTGAGCGCGTTGCGCGTGATGAAGGCCGAACCGGAGCGGGTGGCGCGACTACGCGCGCGCTCGCGATTGTTTCTTGAGCTAGCCAGGGCGCACAACCTGACAACCGGCACCAGCCATGACTCGCCCATCGTGCCGGTTATTACGGGCGATCCGGTGTTGGCGGTACAGCTTTCCGGCGAATTGCTGAAGAAAGGAATTGCCGTCCAACCGATGGTGCATCCCGCGGTTGATCATTCGGCTTCGCGACTGCGCTTCTTCATCAACACACTGCACAGCGAGGAACAAATCCGCATCGCTGTCGATGCCGTCACGCGATTGAAATCCGAGCTGCGTCCATCACGTCCGGACATGGCGCTTGCCGACAACTTGTGACCCGCGCCTGCGGAGTTTGGCGCTGTTGTCTGCACCTCGTCCCGAATGGTTCTCGTAACGGGAGCAACCGGATTTTTGGGCAGCCACGTGGCGGAAGCGCTTCTGGCACGCGGCGAAGCTGTCAAAATCCTCGCTCGCAGGCCGGAACAGGCGCAGTGGCTGGTGGAAAAAGGCGCCCAATGCATAGCCGGAGATTTAAGCTCCACCGCCAGCCTGGCCGCCGCCGTGGCAGGATGCCGGTTCGTAATACATTGCGCCGGCCTGGCCAGCGATTGGGGCAGGTGGGAGGATTTTCGTGAAGCCAACGACTACGGAGTCGCCCGGCTGCTGAAGGCGTGTGAAGCTGGTTCGCTCGATCGGTTCGTGCATATCAGCACCACCGACATCTATGGCTATCCGGATCGCGACGGGCTCGATGAGACGACGCCGTTGCGTGACCGCGGCCTGCCATACAATTCAACCAAGCTTTCCGGAGAGCTGCGCGTCCAAGCGGCGATCGATGCCGGCCTGCCGGCGACAATTATCCGGCCGGGCTCGATTTACGGTCCGCGCTCAATGACCCTCGGAGTGGAAATCATCCGTTATCTTCGCAGCGGCGCGCCCCTGGTACGTTCCGGCAGAGTGAATGCCGGTTTCGTGTACGTCGAAAACAGCGTCGACCTGATCCTGCTCGCGATGACTCATCCGGCGGCCGCGGGAGCCGCCTTCCATTCCGTCGACGAGGGCGGTCAAACCTGGCGCGACTACTTCGTTGCACTGTGCCGTGCGTTTGATCTGCGTATGCCGCGATGGTCGGTGCCGCGGGCGGTGGCGTACTGGCTGGGCGCGTTGTCGGAAGAATACGGAAGGAGGATGGGTTACGTTTCGCGGCCGCTGATCACGCGAACCGCCGTCGAGATCGTCGGCACCCGACAAGGCTATTCGATGGCTCGCGCCCGGGAACTACTGAATTTTTCGCCAGCGGTGGGATTTGACGAGGGTGTCGAGCGAACCGTCGCCTGGCTGCGCTCGAGACCTTCAACCCTGGTTTAAAAGGTCTCGAAACTCGATCACGACACCGCGCGCGCCGAGGCTGCCTCGACGGCGGCGGCGCCCGATTCGTCGCGCGTCAGGAACCGCGGACGAAGCCGGGCGATCAACGCCGGCAACAACATCACGCCCGCAATCAGGTTCGCGCTCATCAGCAGGATCAGCAGGACGCTCATCTGATTGTGGAACAGCAGGGGCGAGAAGGCCCACGGCAGTACGCCGCCGATCATCACCAGGTAGCCGACGAACACCCACAGGCCGGTGGTCCGGATGCCGAGCGCGATCGCCTCGTCGAGCGCGACCCCGTTGCGAACCTCGTCGCGTATTCTGTAGACGGTGTAGACGCCGTAGTTGATGCCCAAACCGATGCCCAGCGAGAGTATCGGGATGATATCGATCGTTAGACCGATACCGCGGTAGTGCATGTAGATGAAAGCGGTCATGCCGGCTGCGATGCTTGTGAAAGCGAACAGCAGACCGGCGCTCGCCGAACCGAACAGAAGCGCGCAACCGAGCAGAATCACCGCAGTGGTCAGCACGAGATTGAATGCGTTCAGGTGCGGCAACACCTCGTCGGTGGCGAGCACCACACCCGCATCGCCGCCCAGGTAGTGCAGCGTGACGCCGCTGAGGCGCGGGTCATGCGCGACGCGCAGCCGTACGAAGTCATCGAGGTCTGCCCGCAGCCGCTTGAGCGCAGCGTAGGTCTGGCCCGGCAGCAGGAGCTGGATGCACGAGCTGGTCATCTTGGGCGAATATGCGAACAGGGTGCGGATCTCGTCGGAGGTTGCGCTGCTGAAGAACATCATCCAGATCGTCCCGCTTAGCGCCGGATCGTCAGGCGTCGAGAGAAATTTCGGCGCGCCGTAATGGAGCAGCGAGTTCATCGGTCCGGCGGCCATCGAATCAAAGCCGGTCAGCGCCACGACGTCGCGGCGCGCGCGGAGATAGTCGCCGAGGTCGCGCTCCATTCTCAGGACATCGGGACCGATGCTCGACTGACGGCTGGGAAAATCCGGCGTCGTGAAGACGATCCATCCTGAATCGGTCGGCACGTAACGCGCGATCATTCCGTAATCGCGGTTGACCTCGGCGTCGGGACGAAAGATCGGGATGCTCGCACCCTGGTAGCCGATCGGCAGATCGCGCGCGCATACGAGCCCCACGATCAGCACGATGACTGCCGAGGCGAGCAGTCCCGCCGCCACCCCGGGCGCGATCGGAATTCGAACCAGCCAATCGGCAGCGTGATCAAGCCGCGCAAGATGATGACGCGCGGCGGCGCGGCGAATCATCCGCCGCTCGCGGCGGAGTTGCGGACGCGGCAGCCAGCTCATCAGGATCGGTTGAAAGATGAACACCAGCGCAAGGCTCGATGCGAGCCAGATCGCGCCGCCCAAACCGATATGGCGCAGCGCGGGGATGTCGCTTGCGGTGATGAACGCGATGCCGGCGACGTTGGTCAGGATCGCAAGCAGACCCGCCGGGAGCATCGCGCCGGCCGTGCACTCCAGCGCCGCCTTCGTTTCAGCCGTGCGATCGAGTTCGTCGTAGTAGCGCCCCTGCCATTGGATGCCGTGGCTCAAATCGCGCGCCGTCAGGATGAACGGTATGACCAGCATCACGGGGTCCAGATTCAGCCGCGCAAGCCCCATGAAGCCCAGGCCCCAGAGCGCAGAGCAGATCCCGGTCGCGATCGGCGCCCACCATCCGGTGCGCGCGCCCAAACTCAGGTAGATGATCGCGAGCATCAGCCCGATCGCGAGGCCGAAGATTAGCTGGATGCGCGGTAGGAAATGGTAGCTCCATCCGATCGCCATCACGTCGCCGCTGGCATACAGGTCGGTGTTGGCGTCGGCGTACCTCGCGCGCATCTTCTGGATCCCGTCGAACGCCTGCCGGTAATCGATGCCGTGCTCGTTGAAGCTCGCGACGACCAGCGCGCTCTTGTTGTCGGGGGTGACCAGGCCGGCGAGCTGCGCATGATGGGTCATCACGACTCGCCGCAGCTCATCGGCCCCCGCCTGCGTTTTGGGAACGTTCGGATACATGTAGGTGCGCAGGATTAACGCGCCCGGAATCGCGCGCGCATAAACCACGCGGTAGGAAGCGATCGAAAAGACCTCATTGTGATTGACGCCCGGGAGGCGGTTGACCCCGAAGGTCAGGCCCTGGATTTTCTGCAGCGTCGTCGGATTAAAGATGTCGCCGCGCTTCACGCGCAGCATCATGACCAGGGTCTGAGCCCGGCCGTAGCTGTCGGCGAAGCGATGATAGAGCATCACGTTCGGATGGCGCGCCGGGAGCAGATCGTCGAAGCTGGTCTGGAAGCGTACGCGGGTTGCCGAGCAGGCCATCAGCAGCGTGATCGCCGCGAACAGCACGGCCAGCGGATTGCGCCAGCGCAGCAATCTCTCGCCGCGTCGGCGCGCGGCGCTGGCCGAGCCGGCCGGCTCGATCTTGGGTATCGAGAGCAGATTCAATTCGCGTCCCATTTGATTCGTTCCGTCCCCTCACCCGACATATAGAGGAACGTGGCGGCTTTCAAGGAACGGCCGCACTTCGATTATCGCCCAAATAGGCAAATCGGCATCTGCATACGTTTGTGACAAATTGTTAACGCGAAAAAAACTTGCGCTTGCTTTGGCAGCGTTTTTTGGCCGCAACTTTTCAAGTTTCGCGGCAATCGAGTGGTTCCGGTCAGCGAATCGTAAAATTCTTTTCCTGATTCTTATAAAATCATGCGATCTTTTCTTGACGCTCGCGCGTGTAAAATCCTAAGACGCTGATGTCGTGCGAAATCCGTTCAGCAACGCACGATCCGATTTGCCGCAATTTCGGAGGTGGGAATGGATGAAGTTCGGACGCCGGCTGCCGTTGGCGCGGATTCTCCGGCACCCGGCGCGCGGGTCGCGGAGCATCTGGGGGGCGTAATCGATTTTCTTTCGAACTTTCGCAACACCGCCGAACTGCCCGCGCGTCAAAACCTGCTGAACGCGCTGCGCCAGGTCCAGCAGGAAGCTGCGGTGCGCGATCTCAAAGCGCCGGCATCGCCGTCTGAGCTCGCGCAGGCGATGCGCGAGCTGCCGTCGATCGGGATGCTCGCGGCGGCGATCGGGGTGCGCGAGCTGCCCGGCTTTGCGCCCTATGAGGCCGGCGACCCTAAATGGCTTGAGAGCGTCCTGAACTATGTTCATACGGGCCACAACCGCTTCCGCTTTCCGACCCATCAGGCTCTCAAGGTCGATCCGGTTAAAGCGCTGGTCGCGGAGCCGGAGATTCGCATCGCGATGGCCGGCGATGCCGGCACGAGCGAACCCGCAGCGATTGCCGTGCGCGATCAGATGCGTGCGAAGCGGCCGCATTATACGGTTCATCTCGGCGATGTCTATTACTCCGGGCTCCAGACCGAGGAGCAGATTTTCCTTTCCACCTGGCCCAGCGGCAGCGTTGGCAATTACACGCTCAACTCGAATCATGAGATGTATTGCGGCGGGACCGGCTACTTCGAGACGTTGCTGGGAAATCCGCTGTTCAAGGCGCAGCAGGGTCTGAGCTATTTCGCCCTCACCAACGATCACTGGCTGATCGTGGCTCTCGACAGCGCCTACTTCGGTTACTACCAGAGCCTGTTGTACGAGGAAGGCTCGATCTGCGAACCGGATGCGGCCCGCGAGCCGGACGGGATGGTTCAGGTCGAATGGCTGCGCGAGGTGCTCAAGCAGAATGAAGGCAAGCGCGTCATCCTGCTGACGCATCATCATGGTTTTGACGTTAACCCGGCGACCGGCGCGGTCAGCCGCGCGCCGCTCTATCAGCGAATCACCGGAGAATTCTGCAACGTGCATGATTGGTGGTGGTACTGGGGCCATGTCCATACCGCGATCGCGTACTGGCGACTCTACTTCGACAACAATTCCTCGATGAGCGCGCGATGCGTCGGACATGGCGCGATCCCGTACGAACCATTCCCCCACGATCTCGGATGGCTGGGCGACGGCGAGGTGCGCGTGCAGTGGGCGGAGACCGACCTTGCGCGCAACGGCGGTGATGATCGCCGCGCGCCCAACGGTTTTCTGATGCTCACGCTGAAGGGCGCAGAGCTGCGCGAGGAATTTTACGATGAACTCGGCCGCCAGCGATGGTCGAACTTCTGAGTGCGGGAGTGTCGGATGATCACACCTGAAGACAAGCCGAAGTTCGCGATGGTCGCGTTCATCCAGGATGCGGTCGCGCGCGCGCTCGCCGGTAAAGTCGCCCTCGCCCGCATCGAGGCCGCTGCCGGCACCGACCTCGCGCACGAGCTCGCCAGCGGGGCCTCGATCCCGCGCAATCTCGCGCTCGATTTTTCGCCGCTCCTCGACATCCTGAATCTCACGCGGCTCGGCGAGGCGAGCATCGAAACCATTTTGCGCAGCTTCATCGATCCGACCGGCGAACTGACCAGGATTTTCGAGGGCGATGATCCGGCGGCGATATTTGCGCGGACGCTCGATTTCTTCCGGCGCAAACCAGAGCTTGCCAGCCTCGGCGGAGTGTTCGGCTCGTTCCTCGAAGGCCAGTTCGGAATCGCGCTCTCCCTGCTCACGACCTTCAAAAATCTCGCAAGCCCGAAGCTGCCGCGCGCGATCGCGGACGCGTGCCTCGAATATTTTTTCGGTGCGGACGGCTTCATGACCGTCGATGGGATCCGGATCACACCGCCGATGCAGAAGAGCGGCGCGCCGCAGGCGCTCGGCGACTTGCGCGGATTTCTCTCCGAGAAAACTGGCGAGCGCTACCTGCGCGATCTGATCGCGGTGGCGGTCGAGGCCGCCGGGGACATTCAGTACGACTTGCGGGAGCGTTATCCGCGGATGGTCGCGCGGATCGATTCGGCGGCGCGCGACACGGCCAAGCGATGGTTCGTCGGGTTTGCCGCGATGGCTGAAGCGGGCGTCACCGCGGCGGTCGAAGAGACCCTGCTCGGCATCGGCAGCTTCCAGGGCAATCGCCTGATCGCGGCGTCAGCGGGAGCGTACGCCGGGACCGCCGCGCGGAAAGCGACACAGCATGTTTTCCTGAGCGAACTGAACGGCTGAAAGCTGTCCGGTTCGCAGGACGTTATTGCCATCCAGCGATCAACGGCCGGGCTGATCGAACGAGGAATAGAGGCAATGCGTACCAGCTACGATGCGATCGTAATCGGAAGCGGCTTCGGCGGCGGCGTGGCGGCGTGCCGGCTCGCGCAGGCGGGACTTAGCGTCGGCGTCATCGAACGCGGCCGGCGCTATGACATCAATCCGTTCCCGCGCAACTGGCAGGATCCGGCCGACGGATGGCTTTGGAAAACCGGCCAGGGATTGTTCGACATCAAGCCGCTCCAAGCGATGACTGTGGTGCAGGCTGCGGGCCTCGGCGGCGGCTCGCTGATCTACGCGAACGTTCATCTGCGCGCACCCGGCGATGTGTTTCAGCATCGATGGCCCGCCGGATACAGCCGCGCCGCGCTCGACCCCTACTACGACCTGGTCGCCTACATGCTGGACATTCAGCCGATTACGAAAGCGCCGCTCGGCCTGCCGCCCAAGACACAGATGATGAAGGCGGTGGCAGCCCGGCTTGGACGCTCGGACCAATTCTGTTACCCGAACCTCGCGGTCGATTTCGGCGCCCCCGATGCGGCGCATCGGAACAAGTTCGGCGCCGAGCAGAAGGGCTGCACGTTCTGCGGCGAGTGCGACATCGGATGCAACTATCACGCGAAGAACACCATCGATCTCAATTACCTGAAGGTCGCTGCGGATCACGGCGCGGAGATAACGACGCAATGCGAAACGCGTGAAATCGAAGCGATGGGTTCGGGGTACAAGGTGCGATTCATCGATCACGGAGCCGGCGGCGCGGCGGGTGAGGTCCAGGCGCGCTACGTGTTCGTATGCGCGGGTGCGGTGAACTCGACCGAGTTGCTGCTCAAGTCCCGCGCGGCGGGCAAATTGCCGAAGCTCAGCGAGCGGCTCGGCTACGGCTACTCGGGTAACGGCGATTTCCTTGCCTTTGCATTTGACACCGCAACGCCGATCGAACCGTCGCGCGGGCCGACCATCACGAGCGGGATCGTCTACAGCCGCAGCGATGACGGCGTCGACAACTCGTTCATCTTCGAGGAGGGCGGCTATCCGAAAGAGATCGGCGGCCTGTTGCAGGCGCTCAAGACGCAGAATCTCTTCGATGCCGAAGCGATTCGCACCTGGAGTGCATTCCAGGGCGCCGTGAGCGCGGCGGCGCGCGGCAGAATCGGCGGCAAGGATCCGGCCGCCGCACGCAGCGCGGTGTTTCTCGCGATGGGCCGCGATCTTGCCAACGGCGTAATCCGGCTGAATCCACTCAGCGGCGAACTCGAAATCCAGTGGGACGTCGCATCGAACCTGCCGCTCTACGAGGCGGAGCGGCGTCTCGGCAACGACATCGCCACCGCGATGGGCGGCAAACTCGCGCTCAATCCGCTCTGGAAGCTGCTAAGAATCCCGGTATCGGTACATAACCTCGGCGGCTGCCTGATGGCTGACTCGCCGAACGGCGGAGTCACCGATGCGAATGGGCAGGTCTTCGGCTATTTGGGGCTTTACGTTCTCGACGGCGCGATCCTGCCATCCGCAACCGGCGTAAACCCGTCGCATACTATCGCGGCGGTGGCCGAGCGCAATATCGAAGCCGCGATTCGCCGGATCAAGAACGATCCGAAGTGGCGCGCGCCGGAGGCGGCGTCGGCGCAACCGGTTATCGATCCGCTTACGTCGATCGTTATCCCGCAGGGAGGCACCGTGGCGACCAATACACAATCGATCGGCATCGCGTTCACCGAAACGATGAAGGGTTACGTCACAAAGGGATGGACCCCGCCTGATGACTATTCCGGCGCCGAAGCGGCCGGACAGGCGGCCGATTCGCGGATGGACTTCACGCTGACCATCACGCTGCCCGACCTCGACGCGTTCCTCGCCAGCGATGAGCATGCGGGAGTCGCGAAGGGCGTCGTGCACGTGAACGACTTCACGTCGCCCGCTGGCGCTCCGGTGGAAGCCGGGGTGTTTAATCTTTTCGTCTCGGGCGGCGCTGCCGATCGGCGCAGGATGCTCTACGCGCTGCCGTTCGTCGGGAGCGACGGAAAGCAGTATCTGCTCGACGGCTTCAAGGACGTGCGCGACCACGGCAACTTCGATGTCTGGGGCTCCACGAGCACGCTCTATACGCGCATCCGGCAGGGAAACGATACGAACGCGCCGGTCGTCGCCACCGGGATAATCAGGATTTTGATTCCGGATTTCATGCGCCAGCTCACGACATTCACCGTGATCGGCACGAACGATCCGATCGCGAAGGCGAGTGCGTTCGAGCGCTTCGGACGGATGTTCTTCGGCTCGCTGTGGGAGGTCTTCGTTCGGCCGCACTTGCCGGCGTAAAGCGACGGAGCTTTGAGCTGTTATCGCGATCGACACAAGCGGAGGCATTCTCGTGAGCCTTCAACCATCAGAGAGCTACTCGTTCAACACACCTGACGGCGTGGAAAATCGGCTCGCGCGTTTTCGCGGCGGCAGCAAGGGGCCCGTGATGGTCGTGCACGGGGCGGGCGTCTACAGCGGGATGTTTCTGCTGCCGACCGTGCCGGAAAGCTTCGCCGCCTACCTGATGAAAAACGGCTACGATGTTTGGCTCATCGACTGGCGCGCGAGCATCGCGCTGCCGCTGAGGCAGTTTACTTTCGATGAGGCGGCGGCGAACGATTTTCCAGCCGCAATTCAGGTTATCATCGAAAAGACCCGCGCCGACTCGATCCAGGCCGTCGTACATTGCGCGGGGGCGAGCGCCTTCTTCATGACGCTCGCTGCCGGCCTCGCGCCGCAGGTGCGATGCGTCGCGTGCTCGCAAATCGCGCTGCATTACCGCGTTCCGCCGGCAACCGAAATCAAGTGCGCACTGAATCTCGACCAGGTGCTGACCGCGATGGGCCTTGATTATCTCTCGGCCACCGAGGACCCGGCACATCCGATTTTCCAGGCACTCTTCACCGAGTTCGTGAGCCTGGGACATTTCGAATGCAACAGCTCAGTGTGCCATCGAATCTTCTTTATGTACGGCGAGCTTTACCGGCATGAAAAACTGAACGCCGAGACTCACAATCGCCTCGCGGACCAGTTCGGCAAGTGCAACATGACATCTTTTCGCCATCTCGCTCAGATCATTCGGCGCGGATCGGCGCAGAAGTATGATTACGGCGCGGCTGAGAACCTCCGACGCTATGGAAGTGAGCAGCCGCCGAGCTACCTCGATCCGACGCATCTCCGGATTCCGATCACCTTCGTCTCCGGCGAACTGAATCGGACTTATCTGCCGGAATCGACGAAGCTGACGTTCGATTGGCTATGCGCCGCGAACGGCCCCGGACTCTACAAGCGTCATGTGGTGCCCGGGTACGGCCATATCGACAATTTCATGGGTTTCGCGGCGAACCGCGATTCATACGGCTATTTCCTGGAGCAACTCGAATCCTGTCCGACCTAGGCAAGCGCGTAAATCGATAGATGATGGGCGAGCGGTTGCGCGAAGGCGCGCTTAATCCGTTCACCTCGAATCGATTGCGAGGGAATCGACACGGCAACACGGCCTCCCGCCAGATTGATTGGGGACGCTAAGAGCTCCGGCTCACTTGCCCGTCGAGCCGGAGCTTCGCTCGAGAGGGCAGGCCAGGCATTAGGTCTCGAACACCCGCGTGGCAGAGTTCAACCGCACGGGTGTTCTTCCCGGCCTACGAGAGGCTTTTCTGTCCCTTCCTTTTCCGCTCCGCCCAGCGCTTTTTCATCGCGTCGGAAAGCCGCTTACGGCCTTCAGGCGTGAGCCCGCCCCGTTTTCTTGCCGGGGTGGCTTTCGGTAATTGGTTCGGCCTGGTGGTGCTTACCGAAACGCTTCTTTGAGCACGGCCTAATTGGGCATCCCCCTGCAGCGCAGCGATTGCACGGTCGAGCCTGTCCCTCTCGCTTATCAGTTCCGCCAAAATGCTCTCGATATTCACAATTGTGATCACCTCGTGGGTAGTTGTTTAGACCCTTCTTCCATAGCAGGGTTTCGCAATGCGTATAGCAGGATAGACCACAGACGGCCAAGATACTATATAGGGTCTTCTTTTGATCAATTCGCCGGTAAGGGCGCCCATGGATGAGGGCCTGGGCAAGCCAGGCATGTCACCTACCCTGTCGCGGGAAATTTTGAGCTTGCAGGCGATCCCAATGACAGAAGGGTTTGTCGATGGCGCTCCGTGATAGCGTGACACGGCGCATCAGGCTATGCTCGCCTAGGCCAGCCCTCGAACTGCTTTCCGAAGATTTGCCGCTAGGCGAAGCGGGAGTCAGGACGACCTTTGCACGCTCAGTAGTTCCCCGCGTCCGAAAGGTCGCGCCCGGAGGGATTCGAACCCCCAACCCTCGGATCCGAAGTCCGATGCTCTGTCCAGTTGAGCTACGGGCGCATGCTTGGAGACTTACGACCGAACGATTCCGTCGATCATCCGTTCGAGCACACGCTATTCGAGCCCCGGACGGAAATGCAAGCAGCATCGATGGTAAAACAGAGGAAAAATCGGACCGCCGGCGAAGCATTGACCTAGCCACGAGCGAGGGAATGCCCGTCGGACTCAAGCGGATCGGCGCTAGCCGTTTCAGTCCTGCTCGCTGCTTCGCACCACGACATTGCCGAAGAACCGCTTCCGACCGCCTGTGCATGGTCCGAATCGTTGAAACTCGCCGATCTTCACGACAGCTTCAATGAAATCATGACAGTCACTGCGTCATACGAATGACCTGATGGAACTGTACGAAATGTCGTTATATGCCGTCATGAGTGGTACGTTGCGGAAGCTCTTTGTGAACCTTCCTTGTTGACCGGGACATCCAGATATCCCGGTCTTTTGCTTCCACCGACTCATTCTGGGGCGCTTGTGCCCTCTTCATGCTATGATTGGCTTGACCGGCTTGACTACGTCTCGCGCGATTTTGCGGCAGTGTTGCGTTCCATCCCTTTGGGGACGCCGCTGTGGCTCAACGACGTAATGGGTTGCTTGTTCCAGAGCTGTACCAGTCGCCGCCTCGTATATGCATGCCTGGTCCTATTGCCAATCGCGTATGCCGCACTATTAGCCGGGTGCGGCACGATTCCCGATGCTGAGGCGCTGCTGCACACCAATCCTTTGTACCTTGTCTCGCCGCAATTCGTTGGCCCCGACGGTCCGCTTACCGCACGACAAGCCAATCGTGTGATTTTGCGGCTGAAGCAGCGTCAGGAGTTACCGAGCGACATTCTCCAGCGTCACATTGCCTTCGAGCAGGCGTTGACCAACGTCCCCCTCGCGCTCGACAATAAGGTCACTTTGCTCCAGAACGGAGCGACGGCGTACCGCGCGATGCTGGAAGCGATTCATGGCGCAACCAGCAGCATCAACCTGGAAACCTACATTTTTTCCGACGGCCTGGTCGGGAACACCTTTGCTGACGCGCTCATTGAGCGACAGCGCCATGGCGTTCAGGTGAACGTCATTTATGATGCCTTCGGCTCGATCGGCACGCCGGCTGGCTTTTTCGATCGAATGCGGGGTAATGGCATAACTGTGCTTGAATATCGTCCGCTGAATCCGTTTGAGACGACTCTACATTGGAGCCCGAATCACAGAAACCATCGGAAAATGATGATAGTCGATGGCAGCATCGCCTTTACCGGCGGTATCAATATCTCTGAAGATTACGCCAGCGGATTCGGCAGCAATACGACGCAGACACCACTCGAGTACTGGCGCGATACCGATGTCGAAATTGAGGGACCTGCGGTCGCGCAATTTCAGCACATCTTCATTGATGACTGGGTTCATCAAAAAGGACCATTACTCGCACCTCGTAACTACTTTCCGAAGCTGAAAGCCAAAGGTAATGACATCGTCCGGGTGATTGCCAGCGTTCCCGAGCGATTCAACCCGATCTACGTCACTTTGATTTCCGCAATCGCCAATGCCCAGACGAATGTTTACATCACCGATGCCTATTTTGCGCCCGATCACCAGATGCTGCGGGCGCTCGCGCGGGCAGCCCGGCGCGGCGTCGATGTACGGCTGCTGCTTCCGAGTCAAAGCGACGTGCCGATCGTCGTGTCAGCGCAACGCTCGCATTACACGAGACTGTTGAAAGCCGGAGTGAGGATTTACGAGTGGCAGGGCAAGATGCTGCACGCGAAAACCGCAACCATCGATGGAGTTTGGTCGACGGTAGGCACCTCGAATCTCGATTGGTGGAGCATCGCACGTGATAACGAGGTGAATGCGGTAATCTTGAGCCATAAATTCGCCGACGATATGAACATGATGTTCGCGAACGACCTTGAAGACGCTAGCCAAATCACCCTCGGGCAATGGGCGCATCGCGGTTTGTGCGAGCGCCTCTACGAAACGGCAGGCCGCATCATCCAACCGCTTCTGTGAGACCCTGCCAACGAACCGCCATTCAACCCCGATGCGCGCGCTCTCTCTGCCATCCTCGACATGGCTTGGAGGCGTCCTTTTGCCGTCCGAGCGGCTGTTCACGAGGCAGTCAACAATTTTGCCGGATCACACTCACCAGCGCGCTGACATCGACAGGCTTTCTAAACACTCTAAGGGCGCCGAGTCCAGCAGCAGCCAATGGCTCCAAAGCTGTTACGACTATAACCGGAATCTTCTTCAACCTTCGGTCCTTCAACAGTTCCGTGCGTAACTCCTGGCCGTTCATAATCGGCATGCGCATATCCATGACTATCACGCTCGGCGCTGCCGACGTCGCCAAATAATTCAGCGCCTCGACCCCGTTGGAACATCCGACTGCGCGAAAGCCTTCGAATTCCAAAATTTCAGTAAGACACAACCGCGCTTCCCTTTCGTCTTCGACCACCAGAACCGTATAAGGTCCGCCTTTCATCACACCGCACAACAGCCTCTTAAATAGGGACAAATAATCACGAAATTCAAAAGCCGTCGCAACCGCACATCTAAAGTTGGGCTGATCTGAAAAACCGGCGCGCGTCTGATAGTTTAACCGCTCGCCCGATTCTCTCTGATTGCTGTAAGCACGCTGCGATAGTGATGATCCTATCTGAGTATGGTGCGACACCAGACCGTCAATAGCCTTACTCGCAAAGCAAAACCGAGGCCATCGAGACGGCCTGGGCTACTCGTAGAAATGGTATCTGGTACCGCGCTAATTGACAAACAAGTTACTTCAAATAACTGACTTCGCCTCTCATGAAGGTATTCCGCCACAAGATCGATTAGTTTCGATTTCCCTGACCACAGACAACCACGCCGGACCGTCCGCGCCATTGTAAGTTTAAATGCATAACTGCAAGATCCTCCGCTCCGCGACATCCGCTTCAGCGGCGTCAACTCGTTTCCTGATTGGTATTCGGATGCGTGAGTCAACTCGATTTCGCAGGTCATCCTGGGAAAAACCGCCATGTGCCCGTACAATTGACGTGCTCCTTTGCGCGAGTTGACATTCGATGACGAGCTATAAACACACACTGGTCACAAGCGGTTACCGCGCAGGCGTCAAGCATTAATCTCCGGACTGCGCGCGCAACCTCGCCCGCAGAATTCTCTTTGCCTTTTCAAGTTCTCTTCTGCGGCCACGCTTCAAGTTGCGCCCGGCTCGGTTGATGAAAAACTGCACCATATTGATCGCCGACCGCAAACCGCGTGGGGACACTTCTTTGCTCGCCATTATTCTCGCAACTTCCTCTCCGGGCTTGGTAAAAGTGCCGGGCGGCGGAAAGGTTGAAGCAGTCTTCACATTTTGAGACCACTTTCGTGGCGTTGAACTGGATTTTCGGTGCTGCACCATTTGTTGATGCTCTTTTGAAATTGAGCGGTGACTTTGCGCGGCTTTTAGAACCGTTGGCGAGGATTGAATTCGTGACTGTAAACATCACTTACCAGAGCGGCAATGTAAAAAGTAATTTTGGGCATTAGCCAATTGTTGCCACACCCCACGCAGTGTGGCTATTACCCGACAGCGTGTAAAATCTAAGTATTAACCCTCAGAGTTTGGTAGTTTGCCAGGAAGTGCTGTTCGCGCAAAGACACTGAAATGCCTTCGCTCGTCATCGACTATCCGAGGTAACGGTAAATAGCGCCGCCGAGAACCCGAGTGACGCTAATCGGAAGCTGAGTCCAGATCGCGGATATAGTTTTTCGCGCACCGGTCAACACTTCCGCACTGACCTGTTTGGGGGCGCGCGGGTAGAAGGCAAACGGAAGCGCCGCCGGACTACCACCGAGCTCCTTTTTGAAACGCATCAGGCCGAGGTTGCGAACGTCCGCACGGCCGAGGTTCAATACTTTTGCCGACGAAACGAAATGTTGTATGGCGCTCCAGAAAAGCAGATGATTCGCGTGGGAAGCGTCGTTAACCGTGCGTGCGCCCCATTTGTAGTGGATCACGTCTCCGTCGCGGATGAAAACCGCGCTGGCCTTGTCTTTGCCATTCTCCTGCGCAACCCATACTTCCAAATTTTCGTTGGTTGCGAAGAATTCTTGCACAAGCTGGAAAAACCGCCATGGCTGCGGCGGCAGTCCCAGGCGTCTTCGGCTGTCGAGTTGAATTGCGTAGAAGCGCTTCATCAATTCGACGCTGCTTCCGCGCTCGACTGTAATCGATTCATGCGCCGCGCGTTTTAAGTTGCGTCGAAAATTCGGCGCCAGCCCTTTTTCGAGTTGCATCACCGGCCGCGCAAGATCCAACTGCCAATTCACAAAACGATCGACCGTCGCCCAGCTTTCGACCCCTCGGATTCCCCGGATCTCGTACTTAGCGTTCGACGGTCCGCGCGCGACCATCGCGCTGAGCAGCCGATCGGCCGCCTCGGAATCGCAGCTCAACGGCGGGCAGGAATCGGAAAACGAAAGCGCGACAAGGCGTCTTGAAAGGGGCGAGCGGGAGAATACAGACGCGGCGATCACTGTACCGCGCTCAGTTAATGTAGCCATCCACAGCGGTAACCGATAAGCGGTGGCCAGGAGCGCAAGCCACGAATCACGATGATAAAGCGTCGCGCCGGGAAAATCTTCGATCAGCTTTCCCCATCGCGCTCTACTTTCAGCGAACGGTTGCAGACGAAATTCTGTAGCGCTTCCCAAGTTCATCGTGATTTTTTCTACAAGCGGCCCCGTCACCTTCGCAGCGCGCCACACCCTTCGCAAAAACACGTAGTGGTCATCGAGTCGCTACTATCGGCCCGATGCAAAATTGATGCGGGCCGGGACGAATTTCCATGCATTCGGAATCAGCCCTTGATCGGCCTAGCGTCAAAAGCTGACCAAAAGAAGTTCAAGCACGCCGATTGGCGAAGAATTTACAATGAGACGATAAGACGGTTGAACAATTTACAGATCGGATAGCTCGTCGAAACTCTTTCCGTATCGTGCTTTTGCTTACTTTTTTTGGTTTCGGTGACGCTTTAGCTGGCATGACGCTTGCTGTTGTAATGCGGTTGCAACGCCTAGCATCGTCTTAACTCACAGGTGCAATTATGTACCAGAAATGTCGCGATTTACTAAAGACTTGGTTTCGGGGGTGATTTCAAGTTTTTGCAGGTCAGCGCGTTCGAGAATCCACTTTTCTAAACTTGGCTTAATGACGAACCTCTGCTGCTGACAATGTGCGCCGCTGGTTTTTGCAGCCAAGGAAGGAATCGGGTCAATGTACACGGGGCATCATCACAGCAGTGATTTTCTTGCTTTAATTGGAGTTTCTGAACTGCCGCCCTCCACCAGCCCTTTCGATCCAGGCTACGACCCGCTGACATTGGAAGGCCATCTTCAGCAAAGCGGCCACTTGATGTCGACGCTCAAGATTTCGATGGCGTGCTGGATGATCGCAAACGAAAACATCATTCGCCGCAAGATCGCCTGCGCGCGGGAATATCATGTCCCGACGGTAAGCGGCGGCGGTCCGTTTGAGATCGCCGTCGCACAAGGACAACTACCTTCGTATCTCGACCTCTGCGCGGATTTCGGCTTGACTCGTATCGAGTGCGGAACCGGATTCACCGAAATGCCGTTGGCGCCATCGGCGGTCGTTTCGATGGCACGCGAGCGGGGTCTCGAAGTTCAATTCGAGCTCGGCAAGAAACACTCAGGCTCTTTCGGTGACGATACCGTTACGGAGTTGATCGAGCAGGGTTTTCAATGGCTGGACGCGGGCGCGGTGGAACTTGTAATCGAAGCACGGGAATCGGCGTGCGGAGTCGGACTGTTCGATAATCGTGGTGCTCTCAACCGCGGGTTTGCTGATCGTTTCGCGAAAACTTTCGGTTTCGAAACGGTTACCTTCGAAGCACCGCACAAAGCAAGCCAGTTTGCGCTGCTCGATCATTTCGGCTCTGCAGTGCGTCTATCGAATGTCAGGTTGGAGGAGTTGCTCAGAGTTGAAATTTATCGACGAGGCCTGCATTCCGATGCATTCGTAAAGGATGCACTAAGACCCCGGCGTCCGGCCTGATCGCTTCGCATGTTGAACGCAGTCACTATCGATTGCTTTCGAGGCGACCTCGCTGCATATCGTACCGGTTATACAGTTGTCGCCATTGATGTGGTGCGGGCGACGACGACGGCGGTTACGGCAGCAGCCGGCGGGCGGCGATGCTTTCCGGTGCCCACGATTAGCGCGGCCTTCAAACTCGCCGAGCAAATGCCCTTCGCCATCCTCGCCGGCGAGCAGGCGGGCATTCTGCCGATTGGATTTCATCTTAACAACAGTCCGTCCCAATTAGCATCACGTACCGATGTTGGTCGCCCGTTGATTCTGCTGTCCTCCTCAGGCACTCGCCTCTGCCATGCGGCGGCAGAATGTGAAGTGGCGCTCGTGGCCTGTCTGCGCAACTACATCGCAACGGCCAACTACCTCGCGAAACGCTCCTCCGCCGTGGCGTTGATCGGCGCGGGCACTCACGACGAATTCCGAGAGGAGGATCAGATGTGCTGTGCGTGGATCGCGGCCTGTCTCCTCGACTTCGGTTACCAAGCCGCCGATCGCAGCACCGTTGAAACGATCAGGCGCTGGGCGAGCAAACCGGCAGACGCCTGGATTACCGGCAAGAGCGCCCGCTTTCTCAGGGAGAGTGATCAACTCGCCGATCTCGATTTTATTCTGCAGCACGTGGCCGACGTTGATCAGGCTTTCGTGCTCGAGCACGGCGAGGTGCTAATCGCGCCGGAAGCGTCCGCCGATGGACTCGACAATCGAAGGCGGGCTTACAGTGCTTAGCGATACAACAACGCCGGTCGTAGTCCTGGTAACGCATCATCACGTCGGCATCGGAATTGCGCGAAGCCTCGGACGCCTGGGCGTATCAGTCTACGGCGTTGACGCCGACCGATTTTCTCCGTTTTTTTTCTCGCGTTACTGCCGCGGCAAGGCCGTCTGGGATTTGCATCATGAGCCGACGGAAAGCACGCTGACTCGCCTCAAGGACCTCGCGCATAAAATCGGGCGCCGCGCGCTGCTGATTCCAACCAGTGATATCGGCGCGATGTTCGTTGCCGAACACGCGGATCGACTTGCAGACGAATACTTATTTCCCCGTCAGGCGCCAGCTTTAATCAGATCGCTATGCAGTAAGCGCGAGATGTATTATCTAGCGAGGAAGTGGAACGTGCCCACTCCCGAGACTTCATTTCCTCAGTCTCGCGGCGATGTGCTTGACTATCTCGGTCACGCCCGCTTTCCCATCCTGGTGAAGCCGATTTACAACCTTGTCCCGGGATTGAAGCCGTGGCGCATGACGGTCGTCAATTCCCGGGAGGAACTCCTCGCGCGCTACGATTCAGTCGAGGATCCCGCCCATCCTAACGTGATGCTCCAGGAATATATACCGGGCGGCGACGAAATGACCTGGACCTTCAATGGCTACTTTGACGCGAACAGCAAATGCCTGGTGGCTTTCACAGGAAGGAAGCTGCGCAACTTTCCCGCCTATTTCGGTCAGGCTTCGCTGGCCGTCTGCGTTAACAACGAACATGTCAGAAACATGACCATAAAGTTCATGGAAAACATCGGATATGTAGGTCCGCTCGATCTTGGGTACCGGTACGACACTCGCGACGGGAAATACAAGGTCAATGACATCAATCCGCGTGTCGGTGCGATGTTCCGGGTGTTCGTTGGTGAAAATGGCATCGACGTTGTTCGCGCGGAATACCAGGACCTTACCGGACAAGCGGTCACCCCAAGTGCTGCTCCCGAGGGCCGTAAGTGGGTGGTTGAAGATGTCGATATTCTGTCGTCCATCCGTTACTGGCGCGACGGCAATCTCACCCTTGCTCAATGGATGAACTCATTGCGGGGCGTTCGGGAACTGACTTTTCTTGCCGCCGATGACCCGCTTCCTTTAGTCGCGGCATGCATCATGGATCTCCGCCGCGGATGGCGCGATCGGACGGGCGCGTCGAAGCTGAAGACCCACATAGGCACCAAGCTGTCGCCCGCACCTCCGATTTCGGACATCTCCATTGGACACGGGCGATGAGGCGATTCGCTGCCGGATTCATTGCGTAGCGCGCGAGCGAGCGAGAATCTGCCAAGATGAAGATTACCGGAGGAAGAATTTATCTCGTTAGGGTCGGCGCGCTTCAACCGGTCTTACTTGAGCTGATCACGGATGAAGGGTTGAGCGGTATCGGCGAGGCCGGCGTTGCATACGGGCTCGGCGGAACGGCTGCTGCCGGAATGATCAGAGACCTCATGGACGCCTTGGTTATCGGCCGCGACGCCTTTCGGATCGAAGAGTTGTGGACCGAGATGTACGACCATTCGTTCTGGGCCAAGGGCGGCGGAACGATCGTGTTTGCGGCGATAAGCGCGATCGAACAGGCACTGTGGGATATCAAGGGGAAGGCGTTGGGCGTACCGATCTACGAGCTTCTGGGCGGCCGGATGCGCGACGAGGTTCGCGTCTATGCGAACGGCTGGTCGTACCAATGTCTGACGCCCGATGATTACGCGCGGGCCACCGAACGTCCGCTGAAGGAAGGTTACACTGCCCTTAAATGTTATCCGCTCGCGGTGCCTAACGAGACCGGCGGCATCAGGCACGTGTCGCGGCGGACCGTCGATCGCGAGTTCACCGACCTGGCGGTGAAAAAGGTTCGGGCCGTGCGTCGAGCGGTCGGCGATCAAATCGATATCATGATCGACTTGAGCGGCGGACTAACCACCGATGAAAGTATCCGTCTGTGTCGTCGTCTCGAGGATCTAAATTTGCTCTTCGTCGAGGAACCAGTCGATCCCTTTGATGTCGAAGCGCTGAAAAAATTCTCGGAGCACATTTCGATTCCCGTGGCTGTTGGCGAACGAATTTATACCCGTTACGGTTTTCGTCCGGTTATGGAACGACATGCCGCAGACATTCTCCAACCCGACATCGGCAATACGGGCGGAATCATGGAGACCAAAAAGATTGCCGCGATGGCGGAAATGTACAACATGCGGATCCAGCCGCACATCTGCGCGAGTCCGGTTTCCACCGCCGCGGCGCTTCAGCTCGATGCCTGTATCGCAAATCTCGCGATCCAGGAACTTTACCCATACCGTTCGACCGAGCACTGGAAAGTCGTCGATACCGCACCGGAGCTCAAAGTCAAACGCGGCACGCTCTCAATCTCCAGCGAACCCGGATTGGGCTTGAGCCTGGCCGAAGACTACGTACGCCCGTTTCTCTGGGCGGAGTGTAAGCGCTGAGCAAGGTGCCGGCAGGAAGCATCAGGATGAGACTACCAATCAAACTGAATCGAGCCGGCTGGCCGGCGTCGTTCGGCCGTCTCAGCTTTGTTTTTGACGATCCGCGGCCACTTGCAAAGGATTTGACGAGTCTCTCGCCGGTTGAATTTTCGGCGGCGATCTCAACTCTTCAATTCGGGGTCACTTTCAAGACCACCCATCCGGGCCGTCAAGAATATTCGGATCGGCATGTTCTTAATCTTTATCGAGGATCAAGACCCGTCATTCTCGATGTTGGGGCTTCCGACGGCAGTACGTCGCTCGATCTGATTAGACGATTGGGGCACAATTTCGACCGCTATTACGTTACGGATCTCAATTTGTTCACTTCTTTTGGCTATCACCGCGGCGTTCTTTATTTTCTCGATCAGCACGGCCGCTGTACGCTTCGCGCATCGCAACGATTCATCGTCTATTCCGACACGGAGCGCGCGCAGCCACTGCTTTCGAAGCTGGCGCAATGGCTAATTTCGCGAAGCCGGAAGGTCCGCGATTGGCGCGAAATTTTGCTCATCCAGCCCGAGCTGATTAACTTGGCATCCGAGGATCGACGTGTCAGTATATTGCCTTATGACATGTTTACGCCTTGGAAGGGCGAAACGCCCGACCTGATAAAGATAGCCAATTTGTTGAATGGCAAGTATTTCAGCGCAGCACAGATGAGGCAGGCGGTCGCTATTCAGTGCGCTAATCTGGCCGTGGGAGGACGATTGTTGCTGGTATCGGAAGATGATGGCATCGAGAAATTTTCCGTGTTCCGGAAGACCGAGGCGGGCATGATTCTCGAGCACACGCATGGTGGCGGCGCGAAAGCAGCGCCTTACGTGCCCCTGCCTGACGACGTCAGGAACGGAATTCCAGCCGGCAAATTCGCTGCGACTTGCGCAAGCCTCGGCGCCTTCCATCAAAGCTGATGTAGTTTTGTAGCGGCAGCAAACTACTTTCAAATTCGGGACGCTCGAGGAGAACCTTACTGGATTGATTTTGTTTTTTTAGGCTCGGATGTGGTGTTTGCGGCCGCCGTTATGTAATTTTTCGGTATAGCTACAAGAAATCTTTGATTGAATAGCGAGGATGGGCATTGTCTTCTCTCCCGAGACTTCGAATTGCTGAGATAGCACCGCTCTATGAACGTATTCCGCCCCTACTCTATGGCGGGACGGAACGCGTCGTTTCGTATGTGACTGAGGAGCTGGTTCGGCGCGGTCACGATGTCACCCTCTTCGCGTCGGGCGACTCCATCACGTCGGCAAGGCTAATCGCTGAATGTCCCGAATCGCTGCGGCTCGCGGGCAAGTCTGAAAACGGCATGTTCCTTCAGCTCACGATGTTGAGTGACGTGTACGAGACTGCCGCAGATCGCTTTGATATTGTCCATTCGCATATCGACTACTGGAGCTTTGCGTTTGCGAGTCTGACGGGAATGCCCACGCTCTCGACGATGCACGGGCGGCTCGACATTGAGGACCTTTACCCTGTGTACCGGCGTTATCGGCGGATGCCACTGGTGTCGATCAGCGACGCGCAAAGAAAGCCGCTACCGTTCATGAATTGGGTGAAGACGGTTTATCACGGGCTGCCGCGCGACCTGCTGCGATACTCGCCGGGCCCCGGAAAATACCTCGCCTTTCTTGGCCGGATTTCCCCCGAGAAGCGGCCGGACGTTGCGATCGAAGTGGCGCGCAAAGTCGGCATTCCACTGAAAATCGCCGCCAAAGTCGACAAGGTCGATCGTGATTATTTCGACGCCGTAATCAAACCGCGCCTGGCCCCGCCCGATATCGAGCACATTGGAGAGATCAGCGAGGCGGAAAAGAGCGAGTTTCTGGGCAATGCGCACGCCCTGATGTTCACCATCGATTGGCCCGAGCCGTTCGGGCTCGCGATGATCGAAGCGATGGCGTGCGGGACACCTGTCATCGCCTGCAACTGCGGCTCGGTCCCCGAGATTATTCAGCCGGGCGTGAGCGGATTCATCTGCACGACCTTCGACGATCTGGTCTCAGCGGTAAAGAAGATCGATCAACTTTCGCGGGAGCGATGCAGGCGCGAGTTCGAGAGCCGATTCACCTCGGAAATCATGGTCGACAACTACGAATCGGTTTTTCATGGTTTGATCACCGGCGAAATCCCACCCACTTCTGCGTCCAGCCTCAGCGCACAAAAGTAGTTTTCCGGCAGACCGGCTATATCTTTCGTTAAATTGCTCGCCAGCCGGTATCGGAATAATGTGCTTTCGCTCCGCTCAGGGGAAATAAACCCAGTGGGGGCTGACAAGTAGTCATTCTTTTGTGGAGGCTCGTCGTCCTTTTTCGAAGAATCAGCGAGGATGCGGTATGCAGGGGTGAGGGAACGCTTGGCGTCGCGCTTTCGTATTGCCCCTGCGTTATGAGTTTTCGGTTGGAAGGGGAGCGATGTCAGCATCAACCCAGCGTTGGTCAGCGCTGACGGAGAGGAGCGAGGCCGACGCGCCGGCGGTTCGACCCGCCAGTCGCAGCATCCGTTACCCCGATCTCAAGCGCCTGCTGATCTTCGTCGCGGTCATACTCACCTATTTCGTTGCCGGCAAGCTAGGGCTTCGCGTCGCGATAGTTCATCCCAGCGCCACGGCAATCTGGGCGCCATCAGGAATCGCGCTCGCCGCGTGCCTGCTGTTCGGACGATGGGCATGGCCTGCGATCTTCGTCGGCGCCTTCCTGGTGAATGCGACCGGCTACGGTTCGGTGTTCACCGCCGTTGGGATTGCCATCGGCAATACACTCGAGGCGGTAATCGGGGCGTTTCTGGTACAGCGCTTCGCTCGCGGCCGCAGGGTTTTCGATCGAACGTCCGACGCCTTCAGATTCGTCATTGCCGTTCTCGTGAGCACAGCGATTACCGCTACGCTCGGCGTGATCACGCTTTGCGTCGGCGGCTATGGCTCGTGGTCGGCGTACGGAGCCATCTGGCTGACCTGGTGGCTGGGCGATGCGACCGGAGATCTGATCGTGGCGCCGATGCTACTCCTATGGGCCGCAAACTCCAGGCTGGATTATGGCGTTCGCAAGACTTTCGAAGCTGCACTCCTGCTCGGCTCGCTGCTGATCGTCGCAATGCTTTTGTTCCGCGGCGAGTTGCCTCTGCAATGGCTTCGTTATCCGCATTCCTATCTTTTCACTCCGATCCTGCTGTGGGCGGCATTTCGGTTTGGACCTCGTGAGACGGCTACCGCAACCCTGATCCTTTCGACAGTCTCACTGTTCAGTACCCTGAGCGGATCGAGTCCGTTTTTTCATACCGACCCCAACGTGGCATTGCTTTCGATGCAGGCGTTTGTTGCCATGATCGGAACCACCTTCCTGATCGTCTCGATCGAGGTCGAGGCCCGCCGCAAGCTGGATGAAATGCACTGGCGGATGGCCGCGATTGTCGATTCCTCGGACGACGCGATTATCGCGACCACGCCAAAGGGGCGCATCACATCGTGGAACGCAGGCGCCGAACGAATGTACGGCTTTTCGGCCGCAGAGGCGATCGGAAAGCCAATCAGCCTGATCATCCCGCCCGAGCTGATGGGCGAAGCTGCGAAAGCGATGGCGCGCGTCAATGACGGAGAGATGGTGCCGCCTTTTGAATCCGTACGTCGCCGCAAGGACGGCACACGGGTCGCGGTTTCCGTTTCGATCTCGCCGGTGAAGGACAACCGGGGCCGTCTGGTTGGAAGCTCCAAGATTGTTCGTGACATCACGCAGCTCCGGCAGGTCCGCAATGAACGTGAAATGCTTCTGCGCTCGGAACGCGCCGCACGCGAGGCTGCGGAGCGCGCGAACCGCGCCAAGGACGACTTCCTTGCGATGCTCAGCCATGAGCTGCGCAATCCGCTGCAGGCGATCTCGATCGCGAGCCGGTTGCTGAAAGATCCTCAACGTCGGGAGACTGCGCACGGCATCCTCGACCGTCAGGTTGAACACGTCTCGCATCTACTTGACGACCTTCTCGACGTGACGCGGTTTACGCGCGGTGAGATCGTTCTTGATCGGCGTCCGACAAATCTTGCCGAACTCGCTTCGCAATGCGTCGCGGACCTGCGCGCGACCGGGCAACTCGAGCGCCATTCTCTCGAAACCGAGCTCGAACCGGTATGGGTCGACGGCGACCCTGACCGCCTGCTGCAGGTTCTTATCAATCTGCTCGGCAATGCGGTTAAATACACGCCGTCGGGCGGAAACCTCCGGCTGCGCGTGAGGGCCGACGACGATGCGATTATCGAAGTGGAGGACGACGGCATCGGCATCCCGTCGGAGGCTTTACCGCGTGTGTTCGATCTTCTCGCCCGCGGTGAGCTCGGCTTGCAGCGTTCACCGGGCGGTCTCGGAATCGGTTTGAACCTGGTCAAGCGGATTGTTGAACTTCACCGGGGCCGCGTCGATGCCGCCAGTGCCGGCGTTGGACGCGGCAGCGTCTTCACCGTCAGCTTGCCGCGAATCCCTGCGCCGCGCTCCGCGCACGCCGATGCTGGTCTCCAGCCGCAACCCAACAGCTCATCGCGGCGGATTCTCGTGGTCGAAGACAACGACGATGCGCGCCGAGGCCTCAGCGAATGGCTCCGGATATCCGGCCATCAAACCTTCGAAGCCGCCAACGGCCCCGACGGCGTCAAGCAGGCGCTGGAAGTTTCCCCCGACATCGCGTTGATCGATCTCGGCCTGCCCGGGCTGGATGGCTACCAGGTCGCCGCGCAAATCCGCTCAGCTCCACAGTGCAGGCAAACCAAGCTGATCGCGCTGACCGGTTATGGTCAGCGTGAGTATCGCGCGGACGGCGCGCGCGCCGGTTTTCACGGCTACCTTGTGAAGCCGGTAGATCCCGATGAGCTGATCAGGATCATCGAGTCGAATCCGTTCTGATCGGCGTTATTTTGACGCGTCGGCCGTTCCGAATTTGCCTGGAACCGGAATCCAGGTTCCTGCCGCTGCCGAACGGCTGCGCGATCGTGTCCGCGTCCATGAGTCAGAACGGGCGGGTCATCGAACGCGGCGGCGGCGTGCGGCCGGCGACGCGATAGCTCCCGCGGTTGGCCTCGAAACCGCGCGCCATCGGATCGCGCCCGAACGCGCGCATCATCAATCCGATCGGCGTCACGATTATATAGAAGATGATCGTGAGCACGATCCGTTGATTGATCCAGCCAAGCGCCGATCCGAATTTCATCCAGACAAAATGCGGTCCGCGCAAAATCGACGGAAACGCGAGCGCCGGAATCACCAGCGCGAGGGCGACGATCCATGGCCATAGCGGAAACGCGCGATGCTTCAGGAACGGGAATAGAATTCCGAACAGTGCGGCGCAGACCGCGCCGACGATCAGGCCGAAATCGCGGAGTTCGCGCTGCGATGCCGGGTTCTTGCCGCTGTCAGTCAAGCTCAAATTCCTTCTGCCAGGAATCGTCGCGTTCGAGCTTCGGCTGCGCAGATTTCGCCAGGATGAAATCCTCGATGACAAGGTAGTCCATCTCGGTGCGCATAAAGCATCGGTAAGCGTCGGCCGGCGTGCAGACGATCGGTTCGCCACGCACGTTGAATGAAGTGTTGACCAGCACCGGGCATCCCGTCAGCGCGGCAAATTTTTCAAGCAGCGCGTGAAAACGCGGGTTGGTTCCGGCATGGACGGTCTGGATTCGCGCCGAGTAGTCGACGTGCGTGACTGCCGGAATTTTAGATCGCGGCACATTCAGCCGCTCGATGCCGAACAGCGACTCTTGTTCGGGAGTCATCGCGATACGCAACTCGGGGCGTACCGCCGCGACCAGCATCATGTACGGGCTCGGTCGATCGAGCTCGAACCACTCCGAAACGCGCTCGGCCAGCACCGCGGGCGCGAACGGGCGGAACGATTCGCGGTACTTGATCTTGAGGTTCATCACGGACTGCATCCGCGGGCTTCGCGGATCCCCGATGATCGACCGCGCGCCGAGCGCGCGCGGTCCGAATTCCATCCGCCCCTGGAACCATCCGACGACGTTCCCGGCTGCGAGCAGTTCGGCGACGCGCGTCGGCAAGGCGGATTCATCGAGCCGCTCGTAGCACGCGCCCGCTGCGTGCAGCGCCGCTTCGATCTCGGGCGCATCGAACGACGGCCCGAGATAGGCGCCATGCATCGCGTCGCCCTCGCGCGCGGCGCGCGGCCGATCGTGATACTGATGCCACGCGGCGAGCGCGGCGCCGACTGCGCCGCCAGCGTCTCCCGCAGCTGGCTGAATCCAGATGTCGCGGAACGGGCCTTCGCGCAGAATCCGGCCATTGGCGACGCAATTCAGCGCGACGCCGCCGGCCATGCACAGATACTCGACGCCCAGCTCGCGATTCACGGTGCGCGCCAGCCGCAGCATCACCTCTTCGGTGACCTTTTGGACCGACGCGGCGAGATCCATCTCGCGCTGCGTAAGCTTGCTCTCCGGCGCTCGCGGCGGCCCGCCGAATAGACGATCGAAGCGATCGTTGGTCATCGTGAGCCCGGTTGCATAGTTGAAGAATTCCATGTCGAGACGGAAGGTGCCGTCCGGTTTCAAATCGATTAACTCATCGAGAATCAACTGCACGTAGCGCGGCTCTCCGTACGGCGCGAGACCCATCACCTTGTACTCACCCGAGTTAACCTTGAAACCGGTGTAGTAAGTGAAGGCAGAGTAGAGCATCCCGAGCGAATGCGGAAAATCGATTTCCCACTGCGAGGTAAGCCGGTTGGCTTCGCCGAGCCAGACGGAAGTCGTCGCCCATTCGCCGACCCCGTCGAGGCAGAGCACGCCGGCGCGAGCGAAGGGGCTCGGAAAAAACGCTGAGGCGGCATGCGCCTGATGATGTTCCGTAAAGAGGATCGGCGGCAGAGTCCGCGCATCCGCTCCTGCGAGCGATGCAAGTTCGCGTTTGAGTAACGATTTCAGGTTGAGCTTTTCGCCGAGCCATACGGGCATCGCGGCGATAAACGACGCGAGCCCGCGCGGCGCATAGCCCAGATAGGTCTCAAGTAGACGCTCGAACTTCAGCAATGGCTTGTCATAGAAAACAATGCTGTCGAGTTCCTGCAATCGCACGCCGCCGGCTTTTAGGCAGTACCCTATCGCATGGCGCGGGAAGCGCGAATCGTGCTTGCGTCGTGAGAAGCGCTCCTCTTGCGCCGCAGCAACGAGGTCGCCGTCCGCGACCAAGGCGGCGGCGCTGTCATGATAATAGGCGGAGACTCCGAGAATTCTCACGGCAATCAGTCGTGTTCGTGTATTGCATCAGATTCCGCATTCGCTTGCCATCATGTAACCGCGTGGTCCGCCCGTTTTGGTCTGCGTTACCACCCTCGAGGGAAAGCGTGGTACGTTCATTGCCTGCGTAAGTACCCGAGGTCGATCCGAAACCAGAAAGAGGTCCGGTTATGGCGTCGACACCGCATCTCAAGCGCAGCCCATCGCGGTCGCACGACCGGGACTATGCTCCCTACCTCGAAGCCGCATGGGGGTTCAAGAATCACTGGTATCCAGCGCTATTCAGCCACGAATTGCCCGAGGGTTCGCTCCGCGGCGTGGTTATCGCCGGCCACGAGGTCGCCCTCAGGCGCGCGAAGGGCAAAGTTTATGGCCTCGCTGATCAGTGCATCCATAGGGGCGTAAAGATCTCCGCTCGCCAGATGTGCCTGAACGACGAGCATCTGACCTGCTGGTACCACGGTTTCTGTTATGGCCTCGAGGATGGCGTCCTGAAGACTATCGTCGGCTCCCCTCGCGACCCGCTCATCGGCCGGGTCAAAATCCGTACCTACCCATTGGAGGAGCGTGGCGGGATAATTTTCGTGTTCATCGGTGATGAAGATTACCGTCCGGTTCCGCCGCTCACCGCCGACCTGCCGATCCGCATCACTGACGATCCGAATCCCACGCCGCATCTGCTCGACGAAAACCTGTTCATGTGCGGCGTTCACGGGCTGGCCAAGTCAAACTGGCGGCTCGGCGCCGAGAACGCCTTCGATCCGGGTCACGTCCTGATTCACTGGGACAATGCGATCGTTGCGGCCACCGATTCATTCATTCCCCTCGGGTTTCATCCGACCTCGCCGGACAGCGTCAAAATTATCGACGTACCGGACGGACCGAAGGGTATAATGAACATGTACAACACGGACACCTTCGAGATCGTCACCGAGAATCCGGTGGCGCGCATCAAGTCGCGCGGCAGCCAGCATCATTATGTCCGGACCTCGTTCTATCTGCCGGGTTGCCTCCTGGTCGAACACTGGCCGCTGCCTGGGATGGCGATCTACGGATGGTACGTGCCGACCGACGATCGGCATCACGAATACTGGGACGTGGCGATCGCGCGCTGCAACAGCGAAGAGGAGCGCAAAGACCTGCAGTTCAAGCACGAGAAGATGTTCAAGCCGTTGCACTTCGAGGATTTCTACTCCAACGACATTTTCGCGCGAGAGGCGATGCAGCGTTACTACGATCGGCAGGACGGCTGGCACGGCGAACAACTATGCGAACTGGACTCCTCGATCATCACCTGGCGAAAGCTCGCTTCGCACTATAACCGCGGTATCCAAGAACCGCCCGACTGGGCGACGGATCGCGGTTAAGCCCTCAGTCGCGCGGGTAAGCCGATGGCAAGCGTCACGCGACAGGTGTCCTTCTCGGCCGAACAGGAGCGATGGTACGCGGCCGTGCGCGAGCGCTTCAGCGTCGAGCGGCTCAAGCGCTTGCTGGTTGACTTGGTCAACATCCACAGTCCGACCGGCGCCGAGCGTGAGCTTGCCGAGTTTTTGGCCGGCTATCTAAAACGGCATCTCGGCGGCCGTGGATTTTATCAGCCGGTGAGCGATCTCACCGGCAACTGCTTCGGTGAAGTTCGGAGCGAGCGGACCGTCGCCGGCGCGCGGCTGATGCTCTACGCACCGCTCGACACTCACCTGGACGCCGCTCCCGAGGTCGACGTTCCATGGGTGGGACCGGCGCTGAGGCCGGACATGGTGCCACAAGCGACCGTCGACGGTGATTTCGTTATCGGGCTTGGCGCCTCGAATCCGAAGAGTATGGTCGCCACGTTGACTGAGGTGGCGATTGCGACCTACGAAGCGGACGTTCCACTGCTGGGGCTTCTGCAGCCGGCTTTCGCTGGCGGCGGCATGTCGGTCAATTCGCCGCGCCGGCGTCATTACGGGCTTGGGGATGGGGTCTACCATCTGATTTCGCGCGGCATCGGGCCGGACTTCGCAATAGTCATGAAGCCGATCTGGGCGGTCTACTCTGAAGAACCCGGGCTTTGCTGGTTCCGCATCATGGTCCACGGGACCCTGGCTTACGCCGGCTCGCCACGCACAGTGCCGGGCGATCGCAGCTCGATTCTCCCGGCAAGTGTCCTGATCCCCGAAATCGATGAATGGATAAAGGCTTACACGGCCCGCAACGCGGCTGACACGCTAGTGCCGGAAGGCAAGATCACCGCAGTCCACGCGGGCTGGTCAGACCGTTTTGCCTACTCGTCGGCAACCACAGAAATTTACGTCGACGTCCGCTGCACGCCCGCGATGACGCTGGGCGAGGTGAACGCGCAGTTCGCGGCGGGCATGGAAGCTATCCGTTCGCGGCATCCGCAGATCGATTTCGACTGGGAGATGATTGCTGCTCTGCCCGGCGGCGCAACCGATCCCGAGCACTGGATCGTGCAATCATGCCGCCGTGGATGGGAGCGTGTCGAGGGACGGCCGCACGGTGACCCGCCGCGGATGGGCGGGCGCACCGACGGCGCTTTGATTCGCAGGCTGGGGATTCCGGCCGCGCGCATCGGTTTTCCGTGGCCGGCTCAAAATACCCCCGATCCGTACAAGCAGGGGATGGGCGGGATGGGTGTCGCCTATCTCCCCGACCTGGTCAAGTGCGCCGACGCGATCATCTATGCTGTCGTCGATACGCTCACACGGCCGCGTTCGGAACTCGGGCTGTAGGCGCAGCTCTCAGGCCTTGGGCAGCACGGCCTGCGCGCCGAGCTGTGGCCACGCCGCCGGCGCAACCGCTTTGGCGAGGCGTTCCTTGAGCGGGAGCCGCTCGTCCCAATGGTAAGCGATAAGCCGCCGACCGTTGAATCCATCGGAGGCCGACGACGCGAGCCATACCGCTGGAACGCGCATCACTTCCGGCTGGATCAGCTTCGATCGATCGAACGCCCCGTCCGGAATCAGATTCGTATTCGCGGCGCCGCCCGGAACCAGTACGTTGGCGGTCACCCCGCTGCCTTCAAGATCCTGCGCGATCGTGGCGATGAACGCCTCGTGCGCCGCTTTTGACGGACCATACGGCGAGCCGCCTTTACGATACATCGTGTCGAGGCTGGTGGTGACCCCAATAATCCGCCCCCACTTCTGCGCACGCAGATGACCGACGGCCGCCCGCGCCAGGAAAAACGGTCCACTCAGGTTGACCGTGATTATCCGCGTCCATAGTTCCGGCGAAATGTCCCAAAAGTCGATATCCAACGTCGGACGTCCCATGATGCGGCCATGATGCAGGCCGGCGTTGTTCACGACGATATGCAGGCCGCCCAATTTCGCGATCGTCTCCTTCACTACGGCATCCGCCGCGGCGGGATCGCCGATGTCCGCGACGATCGGGATCGCGCATTCCGGGCCCGCACCCGCGCGGATCTCGGAGAGTCGCTCTTCCAGACGAGCGCGGTCGACATCGACCATCGCAACGCGCGCGCCGGCTTCCGCAAACGCCAGCGCGATGGCTCGGCCGAGACCCATCGCGCTCGCCGCGCCGGTGACGATCGCCACCTTTCCGTCCAACGGTCGCTCCGCCATGGTAACACTCCTTCCGAAGTGATGAACGCTATTCCTCTCTCGCACATCGGCGGCAAAGCCACAACCGTTTGCCGATCTTCGCTACGAATTTGCGCCGGGGCTTCCCAAAGTGTTACAGGCGTGAAGGGTTCAGACCGTTCGACCCGGAGATTTCGATGAAGCGCAGCATCGATAAAATCCTGACCACTCATGCCGGCAGTTTGCCACGGCCCAACGACCTCGCTCGCATGATGTACGACAAGCTCGATGGCAAGCCGGTGGACGAAACGCGGCTCAAGGCGCGCATCAGGGAAACCGTCGCCGAGATGGTGCGCAGGCAGCGCGAGGCTGGAATCGACGTCGTCAGCGACGGCGAGATGAGCAAGCCTGGCTTCAGCAACTATATCATCCAGCGCTTCACCGGCTTTGGGACGGAGCGCGCGCAGTTCGTCGCGACCGATCTGGCAGCCGTTCCCGAGCTTGCGCAGAAGCACTTCGGCGACGAAGGCGGTCAGCACATCATCATGCCAATCGTCATCGGGCCGATCGAAGTGCGCGATCGAACCGCGGTCCAGACCGACATCGAGAATCTCAAGGCAGCGCTCGGCAGTAAGAGTCCCGACGAGGCGTTCATCTGCGCCGTTACACCGGGACAGGTCGCGTTCAATTTTCCCAATCGATACTACCCTTCGCTCGAAAAGTACCTCGCAGCCGCCGGTGAAGCGCTGCGATTCGAGTACGAAAGCATCATCGCTGCAGGCTTCAACCTGCAGCTCGATTCGCCGGATCTCGCGATGCGCGCGCATGCGTTCACCGACGGCAAGGGACCGCTCGATCTGAAGCGTTACGTGCCGCTCGCGATCGAGGCGATGAATCATGCGACGCGCGGCCTGCCGGCGGAGAAGATGCGGCTCCATCTCTGCTGGGGCAACTACGTAGGCCCGCATCACAAGGACGTGGAACTGCAGGAGATCATCGAGCCGGTGCTCAAGACCAACGCCGCTTTCATCTACTTCGAGGGCGCCAATCCACGGCATGAGCACGAATGGGAAATCTGGGAGAAGCCCCGGCTGCCGGCCGGCAAGGCGATCATCCCCGGCGTGATCGATACGGCGACCAACCACGTCGAGCATCCGCGACTGGTCGCGCAGCGGATCGAGCGCTTCGCGAAGGTCGTCGGCAAGGAGAACGTGATCGCCGGCACCGATTGCGGATTCGCAACCTTCGTCGGCTCCTCCGGCGTCGATCCGGACGTCGCGTGGCTCAAACTTCAGTCGCTGGCCGAAGGCGCGCGCATCGCATCAGAGCGGCTCTGGTAACCCACCGCTTTGGCGAGTTCGCCGCAAATCAGCGGGCGGCTGCTCGATGCCACAGTGAGCGACGAGATCGCCGGAAGCCGCAGGCGCGAAAGCGATCTGATTTTGCTCTGCAGTGCCGTGCAGCAGAGCGAGGGACACCGAGCCGGTATCCGACGGCTCCTCGGTGGTGGGATCGATTGGCAGTATGTTTTCCAGCTCGCCGCGCGGAACAACGTCGCGCCGCTGGCCGCGTCGCGGCTGCTCGATGACGATTGCCGTGCAATACTGCCCGAGGAGGTCGCGCGCAAAGCGACGCTCATCGCCGAAGCAAGCGCGCTCCGCAGTCGGCATCTGGCCCAGCGGCTGATCGAGATTGTCGCCGGGCTGCGGCGCGTGTCGATCCCGTGCATCGCGATAAAGGGTGCGGTACTCGCCGCGGCCGCCTATTGCGATCTGAACCTTCGCGCTTTCGCCGATCTCGATTTGCTGGTGCCGCGCAACGACGTGGTGCGCGCCATCGAAACGCTCGCACGACTCGGAATTGTAAGCAGGAACTGGGGCCTTGCCGCCTTCACAAGCGACTTTTTTCCCGATACCTCGATCGATCTCGCCGGCCGCGACGTCGTTGTCGATCTCCATTGGCAGCTCGCACCCGACTACTTTCCGTTCGCGCCGGATAATGAGCAGGCCTTTCGCAGCGCGGTCGAGATCGATCTCTGCGGCGCGCGCGTGATGACCCTGGGCGCCACTGACTCGGTCCTGTTTTTGGCGAGCCATGGCGCGAAGCACGGTTGGGGGCGTCTGTTGTACGTCTGCGATTTCGCTTACCAACTCGCAGTGGCGAAGCCGGCCGACTGCGAAGCGATGCTGCGGCAGGCGGACGCCATCGGTTGCCGCACGATGCTGCTGACCGGAGTTGCGCTTGCCGCTTCGATGCTCGGCGCGGACGTTCCGGCCGTCCTGCGTGAGCGCGCAGCTTGCGAGCCGCGCGTCGCCGAAATCTCCCGCGATGTCCGGCGCCGGATCTTCGAAATCCGCGACGAGACAATGTTCAGTGAATGGGCGATCGCGATGCGCTCGATTGACACGCGGCGCGGACGCGCGCGCTATCTCTCCAGGCGTCTGTTCCGGCCGAGATTGAGTGACGCCGCCCTGCTGAAGCTGCCGCGCCCGCTATATCCGCTTTACTACGTGGCGCGCCCGGCGCTGCTCGCGATCAAGCACGGCCGCTCGCTGTTCGACAGCAACGCTTAGGCCGCGACCTACCCACCACGTCAGGGCGCATCACTCGCAACGGGCTGCCGCAGACCGACTCGCTCGAGCCGCGGGAGCACTTCATCGAGAAAGAACGGCAGCTCGGCAAGATAGTTGACGAAACCGATCGCGAGACCGTCGAAACCCGCGTCGTGAGCTGCGATCATCTCGCGCGCGACGCGATCCGGATCGCCGACCATGCCGATATTGCCGCCATAACCGGCCGCGGCATTCGCCCTGAATTGGCGCAAAAACTCCGTTGACATCGATTCGTGCGTCGCTGCGCCCATCCCGACCATGTGATCGAGAGCTTCTTCATCGGCGTGGTCAACGGCGAAGTATTGGAAGTAATCCTCGGCTTCGCGCTGAGTTGAGCGGCACACGACATACGCCGGCGTGAACACCTGGATGTCGTGGCCATGCTCGCGGGCCATCCGCTTGGTTTCCCTGACCCGCTCAGCAACGCCATCGAGGCTGCGGCACACGTCGAAATGAAAGTCCGAGTTGCGGATCGCGAATTGCCGGCCTGCGGGTGACGACCCCGCGTTCATCATCATCACGCGGTCGCCCTGCCGCGGGCGCGGCTGGCTGCGAACCTTTTTCAACCTGAAAAATTCGCCGTCGAAATCGAACGCCGCGTCCGCGCTCCAGATGCGCCGGACGACATCCCACCATTCCTGGCCGTAGTCATAGCGGCGATCCGGCAGCGGCGCGACGCCGAACATTTCGAATTCATCGACGTTCCAACCGCACACGATGTTGAGGCCGAACCGCCCGCGTCCGATATGGTCCGCGGTGACGATTTGCTTCGCGGCCAGGATCGGATGAAACAGCGGTGCGTGGACCGTGCCGAACACGCTTATCTGCGTGGTCTCGCTCAGCAGGCCGCAAGCCCATGTGATGGTCTCGAAAGAAACGCCGCCGAAATCGGTCTCGCCGCCGAAGCCTTTCCAGCGGCCAACCGGCACCATCGCTTCAAGCCCGGAGCGATCGGCGAGCTTCGCGAGTTCGACGTTCTCCTCCCAGGTCGCGCGCCAGCGCTCGGGAACAGTGGTTAATGCGAGTCCGCCCGAGCAGTTGCTGCCGAAAATTGCGATCTTCAGCGCGTTGGCGTTCAGCATTCCCATGCCACGATCCGTCGTGAGAAGACCTCCGCGCTCAAACTGGTAGTCCAATTTAGCGGCAATGCCAACGGCTCAGATCATCCGCACCACTGGCTTGATCGTGAGGCCGGCATCGGAATCGAGCGCCGCCTGGTTGATGTCGTTGAAATCGTAATAGCGAATCAGCTTGTCGAACGGGAAGCGCCCCTTGCGATAGAGGTCGATCAGGCGCGGAATGAAGGTCTGGCGATCGCTGTAGCCCTGAACGATGCCGCGAATCGTGCGGTTGAAGATCATGAAATTCACGTCGAGCGGGATTTCGGTTCCGATCGGTGGCGCGCCGATCAGGCCCAGCACGCCGCCCGTCCTGAGCAGCTTGATTCCGCAGCTCAGCGAGCTGGGCGAACCGCTGGCCTCGATCACATAGCGCACGCCGCCTTCGGTAAGGCGTCGAATCTCCTCAAGCGGTTCGACCTTCGACGCATCGACGAGGTCGGTTGCGCCGAGTTCGCCGGCCAGTTCAAGGCGATTACTCCTGACATCGACCGCGATGATACGGGTGGCGCCGGCGATCACCGCGCCCATCACGGCGCTGAGTCCGACCGAACCAGCGCCGAAGATCACGATCGTTTCGGCCACCGGCATCTGCATCGCGTTAATCACGGCGCCCGCGCCGGTTTCGATCCCGCATCCGAGCGGGCCGAGAATCTCGAGCGGCAAATCGGCCGGGACCTTGACGCAGTTGTTCTCATAGGCGAGCGCGTAGGTCGCGAACGACGATTGTCCGAAGTAGGAAGACGAGATGGGACCGCTGCGATCGCGAATCGTCATGCGGCCGTCCGGCGCACGGCCGCCGAAATGAAGCTCGAACAGTTGTTCGCAAGCCCACGGCTTACCCGACACGCACGAGAAGCATCGCTCGCACGTGTTGTAGGTGATCACCACGTGATCGCCGGGCCTGAATCCGCCGACATTGCGCCCGACGCGTTCGACGACCCCGGCGCCCTCATGGCCGAACACCGCCGGCAGCCTGGGAGGATACTTCTGATCCCGGCTGTTGAGGTCGGAATGGCACATTCCGGCGGCGACGACCTTCACCAGGATTTCGTCATCGCGCGGTTCGTCGAGTTCGACCTCCTCGATCAGAAACGGCCCTCCTTTGCTGCGAACCACCGCCGCTTTGATTAACATCCGCTATTCTGCCTTTCGATCGAAGAGAGTCCTCACGAAACTGAGTAGTTCCCGGCCTCGACTATCGCAAATCGACTACGATAGTGCACGTTCCAGTTTTGCGTGCACTTGCCTCGTGATCTCAATAGGAACGCTGGACGGTAAACCGGCCGCGCCCCATTACGATTTCGCCACCGAGGCAAAAGTAACCGCCTGCGATCGACTCGCCCATCCGACGCGCCTCAAAGATGCAGCTCCCACCGTCGGGCAACGTCATGCGGAACGCGAGGCGACGGTCGGTAATTTCGCCGCAACTGATCGTTCCGCTTTCTTCCTCGCGCTGGCATGCGATCGTTCCCGCCGCACACTTATAGAAGCCGGTCAGGTTTGAGTTTTGTTCGATCAAGGTTAACGTGATCTGAAAGACTCCGGTGCATTGAGTTTTGTCGATTCTGCGGAAGCTGCAATCGTCGGCCGCGAGCCCTTCCCAAACGCCCGTTAGATCGCGCCGGGATTCGATGACACGAGACGACGGCGGAGGGCGGTTCGTGGCGCATGCCGCTATGGTCAGAGCGATGGCAAGCATCACCGAACGTTTTGCGGGTGAACCGTGGACGGACAGACGGGCCATGGACGGAGCCCTCCAAGCCGCACGTCTTCTGAATCACCCTTCGAGAAATATCCAAAAATTTGCAAGCGCGGCGAGACTGATCATCAGCCAGAAGGCTTCGACCATAAAGTCGATGAGGGCGGCGCGTGGTCCCTCGACATAAACTCGCAATTGGTTCGGGTGCAAAAGCCGTGGAACCATTACCAGCCAGGCGCTACAACGCGGGCATACCCGGCTCAAGCTAAAGCGCGCGGGCTCGCCACACTCGGGGCATGATAATGCCGCCCATGGCATGGCGACGTGACAAGTTCTTGCACGTCTGAGACGTTGTCCGGGTTTGGCGCCGGACAGACGCGCGCCGCATTGATCGCAGAAATGCGCGAACGGGAGATGTGCCTGAAGCCCGCAGCCCGGGCAGATTGGGAATACTGTGTCCTCTTCGCTCGGTCGCGCGATTGAGCCCGCGGCCGCTCGCTCCTGGGCGCCAACCTGAGCCCACCTGGCAAACCAGCCCCGAGGACTACCCAAAATCACCGCCTACTTCGGTGAGATACGGTTCATTTCTACACGTTTGGGAGTGATTAAGCTATCATCGATTCGAAGCAACAACGCACGGCCTTCGAGACAAGATGTGTATCGACCTCAGAGCCAGATCGATGTCTCCTATTCAAATCGCGAGTTCGCCGTAATATTAGTCTTCGTTGCTGCCTCGCCACTTCCCACGGTGGTCTTGCAACGTCCAGCTTGCCGGGCATCCGCGTTGGGCCGCGATTGAGAACAAATAAGCCAACTTAACCGACTCGGGTATACGCGGCATTAGTCTTGCTGTCCGACGCCGCCTGTGTGCTGCTGGGGGGATGATGAGGGGGCGATACATGGCGTATCGGCAACGCGAAATCCTGACCTCACAAACCTGCAATTCCGGCTTGCGACTCAGCTCCTGAAATCCCGTCGCGCGGACGCGCGGCAACCCAAATCGCACTCACGAATCTGATGCCTTCCGGCGCGGCCGTTGTCTGCGCGGTGGGAGAGGAGCGGTTGGGAGATGACTCTGCGTCGAGGCTTCGGTGTATTCCGTTACATCCACATTCTCGTTTTGTGGATGTTGGCTCAGGGTGCAGCACTTGCACAGCCGGCGGCTGTCGAAATCATCAATCCGACAAACGGCGCAATAGTATCGGGACCGGTGGTCGTTGCTCTGAAAGCCTCGCCCGACGTCGCGCGAATACATCTCGTGATCGATGGCAGGCGCGCGCGCGTAAAGCATCCGCGCAATTTCATCTGGAACGCAAGCGATGTGTCCGAGGGAATTCACACCATTGCCGCAAAAGCGTACGCCGAAAATGGAGCGTACCTGGGCAGCTCGAAAGTCCAAATAAAGGTTGCGAAGCATCAGAACGCAGCCGTTGTCATCACGTCTCCAGCTAACGGGAGCACGGTCCAGGGAACCGTCACGGTAGCAGCTTCGGTCGATAGTTCGGTCGCCTGGATCAATGTCTACATCGATGGCAACTACTGGACGTCTTCGCCTCCCTATTCCTTCGCCTGGAACTCGGCCAGCGTACCAAATGGTGCACACACGATCTCGGCCAACGCCTACAAATCTGGCGGCGCTCTATTGGGGCAAAGCTCGGTCACGACAAACGTGGAAAATAGTGTTTCGAGTCCGACCATCACACCTAGCCCTACACCGAGCGCAACCCCTTCTATTTCGCCTACCCCGATAGCGACTTCAACGCTTGCTGGGACTCCAACTCCAACAGTGACTCCAACGAAAACCGCAACTCCGACGATCACCGTGACCGCCACAGCGACTATGGTTCCCACCAAGACAGCCACACCCACTGCAACCGTTGACCCGACCGTAACGGCAACATCGACGCCGGACGCTACGGCGACTCCGAGTGCCACGCCTACGCCGAATGGGGTTGCGTATTATGTTGATTCGGTCAACGGTTCGGATGCGAACAACGGAACGACTCCGGCCACCGCCTGGAAAAGCCTCTCGAAGGTTCAGAGCATGATCGGCAGCATCAAGCCCGGCACATCGATCCTCTTCGCGCGCGGCGACACCTGGAACGGCGGGCTTGAACTCACCGGATTGAACGGAACCGCAACGGCGCCAATTGTTTTCGGCAATTACGGTTCCGGAGCACTTCCCGTGTTTGATGGCGGTAGCTCATCGGAATACGGTTTCCATGCCACGAGCGGCTCGCATGTCACGGTCGATGGGTTCGAGATTCGCAATTTTACTTACAATGGAGTGAGTATCCACTCGTCGGGCGGAACGATGCCGGGCTGGACGGTTCAAAACTGTAATATCCATAACACCGGTCCGGGAGCTTACGCCGGAGGCAGCGGTCCGTACGACGACGGCGAATATCGCAACCAGCTCGAGTTTTTGGACTACAGCTACAGTTGCGATGGAACCAGCTTCCTGGACAATCAAGTGAGCATATGTGGCGGCCACAATTGCGTGCAGATCCACGGCGACACCTGCAGTCCGCGGATTCATGGCAACACCGTCGTGGGCCCCTGGGATCATAATGCTATCGATGTAAAAGCGGTGGTGGGCGCGGTGGTGGACGGAAACATTGCTTATGGCGGCGCCAACGGAGCTTGCTTCTACATCGAGAATACTCAGATTCCCGCTGCAGACGTAACCTGGATGGAAGATCTTTGTTACGCCGCGAATAGCGGCTTCGAGTGCGAAGGCGGCGGCGTCTCCGGCCACACCGTCACCTGCCACCTGTACAACAATACTAACTATCGAACCGACCAGGAGGCCGTTGTAACCGGCGATGGCTGCACCCAGCCGATCACCTGGGACATTCGCAATAACATTTTTGACACCGGACAGGATATCGTCTATATGCCTTCGGCTTCGTGCTCGAACCGGATAGTCACGTGGGACTATAACGACGACTGCGGAAGCGCGGGCACCTGCTCAAGTCTTTTTCAGGGCCCACACGATCTGGGCGGAGCCAACCCCGACTATGTGAATGCGACCGGCAATCCGCCGGATTTCCACCTGCAGGCCATCAGCCCGCTGATTGGCGCAGGCGAGATCGGACTTACGCCCGGCAACGATGATATCGGAGCGTACTGATGCGGAGCGCGCTTGGCAGCCGATGGAGGTCATGACCCTTAGAAAAGCTTTGGTGATCCCAGCGGGATTCGAACCCGCGTTCCCGACGTGAGAGGCCGGTGTCCTAACCCCTAGACGATGGGACCACCCTCGGAAGCGTTGGCTGAGGAGGGAGGACTCGAACCTCCAATCGCCTGATCCAGAGTCAGGTGGCTTGCCAATTAGCCGACTCCTCAGCGCGGAAAATAAGGATTTACGTTCCCGCGCCCACTGTCAAGGACGGGCCAAACCAAGCCTGCTGCAGAACACAGGGCAGACATGAGAAGGCTCACCCCAACGGACGGTCTCACACGCGCCCAGCCAAGAATTCGCTCGCGGGGCAAGAGAGCAACGCCGATGGCTGTCGCGTTGAATATCAGCATGATCCAACTGCGAGGCGGCACCACGGCTAGCATCCAAAGATATATCGATCGCGCGCTCTGCAAGGGAGGCGGACGGCCGATGGGAATCACGGACAACCGGCAAGCCTTCTGTTATTAGTTGACGTTGACACCTTTAAACGCAATTAGGCTCGTTTTCTCTTGAATTAATGCTCTTGGCTTTTGTAGAATTTCGCCAGTCGAGCTCCCGAGGTGGATCGATGGCTCTCATCGCCTGTTCGAATTGCGGTCATCAAGTATCGACCAAAGCTCCGCGCTGCCCTGAATGCGGGACGCCTCCGCAATTTCGATTTTGCACAAGGTGCGGGAATCCATTTGGCAAGAGGGAAAAGAGGTGTCCCGCGTGCGGTACATCACAGGATGAAGCCAGTCCTGAGGACAATTTGCAAGCCCGGTCACGTTCATCAGGGTTTTCGAATTTGACCGAGGAGGAATACACGGACGAACCAGAACTATTGAGAATTCATCCATCATGGCGGGCCTACAGTTTTCAGCTCTGCTTTATATTGCTCTACGTTTTGTTTGGCGTGAGCGTAATGTTAGCGAACTTTCCGGATCTGAGCGGGCAGGTCTTTGGCGGCGTGTGCGTTTTTGTTGCCGGCTCCTGGGCCTGGCTTCTTTGTAGCTGGCGAAAGAATCGTTACTGGGTTATAACGACGAGCCGAATCACGGAATCGAGGGGGATCGTTGCGAGATCGAAGCGCGAAATTGAAATTCAAGACATACGTGCCGTTGATGTAGGGTTTGGCTTTTGGGCCAGACTGTTTGCGGTCGGTCACGTAATTGTCTCTTCGGCGGCGAGGGACGACTCCTCCATCATCATTG
>Ga0070737_10000471_pt1 | contig 84765 bp, 69 predicted proteins | sample Coa_R1_10_FD_66438 | JGI IMG/M metagenome (GOLD analysis project Ga0070737, IMG submission 66438) | Surface soil microbial communities from Centralia Pennsylvania, which are recovering from an underground coalmine fire - Coalmine... | ecosystem: Environmental > Terrestrial > Soil > Unclassified...
CGGCGGGCTCGAGGTGAAGGTGATGGTCTGGGTTCCCTGGCCCACGGCGAAGGACTGCTGGACCTGAGGCGCGGCCAGGTAGTTGGCGTTGCCGGCCTGGTTGGCGTCGATCACGCAGGTGCCGGTGGCCTGGAACGACACGATGGCGCCGGCGATGGTGCATACCGATGAAGCCGAGGGGTCGATGCTGAAGGTGACGGGGTTCCCCGACGCTCCGCCGGTGGCCGTCACCGTGTAGGTGGGTCCGCCCACCTGGGCGTTGGAGGGTGGCGTCGATGTGAAGGTGATGGCCTGGTTGGCCTGCGTGATGGTGGTGGTTGCCAGGGGCTGCAGGGTGGGCGTGGGCGCCGCGTACACCTTCGAAGTGGTGTTGAAGCCGAACGCTGTTGCGTTGGCCTCGGAGCGGAATTCGGTGAGCTCGGGCTGGATCGTCGTCCCCGCATTGCCCGAGGCGGTAAAGGCAGCCGACACCGTCGGCGCGGTGATCTGATTGCCCGGCGTCCACTGGTGGCCCGAGATGTACACCTCGAAGTAGTTGGCACCACTGGTGGTCGAGACGGTGCAGCCGCTCACGCTGTAGGTTTGCCAGCACGGGTAACTGGGACCGCTCGGAAAGCTGTTGGCCGTCCCGGTCGAGGCGTCACAGGTGCCGCTGCCTGCACCGATGTGGGCCACCACCGTCGAGCCGTTGCAGTAGGTCAGCCCGGTGGCCGCCCGCGTCACGAGGTCGCCACCGACCAGTGCCATCGTGCCCGGCACGTAGGTGGCGTTGATCGGCACCGGCACGATGGTCACGATCATGTCGACGTAATTGACCGTGGCGTTGGTGCCGTTGCACGACTGGCTGGACGGGATGGCCTGCGGCTCGGCCGCCTGCAGCGTGGCGAATTGCGCGTTGTACTGCACCGACGCCGGCCCGCTCAGGGCGATCCCGATGTTGCGGGTGCTCGTGCCGCCGATCACCGGACAGGAAAAGACGGTCTGCGTGTCGCCAGGCCCGCTGGCCAGCGTCGGAGGCGACAAGGTGAGGGTGTTCTGCCCGCAGGTGGTGGGTGCACCGCTCTCGCAGATCTTGAACGTCACGATCTGGACGCCGGTGGTGGTGGAGGTGGGCGTGTAGGTGATCGTGCCCGCCCCGTTGTAGCCGGTCCCCGACGTGTTGGCGACGGCGGTGCCACTGGCGGGCTGGCTCACGATCTGCAAGGTGGTGTCGTCGGGCGTCCCCCCGCTCACCAGGTCGTTGACGTCCCAGGTCGTGGGTACGAGCCCATCGGCGGCAGGCGCATAGCTGGCGAACCCGGCAGCCACCGTGAACGTTGCCGCCGCCGCAGGCATCTCGGTGACCACCTGCACGGCCACACCCGCCACGGCGCCAGCTGCCACGAACAGCGCGCTGGTCGCCCGCCACATCCGCCGCCGGGCGCGGTCGGCCGCATCTGCCGCCCCAGGCACGATGGCGCCTCCAGCGTCCTGGGGCCGGTCGCCGGCCGGTCGGAACTGGTGGCCCGCTCCGCTCGGCTGACCTCCGGCGGTGCGAGCCTGCACCGGTGCGCGCCGCCAGCGTGTCGAACGTCGCGAGACGATCCGTCGCATCCCCCGTTACCCCCCGATCATCGGTGCCCCGCCCAGGCTCCCCACAGGCGACGCATGGGCACCAACAGTGTCCATCTGACAACGAAGCGTCGTCAGATAGTGTGCCAATCTCAACGGATAAGGTCAAGGCGACCACAATTAGTGGTCAATTGCCACGACGCGTCCGGTAGCGGACGGAATAGGAGCCGATCGAGCGCCGTCGGTATACTCCGGGCCCGCGCTGCCACCCGCCGGTGGCCACGTCCGGACCGGAGGTCGCGATGCCCGCACCCGTCGACGCCCCCACCACCGAGACCACCCGCACCGAGACCGTTCCCGGGGCCGGCCCGACCCGAACCGGCCTCGCCCCGACCGACGCCGGCTTGGTCGACCCCGTCCCGGCCGTGCCCACCACCACCACTCGCCAGGTCGACGACAACCTGCTGGTGGAGGACGACCTGCTGGTAGAGGAGGTCTCCATCGATGGCATGTGCGGCGTCTACTGAGGCCGGCACACACCACGGCCCCACCCAGCTCGACATCCGCCGCCGTTACCGGCTGGACCCCCAGGTGGCGCTGCGCCCCGAGCCCTTCGGCGCCCTCGCGTACCACTACGGCAACCGCCGTCTGGTCTTCCTGCGCTCCCCTGAGCTGGTGGGCCTGGTGCGCAGCCTCGACGCCCACTCGAGCGTGCAGGATGCGCTGGCGGCCTCGGGGATCTCCGAGGACCGCTGGCCGGCGATGACCCGAGCCCTCGCGTCCCTCGAACGGTCGGAGCTGATCCGTGCCCAGTGACGTGGCTGGCGGCCCACCGCAGCCGTCGACCCAGCCCCCCGCGGTCTCGCGGGCGCTTGCCACCGAGCTCCAGCGAGGCCTGGAGGCGCCCATCTGCCTGACGTGGGAGGTGACCTATGGCTGCAACCTGGCCTGCGTCCACTGTCTGTCCTCGTCGGGGCGGCGCGACCCGGCCGAGCTGACGACGGCGGAGGCCATGGCCTTCATCGACGAGCTGGCCGCCATGGGCGTTTTCTACGTGAACGTGGGCGGTGGCGAGCCGACCATCCGCCCCGACTTCATGGACCTCGTGCAATACGCCGTGGATCGGCGCGTCGGGATCAAGTTCTCCACCAACGGTGGCACCATGACTGCGCAGGGCGCCCGGCGCCTCGCCGCCATGGACTACGTGGACGTCCAGGTGTCGATCGACGGTGCCACCGCGGCCACCAACGACCCGGTGCGAGGGCCGGGCTCCTACGCGGCGGCACGGCGCGCCATGGACCTGCTGGCCGCAGCCGGCTTCGGCGCCTTCAAGATCTCCGTCGTGGTCACCCGCACCAACGTGGCCGAGCTCGACGCCCTGGCCGTGCTGGCCCACGGCTACGGTGCCCAGCTGCGCCTGACCCGCCTGCGCCCGTCGGGACGGGGCGCGGCAGTGTGGCAGGAGCTGCACCCCACCGCCGCCCAGCAGCGGTACCTGCACCGCTGGCTCGTCGACCACCCCGACGTGCTGACCGGCGACTCGTTCTTCCACCTGTCGGCACTGGGCGAGTCCCTGCCCGGGCTCAACCTGTGCGGGGCGGGGCGGGTGGTGTGCCTGGTGGATCCGGTGGGCGACGTGTATGCCTGCCCCTTCGTGCTGCACCCGCAGTTCCGGGCCGGCTCGGTGCGCGACAGCGGAGGGTTCGCCGCCGTGTGGCGCACGTCGGCGCTGTTCGCGCAGCTCCGGGGCGACACCGCAGGCGGGCCCTGCACCGCGTGCGGTGCCTTCGACGCCTGCCACGGGGGGTGCATGGCGGCAAAGTTCTTCACCGGCCTCCCCCTCGAGGGTCCCGATCCCGAGTGCGTGCTGGGGCACGGCGAGGCGGCGCTGGCGGCGCGGCCGGCCGATGCGGTGCCCCTCCCGGGGCCGGGGCATTCCAAGGCGGCACCGGTGTCCGTCCCGGTCCTGCTCGGTCCGCGCAGGTGGTGAACGCCCTCAGCGAACCGGTCGCCCTCGGTCCCCGCACCGCCCGGAACCGGATCGTCTTCGGCCCACACGAGACCAACCTGGCACGCCGCCGGTCGATCTCCGACCGCCACGTCGCCTACTACCGCCGGCGCGCCGCAGGCGGTGCGGGTGTGATCGTGGTGGAGGAGGCGTCGGTCCACGAATCGGACTGGCCCTACGAGCGCAGTCCGCTGGCTGCCGAGTCGGCTGAGGGCTGGTCGGCCGTGGCCGGTGCCTGCCACGACGAGGGTGCCCTCGTCCTGGCGGCGCTGGGCCACGCCGGCGGCCAGGGGTCCAGCGCCTACCACCAGGCACCGCTGCTGGCGCCGGGGCGCGTGCCTGAGGTCGCCACGCGTGAGGTCCCCAAGCAGATGGAGGACGAGGACATCGAAGCCGTGATCGCCGGGTTCGGCTCGGCCGCGGCGCTGGCCGTGTCGAGCGGGCTCGACGGCGTGGAGGTCAACGCCGGGCAGCACAGCCTGGTCCGCCAGTTCCTGTCAGGCCTCACGAACACTCGCACCGACCGGTGGGGGGAGGACCGGACCCTGTTCGCCCGCCGGGTCCTGCACGCCGTCCGCCAGGCACTCGAGGCCGGCGGGGGAATCCTCGGGCTGCGCCTGTCGTGCGACGAGCTCGCCCCCTGGGCCGGCATCGTCCCCGAGGCTGGCGCGACCCTGGCTGCCGCCCTGGCGCCGCTGGTCGACTACCTGACGGTGGTGCGCGGGTCGATCTACACGGTGTCTGCCACGCGGCCCGACGGCCACGTCGAGCCTGGGTTCAACCGGGATCTGACAGCGCTGGTGCGCCGGGCCGTGCGCGGCGCTGGTGCCACCGCTGCGGTGGTCGCCCAGGGGTCGATCGTCGACCCGGCCATGGCCGAGGCCTTCGTGGCTGACGGGGTGTGCGACCTGGTGGAGATGACCCGGGCGCAGATCGCCGACCCCGACCTCGCCCGCGCCGTCGGTGAGGGCGCGGCCCACCGTGTGCGCCCCTGCATCCTGTGCAACCAGGTCTGCCAGGTGCGCGACGTGAGAAACCCGATCGTGAGCTGCGTGGCCGAGCCCTCGGCCGGCCACGAGACCGAGGACGACCCGGTGCCAGACTCCGTGCTGGGGGTGCACGCCAAAAGCGCCACGGGTCTCGACGTGCTGGTTGTGGGCGGCGGCGTGGCGGGGCTCGAGTGTGCCCGGGTGGCCGTGCTGGCCGGCCACCGGGTGCGCCTGGCCGAGCGCAACGGTTGGCTGGGAGGTGCGCTGCGCGTGGCGGCGGCGGGAGCCGGGCGATCCCGCCTCGCCCTGCTCACCGACTGGCTGGCCGCCCAGTGCACCGCCCTGGGCGTCGAGGTGACAACCGACACCGAGATCACAGCAGACGACGTGGCGTCCCACGAGGGTCCCGTGATCCTGTGCACCGGCTCGCTGCCCGGACGTCCGACGTATGCCATCGATCCCGGTGCCGTGGTCCGAAGCGCCGCCGAGGCGCTGGCCACCGCGGGACCCCCGGGGACGCCGCTGGCCGACGCGTGGCCGGCTGGTCCCGTGGCCGTCTGGGACCCGGTGGGCGGGCCGGTCGGCGTATCGGTGGCCGAACGGTTCCGCAGCGACGGGCATGCTGTCACGCTGCTCACCCCCGACCTGGTGGTGGGCGCGCAGCTGTCGCTCACCGGTGACCTGGCGCCCGCCAACACGCGGCTGCAGGCCGCCGGCGTCATGCTGCGCACGCGGGCGGTGCTGCGGACGGTGCGCCCTGGCGAGGTCGAGGTGGAGGACCGATTCAGCGGCATCCGCACCGTCATCGAGGCGGCGGTGCTGATCGACGCCGGCTACCGCCTGCCCGACGACCGCCTGTGGCGCCAGACAGGGAGCACGCTGCCGCGCGCGGGCGACGCGGTAGCACCGCGCACCGCCTACGAGGCGGTTCTCGAAGGGCGCCGGGCCGCCCTCGGGTTGCAGCCGGCGTGGGCCGACCGGTGAGCCGGACCCCGACGACCCCGCTCGGCGCGCAGGCGCCCACGGTCGGTGGAGGGACGGTGCCGTGACCGCGAGCACGCGCTACCCCCTGCTCTTCTCTCCGCTTCGGATCGGACCCGTCACGGTCGCCAACCGCATCGTGTTCTCGGCACACCTCACCAACTACGCCGAGGACGGGTTGCCCTCCGAGCAGCACGCCGCCTACTACGCAGCGCGGGCGGCCGGCGGTGCCGGGCTGATCATCACCGAGGAGCACTCGGTGCACCCGACGGACTGGCCCTACGAGAAGCTCGTCCACGGATTCCGCCCCGAGGTGGTCCCCGGCTACCGGCGCATCACCGAGGCCGTGCACCGCCACGGCACGCCGATCTTCGCCCAGCTCAACCACAACGGTGGCCAGTCGTCGGGCATGTACAGCCGCCTCCCGGTGTGGGCGCCGTCGCCGGTGGCCGACCCGTTGTTCCGCGAGGTGCCCAAGGAAGTGGACCTGGCCGAGATCCGCGAGATCGTTGCCGGCTACGCCGAGGTCGCAGGCCGCTGTCGGGAGGGAGGCTTCGACGGCGTCGAGCTCCAGTGCTCGCACTCCTCCATCGTGCGCGGCTTCCTCTCGCCCGCCACCAACCTCCGCACCGACCGCTACGGCGGTCCGCTCGAGAACCGCGCCCGGCTGCTGCTCGAGATCGTCGAGGCGGTGCGCCATGCCATCGGCCATGAGCTGGCGCTGGGCGTCCGCCTGTGCGGCGACGAACTGATCGACGGTGGCACCACCATCGAGGAAGCTGTGGCCGTCGCCCGCATGGTCCAGGCCCAGGGGCTCGTCGACTACGTCAACACCTCCATCGGGGTGGCCACCGCCACCCTGTTCATGATCGAGGCGTCGATGCACGTGCCGCCGGGCTACGCCTCGTTCATCCCCTCCGCCATCCGGGCCGCCGTCGACCTGCCGGTGGTGGGCGTAGGTCGCTTCAAGGACCCCCTGCAGGCCGAGCGTGCCTTGCACGAGGGGCACTGCGACCTGGTGGGCGTGGTGCGCGGGCAGATCGCCGATCCCGACTTCGCCGCCAAGGCGCGCCAGGGGCGCACCGAGGACATCCGCCTCTGCCTGTCGTGCAACCAGGAGTGCGTGGGACGAATGGGCCTCAACCGCTGGCTGGGGTGCATCGAGAACCCCGCCACGGGCCGAGAAGCGCAGCGGCGAACGCGTCAGGTGCAGGGAAGCGCCGTGTTCAAGGCGGCAGCCGACGCCGCCCAGGCTGAGCGGGACACGGCCCGGGCCGCGTGGGAAGCGCTCGACGCCGGGCGGAGAGCTGGCGACGCCGGCTGGAAAGCACCGGCTCTCCCCCGCGGCCACCGCGGGCGGCGGGCCAAGCGCGTCCTGGTCGTCGGTGCCGGCCCAGGAGGCCTGCAGGCCGCCATCGCCGCCGCCCGCAGCGGGCATCGCGTCGAGGTGGTCGAACGGGACGACCGCCCCGGGGGCCAGGTCCGGCTGGCCGCCACCGTGCCGAACCGGGCGGAGCTGGGCGACCTCGTGCGCAACCAGGCGGCGGAGTGCCGGGCACTGGGCGTGGTCCTTCGCTTCGGGACCGAAGCCACCGCTGCGGGAGTGGTGGCTGAGGAGCCTGACGCCGTGGTGCTCGCCACCGGCGCCGTGCCCCAGCGCCCACCGTGGGTGCCGTCGCCCGCACCAGATCGCCCCCGCGTCGCGGACGTCCGCGACATCCTGGCCGGCACGGTGCACCCCGAGGGCACCGTGCTGGTGCTCGACGAGCTCGGTTTCCACCAGGCCACCAGCGTGGCGGAGCTCCTGGCCGACCGCGGGTGCCGGGTCGAGATCGTGACGCCCGGCATGGTGGTGGGCCAGGATCTCGGCATCACCTTGGACCTCGAGCACTTCAACATCCGGGCGGCGGCCAAGGGCATCGAGCAGGCCACCGACCTCGTCGCCACCGGCATGGCCGATGGCGCCGTGCAGCTGCTCCACCACCCCACCGGCCGGGCCGAGCACCGCCAGGTGGACTGGGTGGTACTTGCCGTGCCCCCGTTGCCCGACGAGGACCTCTATGTCGAGCTCCGCCGCGTGGCGCCTGCGCTCGACGTGCGCCGGGTGGGTGACTGCGTGGCGCCCCGGCGTGCCCATGCAGCGGTGATCGAGGGCGATCGGGTGGGGGCCGCGCTGTGATCGCGGTCCTCCCGGTGCGCGGCGGCGTCGTGCCCGCGGGTGCCGACGAAACCGTGGCCGAGGCCGGCGGGCGCGTGCTCGTGGTGGGACGGGACGCCGAAGCAGCGCTGGCGTCGCTCCTGGTGCCACCCACCGAGGCGCTCGTCTGCGAGGCCGGCGACTTCGCGCCGGCGGCCTGGGCGCGCCACCTGGCGGCGTGGCCCGAGGTGGCCGCCGCCGACGTCGTGCTGCTGCCGGCCTCGCCCGACGGGCGCGACCTGGCCCCCCGGTTGGCCGCCAGCCTGCGGCGCCCGCTCGTGGCCGGCGCTGTGGCGGTCACTGCCGACCGCGTGGTCGCGCTGCGCTGGGGCGGCCGGGTGCTGGCGACCTACGAGCCTCACGGGCCGGCCGTGGCCACGCTCGAGCCTGGCTGCCGCGGGGTGCCGCCGACGGCACACCGGGACGACGGCGGCACGGCTGCGGCCGGGCGGGTGCCCGTGCGGCACCTGCCACCGCCCCCCGCCACCGGCGCAGTGGGAGCAGCGTCTGCCGCACCCAGCCAGGCGACCGTGGACGCCACGGTGATCGAGGTGAGCCCGCCCGACCCCTCCTCGATGGACCTCGCGGAAGCGGGGCGCATCGTGGCCGGTGGCGCCGGGCTGCTCGGGCCCGGTGCGTTCGACCTGCTCGCCGCAGTCGCCACCGCCCTGGGCGCATCGATGGGCGCCACGCGGGTGGTGACCGACGCCGGGCTCGTCCCCCACGAGCGCCAGATCGGCACGACGGGCGTCGCCGTGAACCCCCGCCTGTACGTGGCGCTGGGGATCTCCGGCGCGGTCCAGCACACGGGGGGGCTCGGGTCGCCCGAGCACATCGTGGCGGTGAACCTCGACCCCAGCTGCCCGATGATGACCATGGCCGACCTGGCGATCGTTGCCGACGCCCGGGCCGTGCTCGACGCGCTCGCAGATCGCCTGGGCGTACAGGGCGCGTTCGACACCACGGTCGGGGCCGGCGACACCGAGCACGGGGCCACCACGAAGCACGGGGCCGACACCGAGCACGGGGCCGGCAGCGCGGCACGAGGTGGCCCGTGAGCGGAGCCGGCGATCGCTTCGACGCCGTCGTCGTGGGCGCCGGGCCCGCCGGCGCGACGGCCGCGCTCGTCCTGGCGCGCGCTGGGTGCTCCGTCTGCCTTCTCGAGCGCGGCCCGTTCCCCGGCTCGAAGAACATGTACGGGGGGGTCGTCTACCCCCGGGTCCTCGATGAGCTCCTGCCGGCGTGGTGGGAGGAGGCTCCCGTCCAGCGGTGGGTGACCCGGCGCGCCACCATGGCCCTCACCGCCACCCAGGCGTTCACGGTCGACTTCCGCACGACCTCGTGGGCCACCCCGCCCTACAACGGTGCCACGGCCTTTCGGCCCGACTTCGACGCCTGGCTGGCGGGCAAGGCGGTCGACGCCGGGGCGGTGCTGCTCGCCTCCACCACGGCCACCGGTCTCCTGCGCGACGAGCGCAGCGGCGCAGTGTGCGGGGTGCGCACCGACCGGCCCGACGGGGACCTGCGCGCCCCGGTCGTCGTCGCCTGCGACGGCGTCAACTCGTTCCTGGCGAAAGACGCCGGCCTGCACCGCCCGGTCGATCCCGCCAACTACACCCTGGGCGCCAAGGAGGTGCTGGCCCTCGACCGCAGGATCATCGAGGAGCGCTTCGCGCTGGGTGAGGGACAGGGCGCGGACTTCGAGATCATCGGCGGGACCGAGGGCATCCCCGGCGGCGCCTTCCTCTACACCAACCTCGACAGCCTGGCGGTGGGCGTGGTCGTCCGCCTGCCGGAGCTCGCCGCCTCCGGGCGGCGTCCCGAACAGCTCATCGCCACGCTCAAGGCGCACCCGGCCATTGCACCCCTCGTGGCCGGAGGGGACCTCATCGAGTACTCGGCGCACCTCATCCCCGAAGGGGGTCTGCGCATGATGCCCCGGCTGGTGGGCGACGGCATCCTGGTCGCTGGCGACGCAGCGGCACTGTGCCTGGCGGCCGGCATCTGGCTCGAGGGCGTCAATTTCGCCGTGGCCTCGGGCGCGGCCGCCGGGGCGGCCGTCGCCGAGGCGCTCGCTGCCGGCGACACCAGCCGGCGGGGGCTCGCGGGCTACCGCACGCGCCTCGAGCGCAGCTTCGTGCTCGCGGACCACCGCAAGCTGCGCCACGCACCACACTTCGTTCTCTCCGAGCGCGTGCAGCACCGCTACCCCCAGCTGGTGTGCAACCTGGCGGAGGCGATGTTCACCGTGACCAACCCTGCACCCAAGGTCGGTGCCCGGCGGGCGCTGCGGCGCGAGGCGAGGCGGCTCGGCCTCCGCACCCGTCACCTGGCACACGACGCCTGGCGAGCCCTGCGGACCTTCGGATGACCACCACGCCCGAGACCCGACCGCTACCAGGCGGCCCGACGACGGGCAGCCGACGCCCGCCGGCCAACCCGCCCGCCGCCGTGTCGTTCGAGGACCGCATGGCCACCGTCGAGTTCCGGGTGGCGCCGAGCCCGCACATCACCGTCGACGGCGACGCCTGCCGGGGCTGTACCACCAAGGCGTGCGTGACCGCCTGTCCTGCCAACCTGTTCGTACCCACCGCCGACGGCGGGATCCTGTTCAACTACGAGCAGTGCTTCGAGTGCGGCACCTGCTACCTCGTGTGCAACACGGCGGGTGCGATCACCTGGACCTACCCCGACGGCGGCCACGGCGTCGTCTTCCTGCGCTCGTGACAGCCGTCGACCACGCGTCCGGCGCTCCCGCACCCAGCCGGGACGTCCACCTGCCCGCCGCTCGCCGCGCCGATGGACCCCCTCCCGCCGTGCTCGTCGCCCGCAAGTGGGTCGACCGGCGCCCGGTCGTCGACCCGCTGACCGGTGCGGTTGCCACCGACCCACGCACCTCCGGTGCATCCGACGCCGACGACGCCGCCCTCGAATGGGCGTTGCGCATGGCCGACACCTGGGGGTGCCGGGTGGTGGCGGCCACTGTCGGGCCCCTCGGTGCTGACGCCGTGCTGCGAGAGGCGCTGGCAGCGGGCGCCGACCAGGCGGTACGGGTCGACGCACCAGGGGACCTGCCCTCGACCCAGGTGGCGGCCGCCCTCCACGACGTGGCCCGCCACGTGGGTGCGACCATGGTGGTGTGCGGGAACGCCAGCCTCGACCGGGGCTCGGGTGCCGTCCCCGCCTTCGTGGCAGACGCCCTGGCCGCGGCGCAGGCCCTCGGGCTCGTCGACCTCCGCCTCGACCGGCAGCACCCGGGCGAGCTCGATGCCTGGCGCCGGCTCGACGGCGGTCGCCGGGAGCGGCTGCGGCTCCAGGCGCCGTTCGTCGTCTCCGTCGAGGGGTCGACCGCCCGCCTGCGACGGGCACCGCTGCCCCGGGCGCTCCACGCAGCCTCGGCCACAACGCGTGATCTGCAGGTGCACCCGTGGCGGCCGGTACCCCGTTCGCGGGCCGTCCCCAGCCTCGAGCCCGTCGGACACGGGCCGTACCGGCCGCGGGCCAAGGTCGTCCCCGGCCCCGATCCGAGCCTGCCGCCCCGCCAGCGGATCCTGGCCCTCATCGGGGCGCTGGCCGAACGAACCCCGCCCCGCACGGTGGTGCTCGAGCCCGGTGACGCCGCCGACCTCGTGCTCACCACGTTGCAAGCCTGGGGCGAGCTGCCGTGAACCGCCAGGCACGCACCTGCGCTGGCCCGGCACACGCAACGGCTGGCGCGGCGCACCGCCCAGCCGGACCGGCACACGGCGCAGGCGGCGTGTCGGCGGAGACCCAGGTGCCCGGCGGCACGGCGGTGCCGCCGCCTCTCCCACGTGAGGGTGCGGCGCCGCTGGCGTCGATGACCTGGCCCGAGGTGGCCCGAACCTCGGCCGGGACCGTGCTCGCCGTGCCGCTTGGCGCCTGCGAGCAGCACGGACCGCATCTGCCCCTCGGTACCGACACGGTGGTCGCCCGGGCCCTGGTCGAGGAACTGGCCAGCCGACGGCCCGACGTAGTGGCCGCGCCCGCACTGCCCTACGGCGCCTCCGGCGAGCACGCCGGGTTCCCGGGGACCCTGTCGATCGGCACCGCCGCCCTGGCGCACGTGGTGCTCGAGCTGGTGCGCAGCGCCGATGCCTTCGCCGGGGTCGTCCTGGTCTCGGGCCACGGTGGGAACGCTGCCGCGCTCGAAAGCGCAGCTCGGCGCGCCCGGACCGAGGGGCGTCACGTGGTGGCATGGTGGCCCCGGGCCGAGCCACTTACTGCGGTGACCGGCCCCCGCGACGCGACGGGGCACCCCGTGCCCCCCGACGCCCACGCCGGGTGGGTCGAGACTGCCCTGCTCCTCGCCCTCCGTCCGACAGCGGTGCGCGCCGAGCGAGCCGAGGCGGGCGAGACTCGTGCCATGGAACTGCTCGCGCCCCGGCTCCTCCGCCACGGGGTGCGCGCCGTGGCACCCAGCGGCGTGCTGGGCGACCCGGCCGGTGCCACGGCGGCGGCGGGTCGGGCCCTGTTCGAGGCCCTGGTGGCCGACCTGTTGGCAGCCGTCGAGGCCGAGTGGGGGCCGGGTACCGAACCGTGAGCGCCGACCACGGGCGCGTGGCCTTGATCACCGGGGCAGGGCGGGGCATCGGCGCCGCCACGGCGCGGCGCCTGGCAGCCGACGGATGGCGCCTGGCGCTGGTCGACGCCTGCCGCGACGACCCTGCACTGGCCTATCCGCTGGCCAGCCGGGCCGAACTCGACGCGGTGGCCACAGCGTGCGGCGCACCGCAGCGGGCACTGGCCATCGAGGCCGATGTCCGCGACCAGGGCGCCCTCGACGAGGCCGTCGCCATCACGGTCCAGCGCTTCGGCGGCATGGACGCGGTCGTGGCCGTGGCCGGCGCCGTCGCGGGCGCGGCGGACACGTGGTCGACGACCGACGCCGTGTGGGACGCCATGATCGGCATCAACCTCGAGGGCGTGTGGCGAACGGTGCGGGCCGCGGTCCCGGCCCTGCTGGCCCGCCCCGAGCCCCGCACCGGGCGGGTGGTGGCAGTCACCTCGGCCGGTGGGGTGCTCGGCCTCCCGAGGCTTGCCGCCTACTCGGCCGCCAAGCACGGGCTCGTGGGTCTCGTGCGCTCGCTTGCTGCCGAGCTCGCGCCGTATGGCATCACGGCCAACGCCGTCGCACCGGGCTCGACCGACACCGTCATGCTGCAGGCGAGCGCCGCTGTCTACGGCCTGGGCGACGTCGAGGAGTTCGCCCGCCACCACCTCCAGGAACGGCTGGTGCGACCCGAGGAGGTGGCAGCTGCGGTGTCGTGGCTCTGCAGCCCCGACGCGAGCGGCGTCATCGGGGCCGTCGTACCGGTCGACGCCGGCATGACCGCCGGGTAGGCGCTGTTCCGCAGGTCGGCGCTGTTCTGCTGGTCGAGCCCGTCCCCGGGTTGGCAGCGACGGCGAGAGGAAGCGACCCAGGAGGTGCTGACCGCGGGAGGTGGTGCCCGCGGGAGGTGGTGCCCGCACGGAGGCGGTAGCCCCCAGACACCCCCGGGGGTATCCTGCAGGAGATGCCGGTGGGCCCAGGAACAGGGACCGTGGGCGGGAACGGTGGAGGTGGGAGATGATCTTCACGCAGTACTACCTCGACTGTCTGTCGCACGCCTCGTACCTGGTGGCCGACGAGACCACGGGCCGCGCCGTCGTCGTCGACCCCCAGCGCGACGTGTCGGGCTACCTGCGGGATGCAGCTGCCGACGGCCTGCACATCGAGAAGGTCATCGAAACCCACTTCCACGCTGATTTCCTGTCGGGCCATCTGGAACTGGCCGAGGCGACGGGTGCGACCATCTGCTACGGGGAGGCCGCCACCGCCGAGTTCCCCATCGAGCGGCTGGTCGACGGCCAGCGCATCAGCCTCGGCGACGTGACCCTCGAAGTGCGGGCCACGCCTGGGCACACCCCCGAGTCGATCAGCCTCGTGGTCTACGAGCACGCTGACGACGCCGTCCCCTACGGGGTGCTCACCGGTGACACCCTCTTCATCGGGGACGTGGGCCGCCCTGATCTGCTGGCATCGGCCGGGACACCGGCCGAGGAGCTGGCCCGCAGCCTCTACCGGTCGCTGCACCGGCAGCTGCTCTCGCTCCCCGATGCCACCCGTGTCTACCCAGCCCACGGTGCCGGTTCGGCCTGCGGCAAGCAGCTGTCGACGGCGACCGTGTCGACCATCGGCGAACAGCGCAGGACGAACTACGCCCTCGCTCCCATGGACGAACAGACCTTCGTCGCCATCGTCACCGAGGGACAGCCCGCGGCTCCGGCGTACTTCGCCTTCGACGCCCGCCGCAACCGCCAGGCCCGGCCGCTGCTCGACGACCACCGTCCACCCCGCCCGCTCGACCTCGAGACCGTGCTGGTGCAGCGAGCAGCCGGCGCCGTCGTGCTCGACGCCCGCGAACCGGCAGCATTCGCCGCCGGGCACCTGGCGGGGTCGGTCAACGTCGCGCTGAGCGGCCGGTATGCCGAGTACGCCGGCAACGTGCTGCGGCCTGACGAACCGGTCGTGCTCGTCGCCGACCCCGGCCGTGAGCACGAGGCGGCGGTACGTCTCGCCCGCATCGGCTTCGATCAGGTGGTGGGGTACCTGGCCGAACCGGTGGGGTCGGTCCTCCAGCGCCGGCCCGACCTGGCGGCCATCAGTTCGCGGGTCACCGCTGCACAACTGGCGGCGCTGCTGTCGAGCGAGCCGTCCCTGCTCCCGCTCGACGTGCGCAACCCCTCCGAGGTCGCCAGCGGTGCAGTCCCCGGCGCGCTCCCCATCCCCCTCCCCGAGCTGACCGCGCGCCTGGCCGACGTGCCCACCGACCGACCCGTGGTCGTCTACTGCGCCAGCGGCGTGCGATCCATCGTGGCGGCCAGCCTCCTGGCGCGTACCGGACACCCGGACGTGTCGGACCTCGTCGGCGGCATGGCGGCGTGGTCGACGCTCGCGTAGAGTCGCCGTTCACCCAGCCACGTCGAACCACGTCGAAGAGGGGGAGAGCCGATCATGCGCACCGCCAAGGCCGCTGTCCTGTGGAACCTCCACGAGCCGTGGAGCGTGGAAGAGGTCGAGATCGACGACCCCGTCGCTGGCGAGGTGCTCGTGAAGCTCGCGGCCTCGGGGATGTGCCACTCCGACGAGCACCTGGTGACTGGCGACATCCCGGCCCCCCTGCCCATCATCGGCGGCCACGAGGGCGCGGGCGTGGTGGAGGCGGTCGGCGAGGGTGTCACCGACCTCGCCCCGGGCGACCACGTGGTGCTGAGCTTCATCCCCTCGTGCGGGAAGTGCCGCTGGTGCTCCACTGGCCACCAGAACCTCTGCGACCTGGGGATGCACCTGCTCGGTGGCGTTGCCATTGCCGATGGCACCCACCGGATCCGTGCCCGGGGCCAGGGGGTGGGCACCATGGTGCTCTTGGGTACGTTCTGCCCGTACGTGGTGGTCCACCAGTCGTCGGTGGTGAAGATCGACAACGACATTCCCCTCGACAAGGCGGCGCTGTGCGGCTGCGGCGTGGTGACCGGATGGGGGTCGGCGGTGTACGCGGCGGAGGTGGCCCCGGGCGACACCGTGGTGGTCATCGGCGTGGGAGGAATCGGGGCGAACGCCATCCAGGGGGCCAAGCTGGCCGGAGCCAAGCGGATCGTGGCCATCGACCCCGTCGAGTTCAAGCGCGAGCAGGCACAGTTCTTCGGCGCCACCCACACCGCCACCAGTATCGAGGCGGCCTTCGAGCTCGTGGGGCAGCTGACGTGGGGCACCATGGCCGACAAGGTGATCCTCACCACCAGCGTGGCGGAGGGGCACCTCATCGCCCCCGCCATGACCCTTGTGTCCAAGGCCGGCCGGCTGGTGGTGACCGCCGTGGCCCCGTGGAACCAGAACGAGGTCCAGCTCAACCTGTTCGACCTGGCCATGATGCAGAAAGAGGTCCGGGGCACCATCTTCGGCTCGGCCAACCCCCGGGCGGACATCCCGAAGATCCTCGGCCTGTACCGTGAGGGAAAGGTGATGCTCGACGAGCTCGTGACCCGCACCTACTCCCTCGATGAGATCAACCAGGGGTACCAGGACATGCGCGACGGCAAGAACATCCGGGGCGTCATCGTCTACGACTGACGCTGCCGGTCCGGCCAGCGCCGAGCCCGTGCCCAGTCCTGCACGTCCCGCATTCGACCCGGAGCGGGTCGTGCCGCTCGTGGTGGGCCGCCGCCGCGAGGTCGAGGTCGTGATGGCCGCGCTGGCTGCCGGACGCCACGTGCTGCTGGAGGGTCCGCCCGGCACGGGAAAGTCGACCGTGCTGGCCGCAGTGGCATCCACGGTGGGCATGGGGTTCGTCTTCGTGGAGGGCAACGCCGAGCTCACCCCGGCGCGCCTGGTGGGCCACCACGACCCGGCCCGGGTGCTGGCCGAGGGCTACCGGGCCGAGATCTTCGAGGACGGTCCGCTGCTCACGGCCATGCGTGAGGGTGCGCTGCTGTACCTCGAGGAGATCAACCGGATCCCCGAGGAGACGCTCAACGTCCTGGTGACGGTGATGTCCGACGGTGCGCTGCAGGTCCCGCGCCTTGGACGCGTCGAAGCCGCCGCAAGCTTCCGGCTGGTGGCGGCCATGAACCCGTTCGACGCGGTGGGGACGGCGCGGATCTCAGCTGCCATCTACGACCGGACCTGCCGGGTGCTCATGGGCTACCAGTCCGCCGCCGAGGAGCAGGAGATCGTACGGCGCAAGCTGGCCGAGTCGCCTGCCGCACCCCCGATCGATCAGGCCTGGATCGCACGGGTGGTCGACCTGGTGCGCCGCACGCGGTCGCATCCCGACATTCGTGTGGGTTCGTCGGTGCGAGGTGCGGTGGACCTCGTGCTCCTCGCCAGCGAGTTGGCTCGGCTGCGCCACCGTACAGCGGAGGACCCCGAGGTGTCCCTGGACGCCACGCTGGCGGCGCTGTCGGGGCGGATCCGGCTGCACGAGGGTGCCGGCCGGACGCCCGAGGACGTCCTCGGCGAGCTCTGGCACGAGGTGCTCGGCCGGCAGCGCCCTGCCCCAGGCGAGGAGCAGGCCGCCACCGGCCCCGCCGCCACGGCGTCTCCCACGCCAGGCGCAAGTGACGGCCGGGGAAAAGCGCCAGCCCCGGGAGGGCCGGCACCCACCGGGGGCTGATCGCCGAAGGAGCCGCCGCCCGCATGCAGTTGGCCCAGGCTCGCCGGCAGACGACCGCCCGCCGGGACCTGCTGCGACGCCCTGGCTTCGCCCAGCTGTCACCGGCCCCCGGCGAGCTCGACGAACGCGCCGTCTCCGAGCTCGACCCGGACAGCGCGCTGGCACTGCTGGCCGAGGCGACCGGTGCCCTCGACCCACGGCTGCGCGAGCTCGCGCGCCGGCTGGCAGGGCGGGTCGTCCTGCGCCTGCGCGGCGATCCGGTACGCCGGCGGCGGGGTGTGGGGCGGCTCGTCCGCGGCAGCGCCCGCCACGGCGGCGATCTCGACCTCGACGCCTCGCTGGGCACCGTGCTCGAGGCGCGAGCCGCCGGATATGCCCCCTCGGTCGAGGACCTGGTGGCGTGCCGGTGGGCGCCGCCGGGTGGGGCCGTTGCCGTGGTCATCGATCGCAGTGGCTCCATGGGGGGCGAGCGGCTGGCCACTGCTGCCCTCGCCGCCGCGGTGGTGGCGGCACGGGCACCCGAGCACTACGCCGTGCTCGCCTTCGCCGGTGACGTCACGGTGCTCAAGGCCCTCGACGAGCACCGGTCGGTCGACGACGTCATCGACGATGTCCTGGCACTGCGCGGCCACGGCCCCACCGATGTCGCCCTCGCGCTCGACGCCGCCCGCATGCAGCTGGCACGCGCCGGGTATGCCCGGTGCACCACCGTGTTGCTGTCGGACTGCCGCCACAACGCCTCGGGCGACGCCGATCCGGTGGCCGCGGCACGCTCGCTGGAGCACCTGGTCGTCGTGGCCCCTGCCGCCGACGACGCCGACGCCCGCCGGTTCGCCGCCGCCACGGGTGGGCTGGTGGTGACCGTCGACCGCCCGTCGTCGGTGCCCGGCGCCCTGGCCGAGCTGCTCGCGTGACACGCACCCTCCGGACGGACCGGTGACCACCCACCCCGACGCCTGTCCGCCGCCCGGTCCGATGAATGCCGGACGCAACCACCTCCCAGGGCAGCGGCCGGACCCGCCGCCTGGGATGGTCGTCGACCTGGACGGTGACCTACGCCGACTCGACGGCGGCAGCGTCCTGGTGGGAGGCAGCCCGCTCCGGCTCCTGCGCCTGCGCCCCGGCGGCGTGGTCGCCGTCGACCGGCTGCAAGCAGGCGAGCCACTGCCAGCGGACCCTGCCGTGGCGTCGCTGGTCCGCCGGTTGCTCGACGCCGGAATGGCGCACCCCCGCCGCCCGCACGGGCAGTGGACGCCGGCCGACGTCACGGTCGTGGTGCCCGTGCACGACCACGCGGCCGCCCTGGCCCGGCTGCTGGCCGAGCTGGCCGCCGTCGCGACGGTCGCCGGCGTCGTGGTGGTCGATGACGGCTCCCGGGACCCAGCGCGCCTCCGGCAGGTGTGCGCCGCCACGGCGGTGGGCTGCCCGGTCGAGGTGGTGCGCAGCGACCGCCAACGGGGCCCGGCGGCCGCCCGCAACCTGGGCGCCGAGATGGCGCGCACGCCCGCCATCGCCTTCCTCGACGCCGACAGCCGTCCGCAGCCCGGATGGCTCGACGCCCTGCTGGGTCACTTCGCCGACCCCGCCGTGGGTGCCGTGGCGCCGCGCGTGGAGGCCGCACTGGCACCGCCGCCCGCGGAGCCGGCACCCTCGACCTCGGGGTGGTCGGCCACCGTCCTCGCCTACGAGCGGGCACGCTCCCCCCTGGACCTCGGGCCCCGACCTGCTCCCGTCCGGCCTCGCAGCCGGGTGCCCTACGTCCCCACGGCGTGCCTGCTCGTCCGACGGGCGGCGTTCGAGACGATCGGCGGGTTCGACGAGTCGCTCCGGGTGGGCGAGGACGTGGACTTCGTGTGGCGCCTGGGGAACGCCGGGTGGACGGTGCGCTACGAGCCCGATGCCCACGTGCACCACGAGGTGCGGCCCACGGCAGCCGGCTGGCTGCGCCAGCGCTTCACCTACGGCACCTCGGCCGCACCCTTGTCGCTGCGCCACGGCCGGGCCGTCGCGCCCTTGGCGGTGTCAGGGTGGAGCGCGCTGGCATGGGGCCTGGTCCTGGCACGTCGGCCCCTGGTCGGTGCCGCGGTCGCCGGCACCACCACCGCCCTGCTCGCTCCCCGGCTGCGCGGCCTGCGTCACCCGTGGCGCGAGTCCCTGCGCCTGGCCGGCCGTGGCCATCTCGCCGCCGGCCGGCTGGCTGCCGACGCGCTGCGCCGGGCGTGGTGGCCGTTGGCCCTCGCCCTCGCCCTCGGGTGCCGGCGGACCCGGCCGGCGACGGTGGCCGCCGCCACGCTCGGGCCCCTGGCAGCGTGGGTGTCCGCCCGCCCCCCGCTCGACCCGGTGCGGTGGGTGGTGATGGTCCTGGCCGACGACGCCGCCTACGGGGCCGGCGTCTGGGTCGGGTGCGCCCGCCACCGGACCATCAGGCCCCTGCTGCCCGACCTGTCGAATTGGCCCGGCCGCAGGCCGGCGGTGGAACCGGCGGCCGGCGCCACGACCGGCTGAGCGCACGGCCCACCGGCACCGACCCACCCCGCAGGCACCGTGCCGTCGAGCACCACATGGCCGGCGACCGCCAGGATGCAGGGCGCGGGTGGTTCTTCCTGGCGTGGCTCCTCCTCGCACTGTGCTTCACGGCGCGCCACCCTCTGGCGCGATGAACCCTGGCGCCGTGCTCCGTGGCGCGCCCGCCAGCGCGGCGCGGCGCGTGCCATCGACGCCGGCACCCGATCCCGGCGAGGAGGGCCATTCCCCGCTCGCCGTGGTACCCATCCGCGGGCGTGTGCTCGCCGCTGCCGTTGCCGCTGCCGTCGCCGCGCTCGTCGTGACGGCCCTCGTCGGCGCCGCCGGCCGCGGCGGGCCATCGGTCCCAGCCGGCAGCCCAACCCCGCTGGAAGCGCCAGGCCTGGCTCCGGCACCGCCCCCGGTGATCGCCCCGGCGAACGGCCAGCGCTGAGCGCCGCGACGCCGGCCCCGACGGTCAGCCCGACATGGCTGCGCCACCCGCACCACCCGGACGCGCCGGCATGCGGTTGTGGGCGAGCGGTACGGGCCGGGCGAGGCTCCAACTGAAGGTCTCCTCGATGTCCGACAGGGCCAGGGGATGGGCCAACTCCTCAACCGTCGGCCCCACCCGGTCGGCCACCGCCTGCAGCTGATCGGCGTCGAACCCCCACAGCGCCACGGCGTTGGCGCCAAGGATCCGGCGCACGTCGTGCTCGGGCAGCCCGCCGAACACGTGACGCAGCACCTGGCGATGCACCGGGACCGCACCCTCGAGGTGCGGGTAGTCCGCACCCCACATGAGCCGGTCGACACCGATCTCGTGGCGCATCTCGGCTTCGTCGCGCCGCATGAGCGACCCACCGAGCAGGACGTGGCGCGCCACGTACTCGCTCGGCCTGGCCTGCAGGTGGGCCCGAAGCGGCGCGCCCCCGTGGGTGTCGAAGAACGACTCCATGTCACGCACGAGCGACGGCAGCCACTGGACGCCGTTCTCGGTCACGACCACCTTCAGGTTCGGATGCCGGTCGAACACCCCGCCGAGCACCATGAACCACAGTGGCCGTCGGGTGAAGACGAACACCTCGTAGAGGCCGAGCATCCCCCCGTGACGCTCGTCGTAGAGCTCCTTGGCGTCGGTGGCCATGCCCGAGGCGCCCGTGTGGAGGTTCACGACCATGCCGTGGTCCTCGCACGCCCGCCAGAAGGGGTCGTAGCGCTCGTCGGCGTAGCCGGGGAGCCCCGAGCGGATCGACATGGCAGGCAGCATCACCCCCCCGAAGATCCCCTGCGACCGTGCCCACGCCACCTCCTGCACCGCGCGGTCCACGTCGTGCAGGTCGATCGGGATGACCCCGGCCCGGCGCCCGGGTGCGGCCGCGCAGAAGTCGGCCAGCCACCGGTTGTAGGCGTGCAGTGCCGGCCACACGACGTCGAGGCCCCTCGAGCTGTGGACACCGAGGTACATGGCAGGCGAGATGCCGCCGGCGAGCACCGGACCGGGGAAGGTCACCTCGGCATGGATTCCCTGCTCCTCGAGCACCGCCAGGCGCCGGCCATCACCGTCGCCGGGGACCACCCAGTCCGAGCCGTAACGCGCGATCCATGCAGCCGCCGCGGTGATGTCCACGCCCATGCCCGCCAACCTGCGGGCAGCCGTGGCCCGGACGGGATCTGCCTCGGACACTTCCCCGGGATCGACGCCCCCGAACATCGAGATGGCCACGGACGACAGGTCGCCGTAGGCGGCAACCGCCTGCCGGTGGACCGGGTCCACGTACGACAGGAACTGCTCCAGGTCGTCGGGCGCGGCGTGAGCGTCGGCAGACACCACCACATATGCCCGGCCCGCCGAACCGGCACCTGGTGCGCTCGATCCACCGGCCACGCCACCCGCCTCCTCACTCGCGGCGCCCGCAGCGGCACACTACCGGCGTCGGCCCTCGACCGCGTGGTCACCACGGTGCCCGGCCCGCCCCTGCCAGGTCTCGAGGCAACTGTCGGAGCAGAACAACCGCACGGCACCATCGTCTGTGCTGGTGTGCACGGCCGTGGCTGGCGTGAGCAGGAGACCGCACACCGGGTCGGCGACGGCCTCCTCCCCGGCGGAGCGCAGGCCGAGGCGGACCACGGGCAACGGGCGCTCGAGCCCCCGGATGGCGACTGGCTGCTCACCGCTGACCACGGCGACCCACGGTGGCAGGGCGCCCACCAACGACGCCAGCGCCAGGATCTCCTGCCCGTCGGCGACGTCGCACAGCCGGGCCGCCACGTTGACGGCGTGGCCGACGTAGTCGTCGCCCTCGAGGAGGATGACCCGCCCCTCGGTGACACCACAGCGCACCGCCAGCGGCAGTGTGTCGGTACCGGCACTCGCTTGGATCTCGACCGTCGCCGCCAGCAACGGCGAGGTGTCCACACCCACGAGCATGGCCCCGTCACCCAGCCACTTGGCGATCCGCACCCCCCGGCGCGAACAGACCTCGCGCACCATGGCACGGAACGCGGCGAGCACGGCGACGGCTTCCTCGTCCCCCGCTGCCTCGGTCAGGGCGGTGAACCCCGACAGGTCCACGAAGGCGAACGACCGCGTGACGCGCATGGCCCATTGTCGTGCATGCGTCCCTGCTGGGCGAACCGGCACCGACGGCGGGCATGTTCCGATCCCGCCAACGGGCGCAGCAGTCGGCGGGCGCAGCCGCGGGCGGCCGACCACGGCAACGGGCGCGCCCGGAACGGGTGCCCGGAACGGGCGGGTGGGCCGGAAGGGGCGGGTGGGCCGGTGAGGGGCCAGTCAGGCACCGGCCACGGGGTCATGGCTTGTCCGCGCTCACCACCCACATGGCGAAGAACTGGGAGCCACCGCCATAGGCGTGGCCCAGCGCCAGCCGAGCGCCGTCGACCTGGTGCTCGCCCGCGGCGCCCCGGACCTGCAAGGCGGCCTCGAGGAAGCGGAGCATGCCCGAGGCACCGATCGGGTTCGACGACAGCACGCCCCCCGAGCAGTTCCACGGAATGTCGCCGCCCTCGAGCGAGGTGGCGCCGGCATCGGTCAGCTTCCACCCCTCGCCCTCGGGCGCGAAGCCCAGGTTCTCGAGCCACATGGGCTCGTACCAGCTGAAGGGGACGTAGACCTCGGCGCAGTCGAACTGGCGCCGCGGATCGGTGATGCCCGCCTGGGCGTAGACGTCCTTGGCACACTCACGCCCGGCACGTGGGTTGACCTGGTCACGCCCGGCGAACATGGTCGGCTCCGAGCGCATGGCCATGCCGCGGATCCATGCCGGGTTGGGCGAGGCCTTGGCCACGTCCTCGGCCGCCAGCACCATGGCAGCGGCGCCGTCGGAGGAGGGACAGGTCTCGCCGTAGCGGATGGGGTCCCACAGCATGATCGAGTCTCGAATGGACTCGTAGGACACATCGTGCTGGTGGAGGTGGGCGTAGGGGTTCTTGAGGGCGTGGCGGCGGTCCTTGACCGCGACCTTGATGCCGATGTCCTCCGGTGCGCCCGAGCGACGGATGTAGGCGCGGATGATCGGGGCGAAGTAGCCGCCCGCCCCCGCCAGCAACGGTGCCGAGAAGGGCTGTGGCACCGACAGCGCCCACATGGCGTCGGAGTCGGACTGCTTCTCGAAGGCAACCGTGAGGACCCGGCGGTGCCGGCCTGAGGCCACCAAATGGGCGGCGACGATGGCGGTGGATCCCCCCACCGAACCGGCCGTGTGCACCCGCAGGATTGGCTTGCCCACGGCACCGAGCGCCGGCGCGAGGTACAACTCGGGCATCATGACGCCCTCGAACATGTCCGGGGCCTTGCCGATGACCACGGCCTCGATGTCGGACCAGTCCATCCCGGCATCCTCAAGGGCGCGCACCGCCGCCTCGCGCACGAGCCCGGCGATGGACACGTCGTCGCGCTTGGCCTCGCACTTGGTCTGCCCGACCCCAACCACGGCACAGCGCTCGGCACCCATCACGCCTCCCTCCCGCCGACAGGCCCCGACGGCGTGGCGGCCAGGGCGCACACCAGGTTCTGCTGCAGGCACGGACCCGAGGTGGCGTGGGCCACGGCAGTGTCCGCCGTGCCGTCCATGATCCGCTGCGCCGCCTCCCCGATGCGCACCAGTCCCGCGACCATCAGCGCGTTGGCGGCCAGCGCACCGCCGGAGGGGTTGACCACGGTGGTGTCCGGAAGGCCAAGCGCCTCGCGCAGGATCAGCTCCTGATGGGCGAAGGGTGCGTGCAGCTCGGCGACATCCACGGCTGCGCCGAGCACACCAGCACCATCCGCGGCCGCCCGTGTCGACGGCGAGGTCGTGAGGTCGCGTGCGCCGAGCGCGTGCGGCTCGATCCGGTGGTCGATGCCGGTGATCCACGCCGGTCGCTGCACCAGCTCGCGCGCACGCTCACCCGCTGCCAGCACGACAGCGGCGGCGCCGTCGCTGATGGGGGGTACGGCGTGGCGGCGCAGGGGAGCGACCAGGTACTCCTCCGCCAGCAGCTCCTCGGCGGTCTGGTCCTTGGCGACCTGCGCGTTGGGGTTTGCCAACGCGTCGCGCCGGCTGCGCGAAGCCACGGCGGCGAAGTCGGCCTCGGTGGCCTTGCCGGCGTCGATCAGCGCCTGGGCCTGCAAAGCGGCAAGCGCCACCGGGTCGGGCCACAGCGGCGCGAGGTAGTAGGGGTCGAGCTGCAGGGCCAGGACCTTGTGGAGCTGGCTGGGCGACGAGCGTCCGAAGGAGTAGACGAGGGCGGTGTCGATCTCGCCTTCCTGCAGCAGCGTCCAGGCCTCGTACAAGGCCCAGGCGCCGTCCATCTCGACGTGGCTCTCGCGCATCGGCGGCCAGGCACCGACCGCGTCGAGGGCCATCACGAAGCTGAACGGTGCACCGACCAGGTAGTCGGCGCTGCCGGAGCACACGAAACCCATGTCGTCCTTGGTCAGCTGCACCTTGGCGAAGACGTCCCCGACGACGGGCATGAGCATCTCCACCTCGTTGCGGTGGTCCTCGCGCCGCACGTGCCGGGCCTGTGCGAACGACACCACCGCCACCGGTCGCACCGGACGGGTCACAGGTACTCCTCGTAGGTCTCGTAGGGGGCGTCGGGTTCGCCCGTGGGCCGGAAGTACTCCACCGACTCCATCGACGGCCCCCACTGGTCCGCCGGCTTCCACACCGCTTCCACGCGCAGTCCCATGCGCACCTGGTCCGGGGGGATCTCCTGGATCAAGCCCATGAATGCGATGTTGGCCCCGTCGAGCAGGATCTGGGCGCAGATGTAGGGGATCTCGATCTGCTGGCCCGCGAAGGGCACGTTGACCACGCAGAAGGTGGTGACCGTCCCCGTGTTCGCCAGCTCGACGTCCTCGGTGGTGGGCACGCCGTCGGTGGGGCACGAGCCGCGCGGCGGCACGTACACCTTGCCGCACACCGGGCACCGCTGGCCCACGAAGACCCCGCGCGCCAAGCCCTCGAGGAAGCGGGACTGGGCCGCGCCGGCGGTGTACTCGTAGTCGATGCGGATCGGCGTCGCCAGCGTGGTGACCGGTGGCGCGGGTTCGATGCTGCTCATCGGACGGCTCCGGTAGCGGCGTGGTCGGTGGCCGGCACGAAGCACTCGATGTCGCGCACGTGGCCCACCCGTTGGGCGGCCGGCCGGAAGCGGGCCACCACCCGCATGCCGCTCGCCATCGCCTGCCGGCTGCCGGCGTCGACCACGTGCAGCATGGCGGTGTCAGCCCCGTCGAGGCGCACGAGTGCCCAGGCGAATGGCCGGTCGAGGGGCTGGTCGGGTGTCGGGTGGTCCGTCCACGCCCAAGTCGTCACCACCCCCCCGGGTCCGACCTCGACCACCTCCCCGGTGGCCGCCCCGGTGACGGGGTCGTACTCCGTCGGTGGCACCACCACCCCGCTCACCGAGCGCACTCCCAGGATGCGCCCGTCGCGCAGCCCGGTGAGGAACGCCCCGATCACCGGGCCCACCGACCGCACGTAGGGGTACTCCAGGACGTGAGGGGCCCTCAGGACGTCGCCAGCGGCCATCACGCTCCTTCCACTTCGGAGACCATGTCACACCATGTCGGGGTCACACCATGTCGGGGTCACACCCTGCCGGGGTCACACCCTGTCGGAGTCACACCGTGCCGGGCACCGTGCCCCCGGATCCGTCAGCGGACCCTGCAGGATCCGGATCCGGGAGAGAAAGTAGAACACATTTCAGTTTGGCGCCACCGCTGCGCGTCGTGGCACCGGCGGTGCCACGGATCCGTGCCGGCCCACGTACGGGACCACCAGCGCCAGCCGTGCCGCCGTGGCACGGGGCCAGCAGTCGTGAACCGGCAACGAGGGAGCTTGGGCACCCCTCAGGCTGGGCGCGCCCGGGCTGCCGGAGAAGGGCCCGCCGGATTCGGCAGCAGCAGGCGGACGGCAACGGCCAGCTCGTCGTGGACCCGGCTCATGTCGCTCCACCCGCTGACCCAGCCAACCAGCGAGGAGTACCAGACGTGGCCGATCATGCGCGAGCGGTCCGCTGGGTCCGGCGGCTGCGGCTCGCCGATGGCACGGCTGATGATCCCGTCCATGAGCTGGGTCACCTGCTGCTGGCAGGCCACGGCAGCGGGATCCGGCGAGGCCAGGGCGGCGAACACGGCCGCCACCAGCTTCGGCTGGCGGGCCATGGCCCGCAGGGCACGGTCGAGCACGTCGAGGACCCGCTCGGCCGCCGTGGCCCCGCGCGCCGGTACCTGGGACAGGCGGTCGTCGAGCTGCTCCACCCAGTGGACCAGCGCCGCGGCCAGCAGGTGGTCCTTGGAGGTGAAGTAGCGGTAGACGGTGCCCATGGCTACATGAGCACGAGCAGCCACGTCCCGCATCTGCACCGCCTCGTACCCACCTTCGAGGGCGAGCGCGATGGCGGCGTCCACCACCCGCCGGCGCCGGTCCTGCTGGGCGCGGGTGAGCGGCCGCGGCGCGGGGGGTGCCTTCTGGACCGGAACCGCCTCCTGCACGGCCTGCCACCCTAGTCGGGCGACCGCTGACTGGAATCGGTTTCTGATTACGCGTCAGCACCAGCAAGTAATGTGGGCACGGTCGTGACGCGTGAACCGGGCCCCCTCGCCGCCACCGATGGTCGCGTCCCCGGCCGCCGGGGCCGTGCCACGCGCCAGCGCCTGCTGGTGTCGACGAGCGAGCTGCTGGCCACCACGCCGTGGCGCTCGATCAAGGTCATCGACATCGCCCGCCGGGCCGGTACCTCCCCTGCCACCTTCTACCAGTACTTCGAGAACGTCGAGCAGGCCATCCTCGTCCTGGCGGAGGAGCTCACCGCGGGTGCGGGGGCGCTCGCCGAGCTGGTCGAGGGTGACTGGTCCGAGGCCGGCAGTTGGGAGACGGCCCGTGCTCTGGTCGAAGGGTTCATGGCCTACTGGGAGGCGAACCGAGCGGTGTTCCGGGTGGTGGAGCTGGCCACCGAGGAGGGGGACCTCCGGTTCCGGGGGCTACGGGTCAGGGCGCTCAACGCCGTGACGGTCACCCTCGCCAAGGTGATCGCCGCCAACGGACCCAGCCCTGCCGGCTCCGATCCGATGGCCGTCGCCGCCACGCTCGTGTCCATGCTGGCCCATGTGGCGGCCCACCGCTACGGCTTCGAGTTCTGGGGCATCCGGACCCAGTCGATGGTCGACAGCCAGGCGCGGATGCTGCACTGGGCAGTGACTGGCCGCTCGGTGCCGGTGGCGCCACCCACCGCCAGCGAGCGGCCCCGCACCGGACCTGTCGTCGGCGGCGGGGCGGCAGCGGCCCGGACGGCGTCGGCACGCACCGCGGCCCGCCGGCGCCCGCTCTGACGGATCGCCCGCCGCGGCAGGGGCATCCACGCACGGAGCGCTCCCTCACGCATCCCCCCGATGGTCCTTGGGGACGATCACCACGGGGCAGCGGCTGTGAAGTGCACAGCGAGTGGCCACCGAACCAAGTGCCACGTTGGAAAAGGGACTGTGGCCGAGCGAGCCCACCACGAGCAGGTCGGCGTCGGCGGAGCGTGCGCAGAGAACGCTGAAACGCGCCGGGCGCGCCGAAGCGGTACCGCCGCTCGGCGGATGACCTTCGCCCCTACCCGCTCTCCCAGCCACGCCCCATCGTGTTCAAGAGTGCGCTTTCCCCCGAACGCGCCGGCGAGAACGGAGGGAGTCATGAGCTGCTGGTGTGGTCATGGCCCTTGGCATCGCTGGGGGCCCCGACACTGGTACGGGTTCGGCCCCTACGGCCCGGGCGCCGGCTACGGACCCGAGTACGCTCCGGCGGGGCGATGGCCCCGGCGGCGCCGGGCCCGGGTCGAGGACCTCGAGGAGTACCTGCACGACCTCGAGGAGGAGGTCGCCGAGGTCAGGGCCGAGCTCGAGGAGCTCCGCGGACGCTCGGCCGGCCAGTAGCGACCTGCTGCGGCGCGTGCCGGCTCAGGTGCCAGTGCGGGGCACTGGCCGTGGCTCCTCGCCCCGCGGGGTGGAGGCGCGAACCACGATGACCGCCGCAGGGCGTGGCCCGGCTCCCCAGGTGACAGAGCGGCTCGGCGTGCGCGACGAGCTCGGGCTCGACCTCGCGGCGCTCGCGGTCCTGCGGGAGCGCTACCTGCTGAAGGACCGCCACGGCCAGGTCGTCGAGTCGACCGGCGAGATGATGGACCGGGCTGCCACCTTCGTGGCGCAGGCGGAGGATCAGTGGCACCCTGGCAGCGCTGGGCGGTGGGCCGAGGTCTTCGCCGGGGCGCTGCGGCGGCTGGAGTTCCTTCCCAACTCACCCACCCTCATGAACGCCGGCACGGAGCTCGGTCTGCTATCCGGCTGTGTGGTGCTGCCGCTCGAGGACTCGCTCGACTCGATCTTCCAGACCCTCGGCCAGGCCGCACTGTTGCACCAGGCGGGTGGTGGCACGGGGTACGCCTTCTCGAGGCTGCGCCCGCGCGGCGACCGTGTGGCGAGCACGGGCGGTGCGGCCAGTGGGCCCGTGTCGTTCCTGTCTGTGTTCGACGTCGCTGCCAGGGTCGTCTCCAGCGGCGGCCGGCGGCGTGGCGCGTCGATGGCGGTGCTCGACGTCTCCCACCCCGACATCGTCGAGTTCGTCGAGGCCAAGGACTCGGCCGGCCTCGAGCACTTCAACGTGTCGGTCGGCGCCTCCGATCGGTTCATGCGGGCCGTGGTCCACGGTCGCGACCACCGTCTCGTCAACCCCCGTACCGGTCGAGTCGTGCGCAGGATCGCGGCAGCCGAGCTCTTCGAGCGCATCTGCGCGGCGGCGTGGCGCGGCGGCGACCCCGGGCTGCTGTTCCTCGACCGCATCAACCGCGACAATCCCCTCCCCACCCTGGGGCGCATCGAGGCCACCAACCCCTGCGGGGAAGTTCCCCTGCTGCCCTACGAGTCGTGCAACCTGGGATCGGTCAACCTCGCCCGCTTCATCGACGGCAACAGGCTCGACCTCGAGCGCTTGGGCGCGACCGTGGACGTCGCCGTCCGCTTCCTCGACGACGTCATCGACGTGAGCCGCTACCCCGTCCCACAGCTCGCGCCCCCGGCGCGCGCTGCCCGCAAGGTCGGCCTGGGGGTGATGGGCCTCGCCGAGATGCTGGCAAGCCTCGGGATCCCCTACGACTCCGATCACGCCCTCCGTCTGGCGGCCCGCACCATGGCGTTCGTCCAACGGCGAGCGCGGCGGGCGTCGGCTGCCCTGGCCGACGAGCGGGGTCCGTTTCCCCTCTACGACCAGAGCCGCTACCCGGCCCAGGGCATCGGGCCGCTGCGCAACGCCCAGCTCACCTCGGTGGCCCCGACCGGCACCATCTCGCTCGTCGCCGGCACCACGTCGGGGATCGAGCCGATGTTCGCGCTCTCCTACCGCCGCCACATCCTCGGGCGCGACCTCGTCGAGACCAATGCGCTCTTCGAGCGCACGGCCCGGGCACGGGGCTTCTACTCCGACGAGCTCATGGCCGAGATCGAGCAGACCGGCACGCTTCGCCACCTGCCCCAGGTGCCTCCCGACGTGCGCGCCGCCTTCGTGACGGCACTGGAGATCTCGCCCGCGTGGCACCTGGCCATGCAGGCCGCCGTCCAGCGCCACGTGGACGCGGCGGTCGCCAAGACCGTCAACCTGCCCGCCTCGGCCACCGTCGCAGACGTGCGCGCCATCTACCTGGGAGCGTGGCGATCGAAGGCAAAGGGCATCACCGTTTACCGCGACCGGTCACGGCCCGGCCAAGTGCTGACGGTGGCCGCGGCCTCACCCGTGCCGGGTCCGGCAGTGCAGATCGCCGACACCTTCAGCGGCGGGTGCCACGGCCACGCCTGCGAGTTCTGACCGCTTCGATCCAGCCGCAGGCTGACCCCAACCGAGGGGCAGGCAGCCGCCTGGCGCGGTCGGCGAGGTCACGCGCGCTAAGAGCGGTTACAGAGCCACGATCAGCGCTGACCGCTGGGACAGGCGTCCACGGCCAGCAGAGCCTGGTGGATGGCGTGGCTGGCCTCCCCCAGCTGCAGGGCCCGCTCGCCCGACGGCTCCACCAGCGCCACCTTGAGCATGCGATCGACGACCCGTGACACCCTTCGCAGCAGGATCGCCACACCAGCCAGCTCGGTCGCCTCGGATGCCGGCATGGTCGGAACCCCAGACGGAGCCAAAAGGCACCTCCGGCGCTCTGCCACCGTCTCGGTCGTCATGGTCGTGGCCTCCCTCGGATCTGGCTCCCCACTGCCAGTAGCCACATGCTGCACGGCAGTGGGGACTGGGCCTAGGGACCTTGGTCCCGACCGGTCCGATGCCCGTTCACTTGACCGCAACCGGGTTGAGCGGCGAGCCGCACGCCTTCGTGAACGGCAGGGGCGTGGCGTCGAGCAGGAAGCCGTACCGGCCGTCGGCCGCGCAGTGGTCGGCCAGCTCGTCGAGGACCCAGTTCTGGCCCTGGGTCATGCCCATCTCCACCAGGTGCAGCAGGTGCACTGGCAGGTAGAGGTCGTCGCGTTCGGGGGGGAAGACCTCGAGCGCGATGGTGTCGGTGGCCACCGCCGCCACGTCGTGGTCATGGAACCACTCGGCAGTCGCCATGGTGAGCCCCGGCGCCGGGAAGGTGTACGCGACCAGGTCCCGCTGGGGTGGGCGCAAATACGCCATCTGCCCGGTCCGCACCAGCACCACGTCCCCGGGCTCGAGGGCGATGCCCGCCAGCTCGAGGGCGGCGTCGAGGTCAGCGGGGGTGATGGGATACCCGGGGTCGAGCTTGGGCACGCCCTTGGCACGTGCCACGTCGAGCAGCACACCCCGGGTGACCAAGGTGGCGATCTCCGAGATGGCCAGGGCGCCGGCGCCGGCCTCGGTCACCGCCCCCGCCGGGAAGCCGTTGTACATGCGGCCGCCGTAGCTGACGTGGGCCAAGGCGTCCCAGTGGGTGGCGCACTGCAAGGACAGCTCGACCTTGTCCTCCGACGAGCAGATCCATTCCGGATCCGCGCTGAGCGGCTGGTTGACCGCGGTCATGGTGAGGGTGGGATCGACCCGGCCCGGGATGAACCCCGCTTGGATGCCTTCCTCCGCCGACAGCGGCAGGCCCAGCGCGAACGCCTCGCCGCTCTGCACGCACGCAGCTCCACGGCGACGGGCGGCGGCGTCGACGAGGTTGAGCGTGCCCAGCTGGTCCTCGTCACCCCAGCGCCCCCAGTTGCGCACCCTGGCGGCGATGGCGTCATAGACATCGCGCCCGCTGCCCGCCACGGCTCCCCCCGCTCAGCTAGCCCAGATGATCGACTGCAGCTCCGAGTACGCCTCCAGGCTGTAGTCGCCACCGTCACGCCCGATGCCCGAGCGCTTGAACCCACCGAAGGGGGCTTCCATGTTGCGTTGGGCCGTGTTGATGCCCACGTGCCCCGCGCGCAGCCGCTTGGCCACGTGGAAGGCCCGGGCCGTGTCCTTCGAGAACACGTAGTCGTAGAGGCCGTACTCGCTGTCGTTGGCGATGGCGATGGCGTCCTCCTCGTCGTCGAAAGCGATGGCCACCACCACCGGGCCGAAGATCTCCTCGCGGGCGCAGGTGAGCTGGTTGGTGCCCACGATCAGCGTGGGCTGGACGAAAAAGCCCCGGTCCAGGGCCTCGGGCCGCCCGCCGCCGACGACCACCTCGCCACCCTCGTCCCGCCCCGATGCGATGAAGCGCTCGATGCGGTCGCGCTGGTTGGCGGAGATCACAGGGCCTACCACGGTGTCGGGTGCGGTGGGGTCACCGATCTTGAGCACCGTCGCGAACTGGGCCAGTTTCTCGACGACCTCGTCGAACTTCGACCGCTGGATCAACGCTCGGGTCGGCGCCGTGCAGATCTGGCCCGAGTGGAACGCCCATGTCGAGCCGATGCAGGTGATCGCCGCCTTCACGTCGGCGTCGTCGAACACCACGCACGCACCCTTGCCGCCCAACTCCATGAGGACGCGCTTCATGGAGCGGGCCGCGGTCTCGGCGATGCGGATCCCCACCTGGGTGGAGCCGGTGAAGCTGACCATATCGACGTCAGGTGACTCGACCACGGCGGCTGCCGGCTCGGGCCCCTGGGCGCACACCAGGTTCACGACCCCCGGCGGGAACCCCACCTCGTCGAGGATGCGGCACAGCTCCACCACCGCCAGTGGGTCCTGGGGAGCCGGTTTGACGACCACGGTGTTGCCCATGGCCAGCGCGGGGGCGATCTTGCCGGCAAGGTTGACGAGGGGGAAGTTGTACGACGCGATGGCCGCCACCACGCCCACCGGCTGGCGGTAGGCGAGGGCGGAGACCAGGCCGCCAGGAGCGAGGGGTGTCGCCGCCGTGGGCACCGGGGGCAGCGCTCGTTCCAGGACCGGGCGCAGGTCCCGCGAGTAGCGCTCGAAGCGATCGGCGGTGATGGGGACCTGCATCCGCGAGCCCACCGACACGGTGGCGCCCGTCTCGGCCACCACCAGGGGCAGCAACTCCTCGGCCCGGGCCCGGATGGCGGACGCCGCCCGGCGCATCAGGGCGAGCCGGTCCTCCACCGGCGTGGCCGCCCAGGCCGGGAAGGCCTCGCGCGCCGCTGCCGCTGCCGCCCGCGCATCGTCGACCGACGCATTGGGTGCCTGCCCCACGGGCTGCTCGGTGGCCGGATTCACGACCTCGTAGGTACCGGCCGAGGCGTCGACCCATTTGCCGCCGATCAGCAACTGGCGCTCGTCGCGCATCTCGACCATGCCGGGCGAACCTCCCTCGTGCCACCGCCGGCGTGGCGCGTGCCGGCGGTCGCATGCTATCTGACATACCGTCAGGAGCGAGCCGGCACCGGCATCGCACGGCAGTGCGCCCCCGGCGGCGGCGCCGGCCGAAGGGAGGACCTCGAGCATGAGCCCGGCAGTCGCCTTCCAGGACGCGACCGCCATCGTCGGCATCGCACAGACGGAGTTCGCCAAGCATCTCGAGCCGTCGGAGACCGAACTGGCCTGCCGGGTCATCGTCGACGCCTGCGCCGATGCCGGTATCGACCCCGCCGAGGTGGATGCGCTGTGCTCCTACACGATGGAGGCCACCGAGGAAGTCGAGATCGCCCGCAACATCGGCTGCCGAGAGATCACCTTCTTCGGCCAGATCGGTTACGGGGGTGGTGCCGGGTGCGGGGTCGTCGGCCACGCCGCTTTGGCCGTGGCAAGCGGGCAGGCCGAGGTGGCGGTGGCCTGGCGCTCGCGCAAGCGCGGGTCAGGACCGCGCCCGTGGACCAGCACCGCCGTCCAGCTGAAGGTCCCCGGCGCCTGGACGCGCCCGTTCGGGCTGCTGCGCCCGGTGGACGAGATCGCCATGCTCACGCGCCGCTACATGCACGAGTACGGCGCCACCCGCGACCACCTGGCCAACGTCGCACTGGCGGCGCGCTTGCACGCCAACCGCAACCCGGCCGCCGTCATGTACTCGAAGCCCCTGACCCGTGAGGAGTACATGGCAGCGCGTTGGATCTCCGAGCCGCTGTGCCTGTACGACAACTGCCTCGAAACCGACGGCGCCCTGGCGTGCGTGGTGGTCTCGGCCGAACGGGCCCGGGACCTGCGCCACCCGCCGGTGTACGTCCACGCCTTCGCGCAGGGCCTGCCACCCCAGCACCAGACGATGGTGAACTACTTCACCGACGATCCGCTCGAGGGGCCGGCGTGGGCGTGTGCCCGCCGGCTGTGGAAGAACGCTGCCTTCGGCCCGCAGGACGTCGACGTGGCGCAGATCTACGACGCCTTCACCTCGCTCGTGCTGCTGTCGCTCGAAGGCTACGGGTTGTGCGCGCGCGGCGAGGCCCCGGGGTTCACCGAGGACGGCAACCTCGAAGTGGACCGGGGCAGGCTCCCGGTCAACACCTCCGGCGGGGGGCTGTCGGAGGCCTATGTCCATGGGTTCAACCTGATCAACGAGGGCGTCAAGCAGTTGCGTGGCACCTCCACCGCCCAGGTGGCCGGCGCGGAGACGTGCCTGGTCACCTCGGGCGAGGGGGTACCGACCAGCGCCCTGTTGCTGCGCCGGTGACCGACCGAGACCGGAGAGGGGAACGTTCATGACCAACGCCGCCGCGTTCTCCGGTGGCGAGGCGGCCAACTTGGGACCCTCGGTGGAAGGGTTCCTCACGCCCGTCGTCGACCCCGAGAGCGCACCGTTCTGGGAGTACACCGATCGGGGTGAGCTCCGGGTGCAGGCATGCGACGCCTGCGGCCGGTTCCGCCACCCGCCCCGCCCCATGTGCCCGTGGTGCCGGTCGACCCAGCGCGGCTGGATCCCTGTATCCGGCCGCGGGCGCGTGTGGTCGTACGTTGTGGCCCATCCGCCGTTGCTGCCCCCCTACACGGCCTTCGCCCCCTACAACGTGATCGTCGTCGAGCTGGATGAGGACCCCACCGTCCGGTTCGTCGGCAACCTCGTCACCGGGCCCGACGGCCGCCTCGACGAGATCGACCCGGCGACGATCCGGATCGGCGAGCCGGTCGAGGTGGTCTTCCATCGGCTCTGGCGCCAGGACGGCTCCTCCGTGGTGCTGCCGCGCTGGGTCCGCGCCGGGGACTGACCACGTCGCCGTACGGGGCGCACCTGGCCACCGGCACGTCCCCGCCCACCAGCCGCCCACTCCCGGCGACCACACGACCAGCGCCCACGCCGTGCTCGGCGGCCGTGCCGGTCAGTTCACCTGCGACGAATCGGATGACGGGCCGGGTGAAGGGCAGATGACGGGCCGGGTGACGGGCGCCGGGCGGTCGAGACCTACCCCGATGCCGCCTGGACCACGATCCCGCCGTCCACCCACAGATCGACACGGCTCGGGTCCGGAGGACCGTTGATGGGCAGGCAGACCCCGTCCTGGGCGACCACGCGGAGGGGACGGCCGGCGTCGAAGGCCTGCATCTTGGCATCAGCCAGGCTGAGCCCGACGTAGGTGGCAGCACCAGGGCCCGCACCGGGGACCCTGCACGCCACAGTGGCTTGGCGCGTGGAGGACGGTGCCGGTGCCGACGCGGAGGTGCCCGCGGGTGAGGTGCAGCGGACCCTGGCGCAATAGGCCTCGATCCGGCTGGCCACCGCCTCGGCGTGGTGCAGCCGCTCGATGTCGTGGCGCCCGGCGACGAGCACGAGGGCGTCGGTGGCCACCAGGACCACCACGACCACGGCCAGGCCGAGCGCGAGACCCCGGACGCCCCAGGGCGAGTGGCGGTCCGAGCGCTGCGGCGCGGTCGCGGTGGCGGGCCGCGACGGTGCGTCACCCCTCACGTGGGCGGGTGTCTCTGGGCGGGTGGGCGACGCCGGTGTGTCCATGGCCTTGCGCTCCCCCACGGCCGGCAACCGTAGCGTGGGGCTGCGGCTCCGGTTCGCCCCCTCAGGATCCCGGTTCCGTGCCTCGAACCGCCCTGCGGTGCCGCCGGCCGCCGGACCGCCGCCCTCGGCTCCCTGCGTCCCAGCCGCCGCTGGCGTCACCCCACGGCGGCGATCGTCGGCTCACCGCCCGCCGCCCGGGTGCCGGGGGGAGCTGGTCGGGACGGGTGGGTCCAGGGCGTACACGATCGTGACCTGGGCGCTGACCGTCGCGGTGCCCGGCTCCAGCGGCGTCGGCGCAGCCACGTTGGCGGCATTGGCACCGGGACCGAACGCCAGCGGCACCATGGGCGACTGGCTGTCCGACAGCCGGCAGATGCGGCCCAGCCGATCGCCGGCAGCGCGGGCCATGGCCGCGGCGTGGGTCGCCGCCTGTGTCACGGCGTCCGCGCGGGCCTGGTCCTCGAGCTGGCGAGGGTCGTCGACGGAGAAAGACAACGAGTCGATGCGCACCGCACCGCCCGCCGCCGCGGTCGCGGCATCGACGACGACACCTGCCTTCGACAGGTCACGCACCTTGGCCACCACGGTGTTGGTGGCGTCGTAACCGGTGATCTGGCCCGACGAGTCCACCCGTGGCTGCAGCTGGAGGTTGGCCGTCTGGATGTCCTTGGCAGCGACCCCGGCTCCGCCCAACGCAGCCACCGCGGCGTTGGTACGCGCACCGTCCGCGGCCAGCGCCTGCTGGGCGTCGCTGCCGGTGACGTCCACGCCCACGACGACGGTGAGCAGGTCGGGAGTGGTGTTCGCCACGCCGGTGCCCTGTACGGTGAGCTGGGGGTCCGAGGTTCCGCATCCAGAGGTGGGGGCGGCGGCGGCAGACGGCGAACCGCACCCTGCAGCGCCGGCCCCGAGCGCCAGCAGTGCACCGCCGCACGCCACGCTGCGCACCACGATCGACGCCCGTGACCGTCGTCTGATAGGGAAAAGCGTTCCCGGCACCGTCACTCCTCTCGTCGGTGTCCTGCAGGTCTCACATCTCTCCCGCAGGTCTCTCGCCCCACTCCTGCCTCCGGCAGGGGCTGGGAACGACGTCACGCCCTCACCGCCGATCGGCCCTCGCTACGGCGCCACCTGGACCAGGAGCGTCCACGTCGCCAGCGGACCCCCGCACGGGACCGCACCGCACATGGCCTGCTCGGACGCCCGCACGACCATGGTCCCGGCGCCGACTGCCACGAAGAGGGCCGACGCTCCACCCGATGCCGGGTCGAGGCGTTGGGAGACCGTGGCCAGCACGGTGCCGGCTGCCGACGGATAGGGCGAGACGGCTGCCGGCGCCGTCCACGCCGCGCCAGCGGGGGCAGCCGGCAGCAACACCGACAGCTGCTCGCCGATATGGACCGTCACCGTCGAGCCAGGCTGCGCGGGCACCGGCGCGAGTGCCGCGCTGCCGACACCCGATGCCTGCGCCGAGGCCGGACCAGGCGTCGCCGACGAGGCCCCGTTGCCTGCGGCTGGCGCCGCCGGGGACGGCGCGCCGCGAAAGGATCCTCCGGCGCCCGACGGCCCACCGGTGGGCACCACGGCACCCAGGCACACGAGCCCAGCCGTGCCGACCCCGACATCAGCACACCGAGGTTGGCCCCGGGGCACCGGGCGGACAGCGGGCTGCGCCCCAGCCGGGGCCGGGTGCTGACGAGTCGCCGACGTCTGGCTCGAGCCCCCGCTCAGGCCCGTCCCCAGCGCCGTCGCGCCAGCGACGAGCACGGCAGCACCGAACCCCACCGCCAGGCGCACCCGCCGCTGCCGACGACGGGCGACGGCCTGCAGCACGGCACCGAGCGCTCCGGGCGGCGCGTCCTCCGGTGCCCGGACCGCTGCGAACGCCTGGCGCAGGAGGCCGTCGAGGGGCTCAGGCACCGCGGCCTCCCTCCTCTGCGCCTGCCGCTGGGGGCACGCCACCGAGAGGGTCCGGGCGTTGCCCCAGGGCTGCGTCCCCTGCCGCCAGTGGTCCTCGCAGCGGATCAGTGGCCACGGCCGGACTGGTTCCCGCCCGGCCAGCACTGCTCCTTGCGCCCGGTCGGATGCCGACGCGAGCAGGGCTGCCGGGGAGGAGGCCGGCGAGCTCCCGAGCCAACGTGGCGCGGGCCTTGGCCAGCTGGGACTTGACCGTCCCGACCGAGCAGCCCAGCGCGTCGGCGACGTCCGTCTCGGAGAGGTCGGCGTAGTAGCGGAGGATCACCGCCTCGCGCTGGCGGCGGGGCAGGGCCCGGACGGCATCGAGCACCACCACGACGTCCTCGACCGGTGCGGCCGGAGGATGCCCGAGGCGCTGGACGTCCCCCGCCCACACCACCCGGTTGCCGCGGTCCTCGGTGCTCCGCCGGCGCAGGCGCGACCGGCAGCCGTTGACGACGGCGGCACGCAGGTAGGCGGGGGCCCGTTCCTGCCGGCGCAGGCGCCACCACCCTGACAGCGTGCGAGCGAAGGCGTCCTGGACGACCTCCTCGGCAGCGGCGGCATCGCCCAGGATCACGGTGCCGAGGCGACACAGGCTGGCGTAGTGCCGGTCGAACAGCTCGACCACCACGGCGTCCCGGCCGCTGGGCCGCTGGTCGGGGACGGCTCGCCGCATCGGCACGACCACCTCCCTCCCCATGCCCTTCCTGACGCACCGGACGACCGGCGCGTTGCCTGGCCCTGCCAGGATCCCACGGCCCGGTATCGACAACATGCCGTCACACCGATCGGCGAGCTCTTGTGCCGTCGCGCACGGAGCAGCCCACGCTGCCGCGGCACCCACCAGGTCTGCGTCGTCGACGGCGTGGACTGCGGCAGCACCTGCGGGCACCAGCTCGACCGCCAGGGACACACGCGGCCCCCGGCACGGCCGTCTGCCGCCTGCTGGGTGGTGCGCGAGGAGGACTCGTCGAGGACCGGTGCTCGCATGGCGGCTCCTCGCGCCGAGCGTGCCGACCTGTGAATGCGACTCCGGGCACGGTAGGGACAGCCTGGTGGCCCATTGGGCGCCGCGCCGCACGGAGCGTGATCCCGCAGCCCGTGCAGACCACGCAACCGCCGATTGGCCTCACACGGCCACGGCGTCCTCCTGGAGGTCCAGGGTCACTCCCGGCACCGGCGGGCGCGGCAGCCCCGGGGCGACACCGCGGACAACCCCGGCAGCCAGCCCGAACGCACCCAGGGCCACGGCCGCACCCACCCGGAAGGCCATGTCGTAGCCGTGAAGGACGGCCTGGTGCGAGGCCAGGGCCACCACTGCGGCATGTCCTGGCACACCAACGTGCCCAACCATCGCGGCGTGGCGCGTGACCGTGGTCGCCACCGTGACGAGCACGGCGAGCCCGAGCGAACCCCCGATCTGCTGGGAGGTGTTGAGCAGGGCCGAGGCGAGCCCGGCGTCCTGGGGGGCCACAGCTGTCATCACCGTGAGGGTCAGCGGCACGAAGGTGGCTCCCATGCCCACGGCCACCATGAGCAGCGGTGCGATGAGCGACGGATAGCTGGTGTGGAGCTGGGCGAACGACAGCCACAGCAGGCCGCCGGCCACACCCAGGGGCCCCACCGTCATGGGAAGGCGGTTGCCGACCTTGACCACCAGGCGGGAGACGACGGTCGCCGTTCCACCGATGCCGAGGGTCATGGGCAAGAACGCCACACCCGCCCGTAGGGGGCTGTAGCCCAGGATGTCCTGCACGTACTGGGTGATGAAGAAGAACGTGGCGAACATGGCCGCGGCCAGGACCAGCATGACGGCGTACGAGCCCGCCCGGTTCCGCTGGGCGAAGATCCGCAACGGCATCAGGGCGTGCGGGCTGCGGATCTCGACGAGGACGAAGACGACCAGCAACACGGCGGCAGCCACGAGCGACGCACCGGTCAGGCCGTCGGACCATCCCGAGGTGGCGGCCCGCGAGAGGCCGTAGACGAGCGCGCTCATCCCGAGGGTCACCGACAAGGCGCCGGGCAGGTCGAGCCGGCCGGGACGCGTGGGGCTGGTGCCCAGGACCAGCGGCGCCGCGACGGCCACCGCTGCACCGATGGGGACGTTCACGAACAGGACCCATCGCCACGAGGCGACGTCGGTGAGCACCCCGCCCAGGAGAAGTCCCAGGGAGCCGCCCGCCCCCGACATCGCGGCGTAGACGCCCATGGCCCGCGCCCGCTCCCGGCCCTCGGGGAAGGTGCTCTGGATCAGCGCCAGCGCGGTCGGTGAGGCGATGGCGCCACCGATACCCTGCAACACCCGGGCCGCGACGAGCCAACCTGGATCAGTGGCCAGTCCGCCGGCGAGCGATGCCGCTGTGAACAGGCCGACCCCGACGACGAACATGCGGCGGCGACCGAACAGGTCACCGCTGCGGCCGCCGAGCAGCAGCAAGCCGCCGAAGGCTAGGGCGTACGCCGCGATCACCCATTCGAGGCCCGTAGCAGAGAAGTGCAGTTCACGCTGGATCGACGGCAACGCGATGTTCACGATGGTGCCGTCGAGGATCACCATCATTTGCACCGCGCTGATGACCACGAGCGCCGCTCCCCGGTGGGCGTGGCGGGTGAGGAGGTGTGCGTCGGGCTCCATGGGACACTAGACTTGTGTAAAACGTTGAGTTGTGTCAACTGAGTTGTGGCAACTGAGTTGTGGCAACTGAGTTTTGTCAACTGAGTTTTGTCAACTGAGTTTTGTCAACTGAGTTTTGTCAACTGAGTTTTGTCAACTGAGTTGTGTCAAGTGAGCATTCTCAACTGACTACTGCCAACTGAGTACTGCCAACTGAGTAGTGTCAACCGGGCATCGCCAACTGGGCATCGTCGACTGAATACGGTCAACGAGGCGATGGCGTCAACGAGGGGGTCGTGCAGGAGCCCCCTGGGAGGAGTCGAGCCCTGTCTGCAGGCGTACATGGGACGGAGGCGCCGGGCAACGGTGCGGTGCAGCGCTCGAGGGGATCCCGGACCGGTCGGCCTGCGGACAGCTGGCCGAGCCGACGCGTGCACGACGCGGCTGCAGCCGCCTGGCACGCCATGTACCGGCTGGTCTTCGAGGGCGAAGGGCAACAGCGCTTCCACGAGGCCTGCGACGCGCTGGGCCTGGCACCCGGGATCCTCAAGGCGCTCCTCCAGCTCACACCGGGCGCTCCGCAGCCCATGCGCGAGTTGGCAGCACGCTTTCGGTGCGACCCGTCGTATGTGACGTCGCTGGTGGACGGCCTCGAGCAGGCGGGGCTGGCCGAACGCCGATCGCATCCTGCCGACCGCCGGGTGCGGATGGTGGCGCTGTCGAGATCGGGCGAACGGGCGCTCGCCCAGGTGCTCGCCATCCTGGCCGAGCCCCCCTCGGCATTCGCCGCCCTGAGCTCCGGCGAGCTTCGCACGCTGCGTGCGCTGCTCGGCAAGATCCTGCAGGCGGCGGAGCCGGCGAGCGGCCTCGACGGCTGACGGCTCACGTCGGGCCCACAGCCGCGGACCGTCGCCAGGCGCTCGCCTCACGGGCGACGCGGCGAGCCTCCTGGAGCGGCACCGGGGTACGGGCCGCTTCCGACGACGTCGCCAGCACGGTGGCCGCAGCGACATCCGCGGTCGTGCGCCATGCAGCGTGCGCCAGCACCGGTCGAGCGCCGGTGCGCGTGCACACCCAGAATCCCACCACCTCACCTGCGACCTCGACGGGGCGACGTGCCCCTCGGACGAGACGGGGCATCCCACCCACAGCAAGCAGGGCGCGGTGTGTCACCCCGACGGTGGGCAGCCCGGTCGCCGCCCCGAGGTGCAGCGCCAGGCCGGCACCTCGCGGGTGGTCCCGCCCGGTGGCATCGACGAGCAGGACCTCGGGCACGACGCCAAGCGCATCGACGGCGGCCTCGAGCAGGGCGCCGAACCGGCGTGCGAGCAGGCCCGGCACGTACGGGCCACCGGTCTCCCCCGCGACCACCGCCTGGGCGACGACATCGGCCGCCTGCCGGAGCCCATTGCTCGGCCGCCGACCCCGCAGCGCGGCGTCCACCCGCCGGTACCGCCGGCCGCGGCGGTCGACGGGACAGGCGCCCGACCACCACACCACAGCCGCCGCCCATGCCGGCTCGGCGGGTACCGGCGCCAGGTCAGGGGCCCGTGCTTCACCGCCGGGAGCCTGGCGCGACGCCGCGGCCGTGGACGACCGCCCGACGCACGCGAAGCACCCGCCGGCGAGCACGTCCTCGCCCGGCACCCACGGTGCCTCCCGCAGCTCGTGGGCGGCACGTGCCGCCAACTCACGCTGGAGCGCCGCGAGCGCCGCACCGTCGCGCGGCCACATCGGCTCACCCACGGTGCCAGCATGACACCACCCGCTATGACAGCTGACGGGCAGTGAACCGAGACGCCCCTCGCGGCGCCCGGTGGCTCGGCTCCTCGTCGTGGACCTCGCGGATTCGGGCCAACCGGGCGCGGGGCGCGGCGCCGGTCGATGTAGTTGGAATTTGCTTGGCTACCCTGGGTCAGGGCTTGCCGGCGTCGATCCAGGCCTGCACCTTGGCATCCGCCACGCGCCGGGCGTTGGGCATGTTGGCCCACGCCTTGAAGCGGGTGCGCTCGTCGGGGCTGAGGCGCGACAGCAAGGTCCTGCCACCCCGGCGGCCGGCCGCCTTCCGCCCGGCGGCACGTGTGGCCGTGCGCCGCCTGCCAGCGGCTCCTGCCGCCCGCGCGGTTGTCGTCGCGGGGCGACGGCCGCGGCCACTGGGCGCTGCCGCACGCTTCCGGCCACCAGCGCGTGCAGCCCGCTGCGTGGTGCCGGCACGCTGGCCGCCTTTGAGCAGTGGTGCAATGAGCCGCTCGAAATTCTTCTTGCTCAGGTCGACGGTGACACGACGCCCATCGACGGTGATCGTCACCGACCGCTCAGCCGGCGAGCCGTCGATATCGTCAACTTTGATCGTTGCCATGAGCCAAGGCCTTCCAGGTTCGGGCACCCGTATTCCGAGCGCGTTTCCCACGTTTGATCATTCCACGTCAACGGGGCACGGTAGCAGCTTTCGCCACCGGAGTGTGCATCACGGACGGACATTGGGCTCTCAGTGCACGGCGCGACCATCATGCGCGACACACGGTTCCCCACGCCGATATGAAACGCCTGCACATCGCCCCTGTGGTGTCGCCGTTTCGCGTCTCGGTCATCAGCCGTGGCCGTCGACGTCTTCCGGGCACCCGCACGTTCCGTGACAAGCGTGCAGCGGAATTGTCGTGGGCGACCCGATCTGCCTGGACCGGCGCCATGTCCCTGTCATCGCCAGGCGGCACGTCCCTGTCATCGCCAGTGCCCCCGCCACCGCCAGAAGGTGCACTCGCCCACTGGAACCCCACTGGACCTCGACTGGACCTCGATGCCTCGATTCCCCACAGCAGGTCGTTGTGTGATTCGTGTCGTTGTGTCGACGTCGTTCTCGGTACAGTAGCGCGCCAGGGGAAATCACCGACACGTCGCGAAACGAGCTGCGGGCCATATGCCAAATGACGGCGCTGCGGCGTAGAGCCGTCCTCCCGCCCGCGGACATGGAGGATCTTCCCCGTATCCAGGTGCACGGTGCCGCCCCCTTCCCAGATCAGGGGCGACGCCGTTCGGTGGGCGGGGGGTCCTCACGGTGCGCCCGTTGCCCGCCGTCGGACGTCAGGATCTCAGCTAAGGACGGCGATGCTCCGCGCGGCCATGTAGGCGGCGACCACCAGCAGCAGGACCACGAAGACGCGCGCCAATCGGGCGGCATCCAGCGCGGACGCGATCCGGTTCCCGGCAAGTGACCCGGCGATCGCCGCCACAGCAAAGGTCACGAGCACGGGCCAGTCGAAACGGGTGTGACCGCTCAGGCGGACCAGGAACGCCGTTGCACTGTTGACGGCGATGACGAGCAGCGAGGTGCCGACGGCGACGGGCATGGGGAACTGCAATGCCAGGACCAGCGCAGGAACGATCACGAAGCCGCCCCCCACGCCGAAGAACCCGGTCAGCACACCGACGACCGTGGCCGCTGCCACGACACGCGCAGCACGGCCTGCCCCGGGCCACGCACGGTGCACCCCCGGCGTGCGATCGGCGCTTGCGGATCCATGCCGGAGGGACTCTGCCTCCCTGCTCCCGGCGGCGATGCCAGCAGCGAAGGGCGCTGGGCGGGGCGGGTCACCGGCGAGCCCCTGGCGCGCGCCGGTGGCGTCGGGCTGGCGGCGCGTCGTCGCGGTGACGCCAGCAGGTGCAGCAGGACCCCCCGATGCACCGCCACCTGCGGACGGATCGTGGCCGGTCGTCGGCCTGTCCGCGACCTCCATGCGTGTTGAGGTGCCCCGGCGCCCACTCCGTCGTGCCATGGCGACGGCTGCCACGATCATCAGCCCCGAGAACGCGACGAGCAGGACGTTGGGGTCCACACCGGCCGACAGGCGGGAGCCCAGGTAGGAACCGGCGATCCCCAGCACGCCGAACACGAGGCCCGCACCAACTCGCACCCTGCCCGCCCGCCGGTGCGCCGCCGTGCCCGCCAGTGCCGCCGCTCCCACCACCAAGAGCGATCCCGTCGTCGCCTGATGGGCGTTCTCCCCGACCAGGTACACCAGCGCGGGAACGGTCAGGATCGAGCCGCCGCCACCCACGGCTCCCAGGGCCACGCCGATGAGCAACCCGGCACCGACCGCGACGGCGATCACGCCGCCCCCTCGATCCGGCCCCCGTCCGGGACACGCCTCTCAACGGCACTCCGTCGATGACCGCGAGGGCGGCTGCCGACGTCGCCCCCCTGTCCTGGGCCCCGGGGCGATTGGCGTGCACGACCCACGCTCACCTCCCTCCAGCCGTGGCCCGACCCAGACGTGCCACCGGGTGGACGTCGCACGTGCCACCGAGCGGCTCCCATCACGCTCTGATCCACGACTATACCCTATGGGGTATAGGAACGCTCCCTGCCCCGTGAGGCGGCTGCCGGTGGTGGAATGCGCGGTGGCGACGGGCGACACGCCACGCGACGGGCCACACGGTCACCGGCTGCGCTCGGGCCGCACAGCACGTCACGCACACCACGACGAAGTGGCGTGGGCACTTGGCGTGGAGGAGGGGAGCTCTTCCGGCGCGCAGCCAGCGGTCGGAGGACCCAGCGCCAGCCGCTTGCTACCGCAGCTGGCCGACGAGGGGTGCGACCTCCTCCCCGAATGCCGCCAATTGGTCGCACAGCTCGCTGCACGAGCGGCTCGGGAAGCGCACCTGCAGGTGGTTGCACCCGAGGTCCACGAGCTCCGCAAGGTTGTCGGCGATGGCGTCGGGCGAGCCCGACGCCGTACCGCGGGGCAGGTCCCACGTGGGCTCGCCGACATGGAAGGTGCCTGCGAGGGCACCGATGTCCAGCGGCGCCCCAGGGCGCAACTCGTGGCGCATCTCGAGCAGCCGGGCCACCTGCTCACGCAGCTCCTGGCGGCGCACGGTCTGCGGCAGCCACCCGTCGCCACGCAATGCCACGCGCCGCAGCGCAGCCGGTGAGGAACCGCCCACCCAGATGGGGGGACGGGGCCGTTGCACCGGGCGCGGGCGCACGCCGAGGTCGGCAGCCGGCCACCGCGGGCCCGGGAGCTCCGGATACTCCTCCTCGAGGGCGGCTGCGATGGCATCGATGGCCTCGTCGAGCGCCCGTCCGCGCTCGGCGAAGGCGCCGCCCGCTCCGAGCGCCGTGCCCAGCAGGTCGAACTCCTCGCGTACATGACCGGCACCGACACCGATCACGACCCGGCCACCGGAGAGGACGTCGAGGGTGGCGAACTCCTTTGCAGCGCGCAGCGGGTGTCGAAGCGCGGCGATGTAGACGTGCGACAGGAGCCGGATCCTGCTCGTGATGCCTGCCAGCCAGCCCAGGGTGGCCACCGTGTCGTACCAGGTCGTGCTCATGGCATCCGCCAGCCGCCGCGGGATGGCGGTGTGGTCGCACACGGCCACGTAGAAGAACCCCGCCGCCTCGGCGGCTCGCGCCACGCGAGCGAGCTCGGCGGGCCCGGCGCGGCGCTCCCACTCCTCGACGTAGATGGTGGACTGCGACTGGATGGGCAATTGCAGGCCGAAGACAACCGCGCCCTCGGGAACGATGCCCACGCTCTGATCGATCACGTCAGTAGGCCCCTGCAACCTGGAGGGCCAGCTGGTCGGCTGGCCGCAGCGAACTCGAGAGCACCCGGGCCCGCATGAGGTAGAGGTGCGCCGGCACCTCCCACGTGAACCCCATGCCCCCGTGCACTTGGATGCAGGCCTTGGCATTGGCCTGGGCCGCCTCTGCCGCCAGGAGCGCGGCCCCCGCGGCGGCACGGACAGGATCGCCAACGCCGGGTTGGTCGACGGCACAGGCCGCCGCATGCACCGCCGCCCGGGCGCACTCGGTGCGGACCAGCATGTCGGCACACAGGTGCTTGATCGCCTGGAAGGAGCCGATCGGCCGGCCGAATTGTCGACGTTGGCCGGCGTAGGCCACCGCCAGCGCACACGACGCTGCCGCCAGCCCGACGCATTGGGCACCGGTCAGGACCTCCTCCTCCCGCACCCAGCGGCCGTAGGACTCCTCGCCCCCGACGGTGGTGCCCTCGGGCAGGGTCGTCACCCGCCACAGGGGGGTGAGCGGGTCGAGGGGCCGCTCGATGGGCGCAGCCTCCAACGACGGCGGGTCCACCAGGCTGAGCGTGCGCCGCTCGTCGTCCACAACCACCAGGACGTCGAGTGTCTCGAGGTGCTCGGCGAGGACCGGATGGTCACCAGCTGGCCGGCGGACGCTGCCGACCACGGAGCCCCCTGCGCCCGACAGTTCCGGCGCCGCAGCGCCCAGCACGGTGGCTGCGAGCTGGGTCGCGACCAATGGACCTGGCACCAGCGCCCGACCCAACTCTTCGTAGACGACAGCCGCGTCGGCCAGCCCGAGACCCACGCCACCGTCGGTCTCGGCGAGCCGGAGCGTGAAGACCCCCGCCTGCGCGAGCTCGCCCCACCCATCGGGATCGATCACGCGGCGCGCGCCCTCGGCGGCGCGGACCGACTCCAGGGGGAACCGCCGTGCACAGAGGGCGGCGACCGAGCGGGCCAACGCCTGCTGCTCGTCGGACAGTTCGAAATCCATCGGCTCAGTACCCCTGAGCCCCGCATGCTGCAACGTAGTCGCAGGTCATCAGCCGGCGCAGGTCGCGAAGTCTCACCACCATGGACCTACTCCTTCGGCAGGCCGAGGATGCGCTCGGCCACGATGTTGCGCTGAACCTGCGAGGTGCCTGCCGCGATCGTGCGAGACAGGCTGTGCACCCAGGTGTGCACCAGCTCACCGTTGCCCGGACCGCCGGCCCCGAGCGACCAGGGCCCCCCGTCCAGTTCGTCCCACGACAGGCAGGCGCGGCCCGCGAGCTCGGTACCGAGCTCGGCAAGGCGTTGGCGCAGCTCGGAGAACGCCAGTTTGAAGATGCTGCCCCCGACACCGGGCACACCGGTACGGGCAGCCTGGGAGACGTTGCGCCGGGCCAGAGCCCACAGCGCGTCCAGCTCGGCACCGAGATGGCCGAGGCGGGCCATCGTGCCGGAATCCACTGTCGATCGGGCCGCAACGTCGCGTAACGAACGCAGCAGGGCCATGGACTGCAGCAGCTCCCCCACGAATGCCGTGCCCCGTTCGAAGCCGAGCGTGACCATCGTGACCCGCCAGCCATCGTTCTCGGCACCGACGCGATTGGCGACCGGAACGCGCACCTCGTCGAGGAACAACTGGGCGAACTCGGTGGACCCGGCGATGGTCCGCAAGGGACGGATCTCGATGCCGGGGAGGTCCATGGGCATGATCAGCCACGTGATGCCCTTGTGTCGGCTGTCCTCGGGACCAGTGCGCACCAGCAGCTCGCACAGGTCTGCGACCTCGGCATGGCTGGTCCAGATCTTGGTCCCGCTCACGACGTACTCGTCGCCGTCTCGCACCGCCCGGGTGCGGAGCGCCGCCAGGTCGCTGCCGGCGTCGGGCTCCGAGAAGCCCTGGCACCACACCTCCTCCCCCCGAAGGATCGGTGGAAGGTACCGCGCACGCTGTTCGGGCGTCCCCTCGACCGCGATGGTGGGCCCGGCATGGAGGAGCCCCACGAAATTGACACCCACGTACGGCGCACCGGCCCGCTCGAGCTCCTCCACGTAGATGAGCTGCTCGACGGGCGAAGCGCCCCGGCCTCCCCCCTCCACCGGCCAGTCGATCCCCGCGTACCCGGCGTCGTAGAGCATGCGCTGCCACGTCGTGTCGTAGGCCCGACGCGCCGGCCAGTCCTGCGGCGACGGCTTGGGACCGAGCGTCGGCAGCACCTGCGACAGCCACTGCCGCAGCTCGAGCCGGAAACGCTCCTCGTCGTCGGAGTACCGAAGATCCACGCGTGGCGTCGAGTCGTGTCGAATCGGCGGCCTGCCGTCCGCAGCTGTCGCTACGGGGCCAGGTGGTCGAGCCCATACAGGGCGATGGCGTTGCCCCGGAGAATCTTGCGCCGCACGGCATCGTCGAGGTCGGCCATCTGCTTCTCCGCGATCTGTCTCGACCGTGGCCACGTCGAGTCCGAATGCGGGTAGTCGGTCTCGTAGGTGATGTTGTCGGCCCCGATCTCGTCCACGCTGCGCAGGCCATGGGCGTCGTCGAAGAAACAGCCCCAGACATGGTCGTGGAAGTACGTCGACGGCGGTTCGGGAACCTTGTCGGCCACGCCGCCCCACCCGCGGTTCTCGTCCCACACCTTGTCGGCGCGCTCGAGGATGTAGGGAATCCACCCGATCTGCCCCTCGGAGTAGGCGAGCCTGAGGTCACCGAACCGCACGAGCACACCTGAGAACAAGAAGTCCACCAGGCTGAACGTGGCGTTGGTGTGCGTCAGGGTCGAGCCGACCGCAGCCGGCGCGTCCGCCGACGTCGACGGCATCTTGGACGACGAGCCGATGTGCATGTTCACGACGACACCGTTCTCGGCGCAGGCCGCGAAAAATGGATCCCAGTACCCGTCCGGGTCGTGCACCGACGGCAGACCCAGGAATGGGGGGATTTCGCTGAAACAGACAGCACGCACGCCACGTGCGGCGTTGCGCCGGACTTCGGCCGCTGCGAGCTCGGCATCCCACAACGGCACGATGACGAGGGGGATCAGGCGTCCACCCGACTCAGCGCACCACTCCTCGACCATCCAGTCGTTGTAGGCACGCACGCACAGCAGGGCCAGCTCCTTGTCCTTGGCCTCCAGGAATGTCTGTCCGCAGAAGCGGGGGAACGTGGGGAAGCACAACGCGGCTTCGACGTGGTTGGCATCCATGTCCTCGAGCCGCTCTTTCACGCGATAGGACCCAGGGCGCATCTCCTCGTAGGTGATGCCCTTCATCGTGACCTCGTCCCGCGGCACACCAACGGCGGAGTCCACCCGCAACAACGGACGCTTCAGGTCCTCGTAGTACCACCAGTCCGCAGGGGCGCCCTCGGTACCCGGCTTGACGGTGAGCTTGCCACCGACGAAGGTGACCTCGCCCATGGGCGCACGGACGATCCGGGGAGCGACGTCCTTGTACTTCGCCGGCACCCGATCGCTCCAGACGGTGGGTGGCTCGACGACGTGGTCGTCGACGGAGATGATGCGTGGCAGCTCGGCCATGCCCGGAGTGTACCCAGGTTTCTGACGGCGTGTCAGGTCATGGTGCTCCCCGGGGCCCGACGGGGCCTGCTGCTAGGGGGCCTGCTGGTACGGCGATTGTTGGTACGGCGCCTGCTGGTACGGCGATTGCTCGTCCGCGCGCTGGTGGTCCTGGGCCTCAGGGTTCGCGGTCACCAGGTACCACGCGTGCTGGTCGTAGGTGCCCGAGTACGGGGCAGTGGTGGACGCCACTGGTGGGTCGTCGGTCCGCGGATCGTCGGTCCGCTGGTAGCTGGCCGTCGGATCGCCGGACCGCTGGTCCGGAACCGACTGGTCCGGGAACTGCTGGGACGCGACCGGCGGGTAGCCGCCCGCGGGATCGCTGACCTGGGGGTATCCGGTCTGCGGGTATGTCATCTCCGGGGACGGAAGGGGCTGGCCCGGGCTGCCCGGGGACGGGGCCGGTTTACCCGGGCTGCCCGGGGACAGGGCCGGTTGACCGGGAGTGCCCTGGTAGGGGGATGGCTGGTCCTGGCTGATGGCGGACGTGACCGAGGCCGCCGTGGCGGCACCTGGTGGCGGGCTGGATCCGATGGATCCCACAGACGCCACGGAGGCCACGACCTCCTCCTGCCAGCGGGCCAGTGCCGACTGGCGCAGCTCTTCCATCAGTGGCGTCAGGTACTTGCCCACGGCGGCAGCCAGCCGCTTGTGACCCTCGTCACCCGGGTACACGCCATCCGCCAGGTCAGCGGAGGACACCACGGTGGCCCCTTCGACCAGGAACAGCCGTCCATCACCGGCAGCCATGCGTTCCCGCACGGCCTCCTCGGCTGCCAGGCGCAGTTCGGCCAGCGTGGCACCGGCCCGGTTGGCGGCCTGTTCGGCGTCGGGCCGGAGCGTGGGGCTCACCACGACGAGTGGGGCGTTGGGATGACCGGCCCGAACGACGGCAAGGAAGGCGCGCAGCTGCTCGGCCACCAGCCCCGGCGTCGACGGCACCCGCCCCCACGGGGTGAAGCCCACGGAGACCGACACCACCTCCGCCGGCGTATCGGCCAGGTGGACGGCCATGGCGGTGTCACCGCGCGCGCTGCCGGCATACCCGAGATTGCAGACGTCGAGACCGAGCTTGCGCCCGGCAAGCGCGGGCCAGGCCATGGAGGGCGACGACGCCAGCCATCCCTGCGTGACGGCGTCGCCGTAGGCGAGCCAGCGCGGCTGGCGGGGAGCCGGGCGCAGCTCACCCCCTACAGCTCCTACCTCCACGATCACCGGTCGCATCCCCTCGGGGAGGTAGACGATGGCCGGCTTGCCGGGATCACCCCCCAGCCCGAGCTCCACGACACCGTCGCCCAGGACTGCTTCTGCCTCTGCCAGCTTCTGGCCCGACCGGAACACGGCGAAGGTGCACCCCGCCCCCTCGCCCCGATAGCCGAGGTTGGCCGAAGTGGTGCGGTAGCGGATCTGCACCGCCCGAGCGTCCCCCACGAACTCCAGCCGCACCCCGACGGGGACCTGCGCCGCCTGCCACGTGTCCGCCGGCAGGCGCTCGACGTCCGCCGGGTTGACGCGGGGATACGGCGTCTCCCCCCACGCCGGGTAGAGCCAACCCCTGAGGAACGGTTCCGGCTGCTCAGGTCGTGCGCTCACAGGCCTCTCCCATTCCCGGAGAACGCTCCCGCGCCGGGGCGGCGGGCGCCGCGGCGACGAGGCGCGTCGTGCATCTGGTGCTCGGGAAAAGCCGCGTCGGAGAAGCGCAATGCATGTGATGCCATGGGTGTGGCCCGGGCCGATCCGTCACGCGCACGCACCAACGCTCGCCGGCAGATGTGCGCGACCCGACCACAGCTCCACCCCCCGGGTATCGGCCGGCAGCAGCGTGTCCTTGAGAGCACGACGCCCTCGAGCGCGCCTCGGGACCACGCCGGCCGGTCGTCCCCGGTTGGGTCCCCTCACCGTTGCGGCCCTCGGCCGAGGGCAGGAGCGGCCCCGGTCGGGCCCGCCGCCCTAGGCTGCGGCACGTGAAAGGCGATCACGTCGAGATCGTCGTGGACGTCGGTGGTGGGGTGCAGCACTTCGACGTGGCCGCCACCAAGGCGGGGCGGCGGGTGGAGGTGACCAGCGGCCGGGGAACCGTCGAGGTGGCGGAGGTCACCCGTACCGGCACTCCCGTCCGCACCGCCAGGTTCATGGCCGCCCGGGTCGTAGCGATTGTGGAGCACCCCGCCGATCTGCGTGCCGTGAACGGTTGAGCCGGTCCTCGCCGTCACCGCCAGGCGATCACGCTCCCCGGGGTGGCGCACCCGTGGGTCGGCCGGCGCCGGCCCGTGCCGCCACGACGGCCGACAGCACGCGTGCGCGATGGGAGGCGGCATCGCCCCACGACGCCGCCAGGGCCCACGCCCGCTTCGCCCACAGGTGGAGGTCGGCCTCCCACGTGTAGCCGATGGCCCCGTGCACCTGCAGGGCGGTGCGCGCCGCCCCAATGGCCGCCTCGGACGCGTACGCCTTGGCCATCGAGGCGTCACGCGACGCCGAGGGTTCGTCCTCGTCCAGCGACCACGCGGCACGGTAGACGACGGGCCGGGCGAACTCGACCCGGACCCATGCGTCTGCCAGTTGGTGCTTGATGGCCTGGAAGGAGCCGATGGCACGTCCGAATTGGTGCCGCACCCGGGCGTAGTCGGCAGCCATGGTGACGAGGCGGTCGGCCAGGCCCACCAGCACCGCGGCGCTGCACAGCGCGGCGCGTTCGGTGGTTGCCGACAGCAGCCGGCGGGCCTCCTCCCCGGTGGCGAGAACCGTCGACGAGGCACGGTCGGCGTCGACCACCGCCAGCCGGCGCGTACCGTCGAGCGCCCGCCGCGGGGTGAGGACGACCCCGGGCGCAGTGGGGTCCACCATGCGCACCTCTCCGTCGCGCTCGAGCAGCACGAGATGGGCGCCCGCTGCAGCGGGAACGGCCGGGGCCGATGCCAGCGCAACAGTCACCACCGCGTCGCCCCCAGCAATGCGTGCCAGCCACTCGCCGCAGATGGCACCACGCCCGGCCGGCAGATCCCCACTGGCGGCATCGACCAGCAATGGTGCGGCCAGCCCCGTGGTCTCGAGGAGGGGCTCGGGCAATGCCGCCCGCCCCGCCTCCTCCAGCAGACCCACCAGGTCCACCGGGCCCAAGCCGAGGCCGCCGTACTCCTCGGGCACGGTCACCCCGACCACCCCCATCCGTGCCAGCGCCTGCCAGCGCTCAGCAGACCACCCGTGCTCCGACGTCCACGCTGCGCGCACCTCCCGTGCCGTGCAGTGCTCCTCCAAGTAGGCGCGCAGCTGGGCGCGGAATTCGAGCTGGTAGTCGTCGAAGCAAAAGCGCACGGTCCGCGCCCGCTAGCCGCGCGGCAGGCCGAGCACCCGCTCGGCCACGACGTTGCGCTGGATTTCGTTGGTGCCGGCGTAGATCGGGCCGGCCAACGCGAACAGGTACCCGTCCAACCACCGACCGGGCCGACCGTCGTCGTCGAGCAATTCCGCCTCCTCGCCCAGCAGGTCCAAGGCCGTACGGTGGATGGCGAGGTCGGTCTCCGACCACCACAGCTTGTTCATCGACGCCTCGGGACCCACGGTGCCGCCCTCGAGCACCAACGTGGCCGTCCAGTAGGTGTGCAGTCGGTACGCCTCGGCGTCCATCCAGGCGCGGGCGACGGCGTCCGACAGCCGCCCGGCCAGGGGCGGATCGACCGCCGCGCGCTGTGCGTACAGGTCGACGAGGCGGCCCGCCGCCTCCGTGTAGCGCGCCGGGCTCCGCAACGACAGCCCGCGTTCGGAGCCAGCCGTGGCCATGGCCACCTGCCAGCCCTGGCCCACATCCCCGAGCACCTGGTCGTCGGGCACCTCGACACCGTCGAAGAACACCTCGGCGAACCCGGTCTCGCCGTCGAGCTGGGGGATGGGCCGGACGGTCACGCCGGGGGCGTCCATGGGGACGAGGAAATAGGTCAACCCGCGGTGGCGCTCGGCGGACGGATCCGTCCGGAACAACCCGAACAGCCAGTCGGCAAACGCCCCGCGCGAGCACCACGTCTTCTGGCCGTCGAGCACCCAGCGGCCTCGGCGGCGTTCGGCCCGACTGCGGATGCCCGCCAGGTCGCTGCCGGCGTCGGGCTCGGACCATCCCTGGCACCAGATCTCCTCGCCCGAGGCCATGGGCGGGAGGAACCGCGCCTTTTGCTCGTCGGTGCCGAACTCGAACAGGGTCGGCGCGAGGAGGAAGATCCCGTTCTGTCCCACCCGCGCCGGCGCCTGCGCTCGCCAGTACTCCTCTTCGAACACGAGCCACTCGATCAGGCCGACGCCCCTGCCGCCGTAGCGCTCCGGCCACGACACCACCGACCACCGTGCCTCGTACATGCGCCGCTCCCAGGCCCGATGAGCCTCGAAGCCCTCGCGGGTGTCGAGAGAGGGCAAGGGACCGTCCCCCCGGGCTGCTGAGGGGACGTTGTCCTCGAGCCACGCGCGCGCCTCGGCCCGCAGCGCCTCCTGCTCCGCTGTGAACCGCAGATCCACGGCGTCGAAATCTGACACACCGCCAGGTTCTCGGCAACAATGGTGCGCACGGGATCACACGGTCCCCGCCGGCTGGCGGTGCATCCAGCTGGCTGCGTAGCACCTGCCGCCGTGACCTGCGGTCCGGGAGGCGACGGTGCGGCCCAGCCTGCTCGCACCAACCAGCCGTCCCAGGCCACTGCATCGTTCCCGGAGGTGCCCATGCCCAGCGCCGTCATCGTCGACGCAGTGCGCACGCCCGTGGGCCGGCGCGGGGGGCGGCTGTCGGGCTGGCATCCCGTCGACCTGGCTGCCGAGGTCCTGCGGGCCCTCGTCGCCCGCAACGACCTCGACCCGGCGCTGGTCGAGGACGTGGTGATGGGCTGCACCATGACGGTGGGCGAACAGGCCATGAACATCGGCCGCAACGCTGCGCTGGCCGCCGGCTTCCCCGACACGGTCCCGGGCACCACCGTCGACCGCCAGTGCGGTTCGGCCCAGCAAGCCATCCACTTCGCGGCGCAGGCCGTGGCGTGCGGAGCCATGGAGGTCGCCATCGGGGCAGGCGTCGAGTCCATGAGCCGCGTTCCCATCGGCTCCACCACCGAGCCGGGACCGGGTGAGGCGTACGGGCCGTCCTACCGCGCCCGGTACGCCCTGGTGCACCAGGGCGAGTGCGCCGAGGAGATCGCCCGGCGCTGGTCGATCGGACGTGACGAGATGGACGAGTTCGCGCTCGAGTCGCACCGTCGCGCCGCGCGTGCCCACGACGAGGGTCGCTTCGCCCGCCAGCTCCTGCCGCTGCCGGCACGGGTGGCCGGCCCCGACGGGGACGTGCAGACCACCGGCGAGCTGCTCGACGTCGACGAGGGTGTGCGCCGCGACACGAGCATCGAGAAGCTGGCGGCCCTGCCTCCGGTGTTCCGTCCGGACGGGCTCGTGACCGCCGCGACCTCCTCGCAGATCTCCGACGGCGCGGCCGGCGTGCTGGTGATGAGCGAGGAGCGTGCCCGAGCGCTGGGCCTGCGCCCTCGAGCGCGCTTTCACACCTTCGCCGTCGCCGCCAACGACCCGCAGATCATGCTCACGGCTCCGATCCCGGCCACGACCATGGTGCTCGAGAAGGCCAAGCTGCGCCTGGACGACATCGACGTGATCGAGATCAACGAGGCTTTCGCCTCGGTCGTGTTGGCGTGGGCGCGCGAACACCACCCGGACATGGCCCGCGTCAATCCCAACGGCGGCGCGATCGCCATCGGGCACCCCACGGGATGTTCGGGCGCGCGGCTCATGGCGACGCTGCTCGAGGAGCTCGAGCGCACCGGTGGCCGCTACGGCCTGCAGACGATGTGCGAGGGGGGCGGGCAGGCCAACGCCACCATCATCGAGCGCCTGGGCTGATATCTCCCAGCCCACCGTTTGAGGCCGGCCACGGCGCCGTCCGAGCCGCACGGGCTGCGCGACACTCGCCCCGTGAGAGGGACCTGGCGGGCCGTGGCCCCATACGGCGCGCTGCTGGCGCTGTCCAGCGCCGCGTCGGTGGCGCTGTGGTGGCACGTGTGGCTCGGGCACCCCTCGAGCACCACCCTGTGCGACTGCGGCGACCCCGGCCAGTACCTCTGGTTCCTCGCCGCGCCGGCCCAGGCCCTGGCGCACGGCCACTCACCATTGCTCACGCATGCCGCATTCGCCCCTGGCGGCGTCAACCTGCTCGACAACCCCGGCGTGCTCGGCCTCGGTGTCGTCCTCGCCCCCCTGACGCTGGTGGCGGGACCGGTGGTGGCACTGAACGTGGCGTTGACGGCTGCGGCCCCCCTGGCCGCCCTCAGCTGTGCCATCCTGCTGCGCCGATGGGTGTCGTGGCCGGCGGCGGCCGCCGGCGCCCTGGCCTTCGGCTTCTCGCCCTTCGTCGCAGGCAACCTGGCCGTCGCCCACCTGCAGGCCGGTTTCCTGGCGCTGCTGCCCGTGATGGCGCTGTGCTTCGACGAGCTGCTCGTCCGCCAGCGGTTCTCGCCGGTCGCGTGCGGTGCCGGGCTGGGCGTACTGGTCGCAGTCCAGTTCTTCGTGAGCCCCGAGATGCTGCTCATCGCCGTGTTCAGCGCGACGATCGGCATCGGCATGCTGGCGGGTTGGGCGCTGGGTGCGGCCCGGGACCGGCTCCGCGCCGCATGGGTGCACGGCGCACGGGGGCTGGCCGTGGCCGTGGTGCTCGCCGGGGCGCTGCTCGCCTACCCCGTGTGGTTCGCGCTGGCTGGCCCCCGCCACACGGTGGGCTCCCCGTGGGCGTTCGTCGCCGGCACCGGCAATCCGTGGCGCGACTTCCTGCTCGTCCATCCCGGTGCCGGCCATCCCGTGCCAGGTGCGACGCTGTTCGGCTACCTCGGTCCCGCGGGCGCCCCCACCGCCTACCTCGGGCCCGTGGTGGTGGGGCTGTGCCTCGCCACGCTGCTCGTATGGCGGCGGAGGGGGGTGGTGTGGTTCTCGGCCGCCATGGCCCTGGTGACGGGCGTGCTGTCCCTCGGCGCGGTGTGGCAGCCCCACTCCCCGGGCCCCTACCCGTGGCTGCCGTGGCGGCTGTTCGCCCACGTGCCGCTGATCGACGAGATCAGCCCCTACCGCCTGTCAGCGGTGGTCGACCTGTTCGTGGTCGTGCTCCTGAGCGTCGGCCTCGACGGCGTCCTCCACGGCGGCCAGGCGTCGGGGCACCACGCGGTGGCGCGCGACATGTCGCCCGGGTCCGGCCACGGGTCGGAACCTCGGGCGCGCCTGGCATCGGCACCGGAAGGGTTCCGCCCGCTGTCGGCTCGCTGGCTCCGGACCTGGCGGGGGCGCTGGACCGACGCACCCAGCGGCGTCCGCGCCCTGGCCGGTGTCGCGCTCGTCGCCGCCGTGGCCATCCCGGTCGGCGGCGCCGAGCGCCTGCCCTACACGGTGCGTCACCTGGCGGTGCCGGCGTGGTTCACGCACGACGGCCGCCACCTGCCGCCGCACTCGGTGGTCTTGGCGGTGCCCTGGGACGCCAACCAGGTCATCGCCTGGCAGGCCATCGCCGGCATGCCCTTCGAGCTCGCCGGGGGCAATGCCTTCGTCCCTGGCTCGAACGGGCGTGTGGCCCAGCACGCGGCCCCCGGCTCGGCTGCGGCGCTGCTGTACGGCCTGTCCCTGTTCGGCCCGGCGCCAGCGCCCACCCCGACGGCCCTCGCCACCCTCCGGCGCGCCATGCAGCACTGGCGCGTGACCACGGTCGTCGTCGCCCCGGGTATCCGCCCCCCGGCGGCCGCCGTCGGGTTCCTGACCGCCGCGTTGGCCAGCGTGCCGCTGCACCGCCAGGGTGTGTGGCTCTGGCCCGCAGTGGCGCATGCGCCGCCCCCGGCCGCGGTCCCGGCCGACATCCTCGGCTGGTGCGGCGCGAGCAGCCGACGTGCTGACCCTGGTGCCGTGGCCCGCTGCGTCCTCGCCGCCGGCCGGCCCGCGTACCAGGTTCCAGGTACCCCGTCCCCGCGACTCAGCTCGCCGCGACTCAGCTCGCCGCGACTCAGCTCGCCGCGACTCAGCTCGAGACGCCAAGCCGCTCGAGGACGGCATTGGCCTGGGCCACGATACGGCCGACCAACTCGGCCACCGTCGGCAGCTCCTCGATGACGCCGACCACCTGGCCCGTGGGCAGCACCCCCACGTCGGTACGCCCCTCCACCAGGGCCGCCTTGGTCATCATGGGCGCGTTGGCCGCCATGACCACCTGTGCCCACGTCAGCTCACCACGTCCCTTCATGGCTCGGCCTTCGGCCAGCAGCTGGCGCACCGAGGCGCCGGTCTGACGGCGGAAGGCCAGGGCGTTGCGGAACGCGCGCGGCAAGGCCGTCAACCGGCCGGCACCCTCCAGGTGGTCGACCAAGGCCGTGCGCACGACACGCTGCGGGGCACCGTCCACGCGGTCGGTCACCACGGTGCCAGTGACGGGGGTACCGAGGTAGAGCTGTTTGACGGCAGCGGGCACCGTGCTCTCCTGGGTGAGCAGGAACCGCGTCCCCATGGCGATGCCCGCAGCCCCCCACGCCAGGGCGGCCACCAGCCCGCGCCCGTCGAAGAAGCCACCAGCCGCCACCACGGCCACGCGCCCACCCACGGCATCGACCACCGCCGGCACGAGCAGCGACGTGGGCACCTGCCCCGTGTGCCCGCCGCCTTCGGCACCCTGGGCGATCACGGCGTCGACGTTGAAGGCGGCGACCTTCTCGGCGTGCCGGCGGGCGCCGACCGTCGGGATCACGACCACCCCTGCCTCGCGCAGCTGCGCCACCAGCTCCGGACGCGGCGCCTGCGCGAAGCTGGCGACCCGGACACCTTCCTCCACGAGGAGGCGGACCCGGTCGACCACATCGGGCGCGTCGGTACGCATGTTGACCCCGAAGGGCGCCGCCGTCTTGGCCTTGACCTCGGCCACGGCCGCACGCAGCTGGTCGAAGGTCATGGTCGCCGAAGCCAGGATCCCAAGGGCCCCCGCGTTGGCCGTAGCGGCCACCAACCGGGGTCCGGCCACCCACCCCATCCCCGTCTGCACGATGGGGTACCGCACTCCCACCAGCTCGCACAGGCGGGTCCGCAACGCGGGATGGGGCTCGACCGGTACGGAGCCGGGCCCCGCGCTCATCGGCTGGTGTCAGCTGGCCGCTTCTCCACGAACGCCGCCCGCTGCTCCGCCGCCACGCCCCGCACGTGCAGCTCGTAGGTGAACCCCTGCTCGAAGCGGTAGCTACGCTTCACGTCCACCGGGTCGATCCCGTTGAGCGACTCCTTGGCCCGGCGGATGATCGAGGGGCTCTTGGCGGCGATCGTGGCAGCCACCTCATAGGCGGCGTCGATCAGCTCCTCGCGCCGGACCACCTCGAGCACCGAGCCGTAGGCGTGCAATTCGGCGGCACCGACGGGCTGGGCCGAGTACACCATGGCTCGCATCCGGTGCTGGGGCACCAGCCGGGCCAGGTGCGTGGCGGCGCCGAGCGCGCCCCGATCGACTTCGGGCAGGCCGAAGGTCGCATCCTCGGAGGCCACGACGATGTCGGCATTGCCGACCAATCCGATGCCCCCGCCGAGGCAGAAGCCGTGGACGGCGGCGATCACCGGCACCTCGCAGTCGTAGACAGCTGCGAACGCGGCCGCGCAGCCGCGGTTGACGCCGACGAGGGCCTCGTCCCCCTTTGCCTGGATCTCTTTGATGTCGACGCCGGCACAGAACCCTCGCCCCTCGGCTCGCAGGACCACCACCCGGACGTCGGGATCCTGGCCGGCCCGGGTCACGGCCTCGGCCAGGGCGAACCAGCCCGCCACGTCCAAGGCGTTGACCGGCGGGTGGTCGATGACCACCTCTGCCGTACCTGCCATCCGCTGCGACGTCTCGATACCCATCGGCGATCCCCCGTGTGCCGTCCGCCGCTGGGCGGGCGAGCTCGTGTGATCTGAACCCCGTGCTATCAGATACCCCGCGCTATCTGATACAGCGTCAGGAGGACGCGTCAGGCTAGGCCACCGTGCGATCCTCCGCTAGTTGCGGGCCGGGCCTGCCCCCTGCCGCCCCGGCGGCCGGTGCGGCTGCATGCGACGTCGCTGCATGCGACGAGGAGGAGGGACCACATGAGCAACGGCACAGCGCCGACAGGCGGGCCGCTGGACTTCACGGGGAAAGTGGCCGTCGTCACGGGGGGGGCACGGGGTGTCGGCCGAGGCATCACCGAAGCCCTCCTGGCGGCGGGTGCCAGCGTCCTGGTGTGCGGTCGCCACCAGCCACCGTCCCACGACCTGCCCACCAGCGGGAACCGCCGTGCCGCGTTCCACGTCGCCGACGTCCGCCAACCCGACCAGGCGGCCGCCGCCGTGACCGCGGCCGCCGAGCGCTTCGGGCGGCTCGACCTGCTCGTGAACAACGCCGGCGGGTCCCCGGTGGCCGCTGCCGCCACGGCCTCCCCCCGGTTCGTGGCCTCGGTGGTTTCGCTCAACCTGCTGGCCCCGTTCACGTGCGCCCAAGCCGCCAACGCCATCATGCAGGACCAGGCCGACGGCGGGGCGATCGTCAACATCGGCAGCGTCTCGGGACTGCGTCCCTCCCCGGGGACCGCCGCCTACGGTGCGGCCAAGGCCGGGCTCGTCAACCTCACCCGCACGCTCGCCATCGAATGGGCGCCCAAGGTCCGAGTCAACTGCGTGGTGGCCGGCCTCGTCGCCACCGAAGCGGCGGCTGACCACTACGGCGGGCCGCAGGGCATGGCCCGCGTGGCGGCCACCGTCCCGCTGGGCCGGATGGCGACACCGGCGGACATCGCCGGCGTGTGCCTGTTCCTGGCCTCGCCCCTGGCCGGCTACGTGACGGGGGCGGTCGTCGAAGCGCACGGGGGCGGCGAGTGGCCTGCGTTCCTGGCGGCGGCGCGGGGCGATGACGGCAGCCGCTGATCGACAGGTGTCGCCGCTGGGCCGTTCCAGCATCGTCCGCTGGTGACTCCACCGTCGCCTGCGGGCGCCCGCCGGCCGCCGGTGGGGGCGGGCACCGGGGCGTGCTGGTCCGAGGTGGGCTGCCGAGGGTCGGACGCTGGTCGCTGGGCTCCAGCTCAGCCGGCCACGGTTCACGTCGGCACGGTCCAGTCAAGTCGGCACGGTCCAGTCAAGTCGGCACGGTCCAGCGCCGATACCGAAGCGTGTCGCAGTACGCCATGGTCCTCCGCGCCTGGCGGCACCCAGCGGTCCCTGCGATCGCCGGGCCACCGGGGCACAGCGCGTGCCGGGCGACGCCGCCCGATCCGGTGCCCCCCCGTCCTCGCACGCCCGCTGACACGAGGGGTATCCGGGCGTGCTGCGGCTGACCGGTGGGAGGTGAGGTGCGCCACGAGCCCACGCTGGTGCTGGCTGGGCAGCCCGTCCTCGAATATCAGCCAGCCGTGGATCTGGCCACGGGCCGGCTGTTGGGCTTCGAGGCTCTCGTGCGCTGGGACCACCCCACCAGGGGCCACATCCCGCCCGAGATCCTGATCCCGTGGGCCGAAGCCAACGACGACATCGTGGCGCTCAACGCCTGGGTGCTGCGCGAGGCGTGCCGCCAGGCGCAGCGCTGGCCCTCGGGGATCCAGCTGGCCGTCAATTGCTCGATCGTCCAGTTGCGCAGGGGTGAGGCATCGCGGGCCGTGGCGGCGGCCCTCGAGGACTCGGGACTCAATCCTGACCGGTTGACCGTCGAGGTGACGGAACGGACCATCGCAGACGAGCGTGCGGCTGCCGAGCTCCGGGCCCTGTCGGCACTCGGGGTGCACCTGGCAGTGGACGACGTGGGCACGAACTGGACCTCTCTGCAGCCGTTGCGCCGCTTCGCCGTCGAGACGGTCAAGATCGACGGCGCCTTCGTGACCAGCCTCGAACCCACCCAGGGCATGAACCGAGCCATCGTCGAGGCCATCGTGCACGTGGCCCATTCGCTGGCGATGAGCACGGTGGCGGAGGGGGTGGAGACCTCCCACCAGGTCGCCGTCCTGCGGGAGTTCGGCGCCGATGTTGCCCAGGGGTTCTTCTTCGCCCGTCCGCTGCCCGACACGCAGGCCGAGATCCTCGCCTGCCACGAGCCTCGGGCCGTGTTCGCGCTGACCGACACCGCTCGCGGCAGCGCAACGACGTTCCCGCAGCTCCGGCACCTCACGGTGCTCACCACCCACCCGGCGGCAGTGCCCCCCGTCGTGCCCGGTGGCGTCGCGGTGCCAGGCTCCGACCGGATGCTCGGGGCACACACCGGCGACGAGGGGCATCCCGACGGTGCGGCGCCTGCCGCCACCGGCGACGATCCGACGATGCGTCCGAGGGCGGTGGCTCCGAGGTCGGGGGGCTCGACGACAGCCAGCGCGAAGGCGCCGGCCTCGACGGCGGTGCGCTCGAACGGCGCTCGTTCGAAGGGCGCGGGATCCAAGGGCGCGGGATCCAAGGGCGCGGGTTCCAAGGGCGCTGCGGTGCGCGACGGCCGCTCGACGCGTCCCGGCGCGCCGTCGGCTGTGGCGAAGGACGCCGATTCGACCCCACCGCCGGGCACAGCACCCCCCACGCCGTCCCGGCGGCGATCCGGCTGACACCTGGGGTCACGGGTCGCGCCGCGCCCTGCGGCGTGCGCCAGGCTGCTGCAGCGGCCAGCACCGCTCGTGCCGGCATCCCGCCACGCACACGCCAGAGGAGGCTGCCGCCACCCCCTCCCGCCAGCCGAAAGCCCGTCAGCTGGTGGGCCAGGCGTCGGTCGTGGTTCGATACCCCCCCGTGAAGCTCGCCGTCCCCTCAGAGAGCCGGCCGGGCGAACGGCGGGTCGCCATCGTCCCCGACGTTGCCGGCCGGCTGATCGGCTCGGGTGTCGAGGTCGCCGTCCAGGCGGGTGCCGGCGCGGCCGCCCACTTCCCCGATGCCGCCTATCGCGATGCGGGTGCCACGGTGGTGGGCGACGTGTCCCAGCTGCTGGCCGGCGCCGACGTGGTCGCGCGGGTCCACGCGCCCACCCCGGCCGAAGCCGAGGCGATGCCCGAGGGAGTGAGCCTGGTCAGCTTCCTGCAGCCGGCCACGCAACTGGACACGATCCGGGCGCTGGTCCGCCGGCGCGCCACCGCATACAGCCTCGACCTCCTCCCCCGCATCAGCCGGGCCCAGTCGATGGATGCCCTGTCCTCCCAGGCCACCGTGTCGGGCTACCGGGCAGGGCTGGCCGCCGCCGAATTGCTGCCGAAGTTCTTCCCCCTGTTCATGACCGCTGCCGGCACCGTGCCGCCCGCCAAGGTGCTGGTGATGGGAGCCGGGGTTGCGGGTCTGCAGGCCATCGCCACGGCCCGGCGCCTGGGCGCGCAGGTCAGGGCCTACGACGTGCGGGCGGCCGCCAAGGAGGAGGTCCAGTCGCTGGGGGCCACGTTCGTCGAGCTCGAGCTCGAGACCCAAGAGGGGTCCGGTGGCTACGCCCGCGAGCAATCCGAGGAGTTCCTGGCCCGCCAGCGCGAGCTGATCGCCCAGGAGATCGCAGCGTCCGACGTGGTGATCACCACCGCCGCCGTGCCGGGCCGCAAGGCACCGGTGCTGGTGACCGCGGCGATGGTGCACGCCATGGCCGAAGGTGCGGTGATCGTCGACCTGGCCGCCGACCAGGGTGGCAATTGCGAGCTGACCGAGCCCGGGCGGGACGTGGTGGTGGACGGGGTGACCATCCGGGGCCTGTCGAACACACCGTCGACGATGCCGACCCACGCCAGCTTCCTGTATGCCCGCAACGTGGCCAACTTCCTGGCGCTGCTCGTGAAGGACGGCAGGCTCGATCCCGACGTCGAGGACGAGATCGTGGCCGGCACCTGCGTGGTGCGCGACGGCGTGGTCGTCCATGGCCCGACCCGGGAGTTGCTCGACGGCGAGGAGGCTGGCTCGTGAGTGTCGGACTGGTCGAATTGTTCACCATCTTCGTGCTGGCGGCCTTCGTCGGCTACGAGGTCATCTCCAAGGTGCCGAGCATCCTGCACACGCCATTGATGTCGGGATCCAACGCGGTGCACGGCATCATCCTGGTGGGCACCATGGTCGTCCTGGGCGACGCGCACGGCGCTGCGCAGCTGGTCCTGGGCACCCTGGCCGTGCTCCTCGCCACGTTGAACCTGGTGGGCGGGTTCGTGGTCACCGACCGCATGCTCGAGATGTTCAAGTCCAAGCCGAGCGAGCGGTCCAGCCCTGGCACCGCCCCCGCCGCAGAGGGGCCCCGGCCGGGTGGAGGTGCGAAGTGAGCGTGCTCGGCGCCCTCAGCTTCCCGCTGTCGACCGGCCGCGACCTCGTCTACCTGGTGGTGGCGATCGGCTTCATCCTCACGTTGAAGGGCCTCAGCTCACCCCGGGGCGCGCGGCGGGGCACCCTGGTGGGTGCGGCGGCAGCGGCGGTCGGCGTGGCCATGACCTTCACGGACCCGTCGCTGCGGACGCCGGTGCCCGGCGTGAACCACGCGCTCAACCTGGCGCTCATGCTGAGTGCCATGGTGGTGGGCGCCGTCATCGCAGTCCCCGCCGCCCGGCTCGTCAAGATGACGGCGATGCCCCAGATGGTGGCGATCTTCAACGGCGTGGGGGGCGGGGCAGCAGCCCTCGTGTCGATCACCGAATTCCTCAAGCTCCCCACGGGCACGGTGGCGATCTACAAGATCGCCGAGGTGCTCTTCGGCGTCGTCGTCGGGGCGGTGTCCTTCTCGGGGAGCGCCATTGCCTTCGCCAAGCTGCAGGAGCTCATGACGGGCCGGCCCGTGACCTATCCCGGTCAGCAGGCCATCAACGCTGTCATCGGCCTGGGCATCCTGGGTCTGGTGGTGGCCGCTCTCGCCACGTCGAACGTGGCGCTCATGGTCCTCGTGCTCGTCCTGTCGCTGGTGCTGGGCGTCGTCTTCGTGCTCCCCATCGGGGGTGCTGACGTTCCCGTGCTCATCTCGCTGCTCAACTCGTTCACCGGCCTGGCGGTGGCGGCCTCGGGCTTCACGTTGGACTCGAACCTGCTCATCGTGGCCGGCACCTTGGTCGGTGCATCGGGCATCCTCCTCACGAGGATGATGAGCACCGCCATGGGCCGGTCGCTGCCCAACATCCTCTTCAGTGCCTTCGGCGCCGTGGTGACGGCCTCTGGGGCCGAGGGCGGGACCGAGGGGCGCACCGTGCGCTCGGGGACCCCCGAGGACATCGGGGTGCTGCTGGCCTATGCCCGCAAGGTGGCCATCGTCCCCGGCTACGGCCTGGCCGTCGCCCAGGCGCAGCACACCGCCCGTGAGCTGGCCGACGCCCTGGCCAAACGCGGGGTGGAGGTCTACTACGCCATCCACCCGGTGGCAGGGCGCATGCCCGGCCACATGAACGTCTTGCTGGCCGAGGCGAACGTCCCCTACGAGCAGCTCAAGGAGATGGACGAGGCCAACCCCGAGATGCCCACGACCGACGTCGCGCTGGTGGTGGGCGCCAACGACACCGTGAACCCCGCCGCCAAGAACACACCGGGGAGCCCCATCTACGGCATGCCCATCATCAACGCCGACCAGGCGCACAACATCGTGTTCCTCAAGCGATCGATGCGCCCGGGGTTCGCCGGCATCGACAACGAGCTGCTCTACGACCCGAAGACGACGATGCTCTTCGGCGATGCCAAGGAGTCGTTGCAGAAGCTGGTGAGCGCGGTCGAGTCGGCCTGACCGGATCTCACGTCCCCGGTTCGGCCACCAGCGCGGACGGCCCGCCGTCGGCCAGGCGGGCGAAGACGAGCAGCCCCTGGCTCGTCTGGCGCGTGGACGACACCACGACCTCCACGGCCCTGCGACCCACCAGGTGCACGGCGTCGTTGACCACGACCATGTCGCCCTCGGGCAGGTAGGCCACCGCCTGGCGGGGCTGTCGACCTGCCTGGACGAGATCGACCACGAGTCGTTCGCCCGGCGGATGGTCCGGCGCCAGCTCGGCCGCCAGGCGCCGGAGGTCGAGCACCGGCACCCCCGCCGCCTCCGCCCGCTCCGACAGCGCCACCGAGCAGGTGCCGAGGCGCGCGTGGAGGCGCTGGGCGAGGGTCAGGACCTTGCCAGGCGCGTCGTCCACCTCAGGGACCTCGTGCTCGTCGATGCGGACGTCGATGCCCATGGCCCGCAGCGCCTCGATGGCCTCGAGACCACGGCGGGCCCGTCGCCTGGTGACCGGGTCGGGCCCCTCGCTGAGCGCCCGGACTTCGTCGACCACGAACCGTGGCACAACGATCCCACCATGGAGCAAACCGGCGCGTCCGAGCACCAGCACGAGCCGATCCATGACCGCCGACGTGTCCACCAGCAGGGCGTCTGCAGGGAGGGGCCCCGGCCGATCGAGCAGGTGCGACATGCCCGCCGCCCGGACGATGTCGCGGCCCTTGGCGACCCCCAGGCGTGCTCCGGCCGCGCACAGCACCCAGGCGAGCGCCGCGATCAGGGGGTAGTCGATGCTCGAGTGCACGAGGGCCACGAGGGGCAGCCCGGCCACCAGGCCGACCAGCAGGCCGGCAGTGCCCACGACGGAGGCCGCGAACACCTCCCCCGCCGGCATGCGGCGGAGCTCGCCCAGTGCCTGCTGGATCCCACGGTCGATCAGGCGGCCGACCACCCCACCGACGACGTATGCCACCAGAGCGCCGAGGAACACGCCGACGACGGGTGCGGAGGTGTCCCTCCCCACGTGGTTGCCGACGGCCAGACCTGCCAAGGCGCCCGCGATGACCAGCAGCAGCCTGAAGCCTTCGACGAAGATCATGAGCTCCCGTCGACTCCCAGCGGCATCCGCCCCTCTGACCCGTAGGCTACCAACCGGTCGCCGACGCTCCGGTTGCAGCTGCCACGGCGGGTGCGCGAGGTCTGTGCGGGCACGCTGACCCTCTCCGGGTGCCGCCACCCGATGGCGGAGCCGACGGGTCGGTGGTGACCGTTGCCTCCTGCGAGCAAGGTGCCGCCACCCGATGGCGGGGCCGACCCTCGCCGGCGTCGACCACCGCGCCGGGTGGGCCGCCTCTCCCCCAGGACACCGGCACGGGGTTCACCGGCACCGGGTTCACCAGCACCGGGTTCGACGGGTGCTGCCGCAGGTCAAGACGGCGCGGGCAGGCGCCGATACCACCCTGGACCGCCCGTCGGGGCGGCCGCCGGACATGCGGCCCTTGTGGGCCGACGTCACATCCACCACACTGGTCGCCTCGCTTCACACGAGCGGGGTGGCCGGGCGGCGGCGGCCGCGGGGACCCGGCGGGGCAGGGTGCGGCTTTTCGGACGACCATGGACCTGCACGCCACAGCGACCGTCCTCGATGCCCGGCTCACCGGCGCGCGGCTCGTTGGCCTCACCGCGAGCGGCCCGGCTGCCGTGGCCGGCCTGACGCTCACGGGGCGGGCGGAGGGGCTGGGCGTCGTCGACGCGGCGGGCCGCCTCCGCCGGTGCTGGCCCTGGGACCAGGTGATCACCCTCGAGACGAGGCGGGCGGGTGGCGCGGGCGGTGTCGCCGGCACAGTGCGGGTCGAACCCGATGCGCCGGCAGGTGACCCGGGTACCCCGGATCGGCACCGGGGTGCGTCAGGTGGTGGCGACACGGACGCCGTGCTCGACGTGCAACTGCGCGATCGCCACCTCGTCTTCCTCGCTCCCGCCTCCGCCACCGCTGCCTTCCTGGACGTCTTGGGGCGCGCCGGTGTGCCTGTCGCCCGCATCGCCGCGCCGGCCGCGCGCCCGCCGGCACCGGCGGGGACACCGGTGCCGGCGGGGGCACCTGGGCCAACCACCACCAGGTCGCGCCGTGGCGCCCACCGGCGCACCCCGAGCTGGCTGCGGCGGGCCCGGCGCCCTCGCCGCCACCGGGCTCGTCACGCCCGGCGACTGTGGCCCGCCGTCCGCGACCGACGCGCGGCACCTGCCACCGCCTTGTTGTGCGCGGCGGGTGTCGCGTTGGGCGGCAGCCTGGGAACCATCTCCGGCGCATCGCCGGGTCGCGCCGCCCACCACGGCGCCGGCATCCGCCCCACGGCCGGCCTCGTGGGAACGTTCGGGGGCGGGCCGTCCCAGCCCCTCGACCTGCCGCCGGCCACGTCGCCACCTGCGCCCGCGCCGCCCGCGTTGGCAGACGCACCGGCCCTCGCTGCCCATGAGATCGTCGCGTTCGCTCCCTACTGGGCATTGCCCTCGTCGGGTTCCTTCGACGTGGGCGACCTCACGACCCTCGCCTACTTCTCGGTCGACGTCCAGGCAGACGGCACCATCGACCACAGCGGGCCGGGCTGGGTCGGGTACCAGAGCCAGGCGCTGGCCGACTTGATCACCCGGGCGCACGGCGCCGGCGATCGCGTCGTGTTGACCGCCACGTGCTTCGACCAGCCGACCCTCGACCGGCTCACCGCCGATCCGACCGCCGCCGGGCGGCTGGCGTCCTCCCTCGTCGAGCTGGTGCGAGCCAAGAACCTCGATGGTGTGAACATCGACTTCGAAGGTGCGGGTCCCGGGGACCGCGTCGGCCTGGACCACCTGGTGGCCACGGTGTCGGCCGCCGTGCACGGCGCCAACCCCCACTGGCAGGTGACGGTCGACACCTACGCCTCGTCGGCCGGCGATCCCGCTTCCTTTTACGACATCGCCGGCCTGGCCCCATCGGTCGACGCCTTCTTCGTCATGGCCTACGACATGGACGATCCGTCGGTGCCGACACCGACCGCCGCATTGACAGGACCGGGTTTCACGGACCTGGCGGCCGTGCAGGAGTACACGGCGGTGGTGCCTGGCTCGAAGGTCATCCTCGGCGTTCCCTTCTACGGCTACGACTGGCCAACAGCAGGTCCCGGGCTGGGAGACCCTGCCACCGGCCCTCCCACGCCCGTCACCGACGCCCAGATCGAAGCCGCGGGCCACCCCGTCTACTGGGACCCGGTCACCCAGACGCCGTGGACCTCGTACCAGGTGGGGGGGCAGTGGCACCAGACCTGGTTCGACGACGCCGCCTCCCTGTCGCTCAAGGCACAGCTGGCCGGACGCTTCCACCTCCGGGGCGTGGGCGTGTGGGCACTGGGCATGGACGGCGGCGACCCGACGCTGCTGGCCGCACTGGTGGGGCGCGGACCGGTGGTCAAAGACGGGCAACTGGGTCCGGGACCGACGGCGACGACCAGCCCACCACCCACCACCACGGTGCCACCCCCACCCGGCGGCTACCACTACGCCGGCCTCTGGGAGGGGACCACGGTCACCTTGACGCCGGTGGACCCGGCACATCTGTCCGGAGGTGTCGGACCGGAGAGCGGCGTCCTCACTGGCTTCACCACTGACGACCCCGCCGTCATGTGCCTGGAGGACAGCGCTCCCCTGGCGGTGGCGCCCGTGCTCGGCCGGCCCAGCACCTTCCTGGTCACGGCGACGGCACCCGTCGACTGCGCCTCGGGTTCCTGGCTGTTCACGGCGACCGGCACCACTGCCCCGCCACCGCCGACCACCTCGACCACCTCCGCCTCGCCGACTCCCACCACGACGGCACCACCGCCCACCTCCACGACCACGACGACGGTGGCCGCGCCGACCACGACCACCACCGAACCGGCCACGCCGCAGCCGAGCCCGAGCACGACGACCACCACAGCGGGCTCGCCCACCGCCGGCGGTTGAACCGGCCATGGGCGACGTCAGAGGGGCGCGCCCAGCTGCCTCGGTGCCGCCGGTGGGGCTGCGCCGGCCGCAGCACCGCATGACGGCTGCCGGCAGCCGGAGCGACGGAGTACCGTGCTGATGGTCATGGGGGGAGCACCGGCTGGCACGGCGGCACCGCCGCGGCAGGGGGCGCGGCTCGCCTACCTGCCGGCACTGGACGGGATCCGTGCCGTCGCCGTGCTGGTCATCATCGCCTTCCACACCGGCATCCCCGGGATCCCCGGCGGCTACTTCAGCGTCGACGCCTTCTTCACGCTGTCGGGCTACCTCATCACGTCATTGCTGGTGGTGGAATGGGGACGGACAGGTACCGTCTCCCTGCGGGGATTCTGGGCCCGCCGGGCGAGACGGCTGCTGGCCGCGCTGTTCGTGATGCTGGCCGTGGTGGGGCTGCTGGCAGCGGCCCTGCCCAGCGTCCTGGGCAGTCCCCAGCTGCTGGGGGACGGGCTGGCCACCGTGTTCTACGTGGCCAACTGGCACCTGATCGCCGAGCACGCCGACTACTTCGTCGCCACCGGCCGCCTTTCACCCCTGCTGCACACGTGGACCCTGGCGATCGAGGAGCAGTTCTACCTGATCTGGCCGCTGGTGGTGGTGGCCGTGCTCGGCCGCACACCTCGCCCCCTCGGCGCACCGACGCGCGGGCCGGCCCTCGCCGGTCCGGCCCCTGTCCGCCCCGGCCCCAGCGCCAAGCGGCACCGGCGCCTGCAGGTGCTGCTCGTCGTCGCCGTGATGGGAGCGCTCGCCTCGGCGGTGGAGATGGCCCTGGTCACCCATGCCGGTGGCGACCCCACGCGCAGCTACTACGGCAGCGACACACGCGCCCAGAGCCTGCTGGTCGGCGCGGCCCTGGCCGTCGCCACCGCACTGTGGGGTCCTGCCCAGCGGCCGGCGGCGCGCCGGCTCCTGTGGCTGGCAGGCTGGGCCGGTGCCGGCGGGACGGCGCTGCTGTGGGCCACCGTGCCCGAGACCTCCCGCCTCGCCTTCCACGGAGGGTTCCTCCTGGCGGCCACCGCCACCGCGGCCGTGATCGCCGCCGCTGCCCAGCTGCCCCGCAGCCCGCTGGCGCGGGTGCTGGGGCTCGCCCCCCTGCGGTACCTCGGGCAGATCTCCTACGGCATGTACCTCTGGTACTGGCCCACCGTGCTGGTGCTCACGCCCGACCGGACCCACCTCCCCCAATTCCCCTTGCTGGCCGTGCGCGTGGCAGTGGTCGTCGCGCTGGCCACCGTGTCCGCCTTCGTCGTCGAGCTGCCCATCCGCCGAGGTGCCCTGCCTCGGTGGCGAGCCGCCATGGCCGCCCCGCTCGGTGCCATGGGTGCACTGTGCGCCATCGTCCTCCCCGCCGTGGTGGCACCGGCGTCCGCTGCCGCCTCGCTCGCCCCGCCGCCCACAGCCGCGCCATCGGCGGGCCCCCCGGTCAAGATCCTGCTGGTGGGCGACTCCATCGCCGGATCACTGGGTGTGGGCATGGGGGAGGTGGCCCCCCGCTATGGCGCCGAGGTCGTGGACGAGGGCAGCCCGGGGTGCTCGGTGTCGATGGACCAGCTGTTCAAGGTCCTGTGGTTCACGGTGCCACCGGGAGCTCCCTGCGTGGCGGGCGACCCCGGCGCGCTGCTGGCGCAGTGGCAGACCTGGGTACAGCACTGGAACCCCGACGTGGTCGTGTACCTGGCCCGTGGCGAGCTGTTCGACCAGGAGCACGACTCGACCTGGACGCATTTGGGGCGGTCGTCCTTCGACGCGTACGTCACCGACCGCTTCCGCCAGGCGGTCGCCGTCCTGGGCGCGCAGGGTGCCCACGTGGTGCTGCTCACCACGCCGTACTACGACAGCGGTGGCCCCGACGGCAGGACGTGGCCCGAGGACCAGCCTCGACGCGTGGTCACTGACAACGCCCTCATCGAACGCGTGGCCGCCCAGGACGCACCGACGCTCACCGTCGACCAGGGGATGGCCGCCACCGACCGAGCACGCCCGGGTCCGGGAGCCGGCGGTCCGGGGGGTCTGCCTCCCGCTGCCGGCGAGGCCGTGGCGCCCGGTGGGGTGAGCGTGATCGATCTGGGGTCGATGCTGTCGCCCGGCAGGGCATTTGCCGCCGTGGTCGACGGCGTGACCGTCCGCTGCCCGGACGGCGTGCACATCAGCGCTGCCGGCGGGCGGTGGGCAGCGGCCAGGTTGCTGCCGCGCCTCGTGGCCTTCGGGCGGGCCCACCAGCACACGGCACCGGGCGGCAGCTGGCCCGGTCCGCTCCCCGCCGATCCACCCGCCTGGTGGAACAAGCTGCACTGCGGCATCGGGTGAACGACAGCACCGGGTCACTGACACCCCGGTGGACGGCGGCCCGCGGCCTGGGGCACGTGGCCCGGGGCACGGGGCATTCGGGCGCCGCGTCCTACACTTCCCCCATGCCCGACCCGAGCGCCACGCCGAACCGGCAGATGGGCCACGGCGTCAACCAGCGCCACCTGGTGCGCATGACGCCCCAGGAGGTCGACACCTTCCTGGCCGAGCGCCGGCCCATGACGCTGTGCACCATCAACCACGACGGGACCATCCACGCCGTCGCCATGTGGTACGGCTTCCTCGAGGGCTGCGTTGCCTTCGAGACCAAGGCCAAGTCGCAGAAGGCCAGGAACCTCCTGCGCGACCCCCGCATGACCTGCATGGCCGAGGACGGTGACAGCTACGAGGAGCTGCGTGGCGTCGAGCTCGTCGGCCGCGCCGAGATCGTCGAGGACCGCGACCGCATGTGGCAGCTGGGCGTCAACCTCTTCGAGCGTTACCACGGCCAGTACACCGAGGACCTGCGGCCATTCGTCGAGGCCATGCTCCACAAACGCATCGTGGTGAAGCTCCACGTGGACCGGGTCGTGTCCTGGGACCACCGCAAGCTCGGCCTGCCCCCCACCCGGCCTGGCCACTGACCTCCGTGCCCCAGGGCGGGCCGCAGCCCCTGGGGATGCACCGTCCTCGTGTGCCTCGTGCCGGTCCCGGCGGTCGTCGCGGCGACAGCGTCCGGCGGTCGTCGTGGCGAGAGCACCCGGCGGTCGTCGCGGTGGAGGGCGCGCCGGTGTGCCCGTCGGGGCGAGCCATCCATCCTCAGAACGGGGCGACCCGCTCGCGCCATCGCGTCCGGGCAGGCGGCGCCAGTGGACCGGCCCGCTCGTGACGAGAACGCGTTCCACTTCGTCAGCTACATTCACGGCACCAGCACCGTGACGCCACGTGCCATGGTGCCTCGACACGAGGGAGGCCGCCGTGATCCTCGACCGGTTCCGGCTCGACGGCAGAGCAGCCGTCGTGACCGGCGCCAGCCGCGGCATCGGAGCCGCCTGCGCCGTCGCCCTCGCCCAGGCCGGTGCCGATGTGCTCATTGCCGCGCGCTCGGCCGACGACCTGGCCACGGTGGCCGCACGCATCGAGGCCGAGGGCCGCCGAGCGGCGGCCGTGGTCGCCGACCTCGACGACCTGGATGCGGTCGCCGGCCTGGCAGGACGCGCGAAGGCCGCGTTCGGCCGCCTCGACGTGGTGGTGAACAACCTCGGCGGGGCCATGCCCAGGCCGTTCCTCGATACTTCGCCCCGGTTCCTCGAGCGCGCCTTTCACTTCAACGTGGCCACGACCCACGCGCTCACCCGGGCAGCCGTGCCACTCATGATCGAGTCCGGTGGGGGCTCGGTGGTGAACATCTCCTCCGACGCCGGGCGCATCCCCGACCGCGGGTACCTCGGCTACGGCACGGCCAAGGCGGCGCTGTCGCACTACACGCGGCTGGCCGCGGTCGACCTCGCCCCGCGCATCCGGGTCAACGCCGTGCTGCCCGGGGCCATCGCCACCGCCGCCCTCGCGCTCGTGACCTCCAACGACGCGATGCGGGGCGCCATGGAGGCCGCCACGCCGCTGCGGCGCATCGGCGAGGTCGAGGAGATCGCCGCCGCCGTGCTGTTCCTGGCCTCGGACGCCGCCTCCTATGTCACCGGCACGCTGCTCGAGGTGGACGGCGGCCTCAACCGTCCCCAGCTCGAGCTCGGCATTCCAGATCCATGACCACCGCGCCCTACCGCGTGGTGGCATGGGGGACGGGCAACGTCGGGCGGCACGCCATTGCCGGCATCGACGCCAGAGCGGACCTCGAGCTGGTAGGCGTGTGGGTCTCCACCGCCACCAAGGTGGGCTGCGATGCCGGCGAGCTGGCGGGTCTGGGCCGGCACCTCGGTGTCGCGGCCACCATGGACGTCGAGTCCGTCGTTGCCCTGCGTCCCGACTGCGTGGTCGACACCGCCATGGCCGACAACCGCCTCGCGGCGGCGGTGGCCGACATCGAGCGCCTGGCGCGCGCCGGCATCAACGTCGTGGCAAGCGGGCCGGTCTGCCTGCAATTCCCCGACCAGGTTGCCCCCGAACTGGCGGCCCGAGTCCGCAGCGCAGCGTTGGAGGGCGGCGTATCGGTATGGGTCAACGGGATCGACCCAGGCTTCGCCAACGACGTGCTGCCGCTTGCGGTGTCGGGGATCTCGCAACGCATCGACGAGGTTCGCTGCATGGAGATCCTCGACTACGCCACCTACGACCAGCCCACGGTGCTGTTCGACATCATGGGCTTCGGCCGGCCCCTCGACGACGTGCCCCTCCTCCTGCAGCCTGGAGTGCTCACCATGGCCTGGGGTAGCGTGATCCACCAGCTCGCGGCGGGCTTGGGGGTGGAGCTCGATGCCGTCGAGGAGTGGCACGAGCGGCTCCCTGCCCCCGACACCTTCCGGGTCCGTTCGGGGGCAATCGAGGCGGGCACGGCCGCTGGACTCCGCTTCGAGGTGCGCGGCCTCCGTCACGGGCGGGCCGTGGTGGTGCTGGAGCACGTCACTCGCCTGCGGCCCGACATCGGCCCCCATTGGCCGTCACCGACCGGGCACGGCTGCTACCGCGTGGTGGTGTCGGGCGAACCCACCTACACCGTCGACCTGCAGTTGGTGGCATCCGACGGTGACCACAACACCGCCGGGCTGAAGGCCACGGCCATGCGGTTGGTCAACGCCGTGCCCGCCGTTGTCGAGGCGCGCCCGGGCCTCCTGAGCGCCCTGGACCTTCCCCTGGTCTGCGGACGGGGCCTGCTGCGCTGAGCCGCTGGGCCGGCTGCGGCTCGTGGCGGCAGGCGGGCAGCCGGGAAACGGGCGGCGGCGATCGATCAGCGTGCGACCAGCTGGTCAGTGACCCCAGATCTTCCCGACCACGATGGCGACGAGGATGGGTCCCACGACGCCGACCAGGATGCCACCCAGCACGAACGCCAGCGCGATCTGGACAGCCATGGCCCGCTGCTCCTGGCGTGTCGGTTTCGGCTCCACCACTGCCATCGCTTCGGCCTCCTGCACGTCACGGACAATCGCTTCACGATACCGTGAGGGGGTGCGGGGCCTTGGCCCGGAACGAGCCCACACCGTGGTCGACAGCCCCATCGGGCCTCTCACCCTGGTGGCCGCCGGGCAGGCACTCGCCGGCCTGTACTTCGCGGACCAGCGCCATGCACCGAAGCCCGACACCCTCGGACCGCGCCGCGACCGGATCCTGCCATGGGTCCGCCGCCAGCTGGACGAGTACTTCTTGGGCACGCGCACGACCTTCACGGTCGCCCTGGCGCTTGTCGGCACGCCGTTCCAGCTGGCGGTCTGGGCCGAGCTCAGCCGGATCCCCTGTGGCACCACGGCGACCTACGGCGAGGTGGCGCGGCGTGTCGGCCGACCGCGCGCGGCCCGGGCGGTAGGCCTGGCCAACGGACGGAACCCGGTGGCCCTCGTGGTGCCCTGCCACCGGGTGGTCGCCAGCGGGTCGCTGGGCGGCTACGGCGGCGGGCTGGACCGAAAGCGCTGGCTCTTGCGCCACGAGGCCGAGATGTGCAGCGTCGGCAGCCGAACCTGAGCCGCTCACAGGCGTGGCCCCCGGGGGCTGCGCCGATCGGCCGATCGGCCCTGGCACGCCTGCTGCCCGGGCCGGTGGCCGCCGGCTCCTGATGGCGACGTCGGCTCAGCCGATCGGCCGCTGGCGCGGACGGCTGCCTGGGAGGGTGCCGGGCCGGAGCCCCTCGCTCTTGCCGCTCTGTCGCTCCTGCCTGGCCGCGGCTCGGCGCAGGGCCCGGCTCGCCGCCAGGTCCGTGCGCGCCCCGGCCTCGAGCATCTGCTCGAGCACCTCGACCTGCTTGAACACCGGCACGCGCCGCAACTGGCGCTCCAGGCGGGCCAGGCTCTCGGGCAGGGCACGGCCCTTCTCGCGCTGCTTGCGGATGGTGCGCACGATGCGCCGGGCGTAGCGGCGGCGCAACCAGGGCGACCGTCCGATCAGCCGCGCCGGCAGGTCGCGCAGCCGCCGCCGGGGGCGCTGCGCCCCGTCGGCTCGCTGGGCGCCCTTGGCACGCTGGGTGGCCGCGGTGCGCGCCGGCGTCTTCGGGGCGCGCTCGGCGCGCTTGGGCGTCTGCTTGGCGCTGGTCACCGGCGTCCTACTCCCACGATGCGGCTCGCGCTCCCACGGTAGCGGAGCCGGACCAAGCCCCGCCTCTCTGCTCAGAGGGGCTCAGAGGGCCTTCGCCGGGTTGAGGATGCCCAGCGGATCCAGGGTGCGCTTGACGGCGTGCATGACCTCCAGCACGTCCTCCCCCAGCTGGGCCCGGACCCAGGGCCGCTTCAGGGTCCCGATCCCGTGCTCGCCGCTGATGGTGCCCCCGAGCCCGAGCGCCACTTCCATGACGTCACCGAAGGCATCCCGCGCACGGTCCACGGCGTCGGCGTCCCCGCCGTCGAACACCACGAGGGGGTGGAAGTTCCCGTCGCCGGCGTGGCCGATGAGGGCGATCGTCGTCCCCTGCCGCCTGGCCACCTCCTGCACGCCCGCCACGAGGTCGGCGATCCGGTCCAAGGGCACGCCCACGTCCTCGATGAGCACCGTGCCGAGCCGCTCCACCGCCGGGATCGCCATGCGGCGGCATGCCATGAACTGCTCCCCCTCGTCGGGATCGGCGGTCACCGCCACAAACGGCGCGCCACCGGCGTCGCAGGCGGCAGCCATGAGCTCGGCCTCCGCTTGACCCGCGGGCCCACCGAGGTCTGAGGCGGCGAGCACCAACGCGGCGCATTCGGGGTCGATGCCCATGTGAGTGAGCCGGTCCACGGCACCGAGCGCGGTGGCGTCCATGAACTCCAGCACGGCGGGCCGGGTTCGGCGACGGATGTCGGTCACGACGCGCCCGGCGGCGACGGGGTCGGTGAAGGTGGCCACCACCGTGGTGTGGGGCTGTGGGGCGGGACGCAGGCGCAGCGTCACCTCGGTCACCACGCCCAGGGTGCCCTCGCTGCCGACGAACAGCCGCTTGAGGTCGTAGCCGACGACGTCCTTGACGGTCCGGCCGCCCAGGCGCAGGGCGCGCCCGTCCGCCAAGACCACCTCGAGGCCAAGGACGTAGTCGGTGGTCACGCCGTACTTGAGGCAGCACAGCCCACCGGCGTTGGTCGCCACGTTCCCGCCGATGGAGCACGTCTCGAAGCTCGAGGGATCCGGTGGGTACCACAGCCCGTGGGCGGCGGCCGCCCGCTTCACCTCGCCGTTGCGCGCGCCGGGGCCGACCACCGCCACCTGGGCGACCGGGTCGATCTCGATGGTGCGCATGCGCTCCGTCGACAGCACGAGACACCCGTCGACAGCGGTGGCGCCACCCGCCAGGCCGGTCCCGGCGCCTCGGGGGACCACCGGCACGCGGTGCGCGCTGGCCCAACGCAAGGTGGCCTGCACCTGCGCCGTCGACCCCGCCCGCACCACCGCCAACGGCCAGCCGACACCGGTTGCGCCGGAGCGGTCGAAGCGGTACCCGTCGATCACCTCGGGATCGGTGACGAGGGCGCCCTCGGGCAAAGCGGCGCGCAACGACCCGAGCGCGGCGTGCAGTGCCGGCGGGCCCGCTGCGCCATCGGGCCAGAGCCGGCGTGCGCCGTCGGTGCCGGTCACCGGCGAGAGGCTAGTGCGAGCCGGCGCGCCGCCGTCGCCAGCCGCCGGCGCCGCCGTCAGCCCCCCGTGTCCGGGCTGTGCGGGCCCGCCGCCGGGCGCCGGCGAACCACGCGGGCGGCGGAGGCGGCCACGACCAGGGCACCGACGATCGCCACGGCGATCCACCACAGCGGGCCCCCGGGACCCGCGGGCGGGACGACGGCACCGACCACGAGAGGGACGGAGGGAGGTGCCGCCGACAGGGACCACCGGGCTGCTGCGGCCACGGGGGCCACCTGGGTCGTGCCCCGGGCGGTGCGCGTGAGGTCCGCGCCGCCGGCCACGAGCACCTCACCGTCGCGCAGGACGGCCGCCGTGGTGGCGGCGGTGGGCTCGCGCAGCGAACCAGCCGACACCCACTGGCCCCTCGACACGTCGTAGAGCTCGGCCGACGCCACCGACCGCCCGTCGCTCACGCCGCCCACGGCGAGCACGTCGCCCCCGGGCAACGACACCACGACCGGCTGGCTCCGAACCAGCGCCATGCCAGGACCGACGCTCCAGGTGCCCGATGCCGGGTCGTAGCGGTCGGTGGTGGCGCCTCCGCCCACCACCAGCACGCTGCCACCGGGCAGCACCACGGCGGACGCCATCGTGCGCGCCATGGTCATCGACCCGGTCGGCTGCCACCGGTGCTGCACCGCGTCGTAGACCTCGGCGCTGGCCAGCTCCCCTCCCGTGCCGGATCCACCCGCCACCAGCACCCCGCCACCGGGCACGGGTGCCCACGCCGCGAAGGCCCGAGCCGTGCCCATCGGTGCGGTGGCGGTCCAGGTCCCCTGGTGCGGGTCGTAGAGCTCGGCGCTGGCCAGGGCACGGTGCCCGGCTCCCACCCCGCCGGCGACCAGCACGTCACCACCCGGGAGAACGGCGACGACGGGGAAGGCTCGGGCGGTGCCCATCGGCGCGGTGGCGTGCCACGTGCCGTGCGTGGGGTCGTAGATCTCGGCGCTGGCCACGACATGGTCGTCAGCCCCGATCCCACCCGCCACCAGGACGTCGCCATCGCCCAGGACGGCCGAGGCCGCGCCGGTGCGGGCCGTGGCCATCGGGGCCGTCGCCTGCCACCGGCCCGTGGCCGGGTCGTAGATCTCGGCGCTGGCGAGCACCTGACGGCCGTCGGCCCCGCCGGCCACCAGCACCTCACCGTTGCCGAGCGCGCCGACCGCGGGGTACTCGCGCCCCACCTCGAGCGGTCCGGTCGCCTGCCACCCACCCACGGTGGTGCTCGCGCCCACCTGAGCGCCGCCGATCACCGAGGCGTGCAGGGGGACGGTGGCATCGGTCGAGAGGGTCCCGGTCGGCGGCGACGGCACGAGCCGCGCCACAAGAGGCGTGGTCGGCTGGTGTCCGGCGGCTGTCGCCGGATCGGTGGCGGCCGGCGTGCTACCGGCTGGCGTGATACCGGCTGGGCCGAGCACCGCGTCGGCCAGCTCAACCGGTGCGCCCGCCAGGGCGCGTGCCGCGCCGTGCGGGCCACCAGCGAGCGGCTGGCGGTAGGCGGCGGTCGTGACCGACACGGTGCCGTTGAACCCGAAGGTGACGGCGTACCCGTCGGCTTCGAGGGTGATGCCGCTCGTGTTCACCGAGAACCCGGTGCGGTTCAAGGTGGCCGAAAAGGCCACCGACTTCCACTGGTAGTCGCAGGCATAGGGAAACGGACCGTTCCAGCAGGTCGCCGTGGGTACGTAGCTGCTCACCTGCATGGCCATCGAGCCCCAGATGAACGCGCTCAGCCCACGTGTGGACAGGTCGACCTCGACGGTGCCGGAGAACGAGCCCCCGACGGTCAGATCGGGTCCGATGCTGACGCTGCCGGGGCCGAGGGAGACCGAACCGACGAACTGGAACTCGAAATTGGCAGGCGAGGTCGAGGCGTCGATGGTGAGCGACACCGGCCCGACCGACAGCGACCCCACCTGGATCTTGGACACCGTACCGGTGAACTGGAAGCTCGGCGGCGACAGACCGATGGCAGCGAACACCCCGACGTCGACCCCGACGATCGTGGTCTGGAACCCGAGGCTGATGCCGGGCGGGTAGACCGTCTGGCCGATCGTGGCGCCCTGCGGGGAGATGTAGAGCTGGGCGAAGTCGACCTCGATGAGCGAGCCCTGCCCGTAGGGGGCGAGCGGTTCCAGGGCTGGCTGGCCGGAATCCTTGGTGCCGATGGTCAGGTCGAGCAGGATCGGGTCGAGGTTGAAGGCGAAGGTGATGGGGGCGTTCTGCTGGTAGCCGATGGCGTCGGCGACGTTCGACGGCAGCCCCGTGATCGTCCCGTCGAGCCCGCCGGTGACGAACGGGAAGATGGGCGTGACGCCCAGCTGCAAGTCCGCGCACTGCACCGTCAGGCCCGCCACGCCGAAGGCGTCCACCCACGGAGATCCCGAGCCCTGGCAGCTCCCGAGCGACAAGCTCACCGTGACGCTGGGGGTGCCGTTGGTCTCGCCCGCGGTGAGTTGGCCCGTGAGCTGCACGCTGGAGGACTGGTCGCCCGAGGCCACCGGCGGCATCGTCAACGTGGCGGTGAGCCCCACCCCGAAGGTGACCTGCCCAGCCGACAGCTGCAGCATGAGCTGCCCGCCGTTGAAGACCAGGGAGGTGCCGTTGCTCTCGCTGAACAAGGTCAGGCCGTTGCCGCCGATGTCGAGCGAGATCCGGAACGTGTAGAGCTTGGTCGCGAAGTCGAGGTTGGCGATGGCCGTCAGGGTGGTACCGGTGGGAATCGAGAAGTGCACGACCGACAAGGCGGCCGCCACGCTCTGGGGCACCGTGACCGTCAGGACGATGTCGAGGCCCTGGGGCAGGTCGATGGTGCCGATCGTCGGATCGCCCGTGTCGAACGACGGTTGCGCCACGCTGGCGTAGTAGACGAAGGCGGCGTTCCCGGTGGCCCCCAGCCACGTCGAGAGGTTCACCTCGGTGCCGGCCACGAAGCCGCCCGAGCCGATGTCCACCGTGACGGTCTGGATGAGCGTGCCGCCCGTGGGCATGGCCACGGTGAGCAGCGCGCTGATGTCGACCCCGAAGCCGGCGCTGCTCCTGTTGATGCTCACCGTCGGCGCGCTGATGGTGATCGCACCGTTGACGAAGCTCAGCTGCAGTGCGTTCACCTGGGCGGAGAGCGCGACGCTGCCGCTGGTGAGGTCGAAGCAGCCGACGGCGGCGGCGCTCCCGGACACCGCGCCGAGGGTGAGCGACAGCGTGCCGCTCACCCCGAGCCACAGGTGCCCGAGGGCTGCCGCCGAGCATCCCGCCGGCGGCGCGCCGTTGCCGAACTCGACGCTCTGGACGGCCACGGTGACGCCGCCGGTGTCGAGCGTGAAGAGCGGCGCACCCCCGGTGCCGGAGGCCGCCAGGTCGAAGGTGACCTGGCCCTGGGTGTCGGTGAGGGTGCCGGTGAACGACGGCGACAGGCTCACGCCGGGGAGCGGCTGCCACGACTGTGCCACGCTGGCTGCCACCGACAGGCTCCACGTCGACAGGGACTGGATGCTGCCTGACAGCGCCAGGCTGCCCACACCGTCCACGCTCATCGCGCCGGTGACACTGAACCCGCTGGTCCCGAGGGAGACACCGACGTCGCTGAACTGCACGGGCACGCCAGCAAAGGGCGTGAACGGTCCGGGGATCGGCCCGGGCGTGCAGGTGTCGCCGTTCGGCTGGCACGTCGTGATGTTCGCGGTGATCGTCCCCGACGAGCTGCGGTCCAGCGATCCCTGCACACCGATGCTCTGGCCGAAGAGCACCAGGCCTGACACCGTCACCGAACCGGTGAACGAGCCGTCGGTCCCGAAGGTGAGCGCCATCGCCACGCCAGCCGCCGGATTGCCCGGCACGGGGAACGAGCCGTCGAGGGCCATCGTCAGCGATCCGCTGGCAAAGCCGAAAGTGGCCGAGCCCACGGTGGCCCCTCCGGGCAGCGACAGGAACGGGAAGCCGCTCGGCGGCGTGAGGGTGGCCGTGAATGTCGGCGATCCTCCGGGTGCCCACGTGGCTGCGAACTGCAACGCGTCACCGGCAGGCAACGTGAACCCGGCCCCCTCCAGCACCGTGCCGACCGGTCCCGGCAGCGTGTACTGCGCGAAGGCGTTGAACCCGGCTGCGAGGGCCACCGTCTGGAAGGTGGAGTCTCCGGTGTCGTATGCGCCGACCGGGCCGGAGGCATAGGCGAAGAACCCCTGCAGCGGCACGCCGAGCCCACTGAAGTCGATGCCGCTGGCCGCCACCACCAGCGCACCGCCGTCGTCGGCGACGGTGACCGTCGCCGAGACGGGGTTGGAGCCGAGGACGCCGATGGTGGCCTGCCCGCTCCCGGTGACCGACAGGGGGGTGCCGATCCCACCGCTGATCGACAGCGACGCGAGGCTGACCTCGAGTCCGGCCACCACCTCCACGGTGACCGGGGACGAGGTCAGCGAGATCGACACGGCACCGGTCCGCAGGTCGATGGTGCCGATGACCCCCACGACCAGTCCGGCACTGCCGCCCACGGTGACGGCGCCCTCGACCACCATGGTCGGGTCGGCCGGGGTGGGCAGCGTGGCCAGCGCACTGGCGCCGCAGGTCGGGGCGACGCCGTACGCCAGCGCGATGCAGTCGATACCGACCACCGCGCCAGGGGCCGGGGTCCAGGTGACGACGGGGCCGTTGGCGCCGGTCGGGCTTCCCGCCTCGATGTCATAGGTGATCGTGCCGGAAGTGGTGATGGTGGCGTGACCGCTCAGAGTCAGCGCCATCGACAGCGAGGCGAACGGGCTCCAGGTCACCGGGCTGGGCGCCAGGTCCAACGACCACGTGCCGCTCGAGTACCCGCCGGTGATGTGCACCGTCAGGGGCGCCTGGGCGCTGCCGAGCACGGCGTCCGCCGCCACGGTCAGCCCCGAGGTGCTCGACAGGGTGATCACGATGTTCTCGAGACCGATCCCAGGCACGGGCTCGATCGGGGCGCCCGCCGCGATGGTGGGCAGGGTGAGCGAGCCAGCGATGGTGCCACCTGGCCCCACGCCCACGGTGAATTGGAGCGTCTGGGGCCCTCCCGCGAACAGGTTGCCCACGGTGGCCTGGCCGGTGGCGGCGACGGTCCCGCCGGCGTCGGTCACGGTGATGGTCACCGCCACGTACGGCGTCGACCCGGTGGCACCCGCAGGGCCCGCCGTCAGGACGAGGGCGGGTGTCCCGCCGGCGTCGGTGACGGCGAGACCGAGCGTGTAGGCAAGCGCGGGATCAGGCAGGCCGAAGGGCAGCGCGGTGAGGGTGGTGGACAGCTGGAGCTGCGAGAAACCGCTCACCGTCCCGCTCCCCGAGGTGGATCCGGTGGCTGTGACCGAGGCGATGTCGAGGCAGACCACCTCACCGCTGCCCAGCGCGAACGGCCCGAGCTTCCAGCCCGGCGGCAGCGTCAACGTGCCACCGGTGAGGCACACCTGCGGCGAGCCGCCGCTGGCCGGTGCGTCGAGGATCGTGCCGGTGACCGATGTCCCCTCGAGGGTGGCACCGAAGACCGACAGGGCGGCGGCACTCACGGAAAGCGTGCTGGTGGGAGTGCACGGCCCGCTGACCGGTGCGAGGTCGACGCCGAGGGTGCCCACGCCGTTCACCCCGCCTTGGTCCACCGTCCACGACACGGTGGCGGGCGACCCCGTGGTGCCGGCGGCGGCCAGGTTCCACAGCGTCGAGAAGGTCGCCGAGCACGTGGTGGGCGCTGTCCAGGTGACCGCCGCGCTGGCCGAGCCGGCGAAGTCGGGACCCGAGGGCACGAAGGTGGCCGCGTACGAGGACGACCCGCTGGGCATGGCGACAGAACAGGTGGCGACGGCCGTGCCAGGCGACGAACCGGCCACCAGGGGCACCGCGCCGCACCCGGTGACCGGCGTGGGCGATCCACCCCCGGTGGTGAACGACACGCTGCCCGTCGGCGTGGCCGTGGATCCCGGCGAGGTGTCGCTGACCGTGGCCACGAGGTCGAGCTGGCCGGGCTGGGCGGGATCGGCTCCCACGGCGAGCGCCACGGCCGTGGCGGCCGGGTTCACCGTCAGCGTCGCCGAGCCGGCGCTGGCGCTGAACGCACCGGCCGCATCCGCGTACTCGGCGCCGAGCGCGTCGGCGCCCGCCGGGAGGGTGACCGCGGTGGGACAGGTCGCCTGGCCGGCGGAGACCGGCACGTTCTGGCACACCACGGTGCCCGCCACGGTCATGGGCTGCCCACCGAGGAAGAAGTCGACGGTGCCCTGGTTCACCTGCTGGCCGGTGCCGGCCCCCACCAGTGCGGTGACCAGCAGGGGCTGGCCGTAGGGCACCGGCCCGCTGACCGCCTGCCCGCCGGTGGTGCTGGCCCCCACGGTCGTCGTCGTGGGTGCGCCGCCCACCACGTAGTACAGGGGGCTGCCGGCGCTGGAGGAACCAGAGGTGAGCGGGTCGGTCGCGTCCGGACCCTGGTTGTAGGTGACCACGACGCTGACGCTCGTGCCGGCCGGGGGCACGAAGCTGCACGACGCCGTGCCCGAGCTGGCCCCCGGTGCGCTGGTGAGCGACTCCCCGGCGCACGACCCGCCGTTGGTGCTCGAGGCCACCTGACCGTTGGCGTAGAAGGTGACCTTGCCGCTGGGGGTGATCGTGCCGGCCGTGTCGGACACGGTGGCAGTGACGGTGACCGCCGTGCCGGCACCCACCTGGATGGGGTGGTCCTCCTGGGAGGTGGGCGACAGGGTGACGGTGGTCGGGTCCGGGCCGGGATTGTAGGCGGCGGTGGCCGTGCTCGACAGCCAGTTGGCGCAGTCCCCCCCGCTGCCCGACGGGCAGTAGACCGCCTCGAAGTGCGAGGTGCCGAGGGTGAGCGGGGCCGGAGCGCCACTGCAGGCCGCGAGCCCGCCCGTGGCAGGTACGGCACTGCAGCCGGGCGCGTCCACGTAGCTGCCGCTGGTGTCCTGCTCGAGGAACTCGACCGCGCCGGCGGGGGTCGCCCCGGTGTTGCTGGCGTCGGCCACGGTGGCCTGCAACGTGATGGGCACGCCCAGGTACGCGGCGCCGCCCTCGGGATCCACCACCAGTGAAGTCGCCGATGCAGCTGGTGTGACCGCGATCGACAGCGGCGGGCTCGACGAGCTCGACGTGGTCTGGCTGTCGCCGGCGTAGACGGCCTGCACGGTGTTGTCCGTGGCCACCTGGGGCACGAAGGTGCACGGCGACGCCACGCCGTTGACCGGCACCGACGGGTTCGACTGCCCGGCCGAGCACGGCACGGTGCCCGAACCGGTGCCGGAGAAGAGGTAGGTGACGGCACCGGGAGTGGCGTCACTGCTCGGGATACCGCTGACCTGCGCCTGCAGCGTGACCGCGGTGCCGTAGGTGACAGCCGACGGCGTGGCGGTGAGCGTCGTGGTGGTGGTGGACTTGGCCACCGTGTAGACGGCGGAGGCCGAGCTCTTCGCGTTGTCGGTGTCGCCCTGGTAGGTGGCGGTGAAGGTGTAGGTCGTGCCCGGTGACAGCGAGTTGGCGAACAGGCACTGGCCCGAACCCGCGCTCCCGGCGCTCAGGCCGGCGGGGATCGTGGCCGTGCATGCGGTCCCGCTGCCCGAGGTGGTGCCCGTTGCGGTGTAGGTGAACGCGATCTGGTCGCCGCTGATGCTCTGGGGCGAATAGGGTTCGGGGGTCACCGTGGCCGACAGCTCGAGTCCGCTGCCGTTGGGGACCGCTTGCACGCCGGACACCGAGGTGGGGGCCGGCGCCACCTGCAGCGTGGTCGAGCTGCTGGTGGCGGAGGCGAGGGCGTCATCACCCGAGTAGGTGAAGGTGTACGAGGGCGACCCCGCCGCCGACACCGTGAAATTGCAGTACCACTCGGCGCTGGCGTTCGCACCGCTCTGGGAGGTCGTGTACAGGGAGCCGCTGCAGACCTGGTTGCCGCTGCCGTCGAAGAAGTTGACGGTTCCCGTCGGGACCACACCCACGCTGTCGCTGACGGTGGCAAGCAGCGTCGCCTGCTCGCCGGCGTAGATGCTGCCGCCGGTGGCGATCGTGGTCGACGGTGCCACCAGGTCCCACTGCACCTGGGCCGAGCCGTTGCCGCCCTGCACGCCGGTGCTGCTCGATGTCTGGCTGAAGGCCGAGCCGCTCGCCGAACCGTTGGAGCCCCCGCCCCCCCC
>Ga0070737_10000474_pt1 | contig 84336 bp, 70 predicted proteins | sample Coa_R1_10_FD_66438 | JGI IMG/M metagenome (GOLD analysis project Ga0070737, IMG submission 66438) | Surface soil microbial communities from Centralia Pennsylvania, which are recovering from an underground coalmine fire - Coalmine... | ecosystem: Environmental > Terrestrial > Soil > Unclassified...
GCTACCCGGGCTCGTCGGGAAACCAGGCCACGAACTCCGCGTAGGAGCCCGGATAGTCGCTGCCCGCTGTCGGCACCACCGCACCGTACCCGCGCTACCGGACGTAAATGGATACCCCATAAAGGGCAAACCCGGCGCGAGCCGGGGACGCAAAGCCAGAGGTCTCGCATCCCGCGAGATGGCTCAGCCGCCAGTGCGACACCACGGAAGGTGCCACACATGTTGAATGGCCTTTTCAGCCGCCACACCCGTCTCACCGGGGCCGCCATCGCCCTGTTGGGCGCCGCTGCCCTGTCCGGCGCGCCGGCGCACGCCGCGCTGATCGACACCGACGCGTGCGACAACGCGACGCTGACCCAGCCGTTTGCCCGCTGGGGCGATCCCAACCTCTACAAGCTCGTGCCGGGCGGCTCGTTCGAGGGCGGCCCGGCGGGCTGGACGCTCACCGGGGGCGCCGCGATCGTGCCCGGCAGCGAGCCCTACGGGGCCACCGGCTCGGTGGGCCGATTCTCGCTGGGGCTTCCGGCCGGCGCGTCGGCCACCTCGCCGTTCACCTGCGTGGACGCGGCCTACCCGTCGTTTCGCTTCTTTGCTCGGGACGACTTGCTGCTGTCGACGGTCGCGGTGTCCGTCGTGTACCGCAGCCCGCTCGGCGGCGAGCTGACTCTACCGGTGGGAGTCGTCGCGCTCAGCGGGGCGTGGGAGCCGTCGCTGCCGATGCTGACCGGCTCGGTTGCGACCGCGCTGCTCTCCGGCGGGGTCAGCGAGGTGGCGCTGCGCTTCACAGCGCTGACGGGCGACTCTCAGATCGACGACGTGTTCGTCGATCCGCGCTGCCGGTGGTAGGCGACACGCCACGGGGATCGGGCTCGTCGACGGCGAGATGAACCTCGCCGGCGGCGAGCGCGACCCGCTCTGTCGGCCGCTGCACGAGCAGCCTTCCGTCCTCGTCGATCCCGGCCGCGACCCCGCTTCCTTGCGCCCAGGCCACCTGGCGGCCAAGCAGCGCGTCGCGCGCTCTGAGCTCGGCGAGCAAGCGGGCCTGCTCGGCCGCCAGCCACGATGACAGCGCCGCCAGCAGCGCGGTCAAAAGCGGCTCGATCGCGTCCTCGCTCAGCCCGAGCGTGCCCGCTCGATCCCGGAGCTCCGGTCCGAGGTCGGCCGCGCGCAGCGCGGCGTTTATGCCGATCCCCAGCACCACCCACCGCTGCTGCGGGCGCCCCTCGACGAGGATCCCGGCGACCTTGCGGCCGCACACCAGCACGTCGTTTGGCCATTTGACCGCGGCCGGAGCGCCCACCGTGGACTCGACCAGCCGCGCGACCGCCACGCCGGCTCGCAGCGACAGCAGTCCCGGCGGCTCGCGCAGCACAAGCGAGCACAGCAGCGCCCGCCCGGGGGGCGCGTGCCAGCTGCGGCCCTGGCGCCCGCGCCCGGCCGTCTGCGCGCCGGCGGTCACGAGCGTGCCGTGCGGAGCGCCGGCGGCAGCCAGCTCGCGGGCGCGATCGTTGGTGGAGGTTGTGGCGCGCAGGTGAAGCCTGGGGCGGCCGAGCGCGGTCGTCGCGGCGCCGGCTTGGGTGCCTTCGGGCGCGGTCGGCGCTGCGCCGGCTTGGGTGCCTTCGGGCGCGGTCAGCACGACGCCCGTGCCCGCGCCGCGTCGTCGATCAGCGCCTCGAGCAGCCCGTCGATGTCGTGGCGGCGCGCCTCCACGTGCGGCTCCAGCCCGTGCTCGCGCAGCGCGCCGCTGGTGACCGGGCCGATGCTCACGAGCCTTGCCTGCGGGGGCAGGGCGCCTTCGGGGAGCGAGCCAAGCAGGAAGCGCACCGTGGAGGAGGAGGTGAAGGTGATGTGCGTGGCGCGCGCGAGCGCCTCGCGCTGACGGTCGCCGAGCGGCTCGGCGACCGTCTCGTAGAGGTCGACCACGTCGACCTGGGCGCCGCGCTCGCGCAGCGCCGCCGGCAGCACATCGCGCGCCTGCGCGGCGCGGGCGATCAGCGCCCTGCGCACCGGCGTGCCCTCGAGCGCCTCCAGAAGCCCCTCGGCGATGAACCGCTCGGGCACGACGTCGGCCACCAGGCCGTGCTCGCGCAGCGCCCGGGCGGTCCCCGGGCCGATCGCGGCGATCCGCGCGCCGGCGAACGCGCGGGCGTCCAGGCCGTCGCGGTGAAGGCGCTCGAACAGGCACCGCACCCCGTTGGGGCTGGTCAGGCAGACCAGGTCGTAGCCGCTTGGATCCGGCGCCGGCCCGTCAAGCGCCGAGATCCGGATGCTCGGGGTCTCGATCACCTCGGCGCCGAGCTCGCGCAGCGCGGCCGCCAGGCCGCTGGCCTGCGCCCGGGCCCTGGTGACGGCCACCGTCAGGCCCCACAGCGGGCGTCTGTCAAACCAGCGCAGGCGCTCGCTGAGCTCGGCCACGCGGCCGACCAGCGTGATCGCCGGCGCGCGGATGGCCGCCTTTCGCGCAAGCTCGGCGATCGTGGCAAGCGTCCCGGTGACCGTGCGCTGCTGGGGCAGCGTGCCGCTCTGCACCACCGCCGCGGGCTCGGCGGGGTCGCGGCCCGCCGCAATCAGCGCCTGGGCGATCGCCGGCAGGCGCGCGACGCCCATGTAGAGCACGAGCGTGCCCGGGAAGCTGGCGAGCGCCGGCCAGTCAAGCGCCGACTCGCCCTTGGCCGGATCCTCGTGCCCGGTGACCAGCGCGACGGCGCTCGCGAGATCCCGGTGGGTGACCGGGATCCCCGCGTAGGCGGGCGCCGCCACCCCCGCCGTGACGCCCGGGACGATCTCAAACGAGACGCCCGCCTCGTGCAGCGCCTCGGCCTCCTCCCCACCGCGCCCGAACACGAACGGGTCGCCGCCCTTGAGGCGAACGACCTCGGCGCCCGCCCGTCCGCGCTCCACCAGCAGCCTGGTGATCTCCTCCTGTGAGGCCGACTCGCCGCCGCCCTGCTTGCCGACGTAGATCAGCTGTGCGTCGGGCCGCGCCCCGTCAAGCGCGCCCGGCGGGATCAGGCGGTCGTAGACGATCACGTCGGCTCTGGAGATCAGCTCAAGCGCCCGCGCGGTCAGCAGCCCGGGGTCTCCGGGACCGGCCCCGACCAGGTGCACGGTCATGCCAGGCCCCCCGCGTGCGCGGTCAAGCCAGACCCCCCAGGTGCGCGGCCAAGCCAGACCCCAGGTGCACGGTCATGCAAGGCCCCCAGGTGCGCGGTCATGCAAGGCCCCCGGCGAGCTCAGTCGCCTGCGCCAGGAGCTCGGCCGCGCCGGCGGCGATCATCCGCTGAGCGCACTGCGCGGCTACCTCGCCCGCGCCCCCGGTGACCTCGTCGCGCACCCACGCCGAGCCGTCTGGCAGCCCGACCCACGCCGTCAGCATCAGGTGCTCGCTCCCGCCGTCGAGCGCGCGCGCGTGGGCGCCCACCGGCGTGTCGCACGACGCGCCCAGCGCCGCCACCAGCTCGCGCTCGGCGAGCACGCACGCCTGCGCCGCCGGGTCGCGGACCGCGTCAAGCGAGCGCGCCGCCCGCCCGGCGGCCTCGCCGGCGCGCGCCTCCAGGGCGAGCGCCCCCTGCCCGGCCGCGGGGACCAGCTCGTCGAGCGCCGTCCCGGCCTCAGCGGCGCGGCCCAGGCGCTGAAGGCCGGCCAGGGCGAGCACGAGCGCGTCGGCCTCGCCGGCGGCCAAGCGGCGAAGGCGAGTGTCGACGTTGCCGCGGATCGCCACCACCTGCAGATCCTCGCGCAGCGCCCGCAGCTGCGCCGCGCGCCTGAGGCTGCTGGTGCCCACACGGGCGCCGGGGCGAAGCCTTGAGATCGCCGCGGCGCCGCACAGCGCGTCCCGGGCATCGGCGCGCTGGGGCACGGCGGCGAGCTCAAGGCCCGCCGGCAGCGACGTCGGCAGGTCCTTGGCCGAGTGCACCGCCAGGTCGATGCTGCCCTCAAGCAGCGCCCGCTCAAGCTCCGATACCCAGCGGGCCTTGTCACGCGCGCCCGCGCCCCGGTCGCCGGCGGTGCGGACCTCTACGATCTCCACCCGCTCGCCGGCGGCCACCAGGCGCTGCGCGACCCAACGCGCCTGCGCGAGCGCCAGCGCGCTGGCGCGCGTGCCAAGCCGCATCAGCTGCGCCGGGCGCCCGCCCGCGCGGGCGTGTCCGGCACGACGCGCAGGCCCCTGGGACCCACTGCCGGGCCCACGCGCTCGCGGGCGGCGTCCACACGCTCAACGGGACCTCCCGCGCGCTCGCGGGCAGCGTCCACGCGCTCAACGGGACCTCCCGCGCGCTCGCGGGCAGCGTCCACGCGCTCAACGGGACCTCCCGCGCGCTCGCGGGCAGCGTCCACGCGCTCGCCCGCCCCATCCACGCGCTCGCCGGCCGCCCGCGCGCCTTCCGTGCCGTCCGGGAGCGCGAACAGCTCGCGGATCAGGGCCATCCGCGCGTGCATCCGGTCGTCGCGCAGCTGCTTGATGCGGGCGGTCGGCTCGTGCAGCAGCCGGTTGACGACCGCGTGGGCGAGCGCGTGCACCCGCTCCAGGTCGCGCTCTGACGCCGACTCCCAGCGGCCGCGGTTCTCCTCCACGACCGCGTCGGCGATCGCGCTCGCGTGCGCGCGCAGCGCGGCGAGCGTCGGCAGCGCCTCAAGCGCCCCCAGCCAGCCGGCGAACCGCTGGATCTCCTCCTCCACGATCCCCTCCGCGCGCCGGGCCTGCGCCTGGCGCACCCGCCTGGCTCGCGCCGCGACGGCCTGCAGGTCGTCGATGTCGTAGAGGGTGACGCCGTCGATCGCCGCGCAAGAGGCGTCGATGTCGCGCGGCACCGCGAGGTCCAGCAGCAGCAACGGCCGGCCGGGGCGCTCTCGCATCACCTCGCCCAGCTCGCGCTCCTCCAGCAGCAGGTGCGGCGAGGAGGTCGCCGCGACCACGATGTCCGCCGCCACGAGCGCCGCCGGAAGCTCGTCCAGCGGCACGCTCTCGCCACCGAACCGCTGCGCCAGGCCGATCGCCCGGTCGCGCCGGCGGTTTGCGACGAACACCGGCACCGCGCCGCCGTCGGCCAGCGCGCGCGCGGCCAGCTCGCTGGTCTCGCCGGTGCCGATCATCACCGTCCGGCGGCCGACGAGCGAGCCCAACCGCTCGCGCGCCAGCGCGACCGCGGCCGCCGGCAGGCTCAGCTGACCGGCCCCGATCGACGTGTCGGTCCGAACGCGCTTGCCGGTCGCGAGCGCCGCCTGGAACAGGCGGCTGGTGAACGGGCCGGCCGTCCCCTGCTCCAGCGCCGCCTCGTATGCGCGCCTGACCTGGCCCTGGATCTCGGACTCCCCGATCAGCATCGAGTCAAGCCCGGAGACGACGCGGTACAGATGCCTGGCCGCCTCGCAGTTGCGGTGCGAGTAGATCCTGCCCGCAAGCTCGGTGGGCCTGATCGCGGCCTGCGCGGCGAGCATCCCAAGCGCCGCGGACTCGGCCTCGACGGGGTCGCCGACCACCAGGTAAAGCTCGGTGCGGTTGCAGGTCGAGACCGCCACCGCCTCGTGGACCTCCGGCACGCCGCACAGGTCGCGGACGAACTGCGCGGCGCGGGCCTGGGGCAGCGCCAGGCGCTCGCGGATCTCCACCGGCGCGGTGCGGTGCGAGATGCCGATCGCCAGAAGCTCGCTCATGCCACCCGCTCCGTGCGATCCGCCTCCGCGGCCCGGGCGGCCTCGACGTCCCGTCGCAGCTGGGAGAGCTCGCGCTCCAGCCGCTGGGCTCTGACGGCCATGATCGCCACGTAGACGAGGATCAGCGCCACGACCACGATGTAGGCGGCGGCGACGAACTTCCCCGCCTTGCCGAGCGGCAGCTCCGGGGCCACGGCCAGAAGCGCCGTCACCGGATCACCGCGGCGCGGCGCTCCGGCCGCCGGCGCCGGCGAGCTCGTCGCCGAGCAGCGTCCGCCGCAGCCTGCGAACCTGCGAGCGGGCGTTCTTGGCCGCCATCTCGTACTTCCACAGCGTCACGTACAGCAGCACGAACGCCAGCAGCGAGACCACGAACACCAGCCCCATCGACGGGGGCAGGTGCGCGCTGCCCAGCGTCAGCACGCGCGGGTGCACGTACGCGGTGGCCATCTGCACCGCGACGTAGTTGAGCGGCACGAACGCGCCCGCGACGATCGCGAACACGCTCGCGTAGCGCGCCTGGCGCTCGGGGTCCTCGATCGAGAAGCGCATCGGCTGGTAGGTGCAGAACAGCAGCAGCACGATCAAAAACGACACCAGCGTCGGCTCGTTCCACACCCACCAGTGGCCCCAGGAGGCCTTCGCCCAGATCGACCCGGTGATCAGCCCGCCGATCCCGAAGATCAGCGCCAGGTGGATCGCCACGTAGGAGCGCATGTCCCAGCGGCGGTCGCCGGTGCGCAGGTATCCGATCGCCAGCGCGCCGCCGAACATGAAGCCGCCGAGCGACACGACCGCCAGCGGGACGTGCACGTAGAAGATCTTCTGCACGAAGCCCTGGGTCACGTCCAGCGGCGCGTAGAAGAACACGAGCGCCATCGCGGCGACGAACGCGATCAGCGTGGTCACCGAGAGGGCCCTCAGGCCCCGGCCATAGGTTGCTTCGGACGGAACGGCTAGTCCTCCAGGAGGAAGTCGAACACCGCGTATGCGAGCAGTGCGAATACAAGATCATAAAGCGCCAGGATCAGCAGCCAGCGCCCAGCGGGCGCGCTCGGGCCGTGGGCGGCCAGCAGCGGCCCGGCGGCCCGCGCGGTCGCGATCAGCGCCGGCAGCAGCAGCGGCAGGCCGACGATCGGACCGATCAGGTCCCGGGCGCGGGTGTGCACCGCGATCGCCGACACCAGCGTGCCGATCACAGCCAGCCCCACATCGGCGAGCGCCAGGACGGCGGCCAGCCCCGGCAGCGCCCGGCCCAGGGAGGGTCCCAGCAGCAGCAGCTGGAAGGCGGGGAGCGCCACGACCTCCAGGACCGCCAAGAAGACGAACAGCGCCGCGGCCTTGGCCAGCAGCATCGCCGAGCGGTCCACGGGCGCCAGCAGGAAGGCGTCGAAGCCGCCCTGGTCGCGCTCGGCCACGAACAGGCGGTTGATCCCGAGCATCGCCGAGAACAACAGCGAGACCGTGAGCACGCCCGCGGCCAGCTGGCCGTCAAGCTGGTCGCGGTCAAGGCCGAAGTGGAACACGACGAAGGTCACGAGCGCCAGCAGCACCATCGCCGGGACCGTCTCCAGCGTGCGCAGCTCAAGCCGCAGGTCCTTGCCCAGCAGGGCGAGCGCGGTCCGCATCAGGCGTACAGCTCCCGCAGCGCCGTGCCGTCAAGCCCGGCGGCCTCGCCGCAGTACGCCGGGCACCCGTCGCGCAGCGCCAGCACCAGGTCGGCCTCCTCGAGCGCCGAGCTCGGATCGTGGCTGGTGAGCACCCGCGTGGTCTGGCTGGAGCGGCCGATCAGCGGCTCCACCAGCTCGCCGGCGGCCGGATCGAGGTTGGCGAGCGGCTCGTCGAGCAGCAGCACGCTCGGGCGGTGCAGGACCGCCCTGCAGATCGCCAGCCGCTGCACCATCCCGCGGGACAGCAGGCGCACCGGCTCATCGGCCCGGCGCTCCATTCGCACCGCGGCCAGCAGATCGCGCACCCGGCCGGGATCGACCCGGTGAAGCCTGGCGTGGTAGAGCAGGTTCTCCCGGCCGGTCAACTCGCGGTAGAGCAGCGGCTCGTGGCCGAGCAGGCCGACGCGCCCGCGCACCGCGAACGCGCGGCGCGGCAGCGGCTCGCCCAGCACCGACACCTCGCCCGCGTGCGGGCGAAGCAGCGACGCCAGGATCCGCAGCAGCGTCGACTTGCCGGCACCGTTTGCGCCCAGCACCGCCAGCGTGGCCCCGGCGGGGACCGACACGCTCACGTCGCGCAGCGCCGTGCGCTCGCCGAACAGGCGCGCCACGCCCCGCAGCTCAATGGCCGGGGGTTCTGGCGCCGCGCTCACGCTGGAGGGTCTCGACGACGTGGCGAAGGGTCGGCTCGATCACGCCGAACAGCTCGCCGATCGCCCTCGGGTTGCCCGGGAAGTTGACGATCAGAGAGCGGCGGGCGATCCCGGAGACGCCCCGCGTGAGGATCCCCATCGGCGTGTGCCTGGCCGCTTCGGCGCGCATCGCCTCGGCGATCCCGGGCGCGTTGCGCTCGATCACCGAGAGCGTCGCCTCGGGCGTGACGTCGTCGTCGGTGAACCCGGTCCCGCCGGTGGTGAAGATCAGGGGCACGCCGGCCCCGGCCTGCGCTCTCAGCCAGCGCTCGATCGCCCCCCGGTCATCGGCGACCACGTCGCGCGCCACCACCTCGGCGCCGGCGGCGGCGCAGCGGTCGGCGAGCGCCGCTCCGGAGCGGTCCTCGGTCTCGCCGGCGGCCACCGACGTGGAGACGGTGAGAATCGCAGCGCGCATGGCGCGATGCAGGATATGGCGCAGGGGGGGATCCACGGCACCGAGACCGTCACCGTGCACGGCGCGAGCGTCAAGCCGCGGCCGTTGCCAGCGCCGGCCGAGGAGAGCACGCCGCGGTTGCCGACCGCCCACGGGGTTCGCAGCGAGCGTTCCGGCCGGCGCCGGCGATCCGACGCTGATGCGAGCGGGCGAAATGATCTTCTCTGGATCGTGCGCCATGGACCGCGCGCAAGATCTGGCCACCGGGCCGGTTCTGTGACATGATCGGCTCAGGCGGTCGTGATGGGCGTGCGCGTCGCTTCTGCGGACGGCTCGTCGGTGATCGGTGGCACCGACCGGGCGTCCGCACCCCGCGGTGGGCGAAACCGTGTACTTGGTTGTCGATCGATCGCCTGGCTGGCCGGCGCGGGCCTCATCGTGGCCGTCGCGGTGTGGCCTGCGCGCGCGCTCGCGAACGCTCCGCGCCAGCGCGCGTGCGAACACGGTTCGCTGCTTTATCTGACGGTCGTCGCGCTCCCCCGCGGCAGCAGAGCGCGGGTTGTGCTGCGCGGACCGCACCACCTGCGAGTGTCGCTGCGCCAGACGACCCGTAGGTGCCTGCGCCCGGGCCGCTACACGATGATCGCCGGCCCGGTCTCAGCCGGAGCCGGCCAGGTCGCCTACCCGAGCACCGCCACGGGCGCTGTCGCCTCTCTGCGAGAGCGCTTCAGCGCGATCGCCGGCCACCGGGTGGACCTGACGGTCAGCTACTACGACGTGGCGGCCGCCGGGACGGTCGTGCTGCCGGCCGGCAGCGCCCGGCCCCGGGCCCACGGCCGCGCCCTGGCCCGCGACTTCGGCGCCTTCGCCGCCCACCGCTCGCCGCTGACCCGAGCGCTCAAGCCGGGCGAGATCGTCGTCGAGCCGGTCAGCCCCGGCGACCCCGCCGGGCTGCTCGGGCGCGTCACCCGCGTCACGCGCTCGGGCGCCACCGTGACGCTGGCCACCAGCCAGGTCGATCCGTTCCAGGCGTTCACCCGAGCCTCGCTGAGCCTCGCTCCGCGCGGTCCGACGACCACCGTGCCGGTGTCGTTCACCGGCTCAGGCGCCCAGCGACGCCTGGTCGCCCATCAGTCGCCGGTGGGGTTCGGCTGCGAGTCCCAGACTCTGAGCGCAAGCGGCTCGGTGACCTTCAACCCGAGCGCGACGCTGTCGCTGTCGTGGTCTGACCCCTACCTGTTTGACCCGCAGATCACGGGCAGCTATTCGCTGACCCCGGGCGCGTCGGCGTCGTTGACGCTCGCCGCGACGGCCGGGGTCAGCTGCCAGGTGTCGGTGAACCTGACCAACCCGCCGATCGAGCTGGCGGTGATCGACACCGAGTTCGGCAGCTTCACCTTCAACCTGGTCGCGGAGGCGTCTCTGTCCGGGTCTGTCGGGGAGCGCTTCTCCCAGACGGTCGCCGATGGCACGACCGGCAGCGTGGGCGCCAGCTTCGGCTTTGGGGTGCAGGGCGACTACCTGCACCCCAACTATTCGCTGAGCCTCTGTGCGAGCAGCGCCTGCGGGCTGTCGGTCTCCCAATCGGCCGGTTGGGAGGGGTCGCTGAGCGCCGGGATCGGCCCCGCGCTGCAGGTGCTGTGGGGTGCCGCGGGGATCGCCGGGCTCGGCCCCCAGGTCGGGCTCGAGGACCAGCTGACGCTCGGTGGCAGCGCTTCTGGCTGGAGCCTTTCGGGAGGGGTGACGGGCACCGTCGGCTTCGTGCTCGACGCGCTGGGCTACTCGTTCTCGCAGCAGATCGCCGACATTCCGATCTTCAGCCAGTCGATCACGCAGGGTTCCTGGCAGCCAGCGCCCTCACCGGTCATGGGGCTGACGGTGAGCGAAGCGAGCTACGACAGCCTGACAGCCACTTGGCAGGCGCCGTTTTGGCCGGGGCTCGGCGGTCTGACCGGCTATGCGGTGACGGCGACGCCGCAAGGTGGCGGTCAGGCCATCTCGGCGTCCTGCTCGCCGGCCTGCCAGGGGACATCTGCGCTGATCTACGGCCTGCAGGCCAACACGTCCTACACCGTCTCGGTGACGCCGAGCTCCGCCTCGGGTGGGGCCGGACCGGCGAGCACCGCCACGGGCACCACGACCGCGCCGTCGCCGCCGGCGCCACCGTCGATCACGTCCCTGAGCGCGGGGGAGGCGAGCGACGGGACGCCGCTGGCCGTGCTGGGGCTGAGCCCCACGTGCGATCCCGGGTCAAGCGGATACGGCTGCAACGACGGCGGCACGCCGATCAGCTGCTACGTGGTCAGATGGAGCGGCCCGACAGGCTCGGGCAGCTACGGGATCCCGGCGACCGCCGGCGCCGGCTGCCCAAGCGGCGTGACGGTGCTTTCCGGCCAGACCGCCGGAAGTCAGGCCAACTCCACCAACTCGCTGCCGTTGCCCGCCTACGCCGCCGACCCTCCCGGCTACACGTTCACCGCCGCGGCGGTCACCTCCGCAGGCAGCAGCTACCCCTCCAGGCCCCACACGATCGGGATCGTCGGTCCGGCGACCGCGCCGACGGACATGACGCTGAGCGCCGGGCCGTTCACGATCAACAATGCCGTGACGCTCGGCGCCGAGGTCGGCTGGTCGCCGCCGGCGACCGACGGCGGCCAGCCGATCACCGGCTATCAGGTCGGCTACTTCTGCTTCCCCGGCACCCCCAGCCAGTCGGCGAGCGTGCTGAGCTCGCTGCCCGCGTCGGCCCGCAGCGCGGTGGTCGCCCTGCCGGCCGGCGCGACCGGTGGCTGCGCCGGCTACGTTCCCACCTACGGCCAGCCGGTCACGCTGTGGGTCGCGGCGGTCAACGCGAGCGGCGCCGGGCATCCGGTGTCGCTGACCACGGTGCCGATCGAGCCGCCGGGCCGCCCCGGCCACGTCTCCGCCGCCCAACAGTTCAACGTGCCCCACTGCGCGCGCCCGCCACACTGCCCGATCGGCCTGCCGATCCCGCTGCCGTCGGCGACCGTCACCTGGTCGCCACCCTCCTACGACGGCGGAGCGCAGATCACGGGCTATGAGGTCGGCTGGTCTGACGGCAGCGGCGGCGCGTTTGTCAGCGTGCCCGCCTCGACGACCAAGACGACGCTGTCGCTGGGTGCGGGCAGCTATCACGTCTACGTGCTGGCGCTCAACTCGGCCGGACAGGGTCAGCCTGCCGGAACCACCCTGGAGATGTTCTCGAGCAAGGGCTTCAAGCGCAGCCCGGGAGGGGTCCATCACGCGCCCGATGACCCCCGCAGCGGTCCACCGCGCGCGGCGCGCGCTTCGCTGATCGCGGCGCGCGAGCGCAGTGGGATCCTGGGCTGAGGGCGTCTGCCGCCGGCCGTTCGCAGCCGGGTCCCTAACAACAGCAACGGAAGCTGGCGCGCGCTGCGGCGCGGCAGCTGCCGTCACTGATGTGAGGGCGCCACCGCGGTGCCGTGTTGTCTGCAACCGGGCTCACAGCCCCGGGGCGAACCAGAGCTGGATCGCCAGCGCGACGCCCAGAGCCTCGATCGCCAGGCGCAGCGGTCGCGCCGGGAGCCGACGCGCGACGCGCGGTCCGAGGCTTGAGCCGACCGCCAGGCCCGCCGCCAGCGGCAGCGCCGCCGCCCAGTCGACCCGGCCTGAGGCGACGATCGTCGCCGCCGCCGCCGTCGCGCCGGCGCCCACCAGCACGTTCTTGAGCGCGTTGGCCCGCTGCAGGTGCGGCTCGACAACGGCGGTCAGCAGGGCCAGGAACATGATCCCCGAGCCGGCGCCGAAGTAGCCGTTGTACACGGCCACGGGCACCATCCCGGCGGGCAGCGTCAGGTCCCCTAGCGCGCCCGACGGCCGGGCGGCGAGCGCCCGGGCACGACGCGCCGCCAGGCGCGGGCCGACCGCGAGCGCCACCACGCCACAGATCACGAGCGCCGGCACCACCCTGCGGAACACGCCGGGCGGCGTGCTCAGCAAAAGCAGCGCGCCGGCCCCGCTGCCGACGGCGGCCAGCGCCGTCCAGGGCACGAGCCAGCGGGCGCGACCGCGCAGCTCGGGCCTGGAGGCCAGGGCCGAGGCCGGCCAGCAGGTGACGAACGCGACGTTGTTGACCAGGCCGGCCGCAAGCGGGTGAACGCCCACCGCCAGCAGCGCCGGGTAGCACACAAGCGACGCGATGCCGCCGGCGGTGCCCACCAGGCCGCCGAGGGCACCGGCCAGCAGCAGCGCGACGGTCACGCGGTCCGGTCGGCGGCCACCCAGGTCCCCGAGCGCCCGCCGGACTTCTCAAGCAGCCGCACTGAGGCGATCTGAGCGCCCCGCTCGATCCCCTTGATCATGTCGTAGACCGTCAGCGCCGCCACCGACGCGGCGGTGAGCGCCTCCATCTCCACGCCGGTCGGTCCCGTGGTGCTCGCCTCCGCGCGCAGTCGGACCTCCCCCGCCTGCACGTCGACCTCCGCCTGCACGCCGACATGGGAGAGCGCCAGCTGGTGGCAGAGCGGGATCAGCTCGGCGGTGCGCTTGGCAGCCTGGATTCCCGCGATCCGAGCCGTGGAGATCACATCCCCCTTGGGCGCATCGCCCGCGGCGATCCGCGCGGCCGTCTGCGGCGCGACGCGGACCACGGCCTCGGCGACCGCTCGGCGTGCCGTGGCGGGCTTGGCGGCGACGTCGACCATCGTGGCCGAGCCGGCCGCGTCCAGGTGCGTGAGCCCGCCCGGTCCGGCCACCGCGCTCAGGCCGCGGCGCGCTCCGCCGCCCGCTGCGCGGAGGCGATCAGCCGCCGGACCGAATCGGCGTCGCCGGCGCGCAGGAGCGCCACCGGGTCCGGCTGGCCGTTGACGATCGCCTCAAAGAACGCCTTGCGGTCCTGGTAGGTGGGCAGCGTCGACTTGGCCCAGCCGCGGATGTCGTTGAGCATCACGGCCAGCTGCGCGTAGGGCTCGCCGAACAGCTCGCCGATCTCACGCTTCATGCGCTTGGCGAGCGCCGGCGAGGCGCCCGCGGTGGAGATCGCCACCGCCAGCGGCCCGCTTCGAACGATCGCCGGCAGGATGAAGTTGCAAAGCGGCGGCACGTCGACCACGTTGACGAGCATCGCGCGCGCCTCCGCGTCGGCGGACACGGCGATGTTGACCTCCGTGTCGTCGGTGGCCGCGATCGCCACCAGGCAGCCGTCCAGATCGCCGGCGCGGTACTCCCGCTGCTCCCAGTGGATCGACCCCTCCCGCGCCAGCTCGGCGAGCTCCTCGTGCGCGTGCGGCGCGACGACGGTCACATCGGCGCCGCAGGCCAGCAGCCCCTCGACCTTCTCAAGCGCCACCTCACCGCCACCGACCACCAGCGCGCGCCGCCCGGCAAGGCGCAGGCAGGCGATGTAGAACGGCGTGTCCAGCATCCCCTGCACGCACGACTGGTCGCAGATCCCCCTGCGCAGCTGGCAGACGCACTCCTTGCCGGCATATGCCTGGGCGGGCATGGGCTAAGCGTAGCCGCCGGCGGGCCCCTGCGCGGCACCCGCCCCCGGGCGCCCCGGCTCGGTGCGGCACCCGCCCCCGGCACCCCGGCTCGGTGCGGCACCCGCCCGCGGGCGCCCCGGCTCGGCGCGGCACCCGCTCCACCCGGGCAGCCCGGCTCAGCGAGGCGCCTCAGCCGGGGCGTGCGGCGGGCCCTGCGAGGAGGAGGGTCGCGCTTGGGCTGAGCGCTCCTCCCTGTCTCGGCGGATCGCCAGCAGGCGCTCGCGCAGCGCCGCCTCGGCGTCGTCGGGCTCGTAGAAGCGGGCGTCGACGCCCTCGGGAGCCAGGCGTTGCGGGCTGAGGTGGTTGGGGTGGCGGTGGGGGTTGTCGTAGCCGCCGTCGGAGCGCGTCGAGGACCGAAGATACGCGGGCGGCAGCCGCGCCCCGTGCTCGCGCACGTGCTCGCGCGCGGCCGCGATCGCGTGCTTGGCGGCGTCTGACTTGGGCGCCAGGGACAGATAGATGGCGGCCTGCGCGAGCGCGTACTGGCACTCCGGCAGGCCGACATGCTCGACGGCGTCGGCCGCCGCGGTGGCGATCGTCAGCGCGCGCGGATCCGCGTTGCCGACGTCCTCGGAGGCGAGCACCACCATCCTGCGGGCGATGAACCGCGGATCCTCGCCGGCCTCCAGCATCACCGCCAGGTAGTAGAGCGAGGCGTCCGGGTCCGAGCCACGCGTCGCCTTGATCCAGGCGGAGATCGTGTCGTAGTGGTGGTCGCCGGCCCGGTCGTAGGCGACCGCGCGTCGCCCGAGCGCGTCCTGGGCGTGCGCGAGCGTGACGCGCCCGTGCGCGCCGGCGGTCTCGCACGCGAGCTGCAGCGCGTTGAGCGCATTGCGAGCGTCGCCGTCGGCGCGCCGCGCGATCATCTCGAGCGCCGCGGCGTCGACCCGCCCGGGCGCCCCGCAGTGCCCACCGTCCACGGCGCGGCGCAGCAGCTCCAGGATTTCGCCCTCGGACAGCGGCTCGAGCTCGTAGACCCTCACGCGGCTGAGCAGCGCGGAGTTGACCTCAAAGCTCGGGTTCTCGGTCGTGGCCCCGATCAGCGTCACGAGCCCCTCCTCGACGGCGGGCAGCAGCGCGTCCTGCTGCGAGCGGTTGAAGCGGTGGATCTCGTCGAGGAAGAACACCGTGCGACGGCCGGCGCGCAAGCGCTGGCGCGCGCGCTCGATCACCGCGCGCACCTCGGCCCGGCCAGCCGAAACGGCGCTCTCCTGCTCCAGCGCCGCGCCGGAGGCGGCGGCGATCAGCCGCGCGAGCGTGGTCTTGCCGCTTCCCGGCGGGCCGTGCAGGATCATCGAATGCGGCGATCCGCGTTCGATCGCCGCCCGAAGCGCCGAGCCGGGCGCCAGCAGCCGCCGCTGTCCGACGACCTCGTCCAGCGTGCCGGGTCGCATCCGCGTCGCCAGCGGCACGCCCGGCGGCGCCGATGCGGACGGCCGAGCCGGCGCAGGCGCGGCCTCGCCGGCCGATGCAACCTGGTCGGCATCGTCGAACAGCCGCTCCATCGCGCCCCTCAGCCGCCGAGCGCGCTGAGCGCAGCCTCGTGCAGCCGGCCGTTGCTCGCCAGCGCCGAGCCGCCCGCAGCCGTCTCCGCGCCGGACAGGTCGGTCAGCCGGCCCCCGGCCTCGGTGACGATCAGCATCGGCGCGGCCAGGTCCCACAGCGACACCTGCGGATCGCAGCCGATCTCCGCCGCGCCCTCGGCGACCAGCATGTAGTTCCAGAAGTCCCCGTAGCCGCGGGTGCGCCAGCAGCGCGCGGCCAGGTCGATCAGCGCCTGCAGCCGGCCGGCCTGGCGCCACTCCTCAAGTCCGCCGAAGCACAGCTGGGCATCGGCGAGCTCGCGCACCGCCGAGACTCGCAGGCGCCGCGGCTCGCCGCCGGGCCGATCGACAGTGAACGCGCCGGCTTCACGGGTCGCCCACCACCGCCGGCCGAGAGCGGGCGCGGAGACCACGGCCGCGCGCAGGTCGCCGTCCTGCTGCAGCGCGATCAGCGTCGCCCAGTGGGGGACGCCGCGCACGTAGCTCTTGGTGCCGTCGATCGGGTCCAGGATCCAGCGGCGGGCCGGCGCGCCGCCCGCGTCCCCCGAGCCGCCCGCGTCCCCAGAGCCGCCCGCGGCGCCGCGCTCCCGACAGCCGCCGTCCCCGTCGCCGTACTCCTCGCCCAGCACGCGGTCGCCGGGCCGGCGATCGCGGATGCGCTCGCGCAGCGCGCGCTCCACCGCGCGGTCGGCCTCGCTGACCGGCGTGAGGTCCGGCTTGGTCTCCACGACCAGATCGCTTGCGCGAAAGCGCGCGAGCGTGAGCTCGTCGGCGACGTCGGCCAGCTCCAGCGCCAGCTGCAGGTCGCTGTCCAGGGGCGGCATCAAGGCCATGCTACGTCGCGCTCCACGGCTAGGCTCCGCGAAGCATGACCGACCTCCAGTCAGAGACGGTGGCGCTCCTGCGGGAGCTGATCCGCATGAACACCGTCAATCCGCCAGGGGCCGAGCGCGCGGCGATCGAGCACCTGGAGCGCCACCTCGCAGCGGCCGGCCTTGCGACGGAGATCCTGGCGGCCGAGCCGGAGCGGCCCAACCTCGTGGCGACCCTGCGCGCGGGCGACGGCGCTCCGCAGCGCCCGGTGATGGTGCTGCTGGGCCACGTGGACACCGTGCTCGCCGATCCGTCGGAATGGCGGCACGACCCGTGGTCGGGCGATGTGGCCGACGGCTTCGTCTGGGGCCGAGGCGCCCTTGACATGAAGAGCCAGGTCGCGGCCGAGGCGGTGGCGGCGGCGTCGCTTGCGCGCGAGGGCTGGCGTCCGGCGCGCGGCGCGCTGAAGCTCGTGTTCGTCTCAGACGAGGAGACCGGCGGGGACGTGGGCGCCCGGTGGCTGACCGCCAATCACCCTGACTCGGTTCGCTGCGACATGCTCCTCAACGAGGGAGCAGGCGAGGTGTTCGAGCTTGGCGGGCGCCGGCGCTACGGCGTCTGCTGCGCCGAGAAGGGGATCTTCCGCTTCAACATCACGGCCCGCGGCGTGGCGGGCCATGCGTCGCTGCCGCGCGCCGGCGACAACGCGCTGCTCAAGCTCGCGCCGGTCCTCTCCGCGCTCGCCCAGCAGCCCGAGTCGTTTGAGCTGACCGAGGCGTCGGCGGCGCTGCTGCGCGCGCTCGACGAGGACCCCGGCGATCCGGCGGCGGCGATGGCCCGCCTTGAGGCGGCCGACCCCAGGCTGCGCGCGCTGATCGAGCCGATGTTCGGCGTGACGCTCACGCCGACGATGGCCAGCGCATCGGCGAAGATCAACGTGATCCCCTCCCGCGCGCAGGTGCGGGTCGACTGCCGGGTTCCGCCCGGCCTGGGCCGCGAGGCGGTCGATCGCCGGATCTCGCTTGTGCTCGGCGACCTTTTGGAGCGCCTGGAGATCGAGTTCACCGAGCAGACGGTCGGCAACTCGTCGCCCGTGCGCTCCGAGCTGATGAGGGCGATCGAGCGCTGGGTGAAGGCCAACGACCCGGAGGCCGACGCCGTGCCGGTGATCCTGCCCGGGTTCTCCGATTCACGCTGGTTTCGCGACGCGTTCCCCGAATGCATCGCCTACGGCTTCTTCCCACAGCGCCACCAGACGATGCTCGAGGCCACGCCGCTCGTGCACAGCGCCAACGAGCGCATCGACGTGCGCGACCTGGGGCTTGCGGCGCGCTGCTACCGGGACCTCGTCGTTGAGCTGCTGGGCTGAGCGGCGCACACGGCTGGGCGCCGGTGGGCACGGCGGCAGCGGTCAGGCGCCGGCGGGCGCGGCGGCAGACGGCAGCCCACACGCGCGGCGACAGCGGCCGGACGCCGGCGGGCGCGACGCCAGACGGCAGCCGCGGGCGTAGCGCCACCGGGCGGGCGCCGGCTGGACCATATCCTGTTGCGATCGCCACGACTGAGGTAGCAAACCGCCTGGACCCAACCGTCTTTCGCCTTCCGGTCGACCGGATCCGGCAGGGCTACTACTCGGACGCCTACTTCGTGTTCACCAAGGGCCTGCTTGAGGCCGAGGGCGAGCACCCGCACGTCACGATGCAGGTCTTCCAGAAGCACCACTCGATCCTGGGGGGCATCGATGAGGCGATCGCCGTGCTCAAGACCTGCGCGGGGCATTACGACGCCGGCGAGTGGGTGCCCGGCTGGGACCGGCTGACGGTGCATGCGCTGCACGAGGGCGACCGGATCTCGCCATACGAGACGGTCATGACGATCGAGGGCGACTACAGCCTGTTCGTGCATCTGGAGACCGTCTACCTCGGATCGCTGGCTCGCCGCTCGCTGATCATGCGAAACGTCGCGGAGGTGGTCGCCGCGGCTCGCGGCAAGCAGATCTTCTACTTCCCGGCCCGCCACGATCACTGGCTCGTGCAGACGGGCGACGGCTGGGCCGCCCATGTCGCGGGCGCGATCGGCGTCTCGACCGATGCGCAGGCCTCCTGGTGGGGCGGGCGGGGCATCGGCACCGTCCCCCACGGCCTGATAGCCGCCTATGGCGGCGACACGGTCAAGGCCGCCGTCAAGTTCGCCAACCGCTACCACGGGCAGATGAACATCACCGTTCTGGTGGACTTCCACAACGACTCCGTCACGACCGCGCTTCAGGTCGCCGAGGCGCTGGGCGATCGGCTGTGGGGCGTGCGGCTTGACACCTCAGAGCACCTGGTCGACCGCTCCCTGCTTGACGAGATGGGGGGATTTAAGCCCACCGGGGTCAATCCGCGGCTGGTCGAGAAGGTGCGCGCCGCGCTTGACCGAGCCGGCTTTCGCTCGGTGAAGATCGTCGTCAGCGGCGGCTTCACCGCCCAGCGGATCGCCGAGTTCGAGGCGCTGGGGGTTCCCGTGGACGCCTACGGGGTCGGGTCGTCGCTGATCCGCGGCGAGAACGACTTCACCGCGGACGTGGTGCTGCTCGAGGGACGTCCGTGCGCCAAGGTGGGGCGCCGCTGGTCGCCCAACCCGCGCCTTGAGCTGGTGCGCTGAGGAGGCGCCGGTCGCTCGCGGACGAGCGCCGGCCCGTCGCGGCTGGTTTTCGGCAGCAGCCGGCCGGCCACGGCTGGTTTGAGGAGGGCACGTCCGCTGGTTTGGGGAGCGCACGCCCAGCCGCGGCTGGTTTCAGGAGCGGACGCCCAGCCGCGGCTGGTTTCAGGAGCGGACGCCCGACGCCGATAAGAGGCGTGCCGACCATGATCCCGCCCGCCTTCATGGGAGATCCGACGCTGATCGCGTGGGTCCACGACTGGCTGCCCGTGATCCTGATGGCGGCGCTGCTGGCGATCCTTTGGGGAATGGTGCGCGCGATGCCGCGCACGCGCCCGTCGGAGATCAGGCCGCAGGAGACGCCGCCGATTGCCTGGGAGGACATCGCGGGCGTCGACGAGGCCAAGGAGGAGCTGCGCGAGATCGTCGAGTACCTGAAGAACCCCAGGCGCTTCGCGCGGCTCGGCGCGCGGCTGCCGACCGGGATCCTGCTGCATGGACCGCCGGGGACCGGCAAGACGCTGCTCGCCAAGGCGGTCGCGCACGAGTCGGGCGCGAGCTTCTTCTCGCAGTCGGCGTCCTCGTTTGTGGAGATGTTCGCCGGGCTCGGCTCGGCGAGGATCCGGCGTCTGTTCCGCACCGCGCGCCGGCATGCGCCGGCGATCGTGTTCATCGACGAGCTTGATGCGGTCGGCACCACGCGCACGGGCGGCGGCGGCGGAGACCGGGAGCACGATCAGACGCTCAACCAGCTGCTGGTGGAGATGGACGGGTTCAACGCGCGCGGCGCGGTGGTCGTGATCGCCGCGTCCAACCTGCTGGAGAAGCTTGACCCGGCACTGTTGCGCCCCGGTCGCTTCGACCGTCAGATCTTCGTCTCCCCGCCCGATGTGGCCGGCCGCGAGCGGATCCTGCGCGTGCACACGCGTCGCAAGCCGGTGCACGGGAGCGTCGACTTCGGGCTGCTCGCGCGCCAGACGGCGGGCCTGACGGGCGCGGACCTGGCCAACATCTGCAACGAGGCGGCGATCGGCGCCGTGCGCCGCGGCGCCCCGATGATCGAGTCGGCCGACTTCGACGCCGCGCTCGAACGGGTCATGGCCGGCATGCAGTCCAGGCGCCGGATGACCGAGCGCGAGCGGCGCGTCGTCGCCTACCACGAGGCCGGCCACGCGCTGTGCGCCCGGCTGCTGCCCTCCCTCGATCCGGTGCACCGGATCTCGATCGTGCCCCGCGGCCGCTCCCTGGGCTACACGCTCAACCTGCCGGCCGAGGACCGCTACCTGCGAAGCCGCGAGGAGCTGATCGACATGATGACGATGCTGCTGGCCGGGCGAGCGGCCGAGCAGCTGGTGTTCGGCTCGGTGACCAACGGGGCGGCCGATGACCTGATGCGCGTGGCCGACATCGCTCACTCGATGATCCACGAGTACGCGATGGGCACCGAGGTCACGTCGCTGCGGCTCGCCGGCCATCCTCGGTCAGAAGCCTCGCAGCGGCTGTACGACGCCGAGGTTCGAGAGCTCTCAGACGAGGCGTTCAGGGCGGCGCTTGAGATGCTGCGCCGCCACCGGGTGGCGCTGGACAGGCTGGCCACGGCGCTGCTTGCCAAGGAGACGCTCGAGCGGGGCGAGATCGAGGCCGTGATGGCCGGCCTGCCGCACGCGCGTCCGGACCGACGGCCCGGCACCCACCTGGGGCTGGCGGCGGCCACCGAGGCGACCGCGCAGACGGCGGCGCCCACCGTCTCAGACCGGGACCGCGGGGGGCTTGCCAGCAGCGACGGCCCGCCCCAGGCGAAGGCCTGAGAGCCTCGCCGGCGGCGGCCGGCGGCTATCCTGCCGGCTCGCATGCTGTCCGCCATCGACCACGTCGGCGTCGCGGTGCCGAGCATCGACGACGCGCTGGTCGTCTACCGCGACGTGCTCGGGATGGAGCTGGTCCACCGTGAGACGGTCGCCGAGCAGGGTGTCAACGCCGCGCTGCTTGACGTCGGAGACGGCCACATCGAGCTGTTGGAGGCGCTCGGCCCCGACACCGCGGTCGGCCGGTTTTTGGCCAAGCGGGGCGCGGGGCTGCACCACGTCGCCTACCGTGTGCGCTCGATCGACCGCGCGCTCGCGCAGCTGTCGGCGGCCGGGGTGCGCCTGATCGACGAGCGGCCGCGGGCCGGGATCCGCGGCTCGCGCGTGGCGTTCATCCACCCGGCGGCGGCGGGCGGCGTGCTGACCGAGATCGTCGAACCCGCGCCCGGCGGCAGCTTGACCTGATCGGCGACCGAGCGCAAGGCCACCGAGGACCAAGCGAGCGACCGACGGCGAGCTCACCGAGGACCAAACGAGCGACCGAGCGCGAGCCCACCGAGGACCAAACGAGCGACCCGAGCGCGAGGCCACAAGGAGCGCGATAGCAGATGAGCGAGGACAGGCCCCAGAAGGTGACGATCGGCTTCTCCGGCGGACCGGTGCTGTCGGCGCGCGTGGCTCCGGCGGCGCTGCGCGAGCTGCGCGGGGCGCTCGGCGGCGGCGGCTGGTATGACCTGGAGGCGGAGGACTCCACGATCGCGCTGGATCTCGGCAAGGTCGTCTACGTGCTGGTCGACACCGAGTCACACCGGGTCGGCTTCGGCGGCTGAGCCGCCCAAGCCGCTTGGCCTCAGCGCCCCCTGCAGCCGGCCCAGCGGCCACCCCAGCGCGGGCTGACCGTGGCGGGGTCGCGGCCCGGCGCTCAGCCCTCGGACGAGCGGGAGGCCGCCTTGGCCGCCTCGCTTGCCGGGGTGCGAAAGGCGACGTTGAGGCGGTTCCAGCCGTTGATCGCCACGACCGCCAGCGTCAGCGCGACGATCTGCTCGTCGCTGAAGTGGCGTTGCAGCTGCTCGAAGTGCTCCTCCGGCGCGCCGCGCTCCGGCAGCGCCGTCAGCGCCTCACACCACGCCAGCGCGGCGCGCTCCGCGGGGCCAAAGCAGTCCGCCTCCCGCCAGACCGCCACCATGTCCAGGCGCTCGTCGGTCTCGCCGCGCTCCCGCGCCTCGATGCAGTGCAGCCGCACGCAGTATGCGCAGCCGTTGATCTGCGACGCGCGGACCTTGATGAGGTCCAGCAGACGCTGATCGCCCACGCCGCGGTTGGCAACCCGCTCGAGGCCGAGCATCGCCGAGAGGGCCTCTGGGAGGACCGCTCGCCACCTCAGTCGCACCTGTGCATGGGTGTGCATCGGCGCCGCTGGGCTAGCGGGTGAACAGCGTCGAGAGCACCACCTCGGTGACGGTGCGGATCACGCCGGGCGTCGCGCGGATGCGCTCGAGCGCCAGCTCCAGCGCCTTGGTGTCCGGGGCCATCACGTGCAGCAGCGCGCTCGCCTCGCCGGCGACCGTGTGGGCCGAGATCACGCCGGGCTCGCGCTCCACGGCCGCCTTGATCTCAGCGCCCGACATGCCGCCATCGCAGATGAGGTCGACGAACGCCTCGGCGTTCCATCCGAACGCCCGGGGGTCGACCACCGCGGTGTAGCCGAGCACCACGCCGTCGCGCTCCAGGCGGTCGAGACGGCGCTTGACCGCCGGCGCCGACAGGTGGACATGGCGGCCGATGTCCTGGTAGGAGCGACGCGCGTTCTCGCGCAGCAGGGCGATGATCTGCTCATCGACCTCGTCGATCATGGGCCTGGGCACGGCTGCGCGACAAGGTACCGGACGCCATCGCCGCAGGCGCCTGGCGGCCACAGGCGCGCCCGCCCGCTGGCCGCATGGGCCGCGGCCGGAGCGCCGCGAGCACCTCCTACAGTCTCGGCCGATGCGATCGCTGAGGCGTCTTGACCTTAGGCTGCTGGTGGTGGCCCGCACCCGCCTTCACGGGCCCGGTCGCGAGCGGGCGATCCGCGCCGGCTCGCGGCTGGGGGAGCATGCCGCCTGCTGGCTTGCGCTGGGCGCGCTGGGCGCCGCTTGCGACCGCGAGCGACGGGGCCAGTGGCTGCGCGGCGCGGGCACCGTCGCGGGCTCCTACGCCGTCAACTACGCCGTCAAGCTGGCGGTTCGCCGCCCGCGGCCGCAGCTGGAGGGGCTGCCGCCGCTCTCAGGGGTGGTCTCCGCGCTGTCCTTCCCAAGCGCGCACGCGACCACCTCGTTCGCCGCCGCGCGCGCCTACCGGGACCTGGCCCCGGCCGCCGGGCTGTACGTTGCGGCCACGGCGCTGGCGGCCAGCCGGCCCTACCTCGGCGTCCACTACCCCAGCGACGTGCTCGCCGGCGCGCTGCTGGGGACGGCCGTGGCGGCGGCAGCGCAGCGGGCGCTCGAGGGCCGCCGATGAAGATCGGGATCGTGGGGCTGCCCAACGCGGGCAAGTCATCGCTGTTCTCGGCGCTCACCGGCGTGGCCGCGGAGGCGGCCAACTACCCGTTCACCACCGTGGAGCCCAACGTCGCGATCGTGGGCGTGCCGGACGCGCGGCTGGATGCGGTGGCGAGAACCGTCGGCGCGTCCAAGGTCGTCCCGGACACGATCGCCTTCCACGACATCGCGGGCCTGGTGGAGGGCGCGCATCGCGGCGAGGGCCTGGGCAACCGTTTCTTGGCCAACATCCGTGAGACCGATGCGATCCTGCATGTGGTGCGCGCGCACACCGACGAGCGCGTCGTGCACCCCGACGGGCGGGTCGACCCGCTGGCCGACATCGAGACGATCGAGACCGAGCTGGTGTACGCGGACCTGGAGCAGGCCGAGCGCCGGCGCGAGCGCGTCGTGCGCGCGGCGCGCTCGGGGGAACGTCGCGCGGTCGCCGAGCTCGACTGGCTCGAGCGCCTGATCGAGGCGCTGCGGGCCGGCCGGCCGGCGCGCACGGTGCCCGCCCCGCCCGAGGCGCCCGACGCGATGGCGCTGCTGTCGCCGCTGACCGCCAAGCCGGTCCTGTTTGTGGCAAACGTCGACGAGGGCCGCGCGGAGGTGCCCGACGCGGTGGCCCGCCACGCCGAGGCGGTGGGAGCGCGCGCCGTCGCTGTGTCGGCCCGCCTGGAGGCCGAGCTGGCGGAACTGGACGCCGAGGAGGCGGCCGCGATGCGCGCCGAGCTGGGACTGGACGAGTCCGGGCTGACGGCGGTAGTGCACGCGGCCTTCTCGCTGCTTGACCTGGTCGCGTTCTTCACCGCCGGCGAGGCCAAGCCCGCGCAGTCCTGGCACCTGCGACGAGGGCTGACGGCCTGGCACGCGGCCGGGCTGATCCACTCCGACATCCAGCGCGGCTTCGTGCGCGCGGAGGTCGTCAGCTGGGACGCGCTCGTCCAGGCGGGAGGCTGGGCGGGCGCGCGCGAGCGCGCCGCGCTGCGCCTGGAGGGGCGCGATTACGTGGTCGCAGACGGCGACGTGATCACGGTCCGCTTCACGCCCTGACCCGCTTCACGCCCGGCCTCGGCCAGCGCCCTGGTCCGTCGCACCGCCCGACCTCGGTCAGCCCCCTGATCCGCCGCACCGCCCGGCCTCGGTCAGCGCCCTGGTCTGCCTCATGGCTCGACCTCGGTCCGCGCCCTGGTCTGCCTCGCGGGATCGACCTGCTTGACGGCCGGATCTCGATCACAGGCCGTCCAGCGTGACCGCCGACCGAAGCCGCTGGGCGAGCCGGCGCATCCCGAGCCGCTCCGCCGCCCGCGCGCCGCCATCAAGGTCGGTCTGGCGATCGCCGGGCGGCGTCAGGTGCGCGGGCTGCAGGGTCGCGATCCGCTTGAACGCCAGCAGCTGCTCGGCGTGGCCGCGCAGCGCAGCCGCCACCCTGGGACGCTCGCCGTCTGCCGCCGCGATGGCCGCCTCGAGCGTCTCGTGGCGCGCCAGCAGCGCGGCGGCCGTCCTGGGACCGATCCCCGGGGCCCCGGGGATCCCGTCGGATGGGTCGCCGCGCAGCGCGATGAAGTCTGGCACCTGCCGGGGCTCCACGCCGTAGCGGTCGCGCACCTCCGCGGGCCCCACCTCCTCAAAGCCCGCGGCCCCCTGGCGCAGGTAGAGAACCGACACCTGCTCTGACGCGCACTGGTACATGTCGCGATCGCCGGTCATCACGAGCGCCCTGCCCCCGGCGCTCGCCTCCCCGAGCGCCAGGCAGCCGAGCAGATCGTCGGCCTCAAGCTGCGAGGAGCCGGCGACCGACCAGCCGAGCGCCTCAAGCAGCTGCGGCGCGCGCTCGAACTGCCACGCCAGCGCGTCGGGCACGGGCGGGCGGTCGGCGTGGTAGCCCGGGTACAGCGCCACCCGGTAGGCGGCGGCCTCGGCGCCGAAGCAGACCGCGACCGCACGCGGCCTGCGATCCGCGACCGCGCGCAGGATCAGGTTGACGGCGCCAAGCAGCGCGTTCACCGGGTGGCCCGCGTCGTCGGCGATCGAGTCCGGCAGCGCAAAGAACGATCGGTACAGCACGAACGGGCCATCGACGGCGAGCAGCGGGCCGGGCATGGCGCCGGACTGTAGACGCCGCGGGCCGAGCCGAAGACGCCAAGGGCCTGCCCCAGCCGCCGCACGCCTGGCCCACAGCGGCCACCGGCCGGATCCTGGACGGAGCCGCCACCGGCCGGGTCCTGGACGGCCGCCGAGCGGGCGAACGCCACGGCCGACCGGGCGGCTGGCCTGATCAGCGCACCGTCACGGCGGGGCCGCTCAGCGGCCCGTAGGCGACCCGGTAGCGCCCCGCGCCCACGGCGACCCGCAGCCCGCCGGCCGCCGACAGCCGGATCCGCGCCACGGTGCGCCAGCCGCGCTCAAGCCGCTGAACCTCGACTACCGTCCCCGCGCGCGGCGCGGGGAAGATCGAGCCGGTGAGCGACCCGCCTGCGGGGTCCGCGGTCGCGATCGTGGTGAACGACGCGTTGGTGGAGCGCAGGGCGAGCATGCTCTGAAGCTGTGCGCCCGACACCTTCGTGGCGCCGGCGCTGCCGACGATCGTCGCGCTGACGACGTATGGGGAGCGGCCGTCGTGCGCCGCGAGGATGCCGACCAGCCGCCCGTCCAGCACGCCGGCCAGCAGCGCGTCCGCGCGCGCCTGGGTCAGCCGGACGGTCCACCGGTGGTAGGGGTTGGCGCCCGCCGCGTCGTACGGGTCGGGCACGGCCACAAGCCACGGCTCGGGCGCTGCGCCCGGCCAGGCGTCCTGGACGCTCTGGGTGTAGCCGCCGGAGCTTGCGAAGAAGTAGGTGACCGCTGGACGTCCGTTGTAGGTGACAACCTGGCCGGCGGTGGCCGCGACGGCCGCGTCGGTGGCGGGGGTCTGCGCGCCAACGCCGCCGTACACCTGCGAGCGCGTGTCGGAGTAGAGGTCCCAGTAGCCGGCGCCGACGCTGGTGGTGATCGCGTAGGTGCGCGCCGCGACCGCCTGCGCCTCGAGCGCGGCGGCCGGCCAGCTGGAGGGCATCTCGGCCGCGACGACTCCGCGCACGTAGTCGTCCAGCCCGACCACGTTCACGGTCGCCACGCCGGCGCCGTCGGGGGTGAGCTGAAGCGATCCCAGGTAGGAGCCGAGCCCCGGCACGGTCAGCGGCCCGGGACCGGAGACGACCAGCGGAGCCTTGAGGTTGGCGACCGGACGGCCGGCGGAGGTGCTGAGCGCCAGCGTCGAGCCTGAGGACCTGGTCACGTCATAGGTCACCGAGGGCTCAAGGTGCACGCCGGGCGCGCCGGCGACCGTGTCGGCGCCGGTGAACGACGCCGGACCGGTGGCCAGCAGCACGCGCACGGCCTGGCGGGGATCGACCGTGCCCAGGGAGGTCCCCTGGTAGTAGTGCGCGAGGATCTGCTCGTAGTCGAATCCGTGCAGCGCGAACCCCAGCGCGCCGTACTGGCTCATTCCCACACCGTGGCCAAAGCCGCCGCCGCGGATGTAGAGGATCGCGTCGGCACGTGCCGTGCCGGCTGCGATCGCGGCGCCTCCCGGCAGCGCGGCGCATCCCAGAAGCGCGCCGACCAGCAGGGCCCTGGCTCTCGCCCGCGTGCTGCCGGCACGCCGGCGCGCGGCGCCAAGGAGGTCTGGCTGTGACAGCGAGCGCAAGGTCCGGGCTGGGATCGGTCTGGCGGGGCTCGGCGCCGGCGTCGATCCCCCAACCGCTTTCTCGGCAGGCCCGCCGGGGTGTTTAGCGTCGCCGCCAGGGCCGGGCGAGCGAGGCGGCGCGAACCCGGTCGCACACCTCGCCCAGACGGCGATCCGCCCGGCCCCCAGAGGCCGGGCGGATCCCATCGGAGCGTTGGACGTACCTCGGTAGCCGAAGCCGTGGCCGACGGTGGCGCCCGCACCGCGGTGCCCCACCCGCGGAGCACCGGCCTCTCGGCGCGGGGCCACCGTCAGAGCGGCCGCATTCAATCACCACCGGCTGCCGCCGGGGCAGAACTTGCAACGATCAGCCGCCGCCGGCAGCGGCATGAGCCATTCGTTCAGCGGGCTGTTGAGGAGTCTTGCGCCCTCGCGATCGAGACGATGGCCGGACGCACCAAGAGCAATCGCTCAGCGCTCGTCGGGGAGAGCTTGCGCCCCGGGCCGGCGGTCCCAGCCGCCCGCGGCGGTCCCAGCCGCCCGCGGCGGTCCCAGCGGCCCGCGGCGATCCCAGCCGCCCGCAGGGGTCCCAGCGGCCCGCCAGCGGTGCCGGCGGCCCGCGCCGGCGCTCGGCCTCAGGTGTTGCCGCGTGCCATCGCGCGCAGGTCCATCGCGCGGTTGTAGGTCTCCTCGTCGACGCCCATCTCGTAGGCGACCTCGCGCAGCATCCGCCCGCTGGCCGCCGCCTCCTTGACGATCTCGGTGGCTCGGTCGTAACCGATGTAGGGGTTGAGCGCGGTCGCCGCGGCAAGCGTCGATTCCGCAGACCGGTGGCAACCCTCCTCGTTGGCGCGGATCCCCTCGATGCACTTGCGAGCGAAGATCCGCGCGCTGGCCGCCAGCAGATTGATCGACTGCAGCAGGTTGCGCGCGATCAGCGGGACCCTCACGTTGAGCTCGAAGTTGCCCTGCATCCCGCCGATCGTGATCGCGGCGTCGTTGCCGATCACCTGGGCCGCGACCTGAAGCACCACCTCCGGGATCACCGGGTTGACCTTGCCGGGCATGATCGACGAGCCCTTCTGCAGCTCGGGCAGGAAGATCTCCCCGATCCCGGCCCGCGGACCCGAACCCATCAGCGCGAGGTCGTTGCCGATCTTGGTCAGCGATACGGCGAGCACCTTCAGGGCACCGGAGAGCTCCACGAGCGCATCGCGGTTTCCCTGGGCCTCAAACGGGTCCTCGGGCCCGCTGATCTCAAGGCCCGTGGCCTCGGTGAGCCGCGCGCGCACGCGCGCGGCGAACTCCCTGTGCGTGTTCAGGCCGGTCCCGGTGGCGGTGCCGCCGAGCGGGATCTGAGCGACCTGTGGAAGGGCGTTTCGGATCCGCCGCACGCCGAGGCGCACCTGCGCCGCGTACCCGGAGAACTCCTGGCCGAGGGTGACAGGGACGGCGTCCATCAGGTGGGTGCGCCCGGATTTGACGATGTCGGCGAACTCGACGGCCTTGGCTCCCAGCGCGGCCTCGAGCTCCTCCAGGGCGGGCAGGAGCTGGCGCGTGGCGCGATCCAGGGCCGCCAGGTGCACGGCCGAGGGGAAGACGTCATTGGACGACTGCCCCATGTTGACGTGGTCGTTGGGGTGGGCCGGACGGGCCGGCGCACCCTCGTTGGCCAGTGTCGCGATCACCTCGTTGGCGTTCATGTTGGTCGAGGTGCCCGAGCCGGTCTGGAACACGTCCACCGGGAACTGCGCGTCGAACTCGCCGGCCGCAACCCGGTCGGCCGCGGTCGCGATCCGCTCGGCAAGCTCGGGCTCAAGCAGCCCGAGGTCGCAGTTGACGCGAGCCGCGGCGGCCTTGATCCGCCCCAGCCAGTGGATCACCGCGACGGGAACCGTCTCCCCGGAGACAGGGAAGTTCTCCACCGCCTTGCTGGTCTCTGCCCCCCACAGCTGATCTGTCTGCTGAAGGCTCATGCTGGATCACCCTTTCATGCGCTGTGCGGCTGGCCCGCCGGGCCGCGATCGGCGCCCAGGCCGATGGCGCGAGCCGGCGCGACGTGAGTTGCCGCGTCCTTGGACGGGCGGAGCGTCGCCGCCCCGGATAAACGCTAGCGCCCGGGCGCGCGGCTCAGGTCCCCGGGAGCGCGGGGCACCGCCGTGATCCACAGCCGCAGGGTCAAGAGGTCGCTCTGCGAGTAGGCGCGGAAGCGGGGCGCGGGCGTGATCCGCGCCAGCTCGCGCGCCTCGCCGCGCTGCTCCTCGGTTGCGACGACCTTGAAGCCGGCGTCCTCGACGATCCGCACGTAGTCGGACGCGCGCAGCCTGTTCTGGTGGTGCAGCGCGTTGTTGAACAGCCGCCAGGAGCGGTCTGAGAAGCGAAGGTAGTTGAACTCGCTGATGGAGCGGTCGAAGTGCGCGTAGTGGTCGGAGATGTCCACGAAGTGGCTCATCACCGCCTCCGGGGCGGCGACGCGGCGAAGCTCCCGAAGCACGGGCTCAAGCTGCGCCTCCGGTATGTGCTCGAGCGTGTTGTTTGACACCAGCAGCTGCAGCGAGCCCTCCGCAAGCCGGAGGTCCGCCAGCTCGCCCAACATGACGCTGACCCCCAGACGCCCCAGGCTGGCTTCGGGCCGCGCATCGCCCGCGGTCACCGAGCTCACCGTGGGCCGCGAGCGCGCGCCCGCCTCGGCGAGCAGGGCCCCGACGCGCCCTGGGTCAAGCGGCGCGATCGGGCAGTCCGGCCAGCCGGCCTGCAAATGCCGCGCGAACAGCTCCACGGTGCGCGCCGTCGCCGATGCGGCCAGCAGCGGGCGGATGTCGACGGTGAGCACCCGTTCGACGCCGGCGAGAGCCAGTGCGACCGGAACGATCGGCGCGTGGCCGGTCCCCAGCTCGATCGCCGATGCCGGCCGCGCGTCGGAGCCGCGCACCGAGGCGTAGGCCTCCAGGTGGCGTGCGCACTGCCCGAGCTTGCGCTCGAACATCGCCTCGCCGACCCCGCCACCGCCGAGCAGCCCGCGCAGCAGAGCGTTCAGGCGCGCGCCCGCCGGCAGGCGCGCAACGGCGCCCTGGACCAGCGCCTTGAGCACCCAGGGTCGAATCGGGCCGGTCGCAGACGAAGCCATTCTCGCTGCCCTTGGTTGCAGGATCGCACGCTCTCCGGCGCGGGCGTCCGGTAGCCTTGATCCGGATCTGGAGATAAGCCTGCAAATTGCGGGCCGAGTTGATCGCGCTTGAGGCGACGAATTTGTGCAGTTATTGTGCACGCAGATCACAGACCGTTAGAGATCGCTGAAATGCCATCCATGAGGCAGAGCCAAGGAAGCCCGCTGGGCCTCACAACCTCACAGGCAGCGCGCGCGCTGGGCGTGTCGCTGGGCACCATCCGGCGCTGGTCGGACATGGGTTATCTCCAGTCCTACCGCACGCCGGGCGGCCAGCGCCGGTTCAGCCAGGAGCAGATCGACCGGTTCTTGGGCTCGCTGGAGCAGCGAGGCGCGGCCGTCGAGCTGCGGCGCCAGGCCAGCTGAGGATCTCCAGCGCAACCCGCGCCCGCGCCGACAGAGGCGGCGCCATCACGCGCTGCCCGACGCCGTGTGCGCCCAGCTCCGTCCGCCTTCGGTCAGCGACCGCCCGCGGAACCAGCCCACCGCCCGTGGAGCCAGCCGCCCGCGGACCCAGCCGTCCGCGGACCCAGCCCACCGCCGGCTGAGCCACCACGCGGTGGCTCAGCCACCGCTCTCCGCATGGCTGATTCGGCGCTCCATGTCCAGCTCGTGGTCGAAGTCCGCGGAGTCCGCGTGCCGGTATTCGACCCCCTCGCCGCTGAGCAGCCCCGCCAGCGCCTCTACGTAGCGATCCTCCACCTGCGTCCCCGCCACGCGGCGAAGCTCGTTGAGCGCCTCGAACGAGCTCATCGGCGTCCGGTAGGTGTCCGAGGCCGTCAGCGTGTCGTAGACCTCCGCAACCGCGATGATCTTTGCGATCTCGGGGATCTCATCGCCGGTCAGGCCGTTCGGATACCCGCGTCCGTCGATCCGCTCGTGGTGCGCGAGCACGATCTCCGCCACCGGCCCGTACATGCCCAGGTCGCGGAGCATGTCCGCGCCCAGCTCGGGGTGGCGCTGAATCGCGATCCAGTCCTCGTCGGTGAGAGTCCGCCCGCGCTCGGCCACCCGATCGGAGAGCGCAAAGCGGCCGATGTCGTGAAGCAGCCCGGCGGTGTGCGCCAGCTCGCAGTCGGACTCGCTCATCCCCACCGCCTTGGCGATGTCGCGGGCAAAGCGGGCGACCGCCGCCGCGTGCCGAGCGGCCCGCTCGTCCCGGATGTCCAGGGCGCGCATCAGCCCCGCCAGAACCCCCCAGGACAGCGACGCGTACTGCCGCGCCCGAGCGCGCGACTGCTCGAGCAGGTGAGACATGTAGGAGAAGGCGAACACGCCCGCGAGCGCGAACGCGATCCCCGCGTTGCCCACCTTCAGCTTCACCGCCACGCCCGCAACCGCCACCGCGACGCTGAGCGCCCCGCTGGGCAGGAAGGCCACCAGCGTGTCTATCCCGAACTGCTGCCTCGCCGGGAACGCCGCACGGCGCAGGACCGTGAACAGCACGAAGCTGGCCAGCAGCGAGGCGACACCTCCCAGGGCGACCGCCAGATAGAACGCCGCGTCATCCGCCGGGCCTTTGGTGAGCGCCTGAATGATCAGCGCCGGGATGACGGCGGAGACGATGGCCGGGGGCAGGTTGTTGAGGAGCACCGCCCGCCGAGTCGTTCTCATCACGACCGTTGCCGTCAGCTCCGTGATCACCGCCGCGAGCACGGCAGATGCGGCCCCGAGGAACGCAGCCGCTAAAACCGCAACGATGAAGCCCGCCGACACCCCGAGTCCGCCGCCGCGCTCGCCGGCCACGAGCAGACCAGCGACCACTGCTGCCAGACCGAGGATCGGGCTGAGCGCATCAACCCGATCCGGCCGGCTCAGCACGATCCCAGCGCAGCATGCAACTACGCTGGTAGCCGACAACATCACAGCGACCGCAGTCTTGCTGCGAAGATGATTAGGCCACAGCGAGCCCAGACGGATCATCCTTGCTGCACGGTACCGTCAAATCGAGGGTTTTAGTAGCGAGCAAAGCTCCGGGATCAGTTGGTACGGAAGCCCATCATCCCTCCTCTCCAGCTCGCGGGAACGGCAAGCGTGCATGAGCCGATCGGTCGCATGAGCGGCTCATGTAAGCTGGGGCGTCGTGGGCGGCCAAAAGTACGCCCTCCGAGCACGGGAAGCTGCCCGAGAGGCGCGTCGATCCTGCGTCGACCCGTGCAAGGTACGTCGACGACCCCTTTCGGTCGATCGCCGCGCGCAGCGCCGGTCCCGGCCCGCGATGATCGCAGCACGCCCGAGCGCGGACGCAGCTTTGACTTGATTATTGGCTGCAATTTTAATCGCAGGGCGGACATTACGCAACGCGCCGCACATGGTGTTGCACGCCTGGGGGTGACGCTTCGCATTCTGCGCAAAATGAGAGCCGGCCCCGACCGCATATGCGACACCTGAAGACCAGCGAGGCGGCGGCGATGCTCGGGGTCAGCCCCGACACGCTCCGATCATGGGAGCGGCGCTTTGGCTATCCACGGCCCCGGCGGTCAGCCGGGCGCCACCGCCGTTTCGTGCACGCCGAGATCGCCGCCCTGCGCGACGCCCTGCACGAGGGCCTGTCGATCTCCTCGGCCATCTCCCGCGTGCGCGAGGGCATCCCAGCCGATCCGGATTCGCTCATGGCGGCCCTGACCGCATTCGACCCCGCGCGAGCGGACGCCGCGCTCGAGGCGGCTCTGGCGCTTCGCTCAGTTGAGCGCGCGGTCCAGGAGGTCATGCTCCCCGCGCTGGTGCAGCTGGGCACCCGCGCGGGCCGCGGCTCCGCTGCGGCGGCGCTCGCCGCGCGCTGGGCCGACGACTGGCTTCGGCGCATGCGACGCCTCGCCTCGCCCCCGCGCACCGCCGGCACCGTGCTGGTCGCCGACGCGTCTGGCGACGAGCTTGAGGCGATCCATGTGCGCGTGCTCGAGCTGTTCGTCGCGCGAGCGGGGCTGGAGGTGATCGGCCTGCCCGCGCGGGCCACCTCAGGCCTGGTGGAGCTGATCTCCGCACGCGCCCCCGATGTGGCGGTGCTCGCCGGCGACCGTCTCGATGACGAGGTCCTGGCGCGCTGGGCCTACGCGGCGCGGACCGCCGGTCCTGTCCGGCTTGCCGCATACCGCAGTCCGCGGGCCCGAAGCGCGCGCCCGCACGAGCTCCCGAGCGAGCCGCTTGCCGCGGCCGAGCGCCTGGAGCTGCTTGCCGCCGACAGCGCGGAACGCGCGCACACTCAGCGGCGGGCGACGCGCGGCTAGCCCCGGCGCACAGCCGGCCGCGCCCCGACGCGGCCGGCCGAATCCCTTCAGGTGCAATGCGCCAGCCGCGGTGCACGGCCGCTTGCGGCGGTTGCGATGATGATCGCCAGGCTGGATAAATCCCCGGGCGATGAGGGGAATCCGCACCAACGCCGCGGCCGCGATGCTCGGGGTGAGCCCGAACACCCTGCGCAGCTGGGAGCGGCGACACGGCTTCCCGCGGCCGCAGCGGTCGGCAGGCGGCCACCGGCAGTACTCCCTGAGCGAGATCGAGGCGCTGCGCAGCGCGCTGGCGGAGACGCGCAACGTGTCGTCGGCGATCTCCCTGGCCCGCGACCGTGGGCAGGGCCCCTCGACGCCATCGCGGCTGGCCGCCGCGTTCGTGGCCTTTGACGAGGAGGCCGCCAACCGGCTGCTTGAGGAGAGCCTGGGACTGCGATCTGTGGAGCGCACGATCGAGGAGGTGCTGCTTGACGCTGTCGCCTCGCTCGAGCGGCCGGACGCGCGCCTGGCCGAGTACGAGTTCGCCTGGCGCCACGCGACCGGCTGGCTTGCGGCTCAGCGGCGGATGGCGCCCCCCGCGAGCCGCCATCAGGGCGTGCTGGTCTTCGACGCGTCCGCGCCGTGCGAGCTGGACGCGCTTCACGCGCAGGCGCTCGAGGTGATGCTGCGGCGCAGCGGCCTTCGGACGCTGACGCTCACCCCCTCGATCGACGTGCCGCGCCTCGGCCGCGCGCTGCGGGCGCTGCGACCCTCCGCCGTGGTGCTCACCGGCCGGCGCGTGACGCTGGACTCGATCGGGCGGCTGGTCTACGCGGTGCGCAGCGTGGTGGAGGGGGTCGCCGTGTTCGACTTCCGGGGGGCGGTGCCGGACACCGGCGCGAGCACCGTCGCTCGCCTCGGCGAGCAGCCCATCGCGGCACGCGACGCGCTTCTGCGGTGGCTTGACCCGGCGCCCGACGTCACGGCGGACTCGCCCAGCCAGACCGGTGGCCAGGACGCTCCCCGCGGCGGGGCGACCGCCGGCCGGCGAGGTCCACCGGCCGTCCCGGGCGCCTGAGTCGGCGCGACGGCCGCCCGCACGGCGCCGGCGCCAACGGCGGGGACGCCCGGGGCGTTCGCGCGGCGGCTCTTAGAATCCGGCGCCCATGACAGCGCCACACCGCCCGGTCGACCCGCACGTCTCGTTTCCGGAGATGGAGGAGCGGGTGCTCGGGCGCTGGCGAGCGCGCGACGTGTTCCGCAAGTCGATCGAGCGCCGCGCCGGCGCGCCCCGCTGGGGCTTCTACGAGGGCCCGCCGACGGCCAATGGCCCGCCCGGGACCCACCACGTCCTCAGCCGGGTGTTCAAGGACATCTTTCCGCGCTACCGCACGATGACCGGCTACCAGGTGCCCCGTCGTGGCGGCTGGGACTGCCACGGACTGCCCGTCGAGCTCGCGCTCGAGGCCGAGCTCGGCTTCGAGTCAAAGGACGACATCGAGCGCTACGGGATAGCCGAGTTCAACGCGCGCTGCCGCGAGAAGGTGCTCAGCCACGTCGAGGAGTGGAACCGGCTGACCGAGCGGATCGGCTTCTGGATCGACCTCGACGACGCCTACCGGACGCTGGACCCCTCCTACGTGGAGTCCGTGTGGTGGGCGCTGAAGACGATCAACGAGCACGGCCTGCTGTACGAGAAGCTGAAGGTCGTCCCCTACTGCCCGCGCGACCAGGTGACGCTCTCAAGCCACGAGCTCGGGCAGCCGGGCGCCTATCGGGACGTGGTCGACCCGTCGGTGTACGTCCGCCTGCCCGTGGTGGAGGGACACGGGCCAGCCCGCGCCGGCGATGAGCTGCTGGTGTGGACCACAACCCCTTGGACGCTGGTCTCAAACGCGGCGGTCGCGGTGCACCCGCAGCTGACCTACGTGCGCGCGCGAGCGTTCGAGGGCCGGGTCTCGATCGTGGCCGAGAGCCTCGCCGAGCGCGTCCTCGGGGCGGCCGCGGAGGTGATCGAGCGCTTCCCGGGCGCGGAGCTGGTCGGCACTCGCTACGAGCCTCCGTTCCCCTACATCCCGGCCGGCGAGTACGGCCCCAAGGGCCACACGGTGCTGGCGGCCGAGTTCGTGACCGCCCAGGAGGGCACCGGCCTCGTGCACACGGCGATCGCCTTCGGCGAGGACGACTTCAGGCTGGGAGAGGACGAGGGGCTCAACGTGGTCAACCCGGTCAAGCTCGACGGGACCTACGACGAGCGGATCGGACCCTACGCCGGGCGCTGGGTCAAGGACGCAGACCAGGACCTGATCGAGGACCTGCGCGCCCGCGGCAGGCTGCTGCGCGCCGAGCGCCACACCCACTCCTACCCGCACTGCTGGCGCTGCGGCACGCCGCTGCTGTACTACGCCAAGCCGTCCTGGTACATCGCCACAAGCCAGATCCGGGACCGGCTGCTGGCGGCCAACGAGACCGTCACCTGGTATCCGGAGCACGTCAAGCACGGGCGGTTCGGGAACTGGCTGGCCGGCAACGTCGACTGGGCGCTGTCGCGCGAGCGCTACTGGGGCACGCCGCTGCCGGTGTGGCGCTGCGCGTGCGGCCGGATCGAGGTGATCGGCTCGCTGCGCGAGCTTGCCGAGCGCTCGGGGGTCACGCTCACCGACCCGCACCGCCCGTTCGTGGACGAGGTCAGCTTCCCCTGCCAGGCGTGCGGCGAGCCGATGCGGCGCGTGCCGGAGGTGATCGACGTGTGGTTTGACTCCGGCTCGATGCCGTTCGCCGAGTGGGGAGCGCCGCACGTCAACCGCGAACGCTTTGAGGAGCGCTTCCCCGCGGACTTCATCTGCGAGGCGCTGGACCAGACGCGCGGCTGGTTTTACTCGATGCTCGCGGTCTCGACGCTGCTGTTCGACCGCCCTTCGTTTCGCAACGTCGTCTGCCTGGGGCTGATCCTGGACGAGCAGGGGCGCAAGATGTCCAAGTCGCTGGGCAACACGATCGAGCCGTGGGACGTCCTGGACCGCTACGGGGCGGACGCGCTGCGCTGGTACTTCTTCTGCTCAAAGCAGCCGTGGGACGGCTACCGGTTCTCGCTTGAGGCCGTCGGGGAGTCGCTGCGCCAGTTCCTTCTGCAGCTCTGGAACACCTACGGCTTCTACGTGCTGTACGCCAACGCCAACGGGGTCGCGCCCACCGACGGGACAGACGACGGCCGGGCCCAGACCGAGGGCGGCGAGGGCGTCGGCGCGGATCTCGACCGCTGGATCCTCTCCCGCCTGCAGGCGACGGTCGCCACCGTGCGCGAGCGGCTGGACGACTTCGACGTCACCACCTCGGGCCGCGCCATCCAGGCGTTCGTCGACGATCTGTCCAACTGGTACGTGCGCCGCTCCCGCCGGCGGTTCTGGGACGGCGAGCCGGGCGCGTTCGGCACCCTGCGCCACTGCCTGCTCACGGTGGCCCGGCTGCTGGCGCCATTCTGCCCGTTCGTCTCAGACGAGATCTACGACAACCTGGACGGATCGCAGGAGAGCGTGCACCTGTGCGACTTCCCGACCGCCGGGGAGCGGGACCTCGAGCTCGAGCAGGCGATGGACGTGGCACGTGACACGGTGCGGCTGGGCCTCGCGGCCCGGGCGCAGGCGAAGATCCGGATCCGCCAGCCGCTGCGCGCGGCGGTGATCGTCGCCACGGGCCGTGAGCGAGCCGCGATCCGCCGCCTGTCGGAGCTGGTGCGCGACGAGCTCAACGTGCACGAGCTCCGATACGTCTCGGCGGCCGATGAGCTGGGCGAGATCGAGGTCAAGCCGAACTACCGCACGCTCGGGCCGCGGTTCGGGGCGCAGATGCCGCTTGTGGCCGCCGCGATCGCGGGCCTCGAGCCCCGCCACGCCGCTCAGGCCCTGCGTGACGGCGGTGCGCTGTCGGTGTCGGTGGCAGGCACCGAGCACCGCCTCGGGCCCGATGACCTGCTGGTCGGGCTGCGGCCGCTTGCCGGATATCAGGTCGAGCGCGAGGGCTCGCACGCGGTCGCGCTGGAGCTGGAGATCGACCCGGAGCTGCGAGCTGAGGGCTGGGCGCGGGAGGTCGTGCGCGCGGTCCAGGGGGCGCGCCAGGCGGCGGGGCTCGAGGTCTCAGACCGGATCGCGCTCTCGCTTGGCGGCGACGCCGAGCTTTTGGCAGCCGCACGCTCGCACGAGGGCTACATCGCCCGGGAGACGCTCGCGCTGGAGGTGCGCTACGGAGCCGACGGCGGCGCCGGCGACCCGGTCGCGATCGACGGGCGCCCGCTTACGGTCGGCGTCCAGCGCGTGACCGGCCGCTGATCCCGCGCATCCCGGCCTCAGCCGGGCCCGCTGGCCGCCTGATCCACAAGGCCCGAGCCGAGCGCTCAGTTGGCATGTACCGCTTCGCGGGTGCTCCGCGCTCGGTGCGCGCGCCAGGCGCGCGGGCGGGCGCCAGGCGCTCAGCCGAGCGCCGGCCGCTCAGGCGAGCGCCGGCTCCAGCTCCTGCTCGATCCGGTGCTTGGGGTGTGCGCCGATCACCGTCTTTGCCACCTCGCCGTGGCGGAAGAGCATCAGCGTCGGGATCGACATCACGTTGAAGCGCATCGCGGTGTCGCGGTTCTCGTCGATGTTGAGCTTGACCACCTTCAGCGATCCGCTGCGCTCGGACGCGATCTCCTCCACCACCGGCGACACCCGCCGGCAGGGACCGCACCACGGCGCCCAGAAGTCGACGAGCACCGGCAGCTCCGACTCCACCACCTCGGCCTGGAAGTTGTCATCGGTCACGTCTGTAACTGAGCCTGCCATCGGATCTCCTGTGGTCGGTTGCTTCAAAAAGTATAGCTTGGGCGCCGGGGACCCGGTCCAGCGCAACTGGTTCGCGGCCCGGACGCGTGGTGGCGCGCGGCCCAACGTCGACCCCGCGTCGGACGACGGCACCCGGAGCGGATGGCGACGCCCAGACCGGATGGCGACGCCCGGACCGAATGGCGACCCGCAACTACGCTTGGCGCCGTGGCAGACCCCACCAACGCGCAGATCGCCGACGCGCTCGACGAGCTCGGCGACCTCTACGAACTGGACGGCGCGATCGTGCACCGGGTGGTCGCCTACCGCAACGCCGCGCGCGCGGTGCGCGAGGCCACCGTGTCGGTCGCGGCGCTCGCACGGGAGGGCAAGGCCACGCAGCTGCCCGGAATCGGTCGCACGATCCAGGACAAGGTGCTGGCGCTCGCGCAGGAGGGCGCCATCCCGGCTGCGGTCAGGCTGCGCGCGCGCTTCCCGCCGGGCCTGCTCGAGGTCATGCGCCTCCCCGGCCTGGGACCGAGGCGCGCGCGGCGGCTGTTCGAGGAGCTGTCGATCGACTCGCTGCAGTCGCTGGAGGCCGCGGCGCGCGAGCACCGCATCCGGGCGCTGAGAGGGTTCGGTCCAAAGGCCGAGCAGCGGATTCTCGAGGCGGTCGCGGCGGCCCGCGCAGGCGCGGCAGGGGGCGGGGATGGCAGCCGGCGCGTGCCGCTTCACCGCGCGCTGGCGGTGGCCGAGCCGCTGCTTGAGGCGCTGCGCGCCCACCCGGCCGCCGTGCGGGTGGCGCTGGCGGGCTCGGCGCGCAGGATGGCTGACACCGTCAAGGACCTGGACATCGTGGCAAGCTCCGCCGATCCAATGCGGCTGGCGACCGCGGCCGCCGGGCTTGAGCTGGTCGAGTCGGCCCAGAGCCCGAGCGAGTCCGGTGTGCGCCTGCGCGCCCACGCCGGGCTGTCGGTGGATCTGCGGATCGTCTCAGACGAGCAGTTCGGGAACCTGCTGCAGCACCTGACGGGCTCCAAGGAGCACAACGTGGCGCTGCGCGACGCGGCGGTGCGCCGGGGGCTGCACATCTCCGAGTACGGCGTGCTCGATGACTCCACGGGCACGACCCGCCGCTGCTCCACCGAGCAGGAGCTCTACGCTCTGCTGGGGCTTGACTACATCGAGCCAGAGCTGCGGGAGGGACGCGGAGAGCTTGAAGCCGCCGCCCACGGGCGCCTGCCACGGCTGATCCAGGAGGCCGACCTGCGCGGCGACCTCCACTGCCACACCACGACCTCCGACGGCACCGCGTCGATCGAGGAGATGGCGCTCGCCGCTTGCGAGTGCGGGTACGAGTACCTGGCGATCACCGACCACTCGGCGTCCTTCGGCTTCGGCGACGAGGTGTCCGCCGAGCGGCTGGCCGAGCATGCGGCGCGGGTTCGCGAGCTGTCAGGGACGCCGGCGGTCGGGGGGATCACCCTGCTGGCCGGGACCGAGGTCAACATCCTGCCCGATGGCTCGCTGGACTACGACGACGACACGCTGGCGATGCTCGACTGGGTGGTCGCCTCGGTGCACACCTCGATGCGGATGGAGGCCGCGGCGATGACCAGGCGGATCGTGCGCGCTATCTCAAACCCGCTGGTGGACTGCCTGGGCCACCCCTTCGGCCGGCGGATCGGACGGCGCGCGCCCTACGAGCTTGACTTCCAGGCCGTGCTCGACGCGGCGGCGGCGACCGGCACGATGCTCGAGATCAACTCAAGCCCCGAGCGTCGCGACCTTGACGACCCCCACGCGCGCGCGGCCGCGGCGGCCGGCGTGCCGCTCGTGATCGACTCCGATGCGCACCGGACCGAGGGGTTCCGGGCGCGGCGCTTCGGCGTTGCGACCGCGCGTCGAGCGTGGCTGGAGGCCGGGGCGGTCGCCAACACCCGCCCGTGGGAGCAGGTGGCGGCGATGCGCCCGCGCGCGCGCCGCTGAACGGACGCGCCCGCTCACCGGCGCCGCGGGCCGGGCGACCACCGCGGCCCGCGTCCGGCGAGCGCCGGCGCCTCGCCAACGCGACCACCGGCACCCTGGGCGGGCGGCTACCGGCGCCGCTGGCGGCGCCCCGGCGCCGCTGGCCGCGCGGCGCCGGATCCGCCGGCGCGGGGCCCCGACCCGGGCGCGCCGCCGGCGGTGGTGGCGGCGGCGGCGCGCGGCAGCCCGACTCCGCGCGTCGGCCCTGCGGCCCTGACGCTGTCGGGCACCGGCTCGGCCGGCTCGGTGCCCCAGCCGTGCCAGCCACGCTGGATGGCCACAAACCACGCGAGCGCCAGCAGGCACAGGATCGAGGCGATGAAGAAGTTCAGCCGCATCCCGAGGATGTAAACCGAGTAGTCGATCCGCTGGGTCTCCTCGAAGATCCGAAAGCCCGAGTAGCCGGCCACGTAGAGGGCGAACAGCCCCGGCGCGCGCACCCGCACCCGGCGACGGTTGCCCAGCCAGACCAGGAACGCCGCCAGGCACAGGTTCCAGATCAGCTCATAGAGGAAGGTGGGCTCAAACGTGCTGTAGCGCCAGTATTTGGGCGCCAGCTCGGCCACGCGGTGCGCACGGGATATCTGAAGCGCCCACGGCAGCGAGGAGGGCGCGCCGAACAGCTCCTGGTTGAAGTAGTTGCCGATCCGCCCGATCGCCTGAGCGACCAGCAGGCCGGGCGCGACCGCCTCCATCAGCCGCAGCCGGTCATCGCGGCCGAGATGCTTTGCCGCGCGCCACCACCCGACCCCGGCGCCCGCGGCCACGCCGCCCCAGATCCCAAGCCCGCCGGTCCAGATCGCAAACGGCCCCCACCAGTGCGGCGGCACCTGGCTGGGGGTCGTGATCAGGAAGTAGATCCGGCCCCCGACCAGCCCGGCCGGGAACGCCCACATCGCGATCTCGTAGATCAGCTCCGGGTCCCCGCCCACGCGCGCCCACCGTCGGCGCGAGATGGCGATCGCCGCGATCACCGCGAACACGTAGCAGATCCCATACGCGTGGAAGAACAGCGGGCCGATGTGGAACCCGTTGGTCGGGGGGCTCGGGATCGAGGCGAACGCGCTCACCTGCGTAAATCCTGCCAGCTTGCCAGCCCGCTCACGCGCGCGGGCGCGCCCGGCGCCGCCCAGCGCCGTCGAGATCGCGCAGCTCGGCGCGAAAGCCCGGGGTGCGCAACAGCTCGATCGGCCGCACCGGCGAGGTGTCGGCCACGTAGAAGCGCGCCCCGTCGCGGCGCTCGATCGCGCTCACCGCGGCCGCCTGGCGGCGCCAGGCAAGCGCCCAGATGATCGCAAACCCGGCCGCCACCCCCGGCACCTGGGGCAGCGCGGCGCCGAGCGCGCCCGCGCCGACGGTGCAGAGCAACAGCGGCCACAGGCGGTTGAGCAGGGTGCGCGCCGGGTTGACGGCCGGCAGCGTCGTCTGCGACCGGGCTCTGGCCAGAAGCGACGCGATCTGCGCCGACGCCTGCCCACGCCGGCCGATCCACAGGCCCGCCAGCGCGGCGAGCACCCACCACGCTCCTGACACCTCAAGCACCGCGATGCTCGCGCCCGCGGCGGTCGACGCCAGCGTCACGGCGGCCAGAGCGCTGGCGGCAGCCGCGCACAGCAGCACCGTCGCGCGCAGGAACTCGGCGAAGCGCACGCTACTCGTCGGCCGAGCCGTCGGCCAGCCGCGCCAGCAGCGCGCGCACCCCGTCGGGCCCGTCGACGACGAGGTCCGCGCGCGCGGCCAGCTCGGAGGGGCTCTCGTCCGAGCGCACGCCGACGCGCAGGGCCTCGGCCAGCCGCCCGTCGGCCACCAGCCGGTCCAGTGCCGCGAACGCGTCCAGGTCGGTCGTGTCGTCACCGATGTACATCGCCGCGCGGATCTCGGCGCCGCACTCGTCAAGCAGCCGCGCCACGCCCTCCCCCTTGTCGATGCGCACCGGTGGACGAACCTCCAGCACCTTGCGACCCCAGTAGGTGGCGAGCCCCGCCTCCTGGGCGCTGCGCGCGATCTCCCGCGCATGCGAGAGCGCCGCCGCCTCATCGGGCGCTCCGCGCCAGTGAAAGGCCACGATCGCTCCCTTGTCCTCCATGCGCAGCCGCGCTCTGCGGGCCTGCGCCGTGTCGGCCTGGCGGCCGAACGCGCGGATCGTGTCCATCCAGGCGGCCACGGCGGGATCCAGGACCGCCTGCGTCCGGCCGGCGCGCAGCAGCTCGGCACCGTGAGAGCCGACGTAGTTGATCGACCCGATCGACACCATGGCGCGCGCCTCCGACGCGCGGCGACCGGAGATGCAGCCCACCAGCCCGAAGCGGCGCGCGGCCGCGATCAGCAGCCGCCGGGTCGGCTCTGGCACGTGCGCATCGGCGGCGTGGTCGGCGATCGGCGCCAGCGTGCCATCTATGTCCAGCAGCAGCGCCGCGTGCGCCGGGTCACGGCGCAGTGGCGCGAGCAGCTCCTCTGAAAGCGCAAGCGTCACGCCCTGAGTATGTCGCGCCGGTTACCATCCGGCGATGAGCGAGGTACGAAAGGGTCAGGGCTATGCCGTCTCAAGCCTTGACGAGCTCGGCGAGGGGCCCGGGTTGCGCAAGATCCGCCAGCAGCTCGGGGTGACCGCGTTCGGGATCAACGCGATCGTGCTGCCGTCCGGCTACAGCACCGGGCTCCACTTTCACGACCGCCAGGAGGAGACCTACTTCGTGCACCGGGGCCGGGTGGAGATGCGCTTCGGCGACGGCTCCGCGCACGTTCTGGGCCCGGGCGGCGTGGCGCGCGTCGATGCCTCCACCCACCGCGGGATGCGCAACGTCGGCGACGGCGAGGCGGTCGTGCTGGTCGCCGGCGGCAAGGACGGCTACGTGGGACGCGACGGCCGCGCGGTGGGGGACAACCCGCGGGGCACCCCACCGGGCGCCGCGCCCTGAGCGACGCGGTCCTCCTGCTGCACGGCCAGCCGGGCGGGGCGTTCGACTGGCGGGCGGTGTGCGAGCGGCTGGATGGCTCGCTTGCCGCGATCGTGGCGGACCGTCCGGGCTGGGGCGACCGGCGCACAGACCGCCTCGGCTGGGACGACCGCCGCACAGACCGCCTCGGCTGGGACGACCGCCGCACAGACCGCCTCGGCTGGGACGACCGCCGCACAGACCGCCTCGGCTGGGACGACCGCCGCGCGGATCGGCCCGGCTCAGGGCACCGCGAGGCGCCCACCGGGCTTGACGGCAACGCGCGGGCCGCGCTGCGCACGCTTGATGCGCGTGGCGTCGGGCGCGCGGTCCTGGTTGGGCACAGCTTCGGCGGCGCGGTGGCGGCCTGGCTTGCCGCCACCCACCCGCAGCGCGTGAGCGCGCTCGTGCTCCTGGCTCCGGCCGCCAACCTGCAGTCGCTGTCGGCGGCCGACCGGCTGCTTGCGCTGCCGCTGGTCGGCGAGTGCCTAAGCGCCCTGGTGCTCGGCGGGGTGGGCCTTGGCCTTGCAAGCGGCGGCGTGCGCCGGCGTCTGGCAAGCGCGCGAGGCGTCGACAGCGCCTACCTGGCCGCCGCCGGGCGCGCGGTGCGACGGCCGTCCGCGTGGCTGGCAAACGCTTGCGAGCAGCGCGCGTTGGTCGCCGAGCTGCCGGCGCTCGAGCGGATGCTCCCCTCGATCCGCGCACCCACCACGATCCTCGCCGGCGCGCGCGACAGGATCGTGCCCCCGGCCGCCGTGCGCTCGCTCGCGGCCGTGATCCCCGGCGCGCGGCTTGAGATCCTCCCCCGCGCCGGCCATCTGCTTCCCCAGCGCGAGCCCGCGATCGTGGCCGCGGCGATCGCCGACGCAGCGGGCGCGCGGCGGCCCGAGGCCCCGCCGAGCGGCGGATAGCATCCGCCGAGCGCCCAGCAGGCACCGGGCGCGGCAGGGAAGCGCCGCTTCGGCCGCATACACCGTCCTTACCCCACCCCTCCTACACTCGCGCGCCGTGGAGACAGCACCGGAGCAACTGGAACCGTTTGAGGACTTCAGCGGCTCCGGGGAGGCGGAGCCGGTCGCGGTCGCCGCGACGCCCGCGGGGCTCGACGGCGCATCCGAGGAGCCGATCGCCGAGCCGCCGGTCGCCGGGTCCGGGGCCGTGGCGCTGACGGCGGCCGGCGCCGGGACGCTGCCCGCGGCTGGCACGGGGACGCTGCCCGCGCCCGGCGCCGTGGCCCTGCCCGGCGCCGTGCGCGCGCGCAGGCGGCCTGCGGCGCGCGTGCGGCCGAGGTTGTCGGTTGAGGGGCGGCGCGAGCTTCTGTGGATCTGCGTGATCTACGTGGCCGCGCACGTGGCGCTGCTGACGGCCGCCTTCATCCAGAGCCGCTTCGGCAACGCGCCCTTCCAGAACGAGCTCGCCAACTGGGACGGCATGTGGTACCGGGAGCTCGCGAACAAGGGCTATCCGGCGTATGTCTCATACGGGCAGACGACGCTGGGCTTCTTCCCCCTGTTCCCGCTGACGATCTGGCCGCTGGAGCACGTCTTCCTGCTGATCTTCCCGACCCAGCCACAGCTGTCGGCAACGCTCGCTGGGGCGCTGATCTCAAGCATCGGCGGGCTGATCGCCACGGTGCTGGTGCACCGGCTGGCCGAGGGCTGGTGGGACCGGGAGACGGCGCGCCGCGCGACGGTGCTGTTCGTGCTGTTCCCGGGCTCGGTCGTGTTCACGATGGTCTACTCGGAGGGCGTGATGCTGCCGCTGGTGGCCGGCTGCCTGTACGCGCTCGAGCGCCGGCGGTGGCTGCTTGCGGGCGTGCTCGCCGGCTTTGCCACTGCGGTGCAGCCCGTGGCGCTGGCGATCGGGCCCGTCTGCCTGGTGGCCGCGCTGCTTGAGATCAGACGCCTGGGGCCGCGGCGCGAGGCGCTCAGAAGCCTCGTCGCGCCGGCGCTGTCGGTGAGCGGCGCGGCGGCGTTCATGGGCTACCTGTGGGCGCACACCGGCTCGCCGTTTGCCAACTACCTGGCCCAGCACCACGGCTGGAGCGAGAGCACGTCCGTGTTCGCGCTCTGGCACGACGCCACCAAGCTGGCGCGCGAGATCTCCTTCTCGCACTTCGACACCCCCACGATCGACCTCAACCTGCCCGTCGGGCTGATCGGCGCGGTGATCCTGACGGTGCTGCTCGTGCTCGTCTGGCGTGCCCGGCGCGAGCTGTCGGCGCCGGCGATCGCCTGGTCGGCGGCGGTCGCGTTCTTCGCCTACACCTCCTCGATGGTGCCACCCAACCCGCGCATGCTGCTGACCGCCTTCCCGGCGCTGGTGTGCGCGGCGCGCTACGTGCGAGGCGGCTGGTTTGAGGCGCTGGCCTGGATCAACGGGGTGCTGCTCGTGGGCCTCAGCCTGCTCACCTTCTTCGGGCTGACCCTGCGCCCCTGAGCGCCGTCGCCGGGCGCGCCGCTCGCCGGCCCGCCCCAAGCTCGCGCGCCGTGACCGGGCACGCCGCTCGGCGGCCCGCCCCAGGCTCGCGCGCCGTGACCGGGCGCGCCGCTCGCCGGCCCGCCGCAAGCTCGTGGGCGGTCTGCGCGAGGAGCGCGAGCGAGCGCCACGGCCCCAATCCCCGGTGCACGCGGGTCCGACGCACGCCGGGGCCGTCCCTGCGACGAGGCGGCCGAACCCGCGCCGGCCGATCCCTGCGTGGCCAACCTGGCTCGGGGCCGATCATGCCGCGCCGCCCATGAGCTGGACGTGAATCCTGCTCGCGTAGCCGAACACGCGCACCGGCGCGTATCCGAACCGCCGCTCTAGCTCCGCGCGCAGCGCGTACCAGCGGGCCCGGTGGGCGCGTGAAGCCGGCGGCCCGTTGGCCTGGCCCTCGTGGCTTGTGACAAACCACATCCTGCGGCAGCCCGCCGCCGCGCGCGCCAGCGCCGCCGCCGACAGCGTCTCATAGGACTCCACGTAGGGCCGGACCACCCCCCACCGGACGGGCGGGAGGATCGAGCGCGGAGCGCGGGGATCGCTGCCAGCGTAGTAGGCGAATGCCATGCGAGCGTCCTGCGGGTAGAAGGCGATGCAGTCCCCGGGCCGCGCGGCGGCGAGGACGCTCCGGGTCACGGCGTTCCACGGCTCGGGCGAGACGCCGTAGGAGGCCGCCAGCGGCAGCGAGCGCGCGGCGATCAGGATCGCCACGAGCGCCGGCCCGGCGATCGCCACCGCTCGGCGGGCGGTCGCCGAGGAGCGCCACCGGCCACGTCCGGCGGCGCTCCTCGCGGCCTCGCCGATGCCCATCAGCGGCGGCGCCAGCACGAGCGCCAGCGCCGGGGTGCACGCCAGCAGGTTGCGCGGCACGAAGATCGGCTGGCCGACGAACGACCAGCCGAACGTCAGCGCGGGCGGGACGACCGCCCAGGCGAGCGCCAGGCCAGCGCCCCAGCTGCCGTGGCCCCGGCGCGCGCGCGCCAGCTCATGCACCGCGGCGGCTGCGACCGCCGCCACCGTGGCCCACATGAGCACGTAGGTCCCGGGGTGATGGTGGAAGACCGGCGACAGGCCGGCCGAGGTCAGCGACTGGAGCACCTGCGTCTCCACCTCGCTGTCGGGCCTTGGAACCCAGAACAGCTGGCCCGAGCCGCGGTGGACAGCGAGCACCGCGAGCGGCGCGCACAGAACCGCCGTGACCACCAGCGCCCAGGCCACCCGCCGCCGGGCGTCCCGGCGGCGCGCGAGCGCCGGCAGCTGCGCGGCGAGCACCAGGACGGCCACGAAGCTGCAGTACATGGCCGCCGTGAGCGCCGCCACGTACGCCAGCCAGCTGCCGCGGCCCGGGCGCTCGCCCGCGCGCGGGTCCACCATGCGCACGAACGCGAGCATCGCGGCGCAGGAGAAGGCGACCATGCCGGCGTAGCCCCGGGCGGTCTGCGCCCAGTAAACGAGCGGGAGGCTGACGGCCGCCAGCAGCCCGGCGCCGACCGCCGCGCGGCGGCCGAACAGCCGGTCGGCGATCGCGCCGATCAGAGCCACCGCCGCGACCGCGGCGATCGCCGAGGGCAGCCTCAGCACCGCCAGCCCGTCGCCGAAGGCGCCGGTGAGGACGTGCAGCAGCAGATACCAGCCGGACATGTTGCCGCCGTCGTGGGCGATCGCATCAAGCAGCGCGCGGCCGTGCTGGGAGACGATCGCCACGGTCGCCCCCTCGTCGAAGGAGAGGCTGCGCGCGGTGATCTCATACAGCGACAGCGCCGCGGCGAGCGCCGGGGCCAGCGCGAGCACGGCCCAGCCGGGGAGGGCTCGCCCGCTGGGCCGCGGCGGCCGGCCGCGCGGCCGGGACCGCGGCCGGATATCGACGGCGGTCATGCCAGGCCCCCCGCGTGCGCGTTGAGCGCGTCCTGGCCGGCGGTGGGCGCCGAGCGCGGGACGCCCGCGCGCCGCGTGGCCGCCCTGGCCACCAGGGCCGCGGCGACCAGGTAGACGGCCAGCACGGCGGGGGCGAAGCCGAGCGGCAGCGCGAGGATCCCGTCGGGCTTGACCAGCAGCGAGGCGGCGGCGAGCGCGCAGGGGAGCGCCCATCCGCGCTGCCCCGGTCTGGTCGCCGCCAGCGCCACGAGCCCCCAGATCAGATACCAGGGCCAGGCCGCCGGTCCGCACACGGCGGCGAGCATCAGGAATATCGCCAGCGACCGCGCGACGGTCACCGGACGCACCCGCCACAGCAGCGCGGCGCCGGCCGCGGCGGCGGCGGCGGCCGCCACCACGGCGAGCACCCCCTCAAGCGCCCGTCCGTTGACGGCGACACCCAGGCCGCGCAGCAGCCAGGCGGCCGTGTATCCGACGGCGGTGGCCGGCGTGATCGCCAGTCGCACCCGCGCCGGGGTGGAGAACAGCGACGACGACACCCACGCGCTGCCCACCCCGGTCGCGAGCGTGACGGTGCCCAGGACGCCCGCGACCAGCCCAAGCGAGCCCAGCGCCAGGCCCACTCGCGCCCCGCGCCCGCGCTCGGCGCGCAACCATGCCACCGCGATGAACGCCGCGCCCGCGAGCGCCGGCAGCTTGACCGTGGCCGCCAGCGCACAGAGCGCGACGCCCAGCAGCGGCAGCCCGGCCAGCGCGCACGCAAGCCCGACCGCCTCAAGGCCCGCCATCAGCAGGTCGTTGTGGGCGGGGGCGACCAGCGCAAGCAACGTCAGCGGTCCCAGCAGCACAAGCCACAGCGCCCGCGCGCCGTCGGACCCCATCGCGCGGGCGAGCGCCGGAAGCGCCAGCGCAAGCAGCGCCAGGCCCAGCAGCTCGAGCGCGCGGACCAGCAGCACCCCGGCGACCAGGTGCGAGCCAGTCCAGCCGGCGATCAGCGAGATGACGCCCAGAAACAGCGGGCCGTAGGGGGCGGTCGTCGAACGCCAGAACGGCGACACGGCGGCGAGCACGCGCGGGCGCCCCAGCGCCGCCAGCGCGGCCGGCGCCGTGTGGTAGGGGTTGTGGCCCAGATGCAGGATCGTGCCCTGCGCCAGGTAGCTGTAGACGTCGCGGCTGAACAGCGGCGGCGCCACGGCCAGCGGCGCGGTCCACAGCACGGCGATCGCCACCAGAGCCCGGGCGCACGGCAGCGAGCGGCCGAGCCCCAACCAGGCCGCGCACATGATCGCCATGCCGGCGTAGACGATCCACACCGCGGCGTCGCGCCCGACGCCCAGCCCCGGCGAGTACCACCACCGCACGACCGGGTCAGACAGCGCCCGCGGCGCGGCCAGCGCCACAAGCGCAGACCCGGCGAGCCCGAGCGCGGCGAACGTCGACTGCTGGGGCCTCATCGCGTACCGAGCGTAGTCGCACGGCGCCGTCCGGTGCGGGCGTCGCCCGCGGCCGTCGCCGGGCGGCGGCGATCGCTCGGATGAGCCGCGGCCCACGCCGCCTCGCCCGCGGGGATCGCTGGTAGCTTGAAGGCTCGATGAGGAGGCTCCGATTCGCGGGCGCCGCACTTGCGCTCGCCGTCGCGGCGCTGGCCGCAGCGGCCGGGCTGCTGGCCTCGGCCGCGTCGCATTCGACGCCGCGCGCGGCGACCGCGCGCCCGGTCGCCGGGCCCGTCGGGCCTCCCCCGGGCCCCGCCCCAGACTTCACCCTCACCGACCAGTTCGGCCAGCGCGTGTCGCTGAGCTCGTTCCGCGGCCGCGCGGTGGTGCTCGCGTTCGTGGACTCGCGCTGCACGACGATCTGCCCGCTGACCACGGCCGCGATGATCGACGCCAAGCAGCTGCTCGGGGCGGCCGGCTCCCGGGTCCAGCTGATCGGAGTCGACGCCAACCCGGCGGCGACCACGATCGGCGATGTTCGCGCCTACTCGATCGCCCACGGGATGCTGCATCAGTGGCGGTTCCTCACCGGCCCGCTGCCCGAGCTTGAGCGGGTCTGGCGCGCATACCGGATCGAGGCGCAGATCGTCGCGGGGCAGGTGGACCACACGCCGGCGCTCTACGTGATCGACCCGCGCGGGATGCTGAGGATCGGCTACATGACGGCGATGGCCTTCGCGGCGATCGACGAGCAGGCTCACGTGCTCGCGCAGGAGCTCTCCCGACTGCTGCCCGGCCACCCGCGCGTGGGCACGAGCCCCGCCGCTTCGCTGCTTACGCCGAGCGATCCCGTCACCCTGCCGCGCGCGGGCGGGGGAACCGTTCACCTGGGGCTCGGCCGGTCGCCCCGCCTTTTGCTGTTCTTCGCCACCTGGACCGCCGGGACGTCCCGGCTCGCCTACGGCCTGCGGCTGCTCGACCGCTACCAGTCCCTGGCTATTGCCCGGCATCTGCCCACGGTGACAGCGGTCGACGAGGGCACCGTCGAACCGTCGCCGGAGGCGCTCGGCCACTTCCTGCACCGCCTGCGATACCGCCTCTCCTATCCGGTGGCGATCGATCAGAGCGGACGCGTCGCCGACGGCTACCAGGTTCAGGACGAGCCGTGGCTGGTCCTGGTCTCAGGCAGCGGCCGCTTCCTGTACTACCTTGATCCCAACGCCGCCGGCTGGCCGGCGCCCGGCAGGCTGGCGGGCATCGTGCGCAGGGCGATCGCGCTGGGCGGGCGCCGCTGAGCGCCCGCGGCTCAGAGCGCTACGAGCCGCCGCACTCCAGGAGCCGCTCGATCAGCTCGAGCGTCTGCTGTGCGGATGGAAGCCGGTCGCCAGCGTCCCGCCGGGCCGGCGGGGTGAGCATCAGCCGGCGGCTGGCGCGGCCGAAGGCGGCGTCGATCAGGATCAGCGCGACCGCGTCGGCGTCGACGGCGGGGTTCGCCCGGCCGGCCTGCTGCTCGGCCCGAATGTAGGCGCCGAGCGCCGCGACGCCCTTGTGCGGGCCCAGATCGTGCTCGGCGACGTACTCGGCCAGTGCGGCGCCCAGCCTGACGTCGGCCTGCGCCGCGTGCAGCACCGGCAGCACGTCCTCAAAGAAGCGCTCCAGCGACGCGAACGCCCTCGCCAGCACCTCGCGGCGGCCCATCCCGGGGCCCGGCTGGCCGACGAACTGCAGCGGCTTCATCCCGTGTGCGAAGGCGGCCGTCAGCAGCCCCTCGCGATCGCCGAAGTGGTAGTAGACGCTGGCGTCGGAGACCCCGGCGCGCGCGGCGACCTCGCGGCTGGTGAGCTTGGCAACGCCCTCCTCCCGCAGCAGGGCGAGCGTCGCGTCGAGGATCGCCTCGCGGCCGCCCGACGGCGGGCGGCCCCGGCGCCTCGGCTGGTCGGTGGCGGTCATCGCGCGGGTAAGCGTAGAGATCCGCACCGCGCCGGACATAAATATTTGAGCCTGAACTCAGTAATCGTGATAGCCTGAGCGCCTGCTCAGGAACTCGACCGACACCGGAGGCGGCGATGGATCGTAAGTGGTGGACGCTAATCGCGGTCTGCACCGGCGTGCTGATGCTCCTGCTGGACATCACCGTCGTCAACGTCGCGCTGCCCCAGATCGAGCGCTCGTTCAGGGCGAGCCTGTCGGACCTGCAGTGGGTGATCGACGCCTACGCGCTGACTTTGGCGGCGCTGCTCTTGACCGCGGGCTCGATCGCCGACCTCGCCGGCCGCCGGCGGGTGTTCGCGACGGGAATCGTGATCTTCACGCTCGGATCGGCGCTTTGCGGCGTGGCCCAGAGCGCGACGATGCTCACCCTGTCACGCGGCTTTCAGGGGATCGGCGGGGCGATCATGTTCGCGACCGCGCTCGCGCTCTTGGCGCAGGCGTTCCCCCCCAAGGAGCGGGGGGTCGCCTTCGCGGTGTTCGGCGCAACCACCGGGGTGGGCGTCGCCGTCGGACCGGTGCTGGGTGGCGCGCTCACCAGCGGCCTCTCATGGCGCTGGATCTTCTTCGTCAACCTGCCGGTCGGCGCGCTGGCGCTCGCGGTGACGCTGCTGCGGGTGCAGGAGTCCAGGCTCCCGCACGCGCCGCGGCCCGACTGGCCCGGCTTTGCCACCTTCAGCCTGTCGCTGGCCGGACTGGTCTACGGGCTGATCCGCAGCCAGCCCGATGGCTGGGGCTCGGTCAACGTGGTCGCATCGCTGGCCGCGTCCGCGGCGCTGATGGCGATGTTCGTGGCGATCGAGCGCCGCCGGGCCGAGCCGATGCTCGACCTGCGGCTGCTGCGCGTCCCGACGTTCAACGGGGGCCTCGTGGCCGCCTGGGCGGTGTCGGCGTCGGTCTTCAGCCTGCTGACCTACCTGGCGCTGTTCATCCAGAACATCCTCGGCTACTCGGCCGTGCAGGCCGGCATCCGCTTCCTTCCGTTCACCGGGGTCATCTTCTTCGCCTCCGCCGCCGCCGGGCGCCTTACCCAGAAGGTGCCGGCGCGCGTGCTGATCGCATCCGGATTCGCGCTGGCGACGGTTGGGCTCTTGCTGATGCGGGGACTGACGCCGACCGACGGCTGGACGCACTTCCTGCCCGGCTTTCTGGTGTCCGGCCTGGGCGTGGGGCTGATCAACGTGCCGCTGGCCTCGACCGCCGTCGGCGTGGTCTCCCAGGAGCGCGCCGGGATGGCGTCGGGGATCAACTCCACCTTCCGTCAGATCGGGATCGCCACCGGGGTGGCCGCGCTGGGCTCGATCCTCGCCTCCCTGCTGCGCAGCCGTGTCACGTCCGGCCTGGCCGGCACCCCGCTCGCCGCCCACAGCCACCGACTGGCGGTGGCGATCAGCTCAGGAGAGCTCGGGAGCGCCGCGCACCACCTCCCGCCGCGGCTTCAGGGGCTGCTGTACGAAGCCGCCAGGGCCGGATATGTGCACGCGCTGAACTCTGTGCTGCTGATCGGGGCGATCGTCGCGGGGCTCGCGACGATCGTGACGTTCGCTACGATCCGCCAGCGTGACTTTCACCACATGCAGGCGCAGTCAGGCGAGCCAGCCGGGGCCCAGGGGGCCGCGGCCGAGATGCTCACGGCCTGACCGAACCCCCCGCTGCCTCACGGCCTGACCGAACTCCCGCTGCAGCTCAGTCACCGGCGGGGCGCAGGCCCACGAGCCAGCTTCCGGTGTCCGGAGAGGCATCTTCTGCGCCGGCCGCGGACGGCGGCTCCGCAGCTGCGGCCGACGACGCGGCAGCGGGCGCCTGGTCTGCGGGGGCGGCCGACGACGCGGGGTGGCCGGCCGCCTGGTCCGCAGCAGCGGACGACGATCGCAGCTCGGACGGTGAGCCCGCCGACGCCACGGAGCGGGCCGCCTGATCGGCGGCGCCTGACGCCATCACAGCCCCCGGATCCCCGGCGCCGGACGCGATCACAGCCCCAGGATCCCCGGCGCCGGACGCGATCACAGCCCCAGGATCCCCGGCGCCGGACGCCACCCCAGCCCCTGGATCCTCGGCCGGCTCTGGCGCGCAGGCGGGCCCGTCCTCACCGGCTGGCAGCTCGAACGCGGCCGTCGGCTGTGGCGGGGCGGCTGGGAAGCGCTCCGCGGCCTCGTCGGCCAGCCGCGAGAGCGCCGCGGATACGGTGCGCAGATCCTCCAGCAGCCGCTGTCGCTCACGCCAGACCGCGTCGGTGTCCTCGTCGAGCTCCCGCAGACGAGCGCTGGCGCGCGCGGTGATTGCGGCCGCCTCCCGGCCGGCGTCGGCGACCAGGCGCTCGGCCTGCTCACGCGCCAACCGGGCCGTCTCCTTGGCCTGGTCGTGCGCCACCACCAGGATCGACGCGGTCTGCTCGCCCAGGCGCTCAAGCTCCTCGGCCACCGACAGCTGCGGCTGCGCGCTTGAGCGCAGCCGCTCGATCTCGCCCTCGAGCGCGGCGATGCGCTCGTCGACTGCCGCGCGATCGTAGCCCAGCCCGACCACGGCGAAACGAGCGCCATCCTGCGCGGGCTGCGCGTCCTGCGCCGGCTGCGCGTCCTGCGCCGTCCGCGCGGGCGCCGCCCCGCGGAGGGACCCCTCCGGGCGCACGGGCGCCGCCGGCAGGCCAGCGCCCGGCCGCAGCGCCTGGGCCGCGTGGGAACCGCGCAGCTCGCGCTCCGGGCGGCGCTCCGCGGCGGCCGGCCTCAGATCCTCATGCTCGCGCTCGGCCAGCCAGCGCGGCGGCTCACCGGCGCCGAGTCGGTGGCCGAACCGGTCCCGGTCGCGCACCCGGGCGCGGTCGCGCACACGGCCGCCGCGCGCCCGGTCGCGCTCGCGGTCGCGCTCGCGAAGCCATCGGCCCACACGCGATTCGCGCTCCCGGCGCGCGGCGGGGAGCTCCTCCGGCTCGTCGTACTCGTCGTCCTCGTACTCGTCGTACCCGTCGTCGTCGAGGTCATCCTCGTCGTATTCGTCGTCGGGAATCCGCTCGGCCCCCGTCAGCCAGGCGGCGAAGCGGCTCGCGACGCCGGCGAACGGGGAGCGGTCCGGCTCCTCCTGCAGCTGCTCGGCGCCGGACCGTCTGGACGAACGTCGGTCTTCTGGGGTCATCTCGGGACTCCTTCGGTGGCGATCCTCCACGCTGTTCGCCGCCGCCGGCCGGATCCCTGCCGCCATCGCCGGCTTCAACCGCTCCTTTGGCGCTGCGCGTGCGCGGAAGCTGAGGGACCTGCGCCCGCAGCGGTGCGCGCGCCTCACCGCCGCCCCGTCGTGCGCCGGCGCTGGTGTGGGTGCCCGCGGCCGCGCCGCCGGTCACCGGCGCCCGCCGCGCGTGCGCCGGCGCTGGTGTGGGTGCCCGCGGCGGCGCCGGTCACCGGCGCCCGCCGCGCCTGCGGGGACGCTGCCAAGATCGTGCCGTGGCCGCCACCAGCCCCGCAACCCGCGACCGCGATGCAGACGGCCGCATCGTGATCGTGGGAGCGGGCTTCGGCGGGCTGGCGGCTGCAATCGAGCTGCGCCGCGCGGGCTTTGACGAGATCTCGGTGCTGGAGGCGGGCGAGGACCTGGGCGGAACGTGGCTGTACAACGACTACCCGGGCGCTGCGTGCGACGTGCCCGGCCACGCCTACTCGTTCTCCTTCGCCCAGCGGCGCGACTGGTCGCGCCGCTGCTCCTTGCGCGATGAGATCCTCGACTACATGCGCCGCGTGGCGGCTCGTCACCGGGTGTCGGAGCTGATCGAGTGCTCTCAGACCGTCACCCGCTGCGAGCTCGATCGCGATCGTGGCCGCTGGCTGGTGGCCACCGCCGACGGCGGGGTGCGTGAGGCGCACGCGCTGGTGCTCGCCGTCGGGCAGCTGAACCGGCCGCGCATCCCGCGACTTGCGGGACTGGACTCGTTCGCCGGCCACAGCTTCCACTCGGCCCGCTGGGACCACGCGTACGACCTGCGCGGACGAAGGGTGGCGGTCGTTGGAACGGGCGCGAGCGCGGTGCAGTTCATCCCGGAGATAGCGCCGGTGGTGGCCAGGCTCGATGTGTTCCAGCGCAGCGCCAGCTGGCTGCTGCCGCGGCGAAACCGCGTCTACCCACCCCACCTGAGACGGCTGCTGGCGCTCGCGCCAGGGCTGCAGCGGCTGCGCCGCGCCGGCATGTTCGCCGCCCTCGAGCTGCTCACCGCTTCGATCCGCAACCCGCGAACGCTGGGCAGGCTGCTGGCGGCGCGATCGGCGATGTTCATGCGCTCGCAGCTGAGCGACCCCGAGCTGAGACGGCGCGCATGGCCCGACTACACGTTCGGCTGCAAGCGCGTTCTGTTCAGCTCACGCTATCTGCCGGCGCTGTCGCGGCCCAACGTGCGGCTGATCTGCGAGCCGATCCGGGAGCTGACCCCCGCGGGCCCTCGAACCGCCGACGGGGTGGTGCACGAGGTCGACTGCATCATCTGGGCCACCGGCTTTCAAACGCAGGCGCCGCTTGAGGGGATCGAGATAAGCGGCGCGGACGGCCGCCGTCTGGCGGACGCGTGGGCGCACGGGCCCTACGCTCACCTGGGGATCACCGTGCCCGGCTTTCCGTCGATGTTCCTCATGTACGGGCCGAACACCAACACCTCGGGCGGCTCGATCATCTTCTTCTTGGAGGCGCAGGCCCGGTACATCCGGCAGGCGCTCGTTCACTCCCGCAGCCTCGGCTGGCGACTGCTGGACGTGCGCCCAGAGGTCGCGGCCGCGTTCGACGCCGAGACCCAGGCGCGCTTCGCCGGCACAGCCTGGCTTGACTGCGCCTCCTGGTACCGGAACGAGCGCGGACGGATCGTCGCCAACTGGCCCGGCTACATGCGCGAGTACCGCCGGGCAACGGCCAGCTTCCGGCCCTCGGACTACGTGCTGTTCGGCCCCGCGGTCGCGCCCACGCCACCGGACGCGGGCGCGGCTCGCAGCGCGCCGGCGGCCTCCTGAGCCGGGCGCAGCGCGTCGAGCCGGTCCATGCGCGCCAGCGACGGGAACAGCCTGCCCCAGCCGAGCGCGAGCGCGATCGTGACCGCCCCACCGCCGACGACCGCCGGCACGGTCCCCACCAACGACGCGGCCAACCCTGACTCGAACGCGCCGAGCTCGTTGGATGCGCTGATGAACACCATCTCGATCGCGTTGACCCTGCCGCGCAGGCGGTCGGGGGACACGAGCGCGACCGTGGTCGAGCGGATGTTGACGCTGTAGAGGTCCACGAACCCGCTGACGGCGAGCGCCCCCAGGGACAGCTCAAACGAGCGGGAGAGCCCGAACACGATGATGCTCACGCCGTAGAGCCCCACCACCGTCAAAAGCAGCCGCCCGGCACGCCCGCCGATCGGACGGCGGGTCAGCGCCGCCGCGGCCAGCAGGGCGCCGACCGCGGGGGCGGCTCGCAGGATCCCCAGCCCGGAGGCGCCCACGCGCAGGATCGAGCGGGCGTAGATCGGAAGCAGCGCCACGGCGCCGCCGAACAGCACGGCCATCAGGTCCAGCAGGATCGCGCCCAGGAGCATCGGCGTGCGCCTGACGAACCGCAGGCCGTCGAGCACGCCCTCCACGTCCGGCGGCCCCATGTCCGCCTCAGGCGACCTCGCTCCACCTGCCGCCAGGGACCCCGGCGGCCCCAGCTCTGCGCCGCTCGCCGCGGCCCAACACCGCCCGGGCGCTTCGCCGCTCGTCGGCGCCCAACCGGGCCCGGGCGCTGCGCTGGGCATTGCGCCCGGTGCCGGCGGCGCATCCGGCGCCCGGCGCGAGATCGACAGCGCGCAGGCCATGGCGGCCAGGCAGAAGCCGGCGGACAGAAGGTAGACGAGCTCAGCGGAAACGCCGTAGAGGAGCCCACCGAGCGCGGGGCCCAAAACCTGCGAGCCCTGGCCGGCGACCGAGCGCAGGGTCATCGCGCCCTGCACCATGGACGTCGGCACGAGCGTCGGCGGCATGGCGCGCGCCGCGGGGGTCGCAAGCGCCGTCGCCACGCCCGCGGCGACGGCCAGCGCCAGGTAGGGCAGCACCGAGCGTACGCCCGCGCCGGTGATCAGGGCCAGGCCCACCCCCACGCCCGCCGCGACCGCGAGCGCGGCGCCGAAGACCAGCCGGCGGGATATGCGGTCGGCCAGATGGCCGGCTGGGAGCGCCAGCGCCAGCATCGGCACGAACTCGGCCAGGCCGATCCATCCGAGATCCAGCGCCGAGCGGTGCTGCGCGTACACCTCCCAGCCGATCGCCACCTCCACCATGTTGAGCCCGATCCCCATCCCCAGCCACGCAAGCCACCACAGCCGGAAGTCCCGGATCGCCAGCGCTGGGCCGATGCGTCGCATTCGCCTGCGAGCCTAGGACGCGCCTCGCCGCCGCGCGCGCCACAAGGGGCTTCACCCCTCGCCGGCGCGCGCCAGCACGGCTTCACGCCTCGCCGCCGCGCGGCGCCACCGACGGCCTCGCGCCTCGCCGCCTCGAGCGCCGCCTACGATCGACGACAATGGCGGCTGCTTCCACGCTTGTCACCGACCGGCTGCGCCTGCGCCCATGGGCGCAGGGCGACCTGGCGCTGCTTCAGCGCCTCGCCTGCACGCCGGCGGTCGTGCGCCACGTCGGCGACGGCTCGGCCTGGAGCGCCGCGCGCATCGCCCAGGTGGCTCAAGCCAACACCGAGCACTGGCGCGCGCACTCCTTCGGCTGGCGCGTCGCCCTTCCGATCGGCGGCGGGCAGCCGGTGGGACTGTTTGCGCTGTCGTTCGCCGGCGCGGGCGCGGGCGTGGACGCCGGCGAGCACGAGCTCGGCTGGTGGCTTGCTCCGGAGGCCTGGGGCCGCGGGCTGGCTCGCGAGGGGGCCGCCGCCATGCGCGACGAGGCGTTCGAACGCGTGGGAGCGCCCAGCGTGGTCGCGCGGATCGCGCCCGCCAACGTCCGCTCGCTGGCGGTCGCGGCCGCGATCGGCCTGCGCCACGAGCGCGACGGCGTCGGACGCCACGGGGAGCCGATCAGGATCCTGCGCCTGCGACGGGCGAGCTGGCAGCCGCCGGCCGCGCGCCCGCGCCCCGGCTCGCGGCCAAGAGCTCCCCGAGGGTGACGAGCTTGACCCGCGGGCGACCGGCGGGCTCGCCGAGCGCGCACTCGTGGGCGTCGATCGCCTCCCACCCCTCCCAAGTCACAAGCCCCGGCACCCGCTCAATGAGCCAGGCCTCGATCGCCTCCGGCGCCGAGAGCCCGGGATCCGGGGTGCCGAGCGCGCCCTGCTCGGCGTCCTGGAGGATCCGCGCGACGGTGTCGGCCGCATCGCGCTTGTTGGTCCCGATCACGCCTGACGGACCGCGCTTGATCCAGCCGACGACGTACTCCCCACGGCAAGGGCTCCCGTCATCGCCGATCACGCGCCCGTCGCGGTTGCGGATCAGGCCGCGGCGCTCGTCGAACGGGATCCCGGCAACCGGCACCCCGCGGTATCCGATCGAGCGCAGAACCAGGCCGCACTCGATCACCTCCTCCTCCCCGGTCGGCTCGGCTCGCACGGCGCCGTCGGTCGCGGCGACGAGCCGGTTGACCGCGAGCCTGACGCCGGTCACGCGGCCGCTCTCGCCCTCGCCGAGGATCTCCACCGGCGAGCGCAGAAAGCGGAACACGAGCCGGTGCGAGCGCCCGGCTGGGGCGGTGCTGGCGAACTCGCGCAGGATCTCGACGTTGCGCCGCCGGATCGCGTCCGCCGGCTCGCCCACGTCCTGAAGCTGCGCCGGATCGACGATCACGTCGGCGCGTGCGAGGTCGCGCAGCTCCAGCAGCTCGGGGTTTGTGAAGGCGGCCTGGGCCGGGCCGCGCCGGCCGAGCAGCACGACCTCCCGCACCGCCGAGCGCGCCAGTGCGGCGAGCGCGTGATCGGCCGTGTCGGTGCCCCGGAGCTCTGCCGGATCGAGCACGAGCATCCTGGCCACGTCGAGCGCCACGTTGCCATTGCCAACCACGACCGCGCGCTCGCACGAGAGGTCGAAGCGACAGTGTGCAAAGTGCGGGTGCCCGTTGTACCAGGCGACGAACTCGGTCGCCGCGTGCGAGCCGGGCCGGTCCTCGCCGGGGATGCCGAGGCGGTTGTCGGTCGCGGTCCCCAGCGCGTAGACGACGGCGTGGTAGCGCGCCAGCAGCTCCTCCCGGGACACGTCGCTGCCGAGCGTCACCCCGCCGAAGAAGCGAAACGACTCGTGCGCGGCGGTGCGCGCGTAGACGCGGATGACGGACTTGATCTTCGGGTGGTCCGGCGCCACCCCGGCCCGCACGAGGCCGTAGGGGGTCGGCAGGGCGTCGTAGAGGTCGACCTCGAAGCCGGCCTTGAGCAGCTGGTCGGTGGCGTAGAACCCGGACGGGCCGGCGCCGACGACCGCAATCCGGCTCAAGCCGGCCTCCTATCCGCTCGTTGAAGCTCCGCGCGTCGCATGCTGTGCCCGCGAGCCTAGCGGCACCGCCCCGCCGGCCCCGCGCGCGCGCCGTGCGTGCATACTGTCGCGGTGCCCGAGCAGCCCGCAGCGGCCGATCCGACGCCGTCCGGCGCCCCGGCATCCGGCGCCCCAGCGTCCGGCGCCCCGGCGTCCGGCGCCCCGGCATCCGGCGCCCCGGCGTCCGGGGTCACGGCGTCCGGCGTGACCGTCCCCCAGGCGACGGCGCTGCGCCCCGAGTCCGGCTTCGACGGCCTCTACGGGGTGGAGATCCTCGAGATCGCCCCCGACGGGAGCCGGGCGCGCGGGCGGGTGCGAATCCGCGACGAGCTCCGCCAGCCGACCGGCCTGCTGCACGGCGGCGTTCTGTCGGCGCTCGCAGAGACGCTCGCCTCGTGGGGCACGTGGGCAGGCGCCGGCGGCGCGCACGGAAGGGCGGTGATGGGGATGTCCAACGACACGAGCTTCCTGCGCCCGCTGGCGGACGGATGGGCCAACGCGGTCGCCAGGCCAAGGCACCGCGGGCGCACGCGCTGGCTCTGGGATGTGGAGGTGCGCGACGACGATGATCGGCTGTGCGCCGTGAGCGTGGTCAACATCGCGGTCCGGGAGCCGGGTCCACCGTCGTCGGCGCCGGAATCCGGGTAGGCGGCGGACTCGGGGTCGGCGGCAGCGTCGGGGTCGGCGGCTGACACGAGGTCGGCGGCGGCGTCGGGGTCGGCGGCTGACTCGAGGTCGGCGGCGGAATCGGGGTAGGCGGTGAGCTCCTCGTCGCCGCCGGGCCCCCGCTGACCGCGGGCGGTCGCGAGCCCGCCGGGCGCCAGCGTGCAAGCGCGACGCCCGCGAGGCAGAGCGCCCCGCCGGGCAGTGCCAGCAGGGGCGGAGTCTCCCCGAGCGCGATCCAGGCGATCAGCACCGCCACGGGCGGCACCAGGTAGGTCGAGGCGCCGAGCCGCCCGGCATCCGTGCGCTTGAGCGCATAGGCCCAGGTGGAGAAGCCGGTGGCGGTGGGGACGAGCCCCAGGTAGACGGCCCACAGCAGCGTCGCCGGCCTCGCCCGCGCCACTTCGGACACGAGCGAGGGGCCGAACGGCAGGCAGCAGACGGCGCCCACCATGCAGGCCATCCAGGTGACCGCCAGCGGCGAGCCGTGCGACAGCGCCGGCTTCTGCGAGACCACGCCGATCGCATACGCGGCCGCCGCCAGCACGCACAGCGCAGCACCCCAGCCGACGCTCACGCCATGGCGCTCGGAACCCAGGGCGATCAGCGCCACGCCGGCGAACGAGACCGCGCACCCGGCCAGCAGCAGCCGCCCGACCCCCTCTCGGAGCACCACGCCCGCCAGCAGCGCGATGAACACCGGACCGACGTTGACCAAGAGCGAGGCGGTGCCCGCGTCCACCGTGCGCTCGGCCGCGTTGAGCAACACGTTGTAGGCGCCGAACCACATCACACCGCAGACAGCGAGGCCCAGCCAGCCGGGCCGGTCGACCAGGCGCTCGCGGCGCGCTGCCATCAGCGCCCCGAGGGCGAGGCTGGCGACCACCAGGCGCACGAGAGCCAGCGGCCCCGGCGCCAGCTGGCGGCCGGCGTAGCGGATGCCCGCGAAGGCGGACGCCCATAGGCAGACGGTCAAAAGCACGGCGCCCAGCGCCAGCCTGCGCTCCCGGACGCGCCCGCACGCCGCTGCGGTGGTGGCCACGGTCATCCTGACCATTGAACGCGATCGCCCTAAAAGATGTGAGATCCGGACCACGGGCAGATGAGATCCGCCGCACGGGACGACTTGACACGTGAACGTGCGCGCGTCCACCGTGCCGGCCGCGGGCGATGAGACCCCGGCCGCACGGGACGATGAGACCCCGGCCGCTCCCGCGGGTGAGATCCGCCTCCGCAGGGTCCATAATCGGCGGTCAGCCACAGCCAAACCGCGCGCGCCTGGCTTCAAGCGCGCCATCAGACCGGGGGACGCGATGAACGCCAGCACTCCGACAGTCGACACAGCCGGCACGCGGCCCACTCCGGCCGGCAGGCGAGCTCGCCGCACCGCCGCGCGCCTGGCAGCGGCGACGGCCGCGCTGGGGCTGTGCGCCGCGAGCGCGCTTCCGGCCGGATCGCTTGCGGCTGCGCGCGGCCGCTCGGCGCTCGTGCCAGCCTGCTCGTCGGCAGGCCTGGTCACCTGGCTTGACACGCAGGGCAACGGGGCCGCCGGCACGATCTACTACACGCTGAACTTCACCAACCTGTCGGGCGCGCGGTGCACGCTGCGCGGCTATCCCGGGGTCTCGGCGGTCGACCTGCGCGGCCGCCAGCTGGGCAACGCCGCCAGCCGCAATCGGATCGGGCGGGTGCGGACCGTGATGCTCGGGCCCGGTGGCACGGCGCACGCGGTGCTCGGGATCGTCGAGGCGGGCAACTACTCAAACTGCCACTTCGCCGCGGCCGCCGGGCTGCGGGTGTTCGCACCCAACCAGACGCGATCCCAGCACGTCCCGTTTCCGTTCCAGGCCTGCTCTAATCGCGGCCCGCAGATCCTGAGGATCGGACCGGTGTCCTAGCGATGCCCCGCCCGGCCGGCGGATGCAGCGACGTGGCGCGGGCGGCCGCACCGTCGCCCACCGCGCGCGTCGCCGCACAGTCGCCCGCCGCGCGCGTCGCCGCACCGTGGCGCGCGGCGCGTACGGCGACCTGGCCGCGTGCGCTGCGCGTGGCGGCGATCGCCATCGCGGCGGCGGCGCTTGCGCCTGGCGCCGCGGCCGCCCTCCCTGCCACCGGGCCCGCCGCGGGCGCCGCGCTCCCCGTCCGCGCGGTCGCCGCACTCGCCGCCCCGACGCTGGGCCTGCCGTCGGTGGCTGCGAACGGCGCGGGGTTCGGGCGCGTGCGCCCGCGAGAGATCAGCTACGGCGGCGATCCCACCAGCCTGGTCACCGGCGTGCGCTGGTCAAGCTGGGGCGGTGCGCGCGCGGTCGGCCACGGCGTGGCCGACTGGGTCTGGCCGGGGTGGTGCGTGGCCTGCGGCGGAGTGCGGCTGCACGCGACCGTGGTCGCCTTCGGCCTCACGACATGCGACGGGCACAGCGCCTACGCCTACGTCGAGTGGTACTTCCCCAGCCGCGGCATGAGCTTCGACCGCCGCCTCGCGGGCGTGAACCTCTGCACCGGCGCGGCGTCGTCGCCCGGCACGCCGGCTCATCAGGGCCGCTGCGGGCGCGTGGCTCTTCGCTCCGGCGGCCGGGTTGTCGCACGCGCCCGCGGGATCCAGACGTTCGGCGCGCCGATCGCCTGCGCCACGGTCCGCCGGTTCGTCGCCTCCTCCGGAGCCGCGCGCCACCTGGGGGCCAACGCGCGGTTCACCGTGCGCGGCTGGTGGTGCGGCTCTGAGCTGTCGATGGACCTCGGCGGCCCGCAGACCTTCAGCTGCGTGCGCGGCGACTTCGACAACATCAGCTTCCAGCTGCTGGCGGCGCGCTGAGCCGGGGCGGGCAAGCGCGCCGGCCGCCGGCGCCAGGCAGCGCAACGACCGCCCTGCCGGAGCCTTGCTCTCCGCCGGCGAGCGAGCGTCTCAGTCGCCGGCGCCCAGGCCGTGCTCGAGCGCGCCCTTGACCCCCGCATCCAGCGCGTTGAGCCGGTGCAGCGCGAGCGCCTCCACCGACTGGAATCGGCCCCCCGGCAGCGAGCCGGGCCCGTGGTGTGCGAGCACGCAGTGCATGAGCGCCAGCCGCCGCCCGTCGTCCAGCGATCGGGCTTTGGATGTGATGATCCGCTGTCCGATGGCCAGGTGGCCGAGCAGCCGCCCCTCGTCGGTGAGCCCGAACTCCGCTCCGTAGGTGAACTCGCCGGTACGGCCCAGGTCGTGGCAGATCGCCGCGGTCAGCAGCAGGTCGGCGTTGATGCCGGGGTGAAGCTGGCAGGCCTCCTGGGCCAGGGTCGCGACCGCGACCGTGTGCTCGAGCAGGCCGCCGATGTAGCAGTGGTGCCCCGAGCGGGTGCACGGCGCACGGCGCCACGCGCCGCGCAGCTCCCGGTCCTCCAGCAGCGCGCTCAGCAGCGACCGGTAGCCGCGGTCGTAGACCTCGGCGCAGAGGTGCTCCAGGAAGCCCTCGAGCTCGTCCAGGTCCCGGTAGGCGACGGGCAGGAAGCGGGCGGGGTCGACCGGCTCTGAGCCATCAAGCCGCCGGATGTCGGCGACCTCCAGCACGAGCTGGTCGCGGAAGCGCTCGAGGCGTCCCCTCACGCGCACCAGCTCGCCGCGCTCGAAGCGGCCGGCGAGCGCATCGGCGCCCCTGAACGCCCGCGCCGTGAGCGCCCCGGTGCGGTCGCGCAGCTCAAGCGCCAGATAGGGCGAGCCGGTGCGGGTCAGCAGCCGGTCCTTGCGCGTGCACGCAAGCACGGTGTCGACCTCGTCGCCCGCTCGCAGCGCCGCTATCCCGTCCTGATCCCTGCCGCCTGCGTCGGTGCGCATCCGGCCATGATGTACGGTGAGTCGGATGCAGCCGCTACGGTGGGACCGTCGCCCGGACGGGCTTCGCGCGCCCGCGCTGGTGTGCGCGTTCAAGGGGTGGAACGACGCGGGCGACGCCGCCTCAAGCGCGATCCAGTTCGTCGCCAAGGGCCTGGGCGCGCGCCGCTTTGCGACGATCGACCCCGAGGAGTTCTACGACTTCCAGGCCACGCGCCCGCGGGTGAGGCTCGTCGAAGGCCACGCGCGGGAGATCGTCTGGCCCGCGGTCGAGCTGCTTGAGGCGCGCGTCCCCCGCGCGCCCAGGGACCTGATCCTGCTGATGGGCTCTGAGCCGTCGTTTCGCTGGCGCACGTTCTGCGCGGTGATCGTCGAGCTGGCCGAGGCGCTCGGGGTCCAGCTCGTCGTCTCGCTGGGCGCGCTGCTCGCCGACGTGCCCCACACGCGGCCGGTTTCGGTCAGCGGCCTGAGCTCCGACGAGGGGCTGATCGCGCGGCTGGGGCTGCAGCCGTCCTCCTACGAGGGCCCGACGGGGATCGTGGGCGTGCTGCACGCCGCCTGCCAGGAGGCCGGCGTCCCCTCGGCGAGCCTGTGGGCGGCGGTCCCGCACTACATCGCGGCGACCCCCAACCCCAAGGCCGCGCTCGCGCTGGTGCGCAAGCTCGAGGGCCTGGTCGGCGTGGCCGTCGACGGCTCGCGCCTTGAGGAGGCGACGGCCGACTACGAGCGCCAGGTCAACCTGGCGGTGGCCTCAGACCCGGACGTGCAGGCGTTCGTCGAGCGCCTGGAGGCGGCCTCCGAGGACGACGCGGTCTCGCCTGACACACTTCCCTCGGGCGATACGATCGCGCGCGACCTGCAGCGGTTCCTGCGCCAGCGCGGCGGCGACGGCCCCACGGGCGCCTAGCGGAACGCCGGAGAGTCCCGCCAGTCCGGGCGGATCCGCTCAGCGCTCGGCGGCGGGGCAGGCGAGCCGATAGTCGCACGCCGAGCAGGCCGCGAAGGAGGGCGTGGGCTCAAAGCCCTGCGAGACGATCCCCTCGGCCACCTCCATCGCCAGCTCGCGCACCCACTCCGAGCGCCGGGCCTCGTCGCCCGGCACGCGCACCTTGACGTCGTCCAGGAGGTAGTAGTAAGCCTGCTGAGAGGTGTCCAGGCGCCACGCCTCGCGCGCCCCCACCGCATACAGCGACAGCTGCACGTCGTCGGCCAGCTGCGCCGCGGTCTTGGGGCGACCGGTCTTGTAGTCGATCAGCTCGTACTCGCCGCCGGGCAGCTGATCGACCCGGTCGACCCGTCCGCGCAAGAGGTGGGGGCCGAGCCGGAAGGCGAACTGGCGCTCAAACCAAACCGGACGCGCGGGCTCGGCGCTCAGGCGCTCGTGGTAGCGCGTCAGCGCGGCGGCGGCCTTGCCGCGCAGCTGTCGCTCCTCGTCTGAGTCTCCGAAGCCGCCGCGCCGCCATCCGTCCTGCAGCAGCCCCAGAAGCTCGGGCAGCGTGGAGGCGTCGCTGGCGTGGAAGCGCTCCATCACCTGGTGGACCAGGATGCCGAAGCGCTGGTGCAGGGTCGGCTCCTGCGGGATGCGGAACACGCGCGCGAACTTGTACTTGAGCGGGCAGGTGCGATAGGTGTCGATGTCGGTCGCCGACAGCACCACGCCCTCGCCGCGGCGCGGCAGGAACGGCTCGAGCGACGGCTCGTCGCGCGCCGCGATCGCCTGCGCCCTGCGCCGCGCGTCGCGCTCGGCGTCAAGCAGGTAGTCGTCGAGCGCGGAGGACTCGAAGATCTCCCGCTGCTCGGCGGTAACCGCCTGCAGGATGCGCGAGTTGACGTCCCGCAGCGCCTCCGCGGCGCTCTGGCCCTCCGGGCGCGCGAGCAGCGCGGCGACCTTCAGCAGCTCCAGGTAGCGCACCACCGCGTGCGAGACGTCAAGGTCTGTGTCGAGGCGCAGCTCCCCAAGCCGGCCGCCCGCGCGAAGCGTCTGGTCAAGCAGCTCGTCGCGCAGCGCCACGAAGGTCGACTGAAGCGCCTCGGCGGGGCCAAACAGCTCCTCTGGACGCTCCTGCCAGCCGCAGCCCAGCGCCGCTCGCACCGCCTCGAGCGCCCTCAGCGGCCGCAGGGGCCGCCCCCGATCGTCCGCGGCCGGATAGGAGAGCACGAGCCGCTCGCGGGCGCGGGTGGCTGCCACGTACAGCACCTGGGCGAGCGCGCGGCGGCGTTGGTGCTCGGGTTCCGCGGCGGCAAGCGCATCGGCCAGCAGCTCGTCCGGGATCGCCTCGGGCGGCGGGGCGGCCAGCTCGGCGTGCAGGCCGACGACATGGGCCTGATCGACCTCCAGGCCGCCCGCGGCCCACAGCGAGACGACCTGCACCGCGGCGGCGTCCCCCAGGTCCGGCTCCTCGGCGTCCGGCAGCCCAAGCTCGGCCATCGCGCCAACCGAATGGGCGAACTGGCGCGCCGTGGCCTGTGGTGCCCGCGCCACGTACGCGGCGGCGAGCTCGCCGAAGCTCGCCAGGGCGCGCAGGCGCTCGACCACGTCCGCATGGGCTGAGAACAGCTGCTGACGGCGCAGGCCGAGCCGCTCGATCAGCCGGTGGACGTAGACGTCCGGACGGCTCGTGTCCAGCCCGGCGGCGCAGGCGCGGTGGAGCTTGAGGAACGCGCGGATCCGCTCGCGCGCCTCCGGCGGCACCTGCGGAGCCTCGAGCGCCGCCGCCAGCGCCGAGACCATGTCCAGCCTGCGCCGGCGCGCGATCTGCGTGCAGCGGGCGATGTCCACCGACCGCAGCTCAATCGGAGGCCGCGCGAGGGCGCGCACCACCGCGCCGGCGTCGGCCGGGTCCACCAGCAGCCTGAGCCAGGCGAGCAGGTCCCGAATCACCGCGCGCTGAAACAGCGCCGCCCGGCCGATCAGGCGGTGCGGCACACCGCGCTGCGAAAGCGCGGCTGCGACCGCCTGCCCCTCGCGTTCGACGCTTGGGACCAGGACCGCGATGCGCCCGGGCGCCAGCCCCTCGCGCGCGACCAGCCGCTCCACGTCGGCGGCCACGGCCTGGGCCTGGGACCGTTCGTTGGCGCAGCGCCAGAGCACGACCTCACCGCCCGGATCGGCCGCCGCACCGCCCGGGTCTGAAGTCATGCGGCCCGGACCGGCGGTGATGCCGCCGGCGCTCAGCAGCGCGCCTGCCGCGCGCCACACCGCATCGCGGCAGCGGCGGGAGCGACGCAGCACCAGCACCCGCGCATCGGCGTCCATCAGCGAGCGCAGCCGCTCCTCCCCGGCGCCGCGGAACCGGTTGACCGCGGCGAGCGGGTCGCCGGCGATGGTCACCGTCGCGCGCGCTCCCACCGCCAGCACGAGCCGAAGCGGAGCGAGATCGAGCTCCTGCGCGTCGTCGATCAGCAGGTGCTCGAAGGCCGCGCCGCAACGCTGGGCGAACGCGAGCGCGTCGCGGATCAGGTCCCCCGCGTCGCGCACGCCCGCCTCGCGCAGCAGGCGCTCGTGCGCGCTGTAGACCTCCGCGAACTCCCGCTCGAGCTCCGCGTCCGGGCCGGTTCGATCCCCGGCCCATGCGGCGAACTGACCGGCGTCCACGCACTCTGCCTTGAGGCGGTCGATGCGCCTGAGAAAGGAGACCAGCAGGGCGCCGGGGGCGCCCGCGAAGTCGTGGCTTGCCAGCGGCAGCTCGTCGATGCGCTCGAGCATCAGCGCAAGCCGGTCGGCGACCCCCAGCACCGAGTGCGCCGGGTCGATGTCACCCGAGCGCGAGCCGCGCAGCACGAGCGCCGCCAGCCCCGAGGGATCCAGCACGTGCAGCTGCTCGTAGCCATCCTCAAGCGTCTGCTCGATCGCTGCGCGCAGGGCGCTGGCGCGCGATGCGCTCGGCACCACGAGCGCGATGCGCTCGGTCGCGCAGCCCCGCGCCACCAGCCACCGGAAGCGCGCAAGGATCGTGCGCGTCTTGCCGGCACCGGCGCAGCCGAGCAGCACAAGCCGCCGGTCGGCGTGCGTGGCGGCGTCGCGCTGGGCCTCGTCGAGCCCGTCGAGCGCCCGCTCGGCGGGCGCGTCGTCGGTCAGGAGCCGCAGCTCCGCGCCGGCGCCCGCGCCTGCCGTCCCGTAGATCACCGTCTGACAGCATAGGTCCGGATGTCGGCCACCGACACAGCTCAGAGCGCCGCCTGGCTGCGCGCCTGCCGGCGAGCGGTCGACTCGGTCCGGGCGCTGCTGGCCGCCTCCCCGCTGACCGAGCAGCGCGCCGCCTACACGGGGCTGCGGGGCGAGGGCGGCGACCGCACCCTGCAGCTTGACTTCGACGCCGAGGCGGCGATCCTGGAGCAGCTGGCGGAGCTTCACCGGCGAGGGCTGCGCTTTCAGGCGCTGTCGGAGGAGCGGGGGCTGATCGACTTCGGCGGGGATGACCTGCGCGTGATCGTCGACCCGATCGACGGCTCGCTCAACGCAAAGCGCGACGCGTGCCACTACGCGCTGTCGCTGGCGGTCGCCGACGGGGAGACGATGGCCGACGTGACGTTCGGGTTCGTTCACGACTTCGGCTCGGGCGAGCAGTGGTGGGCGGCGCGCGGCGAGGGAGCCAGGCGCGACGGCGGCATGCTGGATCCTGCCGCGGGCGAGCGGCGCACCCGCGCGGGGCTGCTCGAGCTGGTCGGGGTCGAGGCGGCCGACCCGCGTTGGCTGGCGGGCTCGGCGGCGCGGCTTGCGCAGTGCGCGCACCGGGTGCGGGCGCTGGGCACGATCGCGGCGACGCTGTGCCAGGTGGCGGCCGCTCGCTACGACGGGATGGTCACGCTGCGGCCGTGCCGCGGCGTGGACGCGGCGGCGGGCCAGCTGATCGTGCGCGAGGCGGGCGGACTGGTCGCCTTCTGCGAGTGCGATCTGCCGCTCGGGGCGCCGCTGGACGCCGCCCAGGGGTCGCACCTGGTCGCCGCTCGCACGCCGCGAGCGCTCGAGCAGCTGCGCGCGGTGGTGCTCGGATGACGGGCGGAGCGAGCCCGACGTGATCGACTGGTTCCTGGCCGAGCGGCTGGCCGCGCTGGTCGCCGGCTCCAGCGACGCGCCGGCGCCGCGGCTGGACCTCGCAGAGCTGGCGCGTGAGTCCGAGCTGCGCGTCACCGAATACACCCGCATGACGCCCACGGTGGCGCTCCCCAAGCCCGAGGGGGTCGACCGGCGGGAGTGGGTGCACGCGAACGCCGGCTCGCTGCGCTCGCTGCTTGACCCGGTGCTGAGCAGGGCCGACAGCGCGCGCGGGCTGCGAGGGGGGGCGCGGCTTGCGGCCGCCGCGATGGTCACCGCCGAGGTGGGGGTGGTGCTCGGCTATCTGGCGCAGCGGGTGATGGGCCAGTACGAGCTCGTGCTGCTCGACGAGGCCGACCCGAGCCCTCCCCGGCTGCTGTTCGTGCTTGAGAACCTCGGCCAGGCCGTGCGGTCGTTCGGCGCCCGCGAGGAGGAGTTCGTCACCTGGGTGGCGCTGCACGAGGTCACCCACGCGGTCCAGTTCGCGGCGGTCGGCTGGCTGCGAGGACACCTCGCCGGGCTCGTGTCGCAACTGCTTCAGTCAGCCCAGCTGCGCATCGAGCGCCGGCGCTCGATGCGCCTGCCGACCGCCGCCGAGCTCAGGCGAGCCGGGCGCGCCGCGCTGCACGGCGACCTGATCTCGATCGTGGCGACCGCCGGCGAGCGGGAGACGATCGACCGGGTGCAGGCGACGATGGCGGTGATCGAGGGGCATGCCGAGCACGTCATGGACGCGGTCGCTCCGGACCTGATCCCGTCGCTGCCCCAGCTGCGCGCGGCGCTTGACCGCCGCCGCCGCTCGCAGTCGGCGGCGGCTCGGCTGCTCGGCCGGCTGCTCGGGCTGGAGCTCAAGATGCGCCAGTACCGCCAGGGCAAGGCGTTCTTCGACGCGATCGTGGCCGCCGGCGGCGGTGAGGCGATGGCGCACGTGTTCTCCTCGCCCGAGGCGCTCCCGACGCTGGCCGAGCTGACCGACCCGCCCGCCTGGCTGGTACGGGTGGGGCTTGACGGCCGGGACGCGGGCGAGCGCTGAGCGCCGCAGGCGCCATCAGGCGAACATGTGTTCCCCATCGGTCGGCTCTACGCTAAGATCCTGTTAGCGAAGCAAGCGAGAGAGGTGAATCACATGGCGAGCATCGAGTACGGAGCGGGCGTCGCCCGCCGGGGTGGCGCCAGGCGATCCTCAAACCGGCGGCGCGAGCTGGAGCGTCGGGTCCGAGCGGTAAGGCGCGACCTCGAGCGTGAAGCCGGCTCGGTCCGGCGCGACCTCGAGCACGAGGTGCGCGCGGTCGCACGGGATCTGAAGCTCAGGACGGCGGGCGCACGCCAGGCGGCGCGCGCGGGACGGTCGCGGATCACGGCCATCACCTGACAAGCACTTACCCCGGGGCGCACGGGAGGGCGCCCGCGGGACGGGTTCGCCGGCCAACCCCCTCTCCGGCCGGCGGATGCAGCACCTCTCCTCCCCTCAACGGCCGGGGCGCCGCACGCGCGGCGCCCCGGCGCGCAACCAGCTCATACGCACAAGCGCGGGGACGGCCGCGCGGGCCGACGTGGCCCAGGGCGCGGCCGGGGGGCGCGGACCGACGCCCGCGTTTAATTGCCTCGTCCAACACCCGGCGAGCTGGAGGCGCGATGGAGCTCTGTCTGATGATCGAGGGCCAGGAGGGCGTGACCTGGCCACAGTGGCTGGCGCTCGCCCGCGCCTGCGAGGCGCACGGCGTGGGCGCGCTGTTTCGCTCCGACCACTACGCAAACCTCGACGGACTGCACCCCGAGCGCGGAGCCCTTGACGCGTGGGCGACGCTGGCGGCGCTCGCCGCCTCGACGACCACGCTGCGACTGGGCACGATGGTGTCGCCGGTCACCTTTCGCCACCCCTCGCAGCTCGCCAGGGTCGTGGTGACCGTCGACCACGTCTCGGGCGGACGCGTCGAGCTCGGGCTGGGCGCGGGCTGGCACGAGGCCGAGCACCGCGCCCACGGCTTCCCGTTCCCCGAGCCCTCGGTCCGGATGGACATGCTCAAGGAGCAGCTTCAGGTGATCGTCGGCAGCTGGACGCAGGCGCCGTTCTCGTTCGTGGGCGACCACTACACGCTCCGGGACCTCGACGCGCAACCCAGGCCGGTGCAGCGCCCGCACCCGCCGCTGATCGTCGGGGGCGAGGGCGGCCCGCGCAGCCTGGCGCTGGCGGCGGCGTACGCCGATGAGTACAACACCGCGTTTGCGACCCCCGAGCGGGCGCGCAGCCTGAAAGCCGCCCTGGCGGCGGCCTGCGAGCGCGTGGGGCGAGAGCAGCTGCCGCTGTCGGTGATGACGGGCATGCTCGTCGGCGAGGATGAGGCCGAGCTTCGCAGGCGCGCGGTGGCGCTGGAGCGCCTCGCAGGGATCCCCGATCCGGTGCGCAACCCACCGAGCGGGTGGATCGTGGGCACGTCCGAGCGCGCTTGCGAGCAGCTGGCGGCGCTGCGCGACGCGGGCGTGGCCCGCGTCATGTGCCAGCACCTGCTGCACGAGGACCTGGACGCCGTGGCGCTGATCGGCGAGCGACTGGCGCCCGCCGTCAGCTGACCGCCGCCCACGCGCGGATGCCGTCAGGCTCCGGGGCGCAACGCGCCCGCGGTTTGAGCCCTCGTCAGCCGAACGCCGCCCACGCGCGGATGCCGTCCGCGGATGCCGTCTTGGCAGAGGCGCGGATGCCGTCTGCTTGAATGGGTTCCATGCCCACCACAGACGACGTCCGGCAGGCCCTTCGCTCCGTGATCGACCCCGAGCTGCGCCGGGACATCGTGGAGCTTGAGATGGTGCGCTCCATCGACGTGCACCCCAACGGCGTCGTCGACGTGATGGTGTCGCTGACGACCCCCGGATGCCCGATCCGCGGCCACTTCCAGACGGCGGTCACCCAGGCGGTGGCCAAGCTCGACGGGGTCTCCCACGTCAATGTCTCCTTCGATGTGCTCTCTGGCGACGAGCGCGCGGCGCTTGGGCGCAGGCTCGGGCGCAGCGGGCTGCCGGAGGGGGCGCTCGCCCAGGTTCGCAACGTGATCTGCGTGGGCTCTGGCAAGGGCGGCGTGGGCAAGTCCAGCGTCACCGCCAACCTGGCCGCCGCGCTTGCGCTCGACGCCCGCCGGGTCGGCGTGCTGGACGCCGATGTCTGGGGCTACTCGCAGCCGCGGATGCTCGGCGTCGGCGGCCAGCGCCCGCGCGTTGACGAGCAGCGCAGGCTGATCCCGATCGAGGCCCACGAGGGCATCGCCGTGATGTCGATCGGTTTCTTCGTCGAGCAGGACGCCGCGGTCGTGTGGCGCGGCCCGATGCTGCACAAGGCGCTGCAGCAGTTCCTGGAGGACGTGGACTGGGGCGAGCTTGACTACCTGCTGATCGACCTGCCGCCCGGCACCGGTGACGTGTCGATGACGCTCGCCCAGCTGCTTCCGCAGGCGAAGTTCCTGATCGTGACCACCCCGCAGCCGGTGGCGCAGAAGGTCGCCGCGCGCTCGGCCGAGATGGCCTCAAAGCTCAAGCTCGAGATCTGCGGCGTGATCGAGAACATGTCCGGGTTCGTGACCCCGTCAGGCGAGCGCTTCCAGATCTTCGGCGAGGGCGGCGGCCAGCTGCTCGCACAGGAGCTCGACGTGCCGCTGCTGGCCAAGGTGCCGCTCACGATGGCGCTCCGCCAGCAGTCCGATTCGGGCGTGCCGCTCGTGCTCTCAGATCCGGAGGACCCGGCGGCTCAGGCGCTTCGCCATGGGGCGCGTGGGCTGATCGCGCTCTCGCCGATCGAGCTGCCGGTCATGCAGCAGCCCGCCCCCGCGGCCGCGCCCAAGCCGGTCGGGATGTCGTTGCCGATGGCCTAGCCGATGTTCCGGTCGGCGCATGCGCCGACCGGCCGGTGGCCGCATGCGGCCACCGGGGCGGGCGTGCATGCACGCCCGCCGTCCCAGATCTACTTCTTGTAGTAGTCGGCGTTGATCTGGATGTACTTGTGCCACTCCTCCGGGAGCTGGTCCTCGGCAAAGCACGCGTCGACCGGGCATGCCTCGACGCACGCGTCGCAGTCGATGCACTCCTCCGGGTCGATGTACAGCTGCGGCACGCTGTCGTAGTCCGGCTCGTCGGGGGTGGGATGGATGCAGTCGACCGGGCAGACCTCCACACACGAGTTGTCCTTGGTGTCGATGCACGGCTCGGCGATGACGTAGGTCATTAAGAGTCGGACTCCCCTGGTTCGGATCGGCGGCGTTCTCTGCGCCGGCGGGCGGTGGCCGGCCGGGGCGCCCATTGTAGTTGCGCCTCAGCCGGCGCCGCGGTCCCGGCACCCCCTCAAGCCAGGGCCGCGGGCGTCCGCGACGCCCACGGCAGCGCCCGCTCCAGCTGTGCGCAGAGCGCGAGCAGCTCCGCCTCCCCGGCCGGCCTGCCGATCAGCTGGATCGCGAGCGGCAGGCCGTCGTCGCCGTGGTAGAGGGGAAGCGAGACCGCCGGCAGGCCGGTCACGTTGACCACGGCCGTGTAGGGGGTGAACATCGCCGATCGCCGGTAGCAGCCCCAGGGGTCCGGGCCGTTGCCGTGGATCTCCCCCACGGGAACGGGGCGCTGCGCCAGCGCCGGCGTCAGCACGGCGTCGTAGGGCGAGAGCGCGCGGACGATCTCACGCGCTGTGCGCTCCAGGGTCACCTGCGCACAGGCCATCTCGAGCGCATCCTGGGATCGAGCCCGCTCGAACATCTCGTAGGTCAGCGGCTCAACGTCGGCGGGCTCGAGGTCTCGCCCGCGCAGGCGCTGGCCCTGGAGCGTCGCAAGCGAGACCAGCGGCCCGAAGGCGCGCGTGAAATCTGCCAGCAGCCCCGGCCTGACCCACGGCGCCCTCAGCGGCGCCACCCGGTGGCCGAGGCGCTCGAGCAGGCCGGCGGCATCCAGCGCGGCGCGCTCGCACATCCCATCCAGCACCGCGTCCTCGAACGCGCCCTCCAGCACCAGTGCGATCCGCAGCGAGCCCGCCGGGCTCTGGGCGAGCTCGCGGAACGGCGCCGCCGGCGGCGGCGCCCACGACGCGTCGCCCGGCTCATAGCCGGCCAGCACGTCCAGCGCCGCAGCGCAGTCGCCGACGGTGCGCGCCAGCACCCCGTCGACCGCCAGGAAGCTGTGACCGGCATCCGGGCCGGCCGAGACCCGGCCCCGGGCCGGCTTGAGGCCGACCAGGCCGCAGCAGGCCGCCGGGATGCGGATGGAGCCGCCGCCGTCGTTGCCGTGCGCGATCGGCACCATTCCGGCCGCGACCGCGACGGCCGAGCCCCCGCTGGAGCCGCCCGGCGTGCGGTCCGCGGCCCACGGGTTGCGTGCGGGGCCGAAGCGGCGCGGCTCGGTGGTGGGGAGGATCCCCATCTCAGGCAGGGAGGTCTTGCCGACGATCACGAAGCCCGCGTCGCGCAGGCGGCGTACGCAGTTGGCGTCGTAGTCGGGCACGTAGTCGGCGAACAGGTCGCTGCAGTTGGTGAGCGGCATGCCGGCGACCGCGCGGTTGTCCTTGATCGCGATCGGCACGCCGGCGAACGGGCGCCCGTCGCCGCGGGCGATCGCGCGCGCAGCCCGCAGCGCGCCCTCGTGCTCCACGTGGGTGAAGGCGTTCAGGCTGGGCTGCAGCGCATCGATCCGCCGCAGCGAGTGCTCAACCAGCTCCACGGCACTGAGCTCGCCGCGCCGGACAAGGCCGGCCAGCTCCACGGCGGGCCGAAGCAGCAGGTCGCCAGGGAGGGTCACGCGGCTCGCCGGCAGGTCAGCATCACGGCACTCCGGTCAGGCGGCTCGCCGGCAGGTCAGCATCACGGCACTCCGGTCAGGCGGCTCGCCGGTCGGCGCGCCGGCGACATCCGGCCGCGGAAACGCGGCCTCTCGGCGGCGCAGCACCGGGGCCAGGCGGCTGGCGGCCGGGCGCATCAGCTGCCCGCGCCCCCGCTCCACGGGCCCCGCAGGTACTCGTGCACCATCCTGGTGGCGCAGAAGCGCGGGCCCAGCGTGCGCAGCGAGGCGCGGATCATCTCAAGCCAGCGTTGCGGCAGCCCCGCCTCGTCGCGCTCGTAGAAGGCCGGGAGCACGTCCTCGGCCATCAGCCGGTGAAACAAGGCCGCGTCGCGCTCGTCCTGCGCCTCGTGGTCGACGTCGACGTCGCCGGGGATCGCCCAGCCGTTTGAGCCGTCGTAGCCCTCCGCCCACCAGCCGTCGAGCACGCTGAGCTGAAGGCCGCCGTTGAACACGGACTTCATGCCGCTGGTGCCGCTTGCCTCAAGCGGTGGCCGCGGCAGGTTCAGCCAGAGATCGCAGCCCCGCACGAGCGCCGCCCCCGTCGCCAGGTCGTAGTCGTCGAGGAACACGACCCGCTCGGCCACGGCTCGCGCGCCCTTGAGCCCGAAGATCGCCTGCAGCGAGCGCTTGGCCTCCTCGTCACGGGGGTGAGCCTTCCCGGCGAGCACCACCTGGACGGGGCGCTCCCCGTCGAGCAGCGAGAGCGTTCGCTCTGGGTCCCGCGCCAGCAGCTCAAGCCGCTTGTAGGTGGCCACCCTGCGCGCGAACCCGATCGTCATCACGTCGGGATCGAAGGCGCGCGCGGCGGCGTCCACGTAGCCGGGCAGGTCGCCGCGCATCAGCCGGTCGCACACGCTGCGCCGGCGCACAAGCTCCACCAGCGCGCGCCGCTGCGCGCAGCGCGCGCCCCACAGCTGCGCCGCGGGGATCGCGTCCACCGCCTCCCAGACGGTCGGCTCGTCCGCGCGCGCGAGCCAGTCGGCCGGGAGATGCGCGTCCAGCAGCGCCCGCATCTGGGGTCCGATCCACGTCGGCACGTGCACGCCGTTGGTCACGTGTCCGATCGGCACATCCCCGGGCTGGCGGCCCGGCCACAGGGATGCCCACATCTCCCGCGCGACCTCGCCGTGGCGGCGGCTCACGCCGTTGGACGCGCGGCTCATCCGCAGCGCCGCCTGGGTGACGCCGAACGGGGCGGTCCCGTCCGCACCCTCGTCGTGGCCCAGCTCGATCAGCTCCTGCACGGTGCCCCCCAGCTGCGCCGCCAGACCGCCGAGCGCGCGCTGGACGTCGTCGGCGGGGTAGACGTCGTTGCCGGCCGGCACCGGCGTGTGCGTGGTGAACACCGTGCGCTGCCGGGCTCGGTCAAGCGCCATGCGCAGCGATCTTCGCTCCGGGGCAGCGGGGGAGTCGGCGGCGTGCTGCAGCGCCGCAACCAGCGAGCGCCGCTCGGCACGGCCGCGCCCGTCACGCGCCAGCTCCAGGGGGGCCAGCGCCGCATGACCCTCGTTGAGATGCACGACGGCGGGCTCGTAGCCCATCGCGCGCAGCGCGCGGACCCCACCGACGCCCAGCAGCGCGTACTGCGCCAGGCGAACCTGCGGGTCTGCGTCGTACAGACGCGCCGTGATCCACGACTCCAGCGGGCCGTTCTGGGGACAGCGCGTGTCCAGCAGGAACAGCGGCACCCTGCCGACCTGGACACGCCATACGCGCGCGGCCACCTCGCGCTCGCCGATCGGCACCGAGATCGTCAGCGGCGAGCCACCTTCGCCTGTGACGAGCGCCGCCGGCAGAAGCTCAGGGTCGGTATCGAGCCAGTACTCGTGCTGCCAGCCGGACGCGTCGACACGCTGGCGGAAGTACCCCTTGTTGTACATCAGCCCCGCCGCCACGAGCGGGAGCGCCAGATCGGACGCCTCCTTGAGGATGTCGCCTGCCAGCGCGCCCAGACCGCCCGAGTAGATCGGCAGCGACACGTGCACCCCGTACTCGGCGCACAGGAACGCGACCGGCGAGGCCGGCTCGGCGATCGGCGTCTCGGCCACCGGACGCGCCAGCTCGTCGGCGATCGTCCGCTCGAGCTGTGCGGCGCGCCGGCAGAGGTCCGGATCGCCCGCCGCCCGGCGAAGCGCGCCGGCGCGGGCCTCCAAGAGCAGGCGCACCGGGTTGTGCGCGCAGCGCTCGAAGCGCTCCGGATCGATCGAGGAGAACAGCTCGTGCCCTCCCGGCGTCCAGGTCCAGCGGTAGTTGTAGGCGACGCGGGCGAGCGGCGCGAGCGCGGCCGGAACCCGCTCGGCCAGCTCCCCCGCCGCACGCTCCAGGTCCCCCAGTCCGTCGTGCAGTTCGATGCTGTTCTCCAAGGCTGGATCCGATTATGTAGATAGCTGACGTCGCGTGCGCGCTGCGCCGCACGCTCACTCCGATCAGAGGCGACGGGCTCAGGGCGTCGACTCCGAACAGAGGCCAGGGCTCAGAGCGTCGACTCCGAGCAGAGGCGACGGGCTCAGGGCGTGGACGATCGAAGACGACCGGCCTCGGACGTGGCCTCGCAAAGCCGCCGGGCCAGTGCGGGCGTGAGCGCGCCGTCCGGCAGGCGCCACCGCCACGCGCCGCCCGCGCGGCCGGGCACGTTCATCCGCGCCTCGCCTCCCAGCCCGAGCAGGTCCTGCGCCTGGACGATCGCGATCCGCGCCGGCGACGCGAGCGCGAGGCGGATCACGGCCCACCACGGGCGCCTGCGGTCGGTCAGCCCGCGGGAGCGAAGCTCGGCCTCAAGCAGGGCCCTCTCGGCCGGTCCGAGCGTCTCAAGCCAGCCCCTGACGGTGTCCTGATCGTGGGTGCCGGTGTACACCAGGCGGTTTGGAAGGTGGTTGGCGGGGCGGTGCGGACTGGCCGCAGCGCCCGGGTCAAAGCCGAACTGGAGCACGAGCATCCCCGGCAGCCCGAGCGCGTCGCGAAGGCGCGCGACCGCCGGGGTGATCACGCCGAGATCCTCGGCGACCAGCGGCAGACGCGGCCCGGCCATCGGGACGCTCGGCTCATCGCGGGTCGCAGCGAGCGACTCCACGGTCGTCGGGGCGCCGCACGCCCGCGTCGCGGCCGCCCGGCCCGCCGCGGCGCCGCGCACCCCGGCCCGGTCGACCGGCGCCGGGGCCAGCTCGCGCTCCAGGGCGTGGAACAGGGCGATCCCGGGTCCGCGACGCCACCGCCCGGCGGCCGCCGTGCGGGCGCGCTCGGGCACCTCCCAGTAGGCCACGAAGCCACGGAAGTGGTCGAGCCGCGCAAGGTCGTACAGCTCGATCGCCCGCCGCACGCGCTCGACCCACCAGCGAAAGCCGTCGCGGCGCATCGCCGACCAGTCGTAGAGCGGGTTGCCCCAGCGCTGGCCCGTGCGCGAGTAGGCGTCCGGGGGAGCGCCCGCGACCGCGCCGGGCGCAAACAGCTCCGGGCGCGACACGTGGTCGCAGCTGCCGCGGCCGACGTAGATGGGCACGTCGCCGATGATCCGCACCCCGCAGGCGGCGGCGTGCGCGCGCAGGGCGCTCCACTCACGCTCAAAGCGGACCTGGTCGGCGACCGCGCCGCGGCCGGCGAAGCGCTCCCAGTCGCCGATCCAGAATCGGTGCCGATCGCGGAAGGATGCGATCTCGGCTGCGCTGACCGGCGCGCGCGGGCGACCAAGCAGCCCACGCCAGGCGGCGAAGGCCGAGGCCGGACGGTAGGGCGATCGGTGGCGGTCGGGCGGGTGCAGCGGCAGCACCTGCCACCAGGACTGACCGGCCGCAGCCAGCCACTCGACGAACCGGTGCGCGCCGGCGCCGAGCGCTCCATCGGGCAGCGAGGTGATGTGCAGCTGCACCCCTGCGGAGCGCTCCAGACCCACCCCAGCCGGGCGCCGCGCCGCAGGCACCGCGGAGGGCTGTCCCTGCGCCCCTGCGCAGCGGTGCGGCAGAGCGCCCACCGAGCGCTCGCGCAGGGACCCCGCGGGTGGCGCCGTGGCGGACACGCTGCGGTGTTTACCCGATGGACACGCTGCGGTGCTCACCCGATCCCGGCGGGCTGGATACCTTGAAGATGTGAGCGTGACAGGGGAGACACCGGGCACCGGCGAGCCCGGCTCGACCGCCGGACCCAGCGAAGACGCCGCGCCGGCCCCCGGCCCGGCCGCCCGACCCAGCGAAGACGCCGCGCCGGTCCCCGGCGCGACGACCCTCACCACCGCCGCGCCCGTCACCACCGCCGCGCCCGTCCCCGGCGCCGCGCCCGTCACCGAAGCCGGGCTAGGCCGACCGACCGAGCCGCCGCCCCGGCGGATCGTGATCGTCCACCCCGAGCCGGCGGTCGACGGCGGGCGCTACCCCGCCAAGCGCTGCGTGGGAGACCGGGTCCGCGTGTCCGCGGAGGTGTTTCGCGATGGCCACGACCTGGTGCGGGCCTGCGTGCTCTGGCGCGGGCCGGGAGAGCGCGGCTGGCGCGAGACACCCATGGAATGGGTCGACGAGCCGCTGGGCGGCGTGCGCCGGGCAGCCGAGATCCTCGTCGACCGGCCCGGACGCTGGCTGTACACGGTCAAGGCCTGGACCGATGTCTTCGGCACCTGGCGCGACGAGCTTGCGCGCAAGCTCCGGGCCGATCAGACCGACCTCGCCGGCGAGCTGGCCGAGGGGCTCGCGCTGCTGCGCGCCGCCGCCCGGCGCCCTGGCACCGACGATGGCGCCGGCGGCCCAGCGGGCGCCGCGCTTGAGGCGATCGAGCGCGCGTGCGAAGTGCTCGCCGATCCCGGCGTGCCCGAGCCGGTGCGCATCGAGACCGCGCTGGCCGGCGAGCTTGAGCGGGCGATGCAGCGGCTTGATCGCCGCGCTGACTGCGTCGTGCTCGAGCGGCCGATGGCGATCGAGGTCGACCGTGTGCGAGCCAGGTTCGGAGCCTGGTATGAGCTGTTCCCGCGGTCCTGGGGCGGCCTTCCCGGCGTCTGCTCACAGCTGCCGCGCCTTGCGGAGCTCGGCTTCGACGTCGTGTACCTGACCCCCATCCACCCGATCGGCCACACGAACCGCAAGGGCCGCGAAGGCGCGCTCGTCGCGGCGCCCGGGGACCCGGGCTCGCCGTGGGCGATCGGGGATGAGAGCGGCGGCCACGACGCCGTGCACCCGGCGCTGGGGACGCTTGAGGACCTCAGGACGCTGACCCGCCGCGCCGCGCAGCTCGGCATCGAGATAGCGCTTGATCTCGCGATCCAGTGCTCGGCCGACCATCCGTGGCTGACCGAGCACCCCGAGTGGTTTCACCGCCGTCCCGACGGGACGCTCAAGTACGCGGAGAACCCGCCCAAGCGCTACCAGGACATCTACAACGTCAACTGGGATACGCCGGCGTGGCGAGAGCTGTGGCAGGCGCTTTTGGACGTGGTGCTGCACTGGGTCGACTGCGGGGTCCGGATCTTCCGCGTCGACAACCCGCACACCAAGCCGTTCGCGTTCTGGAGCTGGCTGATCGACGAGGTCCACAGCCGCGACCGGGACGTGATCTTCCTCGCCGAGGCATTCACCCGCCGGCCGGTGATGCAGCATCTGGCCAAGCTGGGCTTCAGCCAGTCCTACACGTACTTCACCTGGAAGAACACGCGCGCCGAGCTGACCGAGTACCTCACCGAGCTCGCCCACGGACCCGAGCGCGAGTACCTGCGCCCCAACCTGTTCGCCAACACGCCGGACATCCTGCACGAGTACCTGCAGCTCGGCGGCCCGCCGGCGTTCGAGGCGCGGCTCGTGCTCGCCGCAACGCTGGGCCCCAGCTACGGGATCTACTCGGGCTTCGAGCACTTCGAGAACCAGCCGGCGGCGCCGGGCTCCGAGGAGTACCTGCACTCCGAGAAGTACGAGCTTCGCAGAAGGGCCCTGGACGGCCCGCTGCTGGAGCTCGCCGGGCGCCTCAACGCGGCTCGCCGGCGCCATCCCGCGCTCCAGCGCCTCGACACGCTGCGCTTTCTGGAGACCGCCAACGAGCAGCTGAGCGCCTACCTCAAGCGGGACGGTGGCGATCTGGTGATCTGCGTGGTCAACCTCGACCCCCGCTCGCGCCAGGAGGGGCTGGTCTCGATCGGTCCCGAGCCCGGCCTGGGCGAGCGCTTCACGGTCGCCGACCTGCTCACCGGCGAGCGGTGGGAGTGGCACGCCGGCGGCAACTACGTGGCGCTTGAGCCCGGCGTTCGCCAAGCGCACGTGCTCGCCGTCGAGCTGGACGCGGGCGGCGCCACCGCCGGCGGCGACCCGGCGGGCGGCGCGGTGCCCGGCGGCGACCGGGCGGGCGGCGCGGTGCCCCGCGGCGATCGGGCGGGCGGCGCGGTGCCCGGCGGCGATGCCGCGGCGAGCTTCACCCCCAGCGGCGACGCCGCGCCGGACGGCCCATGAGCAGCGGCCCTCCGACGCTCACGCACCTGCTGGCCCGGGAGACCGCCGGCGCGGGACGCGGCGGGCACGCGGTGCCGGCCGGCTCGCAGGCTCCCCGGTGGTTTGAGGCCGAGCCCCTGTGGTTCAAGCGGGCGGTCTTCTATGAGATCCACATCCGGGGCTTCTTCGACGCCAACGGCGACGGCTCCGGCGACTTCCGCGGGCTGATCGAGAAGCTCGACTACCTGCAGTGGCTGGGGATCGACTGCATCTGGCTGCTTCCGTTCTACCAGTCGCCGCTGCGCGACGGCGGCTACGACATCTCCGACTTCACCAGGGTGCACCCGGACTACGGCACCGTCGAGGACGTGCAGGAGCTGATCGACGCGGCTCACGCGCGCCGGATCCGGGTAATAGCGGACCTGGTGATGAACCACACCTCGATCGACCACCCCTGGTTTCAGGAGAGCCGCTCAAGCCCCGACAGCCCCAAGCGCGACTGGTATGTCTGGTCGGACACCGACCAGCGCTACCGCGACGCGCGGATCATCTTCACCGACACCGAGACCTCCAACTGGACCTATGACCCGGTGGCCGGCGCCTACTACTGGCACCGGTTCTTCTCGCATCAGCCGGACCTCAACTACGACAACCCCGAGGTGGGCGACGCGATGATCGAGGTGCTGCGCTTCTGGCTGGACATGGGCCTGGACGGCTTCCGCCTGGACGCGGTCCCGTACCTGTTCGAGCGCGAGGGGACCTCGTGCGAGAACCTGCCCGAGACGCACGCCTACCTCAAGCGCGTGCGGCGCGAGGTCGACGCCAACTACCCTGACCGGGTGCTGCTGGCCGAGGCCAACCAGTGGCCCGAGGACGTCGTCCAGTACTTCGGCGACGGCGACGAGTGCCACATGTGCTTCCACTTCCCCGTGATGCCGCGCATGTTCATGGCCGTCCGCCGCGAGGAGGCGACGCCGATCTACGAGATCCTGGAGCGCACGCCGCAGATCCCCGACAGCTGCCAGTGGGGCCTGTTTTTGCGAAACCACGACGAGCTGACGCTGGAGATGGTCACCGACGAGGAGCGGGACTACATGTACGCCGAGTACGCCAGGGACCCGCGGATGAAGCTCAACCTCGGGATCCGTCGGCGGCTGGCGCCGCTGCTGGATAACGGGCGCGACGAGATCCAGCTGATGGTCGCGATCCTGTTCTCGCTGCCGGGCTCGCCGATCATCTACTACGGCGACGAGATCGCGATGGGCGACAACATCTTCCTCGGCGACCGCGACGGGGTGCGCACGCCGATGCAGTGGACCGGCGATCGCAACGGCGGCTTCTCGCGCGCGGACTTCGCGCAGCTGTACGCGCCGCCGCTGATGGACCCGGTGTTCGGCTTTCAGGCGGTCAACGTGGAGGCTCAGCTGCGCACGCCCACCTCGCTGCTGCGCTGGATGCACCGGTTCATCGCGCTGCGCAAGGAGCACCCGGTCTTCGGCCTGGGCTCCTATGAGCCGATCCAGACCACCAACCACCGGATCTTCGCGGTTCTGCGACGGTTCCAGGACGACCTGGTGCTGTGCGTGCACAACCTCGCGCGCTCCGCGCAGGCGGTCGAGCTGGACCTCTCCGCGCACGCGGGTCGCCATCCCGTGGAGCTGTTCGGCGCCAGCCGCTTTCCGCGGATCGGGGAGCTCAGCTACCTGCTGACGCTCGCTCCTCGCGGCTTCTTCTGGTTCTCCTTACAGAGCGGCGATGACGAGGACGGCGGATGAGCACCGGGGCCGTTTCCGCACGCGCGTGGGCGCAGCGCATCGATCTGGCCCAGCTGGCGCAGTGGCTGTCGCAGCGGCGCTGGTATGCGTCCAAGTCCCACCACCTGCACGAGCTTGAGATCGAGGAGTGCGCGCTGCTGCGCGACTCGCCCCCCGAGCTGCTGACGATCGCCCAGGCGCAGCTCTCCTCCGGCGAGCACGACCTCTACCAGCTGCCGCTGTCGCTCATCGACGAGGGCGGCGGGGACGCGGACCGCGCCGTCGCCTCCGCGGGCGGCCTGCATGCCGTCGACGGGCTCGCGCAGGGCCGCTGCGGCACGCTGCTGGCCGAGGCGATCGCCGCCGAGCGCACGCTGCCGGGCGAGGAGGGGACGTTCAACTTCAGGCGAGCGGACGCCGGCGGGCACCCCGCAGCCGGACCGGCGCGTCCGGTCGGCGCCGAGCAGTCGCACAGCTCGCTCGTGCTCGGCGATCGCACCGTGCTCAAGGTCCTGCGAAGGCTCGAGCCGGGCGTCAGCCCCGAGCTTGAGCTGCTGCGCTTCCTGAGCGAGCGCTCCTTCCCCAACGTGCCGCCGCTGCAGGGCTTCTACGAGTACGAGGGTCGCGCGTTCACCTGCACCCTCGGGATCGCGCAGCGGTTCGTCGGCGGCGCGGTCGGCGGCTTTGAGCTCGCGTGCAGCTGGGCGCAGTCGCGCCCCGAGGCGCTGGTCACCGCGCTCGCGGATCTGGGGGCGGTGACCGCACGGCTGCACAACTGCCTGGCGTCGGACGCCTCGGACCCGGCGTTCACGCCGGAGGAGCCCAGCGCCGAGTCGCTGTCGCTGCTGACGGCGACGATCGACGAGGACATCGAGCGCGTGTTCGCCCACCTGCCCCCCGACGACGAGCGCCTGGCGCCGATAGCCGGACGCGGACAGGACGTTCGCGAGCGCATCAACGCCCGCGGCCACGCCGTCCCGGCCGGACGCTCGATCCGGACCCACGGCGACTACCACCTGGGCCAGACCCTGCGAGCCGACGGCGAGTGGCAGATCATCGACTTCGAGGGCGAGCCCTCACGCCCGCTCCACGAGCGCCGGCGCAAGCGCTCGCCGCTTCGCGACGTCGCGTCGATGCTGCGCTCGTTCGCATACGTGGACGCGACGGCGCGCGCGCAGGGCGGCGCCGTCGCCGACGACTGGGAGCAGCGCGCGCGGGCGAGCTTCATGGAGTCCTACCTGGCGAGCATCGACCGCACGCTGCTTCCCGGCGGCGAGGCGCAGATCCTCAACCTGCTGGCGATCTTCGAGCTTGAGAAGGCGGTGTACGAGCTGCGCTACGAGCTCGACCACCGCCCGGAGTGGCTGCCGATCCCGGTGGCCGGAATCGTGCGGCTGCTGGAGGCCGATTGAGCGGGCGGCGGCGACCGGAGCGCCGGGGTCGATGCGGGCTGCGACCGAGCGGGCCGGGGCGGCGGGGTCGATGCGGGCTGTGACCAAGCGAGCCGGGGCGGCGGGGTCGATGCGGGCTGTGACCAAGCGAGCCGGGGCGGCGGGGTCGATGCGGGCTGTGACCAAGCGAGCCGGGGCGGCG